>Ga0209042_1000166_pt1:37500-80640 | contig 80640 bp, 71 predicted proteins | sample SaaInlV_200m_DNA_6_FD_184649 | JGI IMG/M metagenome (GOLD analysis project Ga0209042, IMG submission 184649) | Marine microbial communities from expanding oxygen minimum zones in the Saanich Inlet - SI037_S2LV_200m_DNA (SPAdes) (version 2) | ecosystem: Environmental > Aquatic >... | reverse complement strand
ACCAGCCCGAGGTGCCCACCTCGGCGGTGCTCTCCGAGCTCGTGGAACTGGTGGGCGAGTACTCCACCGAGAAGTCCGGAAAGTTCGTAAATGGAGTAGTTGCGAGAATCGCCGAAGAACTGCGGCCCGGTTCCTGACTCCACCTTTTCGTCAGCAACTTTGTTCCAACGGCTGCGCCGCCGGGCCGGGTCCGGGCTGCGCAGGCTCCGCCCGAATCCCGACCCGACACCGCTCACTCTTCAACGCCTGCTGTGCACGGCGTCGGCAACGATGCGGCCGGTCTCTTCGCCGCCGTATGGCCTGAGGGGTCCCGACCCGACACCGCTCACTCTTCAACGCCTGCTGTGCACGGCGTGCCACCGGAGCCCCACCCGGGGGTCAGGTAGGCGGGAGGCCCAGGTGGCGGTGAGGTGGATTTAGAAGCCCGGTAGAGCGCGGGACGCTGGGGGTAGCAGGGGGTTTCGCGACTGATGCGGAGGACCCTGGCGACCGGCTGGTCTGCGATGGAGGCCTTGTATTGATCAACCGTGTGCGTGGCCTCAGCGGGAAGTTGGTCGAGGTCGGCGTCAGTGTCGGGTTTCGACGAGCGAGCGCGGTTTGCGAGCGAGCGGAGCCCGGCGATGGCGACGACCGGGAGGTGGGCAGGCGAGGAGGGTGCGCGCGACCGTAGCGCTCGCGGGTAGGGTCTGTTCTCGACCGTGAAGCGGGTCCCGTGAGGCCCGGACGGATCGAGGAGACAGGTCAATGGCCGAGAGAGAACGCAGTCAGACGCCCCCGTTCGGGGGCGTTTTTGTTGCCCATGCACGGATCATGAGTGCCGACGACATGGGTCGTGCGATCCTGCGGATGGCACACGAGATCATCGAACGCAACCACGGACTCGAGGGTCTGGTAGTGGTCGGCCTGCAGACGGGTGGCGTGCCGGTGGCTGAGCGGCTCGTCGAGGCCCTCGAGGACATCGAGGGAACCAGGCCGCCGCTGGGTTGTCTCGACGTGGCGTTGTACCGCGACGACATTGGCATCCGGCCGGTCGTTCCTGAGGCTGCGACAGATCTGCCGGCCGATATCGACAACAGCCTGATCGTGCTCGTCGATGACGTGTTGTTCACCGGGCGCACGATCCGGGCGGCCATGGATGCCGTCTGCGACTACGGGCGTCCCCGGTCGGTCCAGTTGGCCGTGATGATCGACCGTGGGCACCGGGAGTTGCCGATAAGGCCGGACTATGTCGGCAAGAACCTTCCGACCAGGCGCGACGAGGTCGTCGACGTTCATCCCCTGGGTGTCGATCTGGGTTCGGTGGAGAAGTGAGTACGGCAGTTGCGACCCGGAGGCATCTGCTCGGCATCGATGGGATGTCCCGTGGCGACATCGAGGGGATCCTGGACCTGACGGACACGTTCGCCGAGGTTGGCAGGCGTCCGATCCCGAAGGTCCCGGCCCTGCGTGGACGAACGGTGGCGTCTCTGTTCTTCGAGGACTCCACGCGGACCCGGATGTCGTTTGAGACCGCTGCCAAGCGGTTGTCGGCCGACACCATGACCTTCACGGCGGGTTCGTCGTCGCTCAGCAAGGGTGAGAGCCTGCGTGACACGGTCGAGGTGATCGGTTCGTATGGGGCCGACGCCATCGTGGTTCGTCACGCAATGGCCGGCACCGCCCACAGGTTGGCCGACTGGACCGATGCATGTGTCATCAACGCCGGCGACGGGTGCCACGAGCACCCAACCCAGGCCCTGCTCGACTGCTACACGCTGCGGGAGAGGCGCGGTGATCTGGATGGCATGAGGATCGGCATTGTCGGCGATATCCGCAACTCCCGGGTTGCGCGCTCCAACGTGCTGGCATTCTCGCTGCTGGGCGCCGAGGTTGTGCTGGTGGCTCCGCCCACGCTGCTGCCTCCATCCATCGACGGTTGGCCGGTGACGGTCTCCTACGACCTCGACGCGGTGCTTCCCAATCTGGATGCCTGTTACCTGTTGCGGATGCAGAGCGAGCGGATCACCGAGGGGCTTGTGCCGTCCATGCGTGAGTATGCGACCGATTACGGGCTGGATGCCCGAAGGGCGGCCCTGTTGTCGGCCGATGCTGTGATCCTGCATCCGGGCCCCACCAATCCGGGTGTCGAGTTGACTACTGCGGTGGCGACCGATTCGCGCTCGGTGATCCTGAATCAGGTGTCGAACGGTGTGTCCGTCCGCATGGCTGTGTTGTTCATGCTTCTGGGTTCAGGCATGGACCTGGCGCCCGACCAGTCCGGAGCTGACCAGGAGGTGGGCGGGTGAGCCTCGTGCTGCGCGGTGGAACGGTTGTCGATTCACAGGGGGAGAGGGTTCTCGACGTGGAGATCGGCGACGATGGTCGCATCGCCTCGGTCGGCAACGACCTGAGAGGCGACATCAACCTGGATGCCTCAGGCTGTGTCGTTGCCCCGGGTTTCGTGGACCTGCACGTCCACCTGAGGGAGCCGGGCCAGGAGGATGCCGAGACGATCCAGAGCGGGTCCCGGGGAGGTGCCCTGGGTGGCTATACGGCACTGGTGGCCATGCCCAACACCGAGCCTGTTGCGGACTGTGCCGCAGTTGTGGAACAGGTCAGGCACCTTGGAGCGGCGGCGCTCTGTGAGATCGTGCCGACGGCGGCCATGACCGTTGGTCGCCTCGGCGTCGACATGGCTCCGATGGGGGAGTTGGTCGACATGGGTGTCGGCATCTTCACCGACGACGGTACGGGCGTTCAGGACCCGAGGCTGATGCGTCGCATCATGGAGTATTCGACCGGCCTGTCGGCCCGTCTGGGTCGGCCCGTGGTGCTTGCTCAGCACTGCGAGGTTTCGGCGCTCGCCGAGGGTGGATACATGCACGAGGGTGACTGGTCGTCGCGGCTCGGCATTCCCGGTCAGCCTGCCGAGGCCGAGGAGCTGATGGTCATGCGCGACATCGCCCTGGTGCGTTTGACCGGTGCCCACATGCACTTCCAGCACCTGTCCACGGCCAGTTCGGTGGCGATGGTCCGGGGTGCCAAGGCTGCCGGCCTGCCTGTGACGGCCGAGGCCACGACCCACCACTTCAGCCTCACCGATGCCGCGTGTGCCTCATTTGACCCGGTCTTCAAGGTGCATCCGCCGCTGCGCACCGACGACGATGTGGCGGCCGTGCGCAGGGGTCTGGCCGACGGCACGATCGACGCCATCGCAACCGACCACGCCCCCCACACGGACCATTCCAAGGAGCAGCCGTTCGACTCGGCCCCACCGGGAATGCTGGGCCTCGAGACAGCATTCTCGCTGGCGTTGGAGGACTCCGGGCTGGACCTGCCCGAGATCCTGGCGCTCATGTCGTGGCGCCCGGCGGCTATCGCCGGCATCGGCGACAGGCACGGAACCCCTGTCGTGGCGGGCAGCCACGCCAACCTCTGTGTGATCGACCCTGACGAGACCTGGACGGTTTCGGGTCGGGCCATGGCCAGCCCCAGTTCCAATACGCCCTATGAGGGGCGCACCCTGCGGGGCCGGGTGAGGCACACCATCAGTGCCGGTGAGCCCGTGGTTGTCGATGGCGAGGCGATGCGGTGAGCAGGCGCAGCCCGGTCGAGGCACATCTGGTCCTTGCCGACGGGTCGATCTTTGAGGGTGAGGCGATCGGTGCGGCCGCCCCCGACGGCGTGGCTACCGGCGAGGTTGTGTTCAACACGGTCCTTTCCGGCTACCAGGAGGTCATCACCGATCCGTCGTACGCCGGCCAGATCATCACGTTCACGTACCCCCACATAGGCAACTACGGAGTCAACGACGACGACAACGAGAGTCGCCGGCCCTTTTGCGGTGGGGTGGTCGTGCGTGACCTGGCGCGGCGCCACAGCAACTGGCGGGCCGGTGGCGATCTGGACTCAATGCTCGTGGCCCACGGGGTGGCGGGCATCGCTGGGGTGGACACGAGGCGCCTCACCCGGCACCTGCGCAACGAGGGCGCCATGCCGGGGGCGTTCGGAACGGCCGATCAGGCCACGCTGACAGCCGCTGCGGCCAGCGCTGTCAGCACCGACGGCGTTGACATGGTGGCCGGCGTGACCTGCGAGCAGGCCTACACGGTGGCCTCCACCGGTGGCGGGCGCCGGATCGTTGCCTACGACCTGGGCATCAAGGGCACCATCCTGAGGCACCTCTCGGCCCTGGGTGAGGTCACGGTGGTGCCAGCCTCGACCACGGCCGCCGATGTTTTGGCAATGGCGCCCGACGGGGTGTTCCTGTCGAACGGGCCAGGCGACCCCGAACCGCTCGAACACGTCCGCACGGCGGTCGGCCAACTGCTGGACGAGGTTCCGCTGTTCGGCATCTGCCTCGGCCACCAGGTCCTGGCCGGAGCCCTCGGCGGCGAGACCTTCAAGCTTCCGTTCGGGCACCACGGCGGCAACCATCCGGTCCGCAACCTGGTCACCGGTTCTGTTGAGATAACCAGCCAGAATCACAACTACTGCGTCGCCGACGGCTCCATTCCGGCCGTTGACCTGACGCACGTGAACCTGAACGACCAGACCGTCGAGGGCATCTCATGCCAGTCGGTTCCGGCATTCAGCGTTCAGTACCACCCTGAGGCCGGCCCCGGGCCGCACGACAGCCGCTACCTGTTCGACGACTTCGAGCGCCTCATGGAGTCTCATCCGGTTGGTGGTCGCTGATGCCGCGCCGCGACGACATTGAGAGCATCCTGCTGATCGGTTCGGGTCCGATCGTGATCGGCCAGGCATGCGAGTTCGACTACTCGGGAACCCAGGCCTGTCGTGTGCTGCGCGAAGAGGGCTACCGGGTGATCCTGGCCAACTCCAACCCGGCCACCATCATGACCGATCCGGACTTCGCAGACGCCACCTACGTCGAGCCCCTGCGCCTCGATGTCCTAACGCGTATCATCGAGCGTGAACGCCCCGATGCGCTGCTGCCGACCCTGGGTGGCCAGACCGCCCTGAACCTGGCCATGGAGCTGGTCGAGGCCGGCGTGCTCGAGGAGTACGGGGTTGAGTTGATCGGTGCAGATGCCGAAGCGATAGCCACAGCCGAGGATCGGGCCCGGTTCAAGGAGGCCATGGTCGGAATCGGCCTCGGGGTGCCCGCGTCGGGAACTGCCCATGACATGGATGAGGCGGTGCGGGTCGTCGCCGATGTCGGCCTGCCCGTGGTTATCCGCCCCGCGTACATCCTCGGTGGCCGCGGCACAGGGATTGCCTCAACCGAGGAGGAGTTCCACAAGGTGGCGTCCGAGGGTCTGGCTGCCAGCCCGATCAGCGAGATCCTCATCGAGGAGTCGATCACCGGCTGGAAGGAGTACGAGCTCGAGGTCATGCGTGACCGTGCAGACAACTGCGTGGTCGTGTGCTCCATCGAGAACCTGGACCCAATGGGCGTCCACACCGGCGACTCCGTCACGGTGGCACCTGCCCAGACCCTCACCGACGTCGAGTACCAGGAGATGCGTGACGCCGCCTTCGCCTGCCTGCGTCGGGTTGGCGTGGAGACCGGCGGGTCAAACGTCCAGTTCGCCGTGAACCCGACCACCGGCGACCAGGTCGTTATCGAGATGAACCCGCGGGTCAGCCGCTCCTCGGCGCTTGCATCCAAGGCAACCGGTTTCCCCATCGCCAAGATCGCTGCACGTCTGGCTGTCGGCTACACCCTCGATGAGATCCCCAACGACATCACGAAGAAGACCCCGGCGGCATTCGAGCCGACCATCGACTACGTGGTCACCAAGATTCCGAGGTGGGCGTTCGAGAAGTTTCCCGGCACCACCGGGGTCCTCGGTACGTCCATGCAGTCGGTGGGCGAGGTCATGGCGATTGGCCGTACCTTTCCCGAGTCGCTCCAGAAGGGCATGAGGTCCCTTGAGAACGGAAGGCTGGGTCTCAACGCCGACCCGGCCGAGGCCAGCCTCGAGCAGATCGACGACGACGCCCTCCTTGCGGCCGCGGCCGTGGCCACACCGGTGCGCATCCTCCAGCTCGAGGCCCTGCTGCGCCGAGGGGTGGGCATCGACACGATCCACGCGGCAACCGGGGTGGACCCCTGGTTCCTCGACCAGATCCTGGCCATCAGCGAGGAGCGGCTGCACCTCGACTCGATCGCTGCCGAAGGTGCCGGTGTCGGAACCCTGAGCAGGGCCGACTGGCGCAGCGCCAAGCGGCTGGGGTTCGCAGACGCACAGGTGGCCCACCTGTTCGGTGTCGACCTGGCCGATGCCCGTGCGGCCCGCGAGGCGGTCGGCGTCTGGCCCACCTTCAAGACCGTCGACACGTGCGGCGCCGAGTTCGACGCCGAGACGCCGTACCACTACTCCACGTGGGAGGACGAGGACGAGGTTCGACCCTCGGACCGGACCAAGGTGATGATCCTGGGGTCGGGCCCAAACCGCATAGGCCAGGGCATCGAGTTCGACTACTGCTGTGTGCATGCCAGCTTCGCCCTGTCCGACGCCGGCTTCGAGACGATCATGGTCAACTGCAATCCCGAGACCGTCTCCACCGACTACGACACCAGCGACCGCCTCTACTTCGAGCCTCTGACCGAGGAGGACGTCGCCAACGTGATCGACGCCGAGCGGCCCTCACATGTCATTGTCTCTCTTGGGGGACAGACACCTCTGAAGCTGGCCGGCACCATTCCCGGCGACCTCGTGGCGGGTACCAGCCCAGACTCCATTGACCTGGCCGAGGACCGTGAGCGCTGGAACGTGCTGTGCGGTGAACTGGACATACCCCAGCCGCCGGGCGGCACCGCCGGCGACCTCGACTCGGCCAGGGCGGTTGTCGAGGAGGTCGGCTACCCGGTTCTGGTGCGCCCCTCCTATGTGCTCGGTGGCCGCGCCATGCAGATCGTCTACGACGACACACAGCTTGAGCGGGCCATGGCCGAGTTGAGTCACTTCGGCAGCCTCGGAATCGAGGGTGGCCTCTCAGCCGAGCGGCCGGTGCTCATCGACCGCTTTCTCGAGGACGCCACCGAGGTCGACGTAGATGCCATCCGGGACCACACCGGCGAGGTGTTGATAGGTGCCGTGATGGAACACGTCGAGGAGGCCGGCGTCCACAGCGGCGACAGTGCCTGTGTCATACCGCCGCCAAACCTCTCTGTCGCCGTGGTCGCCGAGATCGAGGCCCACACCAGGAAGATCGCCGAGGCGCTCGACGTGAAGGGCCTGGTCAACGTGCAGTTCGCGGTGAAGGCCGCTGGCGAGGACTACGAGGTCTACGTGATCGAGGCCAACCCGAGGGCATCGCGGACCGTTCCGTTCGTGGCCAAGGCCACCGGGGTCCCCCTCGCCAAGGTGGCCAGCCGGGTGATGGTCGGTGCCACCCTGTCCGAACTGCGCACCGAGGGCCTGCTGGTCGACCGGGTCGACGGTGACCACGTTGCCATCAAGGAGGCGGTCATGCCCTTTGACCGCTTTCCCGAGGCTGACCCGGTGCTCGGCCCTGAGATGCGGTCAACCGGCGAGGTGATGGGCATCGACATGACCACCGGCCTGGCCTTCGCAAAGTCCCAGATAGCGGCCGGCGGTGCACTGCCCGAGGCCGGCACCGTGTTCATGTCGCTGGCCGACCGCGACAAGGCCATCGGGCTCGAGGCAGCCGAGGGCTTTGTCGCCCTGGGCCTGGAACTGGTCGCCACCAGAGGCACGGCCGAACACCTCCGTGCCGCTGGGGTCGAGGTGCGCGAGGTCGTGGCCAAGATCGGCGAGGACGGAACCGATGCCGTCGGGTTGATTCGCTCGGGTGCGGTCCAGCTGCTCGTGAACAGCCCGAGGGGTCGTGGCCCGCGTGCCGACGGCGAACAGATCAGGGGAGCGGCGGCAGCCGAGGGAATACCGCTGCTGACCACGGCATCGGCGGCCCTGGCAGCGGCCCGCGGGCTGGCCGACTGGCGTACCTATCCGCTTGCGGTCCGGACCCTGCAGGAGTATCACAGCGGGGTGTCCTGGCCGGGGTCGCAATGAGGCGGCGGACCCGCAGAGGTCGACTGGGCCTCGACCAGGTAAGGGCCGACATGTCGACGATGGTCGGGTCGGTGGAGTTGCCGAACCCGGTGATGACCGCGTCGGGAACAGCCGGCAACGGAACCGAACTGGCCGCACACGTTGACCTCTCGTCGCTCGGTGCCGTCGTCGTCAAGTCCCTTCACGCCGAGCCGTGGGACGGGAACCCGGCACCAAGGGTCCATGCCACACCTTCCGGCATGATCAACAGTGTCGGGCTTCAGGGCCCGGGTGTGGCTGCCTGGCTCGAAGGCGACCTCCCTGCACTCGAGGCGACCGGAGCCCGGGTTGTGGTGAGCATCTGGGGTCGCACGGTCGACGAGTTCGCTGCGGCCGCAGCACTGCTGGCCGACGCCCCCGACTCCGTGGTCGCCGTCGAGGTGAACGCCTCGTGTCCGAACCTCGAGGACCGCCGCTCACTGTTTGCCCACTCGACCACGGCGACCACCGAGGTCGTCGATGCCTCCCGGGCGGCGCGTCGTCCCCTCTGGGCGAAGCTCAGCCCCAACACCCCCGCATTGCCCGAGGTGGCAGCGGCAGCGGCAGCGGCAGGTGCCGAAGCCGTGACGGTTGCCAACACCGTGCTCGGAATGGTCATCGACACCGAGGCCCGGCGCCCGCTGCTGGGAGCAGGCCGCGGTGGCCTCTCCGGGCCGGCAATCCGACCGGTGGCGGTGAGGGCCGTCTACGACACCCACGAGGCAAACCCCGACCTGCCGATCATCGGGGTCGGAGGGATCACCTCCGGCGACGACGCAGTGCAGTTCCTCCTGGCTGGTGCCTCAGCTGTACAGATCGGCACGGCCACCTTTGCCGACCCGGCCGCACCGGCACAGGTTCTGGCGGACCTGGGCAGATGGTGCGATCATCACGGTGTGGCAAGGGTCGCAGATCTGGTTGGAGGTGCACATGGCTGATGAAGACACAGGGGAGCCCGGTTCAGACGAGACCGAGGACGGGCGTGTGTCGGTCGACATCCGTTCGCGGCTGGCCCTGGCGCTCGACGTAGACGACCTGATCGAGGCCAAGCGTCTTGCGGCCGCGCTGAGCCCCTACTTCGGAACGATCAAGGTGGGCCTCGAACTCTATGTGGCGGCCGGGCCGACCTCGGTCGGCTACTTCGCCGAGGCCGGCTTCGATGTCTTCTGCGACCTCAAGCTGCACGACATACCGAATACGGTCGAGAGGGCGGCGAGGGTGGTCGGTTCGCTGGGTGCCCGCTGGATGACAGCCCACACCTCGGGTGGGCCCGACATGCTCCGGGCTGCCGTGGAGGGCCTCGCAGAGGGAGCCGCCAGAGCCGAGATGCCCGCACCGGGAGTTCTGGGTGTAACTGTGCTGACCAGCGACGACACGGCCACAGCAGCCGAACTGACTGCCCGCTGCGACCTGGCAGCCGACACCGGTTGCGGTGGCATCATCTGTGCCGCACCCGACCTGGAGGTCACCGAACCATGGGCCGACCGGCTGGTGAGGGTCGTTCCCGGAATACGCCTTCCCGGCGGCGACACACACGACCAGGCCAGGGTCGCGTCACCCGGTGATGCGCTCATCGAAGGTGCCGACCTGCTCGTGATCGGACGCATGGTCACCGCGGCCGACGACCCGGTTGCCGCCGCCGAGGGACTTGTCGCCTCGCTGCTGAGCTGACCGCTCGACGGCCCATTCCGCCTGAGGTGCACGCGGCTCCCGCGGGTACCGCTATGGTCGCGGCCATGGCAGGACTACCGCAACTCACAGATGAACAACGACGGGCCGCACTCGTGAAGGCCGCCGAGGCCCGCAGGGTGCGTGCCGAGGTCAAGCAGCTCCTCAAGATGGGGACCCTCTCGATGTCAGGGCTACTGGCCCGGTCCGACGACGAGGTCATCGTCTCCAAGATGAAGGTCCTCGCAGCGCTCGAGTCCCTCCCAAAGCTGGGCAAGGTGAAGGCCCGCCGCACCATGGAGGAGATCGGAATCAGCGAGAGCCGTCGCCTACGCGGCCTCGGAAAGCAGCAGCGCGCCGACCTGCTGGCCCGCTTCGGCTGACCTGACCCCGGTGGCCGACACCGGTCGACCAGTCGACCCGGATGGACCGCTGGTTGTGGTCCTGTCCGGCCCCGGTGGAGCCGGGAAGGGCACCATTGCCCGCATCCTGGCCGCAGCCGACGACTCGATCAGCCTCAGCGTCTCCTGGACGAGCAGGGATCGGCGCTCAGACGAGGCCGACGACGCCTACGTGTTCGTTGACAGGGCCGCCTTCGAGGCCCGCCGCGACGAGGGTGGCTTCATTGAATGGAACGAGTTCCTGGGGTGCTACTACGGCACGCCTGTTCCGGGGGTCGATGACGGACAGGTGCTCCTGCTCGAGATCGACGTGGCCGGCGGCCGACAGGTCCTGCAGTCTGATCCCGGGGCACTCTGCCTGTTCGTAGATGCTCCAGACGACGATGAGCTGCGGAGACGGCTGGTCGACAGGGGCGATGGAGCCGAGAGGGCTGATGCCCGAATCGTCGAGGCTGTGAGGGAGAGGGTCGAGGCGGCAGGCCTGGGCTACATGACGGTGATCAACGCTGATCTGAACCGGGCGGTACGTGAGGTTGCTGCGCTCATAGCCGCCCGTCTGGCTGCGAAAAACCCACGCTGACAGGCCTTTCAGGCCCCCCGTTGGGCGCAGCGGAGCGGAGGCAACCGGAACGGGTTCTGGTACCGTGGTGGGCCGTCCGTAGGGCGAGTCGCCGGTCGACACGACGGTGTACCCGCCAACCTGTGAGCCGCCCGGAACCGGGCGTCTGCGGGTAGCACCAGAACCCCTAGGAGCACAGTGCAGCGTCACGAGAGCATGATCAACCCGCCGATCGAGGGCCTGTTGGAGCTGGCCGACTCGAAGTTCCGGCTTGTGACTGTGAGCGCCAAGCGCGCCCGCCAGATCAACTCCTACTTCACCCAGTTGGGCGAGGGTCTCGGAGCCTCCATCCCACCGCAGATCACCTCCACGGCCCGCAAGCCGCTCTCCATTGCCTTCGAGGAGATGGACGCCGGCAAGATTCTGCCCATTGAGCCACCTGATGAGCCCGAGGAGATCGAGGGTCTCGACGCCGACGGTGAACCGCTCGAGGGAGTGACCGACGAGTCGGCCGATGGCGACGACGCCGACTCCGCCGACGAAGGCGCCTGATCGGCTGACCCCCACATGGGTGCACTAGACGGTCGCCGGATCGTCCTCGGGGTGACCGGGGGCATCGCCGCCTACAAGGCGATCGAGGTGTGCCGTCGTCTGGTCGATGCAGGTGCCCACGTGGCACCGGTGATGACCGGTGGGGCAATGCGCTTTGTCGGACGCGCAACCTTTGACGCTCTTGCCTCAGAGACGACCCAGGTGTCGCTCTGGGACGAGGAGCACCCGGTTCCCCACACCCGTCTCGGGCAGGGTGCCGATCTCGTCGTTGTCTGTCCGGCAACGGCCCGACTGCTGGCCGACTACCGCATGGGGCGCTCCGGCGACCTTCTGACGGCAACCCTCATGGCCACCCGTGCCCCCGTTGTGGTCTGCCCGGCCATGCACACCGAGATGTGGGAACAGCCGGCTGTGCAGGAGAACGTTTCCGTGCTCGCCGAGCGCGGCGTCACCATTGTGGGGCCCGAGCACGGTCGTCTGGCAGGAGGCGACGTCGGGGCCGGTCGTCTGGCCGACCCGGTGGACATCCTGGCTGCCATCGACTCCATCCTCGGGAGCGACGGTTCCACCTCTGGTGGCGACATGGCAGGCCTCGAGGTGCTGGTCACCGCGGGCGGAACCAGGGAGCCCATCTGTCCCGTGCGCTACGTGGGCAACCGGTCATCGGGGAAGCAGGGCCATGCCCTAGCCCGGGCTGCGGCTGCTCGCGGCGCCAAGGTGAGGTGCGTGACCACCCAACCCGAGACAGCGCCCGACATCATCGGAGTCCAGGTGCTGGCCGTCGAGACGGCAGCAGAAATGGCAACAGCGGTTCTCAGCAACTCCGCCACCGCCGACATCGTCCTGATGGCCGCAGCGGTGGCCGACTTCAGGCCGGTCGAGGTGGCCGGGTCGAAGCTCAAGAAGGCCGACGGCACCCCCGAGATCATGCTTGAACCGACCACCGACATCCTGGCCGAGCTGGGCCGCAACCGGTCACCGGGCCAGGTGCTCGTGGGGTTCGCCGCCGAGACCGACGACCTCAGGCAGAATGCCACCTCCAAGCTGGAATCCAAGGGGATCGACATGATCGTCGCCAACGACGTCTCAGCGTCAGGTGTCGGGTTCGGACACGACACCAACGCCGTGCTGCTGCTCGACCGGAGCGGTGGTGCAACAGAGGTCCCATTGTCTGAAAAGCACCAGGTCGCCGCAGCGGTGTTGGACGCGGCCCTCGGATGCCTGCACAATGCCCGGGATGCCGGTGGTGCAACCGGCCACGGAGAGGACGTGAACAGGTGAGCGACAACTGGACCTTCACGTCGGAGTCTGTCTCCGAGGGCCATCCCGACAAAATGGCCGACCAGATCTCCGATTCCATTCTCGACGCCCTCATCGCCGATGACCCCGAGAGCAGGGTCGCCTGCGAGACCCTCATCACGACCGGCATGTGTGTCGTGGCCGGCGAGATCCACACGAGGGCCTACGTGGACATCCCGCGGACCGTTCGCCAGACCATCTGCGAGATCGGCTACGACCGCGAGGACTACGGCTTTGACGGCAACACCTGCGGTGTCATGGTGGCCATCGACGAGCAGTCACCCGACATCGCCCAGGGTGTCGACAAGTCCGAGGAGTCCCGCACCGGCGCCGACGGCGTCCGGGACCAGTTCGACTTCCAGGGTGCCGGCGACCAGGGAATGATGTTCGGCTACGCCTGCAGCGAGACCGATGTGCTCATGCCGCTTCCGATCCACCTGGCCCACCGCATGGCCGAACGCCACGCCGAGATCCGCAAGGCCGGCACCATCCCGTACCTGCGGCCCGACGCCAAGACCCAGGTCACCTTCGACTACGAGGGGGACCGACCGGTCAGGCTTCGCACCGTGCTCGTCTCAACCCAGCACAACGACGGCATCAACCGAGACTCCATGATCCGCCCCGACCTGATCGAGCACGTGATCCGCCCGGTGGTGCCCGAGCAGTTCGCCGACGACGACTACGAGGTCCTCGTGAACCCGACGGGTCGCTTCGTCGTGGGCGGACCCGTCGGCGACGCAGGCCTGACCGGACGCAAGATCATCGTCGACACCTACGGCGGCATGGCCCGCCACGGCGGTGGCGCCTTCTCCGGCAAGGACCCCAGCAAGGTCGACAGATCCGCCGCCTACGCAACCCGCTGGGTCGCCAAGAATCTGGTTGCAGCCGGCGCCGCTACCCGTTGCGAGGTGCAGGTGGCGTACGCAATCGGCATGTCGCGACCGTTGTCGATTCGGGTCGAGACCTTCGGCACCGAAGCCGTCGACCCGGGCCGCATCGCCGAGTGCGTCGACGAGGTCTTCGACCTGCGACCGGCTGCGATAGTCGATGCGCTCGACCTGTGCCGACCCATCTACCGACGTACAGCGGCCTACGGACACTTCGGCCGCGAGGGCTTCCCGTGGGAGGCGACCGACAGGGTCGACGCCGTGCGATCCCACCTGGGCCTGGACTGAGACGGACCGGGGTGGCTGGCGGCACGGCCGACCAGGGGCGCCTCGACCTGGACCTCACTGCAACAGATCCGGTCCCGGCTGAACCAGCCGTTGGGACCGACCCGACCCCACCTGACCTGCCGGCCGGTTCGCGCATCGTCCGCGTCCTGCCCGACGTGGCGGCACTCGAGCGCACCTTTGACTACCTGGTGCCGCCTGCCTGGGCCGATGACGGGCGTGGAGAACGCCTGGTTGTCGGGTCAAGGGTCCGAATGGTCCTCGCCGGCCGCCGGGTCGGTGGCTGGGTGGTCGAGGACAACGTTGAACCGCCACCTGGAGTGGCACTGCGGAGCCTCACCAAGTCGAGCGGCATGGGTCCCTCACCCGAGGTGATCGACCTGGTGCGCTGGGCGGCCCACCGGTGGGCCGGGCGCCTCAACGGCCTCCTGGGTACGGCCTCGCCACCAAACGTCGTCGAGTCGCTGCCCGCCGCTCCGCCGAGGCCGACCATCCCACCGGCAACCGCCACATGGGCGGTGCGGGCCCTCGAGGTTCCACGGGCGGTCGTGCGGCTTCCGCCCGGAGCCGATGTGGCACCCCTTGTCACCGAGGCGGCCCGTAGGGGAGATGCCCTGATCCTGTTTCCCACCGTGCCGGCAGCCGAACACATGGCTGCCCGCCTGCACGAGATGGGTCTGCCCGTGTCGCTCGCCCAGCGGCAGTGGGCACGCTCTGCAGCAGGCGGCCTGGTGGTCGGCTCCCGTGCGGCGGCGCTGGCTCCGGTGGCGGACCTGGCCGCCGTAGTGGTGGTCGACGAACACGACGAGACCTACCAGGAGGAGCGGGCACCGACCTGGCATGCCCGTGACATGGCTGCCGAGAGGGCACGTAGGGCCAGCGCTCCCTGTGTGTTCACCTCTCCGTCACCAAGCCTCGAGGCCCTTGGGTGGGGAGAGCTGATGGTGCCCTCCCGAACTGAGGAACGCAATGGCTGGCCGATCCTGGATCTGCACGACCGCCGCGACGACGATCCGGTGAGGTCGGGCCTGCTTGGTCAGCGGCTCGTCGACGTGCTCCGCGGCGCCGAGGGCGACCCGGTCGTGTGCGTGTTGAACCGGCGGGGTCGTTCCCGCCTGCTTGCCTGTAACGCCTGCGGTGGCCTGGTCCGTTGCCCAGAGCACCAGGTGCCGATGATCCAGGACGACGAGGACACGCTGGTCTGCCCGGTGGACGACGCACGGCGCCCCCAGGTCTGTGATGAGTGCGGCGCCACACGGTTCAAGAACCTGCGGGCCGGGGTGGCGCGGGTCCGCGAGGAGTTGGAGGCCCTCGCCAACAGGCCCGTGCTGGAGGTGACCGGCGATACCGACATCCCCGATGGGGGACTCGGCGAACATGCCGTCTACGTGGGGACCGAGGCTGTGCTGCACCGTGTCGACTCCGCAGCCCGGGTCGTGTTCCTGGAGTTCGACCAGGAACTCCTGGCTCCACGGATGCGTGCGGCGGAACAGGCCATGGCCCTCCTGATCAGGGCGGCGCGCCTGGTGGGAGGTCGCTCCGACGATGGCCGGATCGTCGTCCAGACCCGGATGCCCGAACACGAGGTCCTCCAGGCTGCCCTGCATGCCGATCCGGGGCGGTTGGTGGAACCCGAGTTGGCCCGCCGCCGACTCCTGAACCTGCCGCCGTGCTCGGCACTGGCGAGGGTCTCTGGCCCACCGGCCGGCGAGTTCATCGCCAACCTGGGGTCGCCTGACGGCATCGACCTGCTGGGGCCACGCGACGGGGCCTGGCTGGTGCGTGCACCTGACCATGACCGGCTCAGCGAGGTGCTCGCCGCCGTGGAGCGCCCCAAGGGCCGGCTCAGGATCGAGGTCGATCCACCCCGGGCATGACCACCGCTACCAGAGGCGGCGGTGGACCTCGTAGAGGGCGATGGCCGTAGCCGCTGCGACGTTGAGGCTGCCGACCTTTCCCAACTGTGGGATGAAGGCCACGGAGTCGCAGGCTTCGAGCACCACGCCGGAGAGGCCCCGGTCCTCGTGGCCGAGCGCCAGGCATGTCCTGTCTGGAAACTGGACCTCGTGGAGGGGGACAGCGCCGTCCGACAACTCGATTCCTATGAGGCTGTAGCCCCCCGCGGTCAGGTCGGCGACCGCCTCCTCGGCTGTCTCGGTGATGGTCCAGGTGAGATAGCGGCCGGTGCCGAGGGCGGTCTTGGCGGTCTTGGCATGTGTGGGTGCCGCAGTGGCACCGGCCAGCCACAGGTGGGACACCCGGTAGGCGGCAGCGGTGCGCAGGATGGCGCCCACGTTGTAGGGCGTCTGGACGCTGTCGAGCAGCAGCGCAACGTCGGTATCGGTCCGCCGCCGCCACTCGCGGTGGAGGCGCTTGAGGCCGGTGCTGTCCAGGTTCTTCACGGCTGACCCCTGTCGGTTTCTGAGACATGGCGGGCGGCCACGTCGAGGAGGCGAAAGCCCTTGCGCGATGCACGCCGGTGTGTGTCCCAGCCCTCGTCTGTGAGCCACCGGGCCAGCGAGTCGGAGCCCAGGTGGCGTTGCACGACGAGGTGGGCGGTACCGCCGGGGGCCAACCGGTCGAGCCATGTGGACAACAGGTCGTGGAGCGCCGCCTTGCCGATGCGGATCGGCGGGTTGGACCAGATGGCGTTGAACGTAACGTCGTCGGGCATGTCGTCGGGTGTGCTCACGACCACGTTGTCGAGTCCTGCCGAAGCGGCGTTGGAGCTACACAGGGCCAGCGCCCTCTCGTTCACGTCGACGGCCCACACCCGTGAGCCGGGACTACGCAAGGCCAGAGAACAGGCGATGGGTCCGTAGCCGCATCCGAGGTCGAGGAGTTCGGTGGCACCCTCGGCCGGCTGGGCTCCCTCCATGAGAAGGAACCGGGTCCCGCGGTCGATGCGTGTACCCGAGAAGACGCCACTGTCGGTTTCGAGGGTGAGTTCGAGGTCGGGTAGCAGCAGGTCGACCTGGTCGGGGCGTGACCCGACCTCGGGCCGGCTGGTCCAGTACTGCTGGTCGCCGGTCACCCGGGTGCTCCTCTTGGCTTCACGGCCCCGACGGTAGCCTTGCGTCGTGAGCACCCGGGAGATCCGCATCATCGGCGACCCGGTCCTGCGTAAGCCTGCGACCGAGGTGACCGAGTTGACAGGCGCCCTGGCGCGCCTGGCCGACGAGATGGTCGAAACCATGTACGAGGCCCCGGGGCTGGGGCTTGCCGCACCCCAGGTGGGGGTCCAGAAGCGCTTCTTCGTGTACGACCTCGGCGAGGGGCCCGGTGCCATCGTGAATCCCACGATCCGTGAATCCGACGGTGAGTGGCTCTTCGAGGAGGGTTGCCTCTCGGTCCCGGGACTGTCGTGGGAGATCCTCCGACCAAAGACAATCCACATTGTCGGGGTCGACCTGGACGGCAACGACGTGTCCATCGAGGCCGATGAACTCGAGGCCAGGCTGTTCCAGCATGAGCTTGACCATCTCGACGGCATCCTGCTTGTCGACCTCCTCGACGAGGACCAGGCACGTGAGGCCCGCCGGGCGCTGCGGGAACTGACGCTCTCGGGCCCGCCCGCCGTCCGCTCAACCTCAGACGGTGGACTGCGATTGCTCTGAGCGCGCCTCCACCGGCGCATCACCGACGGCTGGCCTTCATGGGGACCCCCATGGCCTCGGTCAGGCCGCTGCTGGCCCTCCACGAGGCGGGCCACGACATCGTCGTCGTGGTGACCGGTGAGGACCGTCGCCGCTCCAGACGGGCCGAACCCTCACCGAGCCCCGTAAAGGAAGCCGCCCTGGGGCTGGGCCTGCCGGTCGCCCACGAGCTGGCTGCGGTCCGTGAGAGCGGAGCAGACCTGGGTGTCGTCGTGGCGTACGGACACATCATTCCGGCTGATCTGCTGGCAGCCGTTCCCATGGTGAACCTGCACTTCTCGCTGCTTCCCCGTTGGCGGGGTGCGGCACCGGTGGAACGGGCGATCCTCGCCGGTGACACGACCACCGGGGTGTGTGTCATGGCCGTCGATGTCGAGCTCGACACAGGTGCCATCTTTGCCAGCATCGAGGTGCCCATTGGGCCCGATGAGACGGCGGATTCCCTGCGGGACCGTCTGGTCGATGCCGGTGCCGGCCTCCTGGTCGAGACCCTTGGGGCCGGGCTGGGTGAGCCCACACAACAGGAGGGCGAGCCCGTCTATGCCCACAAGATCACACAGGCCGACCTGGAGTTGGACTGGTCCCGGCCGGCCAGTGAGTTGGAGAGGATCGTGCGTGTGGGGGGTGCCTGGACGACATTTCGGGGTCGACGCCTGAAGGTCTGGGCTGCCCGGCTCGCCGACGGTGTCGACGGGGTGCCCGGATCCCTCCTCGGCGACACGGTCGCGACCGGCAGGGGTGCGCTCCGCCTCGTCGAGGTTCAGCCCGAGAGCCGTGGGCGTCAACCCGCCGAGGCTTGGCTCGTCGGTGCACGCACCGAGCCCGGCGAGAGCCTGGGCTGAAGGCGGCAATGGACAACCCAAGGAGCCTGGCCGTCGAGGTGCTTGGCAGGATCGAGCGTGATGGGGCATTCGCCAACCTTGCCCTCGCCGCAGCACTCGACCGGACCGACCTGGACCGCAGGGACCGGGCCTTCGTGACCGACCTGGTCTACGGCACGACGCGGATGCGGAGGGCCTGTGACCACATGGTCGACCGGTTCCTCCACGACGACGTGGAGCCGGGTGTCAGGACCGTGCTGAGGATGGGCGCCTACCAGCTCCACTGGGGTGGCGTGCCCGCCCACGCCGCTGTGTCGGCAACCGTCGCCGTGGCGCCGCGTCGGGTGCGTGGCCTGTGCAACGCCGTCCTGCGTCGTGTGTCCGAGAGCCAGCCGAACCCGCCCAGCAGGGCTGTCGAGTTGAGCTACCCCGACTGGATTCTCGAGACCCTCACCGCAGACCTGGGCGAGGCCGACGCCATCGAGGCGTTGGAGGCCATGAACCGGCCGGCGACGGCCGTGGCGAGGGAGGACGGCTACCACCAGGACAGGGCCTCACAGCTGGTGTCAGAGGTCGTTGCCGACGGCCTGGCCGATGGTGCGAGGGTGGCTGATCTGTGTGCCGCTCCCGGCGGCAAGGCCACGGCGGTGGCCTCCACGGGTGCGGTGGTGGTGGCAGCCGACCTGAGGCAGCGACGCCTCAACCTCGTCAGGTCCAACGCCGAGGGGCTGGGCCTGGAAATGGGCCTTGTGGTTGCCGACGCCAGACGGCCGCCGTTGCGCCTCGGCAGCTTTGACCGGGTGCTCGTCGATGCCCCCTGTTCTGGTCTGGGCGTCCTGCGCCGTCGCGCCGACTCGCGCTGGCGTGTCAAACCCGATGACGTGGCTGAACTGGCCGACCTGCAGCTGGACCTGCTGATCGCAGCCCTGCCCCTCGTAGCGGCAGGCGGACAGCTGGTCTACAGCGTCTGCACCCTGACAGCGGCCGAGACAACCGGTGTGGACGAACGCTTCCGTGAGGCCACGGGCGCAGTCCCGGCAGATCCGCTGCCAGCCCCGTGGAGGGTCCACGGCACAGGCGGAATGCTGTTGCCACAGGATCTAGACGCCGAGGGCATGGCGGTGTTTCGGTACGCGGTGGCCTGAGAGGTCCGCCAGACCGGCCTCAGGTGAGCAGGCGGCTGCCGAGGTGGTCGAGAACCGTTTCGAGGGCCTCCCGGGTGGGGTGGCCCGGCTCATCGACCAGCTCCTCGGTGAGAACCGAGTGGGCCCTCGGCCCGATGCCGTGGGGGTTGCCCGGCGAGGAGTCGATCTCGACGCCGATGAAGCCCTCACCCAACTCCTCGGCCAGGCGCTCGAAGCGCTCGGCGGGGACCATTGCGTCGTTGGTGAAGCGCAGGCCCAGTGCGCAGGTGCCCGCATCAACCCGGTCACGCACGACTTCAAGGTCGCGGTCGGAAATACCGAGGGAGCGCTTTCGTTTCTTCCCGAAGGGAAGCGGCAGGCTGGGCTGGCTGAGCACCGGCGCAAGGACCCGCTCGTCGACCATCATGCCCAGGGCGAACCCGCCGGTGAAGCACATGCCGACGGCTCCAACCCCGGGGCCTCCGCAGCGTCCGTGTTCGAATGCCGCCAGCGCACGCAGCCAGTCGGTGACCGGCGAGGTGTGGCGGCGCATCAGGGCCGTGAACTCGCGTGACACGCAGCCGCCCACAAGGCTCTTCAGCGTGTAGCCGGCGGTTGGTTCACGCCCCGGGGTGCCGAACAGCGACGGCATGACTGCGCTGCACCCGATGTCGACCACCCGCCGACCGAAGTCGGCGACGCGTGGGGTGATGCCGGGCATCTCGGCCATGATGATCACGGCAGGGCCGGTGCCGGCCCGCAACACGGTACGTGTGGTGCCACCGTGTGAGAACTGGCCTATCTCGAAACCGTTGAGAGCCTCAACGCCCATTGCCAGCCACCTTCCGTGATGGGTGTCCGTCACCCGTGACGGCGACACTAGCGGGCCTCCATTTCAGCCTGCGGGGGGACACGCCGGTACCCTCGTCGCCATGTCCGATGAGGCCCGATCCGCCGGGAGCATGAATGTCAAGGTCCTGACCGTGTCCGATGGGGTCATCCACGGCACGCGCGAGGACCGCTCGGGGGCGGCGCTGGCCGAGAGGGTCGAGGCCGAGGGCTGGGTTCTGTCTGCACGATCGGTCTGCGCCGACGGCGTAGACGAGGTGGCCGATGCGCTCAGGGGCATGGCTGAAGGCTTCCACGGCATGGTCATCACGACAGGTGGCACGGGCTTTGGCCCACGCGATCTGACACCTGAGGGCACGAGGGCCGTCATCGACCGCGAAGCCCCGGGTCTGGCCGAGGCCATGCGCCTCGTCAACCCGCTCGGGCGCCTCTCCCGGGGCATCGTCGGCACCATCGGTACAACGCTCATCGTGAACACCCCCGGCTCCTCGGCCGGCTGCATCGAGTGTCTGGAGGCTGTGATCGACGTAGTTCCCCATGCGGTGCGCCTGCTGGTCGACAACGCCGACCCGCACCCCTCCGCCGGCTGAGCCGACCGTGGACACCGACGCCACCCTCATGGCAAGGGCCATCGAGGTGGCCGGAGCCGCCCGGTACCGGAGTTCGCCCAACCCCTGGGTGGGTGCCGTGGTCGTGGCCGACGGGCGGGTCGTCGGCACCGGGGCGACCAGCCCACCGGGTGGCGCCCATGCCGAGGTGGTCGCGTTGGTCGAGGCAGGTGAGCAGGCGAGGGGGGCGACGCTCTACACGACGCTCGAGCCCTGCTGCCACGATGGTCGCACCGGACCGTGCACCAGTGCAGTGGTCGATGCCGGTATCAGGCGCGTCGTCGTGGGCATCGCCGATCCGGACCCCGACGTGGCCGGCCGTGGTCTCGCCGTCCTGGCTGAAGACGGTGTCGATGTGGAGGTTGGTGTCGGTGCCGCAGAGGTCGAGGAGCAGTTGCAGCCGTACCTGCACCACCGCCGCACAGGCCGTCCGTACGTGGTCCTGAAGCTTGCTGCCACCCTCGACGGCCGCATCGCCGCCACTGACGGATCCAGCACCTGGATCACGGGTGCAGAGGCAAGGCAGGACGTGCACAGGCTGCGCGCACAGAGCGACGCCATCTGCGTGGGAGCCGGGACCATCCGGGCCGATGATCCACGCCTTACGGTCCGTGACTGGCCCGGAGCCGAAGCTGCCGGGGCACGTGACCCCAGGCGGGTGGTGCTCGGAAGGATCCCCGAAGAGGCAAGGGTTGCACCTGCCCACTCCCACGAGGGCCCCCTCGATGGGCTGCTCACCGGCCTGGGCGACGATGGGGTACTGCAGCTTCTCGTGGAGGGTGGCGCCGACGTTGCGGGCCGCTTCCACAGGGCCGGCCTGGTGGACCGTTACGTCGTCTACCTGGCGCCGGCGATCCTGGGCGGGGACGACAGCGTGCCGATGATGGCCGGTCCCGGAGGGTCCACGATGGCCGATGTGGCGAGGGGAAGGTTCACCTCGGTCACGCCGCTCGGCGACGACCTGCGCATCGACATGGTGCTCGACACCCGATGTTGACGCTAAATGGACCACGGGACTGCGTCGGCCGCCCGGTAGGTTCTTCGCCGTGCTGAAGATCGTCCTACCCAAGGGGTCCCTCGAAAAGGCCACCCTGGAACTGTTCGAGTCCGCCGACCTGGCGGTCCGACGCAGTTCCTCGGTCGACTACCGGGCCAGCATCAGCGACCCCCGCATCGACGAGGTGCGCATCCTGCGACCCCAGGAGATCCCCACGTACGTCGCCGACGGCCTCTTCGACATGGGCATCACCGGCCGTGACTGGATCGAGGAGACCGGCAGCAGCGTCGAGAGCCTCGGCGAGCTGCACTACTCAAAGGCCACGGCACGTCCGGTGAACATCGTCGTGGCCGTGCCCGAGGATTCCGAGTACCAGTCGGTGGCAGACCTGCCGGCGGGGGTGAGGGTCTCAACCGAGTACCCGGAGCTGACAAGGCGGTTCTTCGCCGAACATTCGGTCGATGCCGATATCCGTCTGTCCTACGGCGCCACCGAGGCCAAGGTTCCCGACATCGTCGACGTGGTCGTCGACCTGACCGAGACCGGCCGGGCAATAAGGGCCGCCGGCCTGAAGATCATCGACACCATCCTCACCAGCTACACCGAGCTGGTGGCCAACCCGGTGTCATGGGCCGACCCCGACAGGCGCCACGCCATGGAACAGATCCACACGCTCCTGCAGGGAACGCTTGAGGCGCGGGGCAAGGTGCTTGTCAAGATGAACGTTCCGGCTGACGCCCTCGATGAGGTCATCGGCCTGATGCCGGCCATGAAGGCGCCGACCGTGAACGAGCTGTTCGGAGGCGGCGGCTACGCGGTTGAGACCGTGGTGGCCAAGTCCGAGATCAACGTGCTCATCCCCGAACTGCGCGACAAGGGTGCCACCGACATCCTGGAACTACCCCTCGCCAAGATCGTCCACTGACCGACGGGCAGATCAGCCTTCGTCGGGCCCCGAGCCGTTCTCGGTGTCTTGTTCACCGGACCCGTGCGAGTCAGCGACCTCGGCAACCCTGGCAGCCTGTTCGAACTTGACGTATGCCATCCGAATCTGGTGCAGGGCCGCCTTGAGGGTGTCCTCGGCCTCGCCCAGGCGCCCCGGCAACTTCTCGACCACTCCGGCCATGGCGTCGATGGCCACTGCCGTTTCGGACAGGTTGGCGGGCTTCTTGGAGAGGTGGATGGCGGCCAGCTCGTAGAGGCCCATGGCGTGGTTGGCTATGACCACCGCCGCCGGCATTGATGCCAACTGTTCCTGTACAGCCGCCATGTCCCTGGCCATGTCCTCGGCGTTCTGGCGGTCCTCGGGGGACATGTCGTCTGGGGACATGCCACCGAGGTTCGGCTCAGCCGGCTCAGTGGCCGGGTCGTCAGGGTCAACGGGGTGGTCCCCGCCAGGTGTCCAGAGGGTGCTCATGTCGTGGTGTCTCCAGTGTCAGGTGTTTGGTCGTGGGACGGTCCCGTTCCGGTCGGGAGGCCCTGCTGGTACTCTAGGGGCCTACAACTGAACGGAAAGCGGGGGTCGCCCCCCACCCGGCCATCCTCCGGTCCTACCGGTGGCGGTGAGCCCGGGTCTTCATCTCGTCGGACACACCGGCGTGTTCCCACGGCCAGGCCGTCGGGAACACATTGGCAGGGTCCCTGGCGGGTGTCGGCTCTCCGGCACCCGTCGTTTCACGTTTTGGGGCGATGGGCGACACAACCGACCACACAGGAGGAGAGCCTGCGTGCTTCACAGGAGCCAGGACCAATAGCAGCACCGACAAACCAGGAACCCCGGATCAACGATCGCATCCGTGCCCGCGAGGTACGGCTGGTCTCGCCCGAAGGCGAACAGATCGGGATTCGGCCACTGCCGGAAGCCATCGAAATGGCCCAGGACCTCGGTCTTGACCTCGTAGAGGTGGCTGACACGGCGAGCCCGCCGGTCTGCCGGATCATGGACTACGGGAAGTTCAAGTACGAACAGTCCCAGAAGGCCAAGGAATCCCGCAAGAAGGCCACCCACATTCTGGTCAAGGAGATGAAGTACAGGCCCAAGATCGGGCCCGGCGACTTCGACACCAAGACCCGGAAGGTGGAGGCATTTCTGGAAGACGGAAGCAAGGTCAAGGTGACCATCATGTTCCGCGGTCGCGAGATGCAGCACCCCCAGCTGGGGCGTCGCATCCTCGACAGGGTGGCCGAGACCGTGTCCCACGTGGGGCGCGTCGAGGTCTTCCCCAAGCAGGACGGTCGAAACATGACCATGGTCCTCGTTCCCGGGCAGGCGACACGTCGCCAGCGTGAGGCAGCCGAGGACCGTCGTGCCGATGAGGTGGCGGAGGCCGAAGAGCTGGCGGCAGCTGCAGCAGAGGCGACAGCCGAGGCAGAGGCCGTACAGGCCGAGGCAACAGAGCCAGAGGCCACGCAGGCCGAGGAGACCACAGACGCAACCGGGTCCAGTACCCCCGACGAGACACCCCAGACCTCATAGACAGGGCCCAACAGGGCCACGAGATACCCCAGACCGGAGAAGACGAGACATGCCGAAGATGAAGACCCACCGCGGCCTCGCCAAGCGCATCAAGGTGACCGGTAGCGGCCGCCTCAAGCGCCGCAACGCCAACCTCAGCCACATCCTCGAGAAGAAGTCGCCCAAGCGCAAGCGCCGCCTGGCCCGCATGAGCGATGTCGACAAGACCAACGAGAAGTCGGTTCGCCGCAAGCTCGGCATCTGAACCAACAGCGATCTCCGACAGCCGTCCGGCCGTCGGGAAACCCTCATTCCCCCACGTAGAAAAAGGAGCATGTGATGGCAAGAATCAAGCGAGCCGTCCAGACCAAGAAGCGACACAAGGCCGTACTGAAGTCCGCCAGGGGCTACTACGGCAACAAGAGCAGGACCTTCCGCGCGGCCAACGAGCAGTTGATGCACTCGGGCAACTACGCCTTCCGCGACCGTCGGGCCCGCAAGGGCCAGTTCCGTCGCCTCTGGATTCAGCGGATCAACGCCGCATGTCGGCTGAACGGCACCAACTACTCCAACTTCATCGCCGGTCTCAAGGTTGCCGGGGTCGAGGTGGACCGCAAGGTGCTGGCCGACCTGGCCGTGACCGATCCTGCCGCCTTCACGGCGCTGGTCGAGGTGGCCGGGTCCGCCGAGGCTGCCTGAGGTCGTAGGCCCGAGGTACGGCCCGCTGAACGAGCGCGGAGCCGACGATGACCGTTGAGCTTGCCGGAGGCAACCAGCGCGTCCAGAGGATGCGTCGTCTGGCGCGCGACCGCGACCTGCGTCAGGCCGAGGGCCGGTACGTGGTCGAGGGTCCGATGCTCGTCGAGCAGGCGCTTCATGCCGGCCTGGACCTGGAACAACTCCTGGTGCCTGTCTCCGCTGCCCATGACGGCATCGTCGTTGCTGCCGAGGCTGCGGGCGTTCCCTGTGGGATTGTCGAGGACGGCGTCTTTGACGGCATTACCAGCACCCGTTCGGCACAGCCGGCGATTGCCGAGGTATGTGAGCACCACGTTGACGGTGGTGACCTCACCTCCGGTGGTGGGACCCTGTTGATCCTGGCCGAGGTGTCAGACCCCGGAAACGCCGGAACCCTCGTGAGGACTGCCGAGGCGTTCGGGGTCGACGGTGTGGTCTTCGCCGGTGGTGTCGACCCCTACAACCCCAAGGTGGTCAGGTCTGCTGCCGGATCCACGTTCAGGGTCCCGTTCGCTGTTGCATCCGGCGACGAGGTGGTTCCTGTGGTGATTGCGGCCCTTGCCGAGGCCGGGTACTCGTGCTGGGCGACCGTCCCCGACGGTGGTGTCACCCCCGAGGAGGTGCCGGTGGACCGACCAGTGGCGGTACTGCTCGGTAACGAACCCCGTGGTCTGGCGCCTGAGGTGATTGCAGCCTGCGATGGGACGCTCAGCGTGCCCACCGTCGGACAGGTCGAATCTCTGAACGTGGCCGCCGCCGGGGCTGTACTCCTGTACGGGCTGCAGCAGGTCGCCGGTCGATGAGAGCGTCACCTGATAATGGGCGACCGGATGGACGGAGGTGCCCTAGTCTGCGGGGGTCCGCCACCCGGCTGTCACCGACGGCTCTGATTGTTCACTGATGGAACTGGACCTCGAAAAGCACCTCGCCGAAGCCGCCGCCTCAATCGAGGACGCCGCCGACCTCGACGCCCTCTCAGAGGTCGATACGGCCCTCCTCGGAAAGAAGTCGGCTGTCACCGCTGCCAAGCGGGGCCTGGGTGACCTGGAACCCGACCAGCGTCGCGAGATGGGTGGGCGCCTGAACGAGGCCAGGGCGACGATTGAGGGCCTCGTGGCCTCGCGCCGCACCGAGCTCGAGGCAGCTGCCAGGGTCGTACGCCTCGAAGCCGAGCGCATGGATCTGACCGAGGCCGACCGGGGTCGGCGCCTTGGCCACCGTCATGTCGTCACCCAGACATGGGACCGCCTCGAGGACCTGTTCGTGGGCATGGGCTACACGGTCGCCGAGGGGCCCGAGATAGAAGACGAGTGGCACAACTTCGGCGCCCTCAACTTTCCCCTCGGGCACCCTGCCAGGGACATGTACGACACCCTCTACGTCGACTACGGCGAGCCCCAGAGCACCCTGTTGCGCACCCACACCTCGCCGGTGCAGATCCGGGTCATGGAGGCCGGCGAGCCGCCCTTCTACTCGATCATGCCGGGCAGGGTGTTCCGCTCCGACACCGCCGATGCCACCCACATGCCCGTCTTCCACCAGCTCGAGGCCCTTGTCGTCGACCGCGACATCACCTTCGGCGATCTGGCCGGAACGCTCGAGGCGTTCACAACCGCCTACTTCGGCGAGGGCTTCACCACGCGGCTACGGCCCTCGTACTTCCCCTTCACCGAGCCCTCTGCAGAGTTCGACGTGCAGCGTCCCGACGGCAGCTGGCTGGAGTTGGGTGGCTGCGGCATGGTCCACCCCGAGGTGCTTCGGGCCGGCGGCCTCGATCCCGAGGAATGGTCCGGCTTCGCCTTCGGCTTCGGCCTGGACCGCCTGGCCCTGATGCGCCACGGCATCGACGACCTGCGCGAGCTGTTCCGTAACGACCACCGCTTCCTCTCCCAGTTCTAGGAACCCGACCATGACCCGCCAGCTCCTATGAAGGTCCTGCTCTCCTGGCTGCAGGAGTTCGCGCCGGTAGACGGCGACCCCGCCGACATCGGCGACCAGCTCAGCGCCCTGGGTCTGGCCATTGAGTCCATGTCGGTCGTGGGCGAGGGTCTCGACGGCATCGTGGTCGCCCGTGTGCTCGAGGTTGGCCCGCACCCCGATGCCGACCGCATCCAGCTGGTCCAGGTCGACGCCGGCGACGGCGAGGCCCTGCAGATCTGCTGTGGTGCGTTCAACATGTCCGTTGGCGACCTGGTTCCCCTTGCCACGCTGGGAACCGTCATGCCCGACGGCATGGAGATCGCCAGGCGCAAGATGCGCGGCGAGTGGTCCAACGGCATGTTGTGCTCTCCAACCGAGATCGCCATGGGAGACGACCACGACGGCATCCTCCTGCTCGACGGCAGCCTCGAGGTCGGCCGTCCGCTGGCCGAGGCCATGGGGCTGGCCTCCGATGTGCTCTTCGACCTCGAGGTCAACCCCAACCGACCCGACGCCATGTCTGTCGCAGGTGTGGCCCGCGACCTGGCGGCGTGCCAGGGGGTGCCGTTCACCCTGCCCTCCCCGAACGTGGCGGAGTCGGGTAGCGATGCCGCCGAACGCCTCTCGGTCGAGATCCTCGACCCGGTCCTTTGCGGTCGCTTCGTGGCGCGGGTGCTCGACGGCATCACAATCGGGTCATCGCCGGCCTGGATGGCAAACCGCCTCACCTCGCTCGGAATGAGGCCAATCAACAGCGTGGTGGACGTCTCCAACTACGTGATGCTGGAACTGGGCCAACCCAGCCACACCTACGACCTGGACATGGTGGCCGGATCGGCGTTCCGGGTTCGCAGGGCGTTGCCCGGCGAGACGCTCGTGACCCTCGATGGTGTCGAGCGCACCCTCACCGAGGCCGACGGCGTGGTGGCCGACGCCGCCGACACCGCCATTGGCATAGCCGGCGTGATGGGCGGGGCCTCCACCGAGATTCACGACGGCACAAGCTCGGTTGCCCTGGAAATGGCCTGGTGGGACCCCATGTCGATCGCCACGTCGGCTCGCAGGCTGGGCCTGCGCAGCGAGGCGTCCGCCCGCTTCGAGAAGGGTGCCGACCCCGAGGTCGCCGACCTGGCGATGCGCCGCTTCGCCCAACTCCTGGGTGAGACCGGTGCGTCCCTCGCTCCCGGGACTGTCGACGTGCGGGGCGATACACCGGTCCGAGAGTCGATCAGGGTGCGCACCGACAGGGTCAACAGGATCCTCGGCACCGACCTGAGCCGTGACCGCATTGCGGAACTGCTGGACTCCATCGAGTTTGCAACCCGGCCGGCCGATGACGACCTCGACGTGGTGGTTCCCAGCTTTCGCCCTGACAGCGCCACCGAGATCGACGTCATCGAGGAGGTGGCGCGTATCCACGGATACGGGGCCATCGAGCGCACCACACCGAGATCCACCATCACGGGTTCCCTCACGCAGCGGCAACTCGACAGGCGAACCGTTCGCACCGCAATGATCGGCATGGGCCTCGACGAGGTCATGCCCATCCCGTTCCTGGCGCCCGGCGACCTTGCCAGGGCCGGCCTGAAGGTCGACGGCATCACGGTCACGAACCCGCTGGTGGCCGAGGAGTCCGTGATGCGGGCCTCCCTTCGACCCGGCCTGCTGGCGACGCTTGCCTACAACGCCTCGCACCGGATGTCCGGCCTCGGCATCTTCGAGGTCGGGCACGTCTACCGGCAACCAGATCAGCCACAGCCGCTGCCCGACGAGCGCGAGTACCTGGCGGTGGCACTCGCCGGGCGCGACGCCACCGACGCTGTAGGCGTCTGGTCGGCGCTGGCCGACGCCCTGGCTGCCCGCGACTACACGCTCGTGGCCGATGATCCAGCCGGCCTGCACCCCACCCGGACCGCCCGCATAGACGTGGCCGGTGTCGTGGTCGGGCACGTGGGCGAGGTTGACCCGGGGGTGCTCGCCGCCTTCGACGTTCCCGAGCGGGTGGCGTGGCTCGAGGTCGACCTCGAGACCCTCCTGGGCCTACCGCACGGTGAGAAGCCCTACGGATCGGTGAGCCGCTACCCGTCCTCTGACATCGATCTGGCATTCGAGGTCGACGACGACGTACCTGCAGCCGAGGTGGAACAGCGCCTGCGAGGCGCCGCCGGCGACCTGCTGGTCGACCTCTCCCTCTTCGACGTGTTCAGGGGGGCTCCGGTGGGGGAGGGGCGCCGCAGCCTGGCGTTCACGCTCAGGTTCCAGGCAGACGACCGCACCCTCACCGACTCCGAGGTCTCCCAGGTCCGTCAGGCCTGCATAGATGCTGTCGAGGGGAACCTTCCGGCGAACCTTCGGGCCTGAGCCCCGCATGCGCTGACAGCGGCGGCTACGGGTAGGTTCTGCGGCCATGCGTACATGGCGAATACACGAACTGGGCGAACCCATCGACAATCTGCTGCTCGAGGATGTGCAGCGGCCCGAACCCGGGGCGGGTGAGGTGCTCCTTGACGTGAGCGCGGTGGGTCTTGCGTTTCCCGATGTGCTCCAGTGCCGCGGGCAGTACCAGTTCAAGCCGCCGCTGCCGTTCACCCCCGGTGGGGAGACTGCCGGGACCGTGGTGGCAGTGGGCGAGGGCGTCGACGGCTTTGAGCCGGGTCAGGCGGTCGTGGGAATGGGCGGCGGCCTGGCCGAGCAGGTAGCCGTGTCGGCCGACCGGTTGTTCGCCGTTCCGGGTTCCCTGTCGGCTGCCAAGGCTGCGGCGATTCCACTCAACTACTGCACCACCTGGTACGCGCTCCACGAACGGGCGCAGCTGGCAGAGGGCGAGACCCTGTTGGTCACCGGCGCTGCCGGTGGGACCGGTTCTGCTGCAATCCAGTTGGGCCTGGCTGCCGGGGCGACCGTGATAGCCGTGGCCGGAGGGCCCGAGAAGGCCGCTGCGTGTGCCGAGTTGGGGGCACACTTCGTGATCGACCACCGTGAGGTCGGCGACCTGGTCGAGAGGGTCCGCGAGTTGACGGATGGCAAGGGTGTCGACGTCGCCTACGACCCGGTGGGTGGAGAGACCTTCCAGCAGGTCCGGAGGTGCATGGGTTGGAACGGCCGGCTGCTGGTGATCGGCTTCGTGGCCGGCATCCCCGACCTCACCATGAACCATGTGCTCTTGAAGAACTACTCGGTGGTGGGTGTTCACTGGGGTGCGTCTGTCGGACGTGACCCGTCGTCGATCGGCCGCCAGATGGCCTCGCTCATGGCGCTGGCCGAGGATGGCCTCGTCGATCCGCTGCTGCACCCCGTCTACGGTTTCGAGGATGGCTCAAGGGCGTTGCAGGACATCGCCGACCGCAAGGTGACCGGCAAGGTTGTGGTGTCAACCGCCTGAAACATGGCCTAACCAGTAGGTTGCATGACCATACATAGAACTGTATGATCTCCTGATGGCCAATATCGGGATACTGGGCGCCTCGGGTTTCACCGGGGCCGAACTGCTGCGGATCAGCGCCTCACACCCCACCTTCGACGTGGTCGTGGCCACCGGCGACACCCAGGTCGGCACCGCCGTGGCCGACCTGTACCCCAGCCTGGCCGCCGAGTACCCCGATCTCACCTACGCACATGCCGACCCGGCCTCCTTCGATGGCTGCGATGTGGTGTTCCTGTGCCTGCCCCACGGTGCATCCCAGGCACTGGTACCTGAACTCCTCGGTCGGGTGGGCCACGTGGTCGACCTCGGTGCCGACTTCCGGCTGACCGACGCCGACCTCTACCCGACCTGGTACGGCGAGCCCCACGCTGCTCCCGACCTGTTGGCCGAGGCCGCCTACGGCCTCCCCGAACTGTTCCGCGACGGGCTCCCCGGCGCCGGGCTGGTCGCCGTTCCGGGGTGCTATCCGACCGCTGCAGCCCTGGCCCTCGCACCGTTCCTGCGGGCCGGCGTCATCGAACCCGGTGGCATCGTGGTCGACGCAGCCAGCGGGGTGTCCGGTGCCGGCAGGGGACCAAAGCCGGGCACGACCTTCTGCACCGTCGACGAGGACTTCAGCGCCTACGGCCTCACCGGAGGCACTGCCGACGCCCCGACCGGCCACCGGCACACACCCGAGATCGAACAGGCCATCTCCACCGCCGCCGACGGATCAGCACTAGAGGTGACAGCAGGAGTATCGGTACTGTTCACACCGCACCTGGCCCCCATGAACAGGGGCATCCTGGCCACCTGTTACGCAACGCCCAGCGTCGACATGGACTCCACCACCGCCCTGTCCGTACTGGCCGACGTATACGCGGGCGAACCGTTCATCGTCGTGTCCGAGAGGTCCCCGTCGACAAAGGCAACGGCGGGTTCCAACACGGCCCACCTGACCGCCCGGGTCGACCCCAGAACCGGCCTGCTCGTCGTGGTCAGCGCCATAGACAACCTGGTCAAGGGTGCATCCGGCCAGGCGGTCCAGTGCGCCAACATCGCATCCGGCATCGAGGAGACGACCGGCCTTCCGACGGTGGGGATGTACCCGTGACCGTCACATCGGTCCCCGGTTTCGTGGCCGCCGGCACGGCATGTGGCGTGAAGCCCTCGGGTGCGCCCGACCTGGCCCTTGTGGCTACCGCCGACGGCAGGGCCGTAACGGCAGCCGGCGTGTTCACCTCGAACAAGATGACAGCGGCACCCGTGCTCGTCTGCAGACAGCATCTCGCTGAAACCGGCGGTCGGGCTGCGGCAGTTGTGCTCAACAGCGGCAACGCCAACGCAGCCACCGGAGCACAGGGAATGGCCGACGCCTCTGAGATGTGTGGCCTGACAGCCGCCCAGCTCGGCTGCGCGGACGAAGAGGTGCTCGTCTGCTCCACCGGCTGGATCGGCTACCCCCTGCCCATGGACGTGATCACGCTCGGCATTCCGGTCGTGGCCGCCACGCTCGACCCCGACGGCGGCCAGGATGCAGCGACCGCAATCATGACCACCGACACCGTCCCCCGGATCACCCTCATCGAGGCCGATGGGTTCACCGTCGGAGGCATCGCCAAGGGTGCCGCCATGCTCGAGCCCAACATGGCGACCATGCTGGCCGTGCTCACCACCGACGCAGAGGTCGACGCTGCCACAGCCACGACCCTCCTACAGGCTGCCGTCGCAACCTCGTTCAACTGCCTGACCGTCGACGGTGCCGAGTCGACCAACGACACCGTTCTGCTGCTGGCAAACGGCTCAGCCGGGCCGACCGACACGGCCGCCCTGGGTGCCGCCCTCGCTGAGGCATGCCTGGACCTGGCCATCCAGATGGCCGACGACGCAGAGGGCGCCACCAAGACCGTGTTCCTGACCGTCAAGGGTGCTGCAACCGACGCCGAGGCAGCCAGGGCAGCCCGGGACACCGCCAACTGCCAGCTTGTCAAGTGCTCCTGGTACGGCGAGGACCCCTACTGGGGGCGGATCGCCTCGGAGATGGGAGCCGCCGGAATCTCCTTCGACCCTGCCACGCTGACCATCTCCTACGGCGGCACCATGGTCTACGAGCTGGGAGAACCCGTGGAACCCACTGCTGACCAGGCAGAAGCGCTCGGCCAGCACATGGCCGGCCGGCGGCTGGACCTGGTGGTCGACCTCGGCCAGGGCGACGGAAGCGCCCGGGTGGTCACCACCGACCTCAGCCACGCCTACATCGACGAGAACATGCGGACCTCCTGATCCGCCCCACGAAGGAACCCCAATGAGCGACCAGACCCAACCCGAGGCATTCTCACCGGACCGTCGTGCAGCGGTCCTCGTCGAGACACTGCCCTACATCCAACGGTTCCGGGGGTCGGTGGTCGTTGTCAAGTTTGGCGGAAACGCCATGGTCGATGCCGACCTGGCGGCAAGGTTCGCCGAGGACATCGTGCTCATGCACTCCGTCGGCATTCGGCCCGTGGTGGTCCACGGCGGTGGGCCCCAGATCGGCGCAATGCTCGAAAAGCTCGGCCTCGAGTCCGAGTTCAGGGACGGCCTGCGGGTAACCGACGCCGACACCCTCGATGTGGCCCGGATGGTGCTCGTCGGCAAGGTGAACCGGGAGATCGTGTCGGCAATCAACGTCCACGGAGTCCTCGCAGTGGGGCTCTCGGGCGAGGATGCATCGCTCATCGAGGCATCCGAGAGGAACCCCGACCTGGGGTTCGTCGGCGACGTTGCCGCCGTGAACCCGGCGATCCTGGAGCGGGTCATGGCCGAGGACCTGATCCCCGTCGTGGCGACCATCGGCGTCGACACCGCAGGTCAGGCCTACAACATCAACTCCGACACGGTGGCTGCAGCCCTCGCAGGCGCCCTCGGTGCAGAGCGGGTCATGTACCTCACAGACGTCGATGGCCTGCGGTCAGATTTCGACGATCCCGACAGCCGGGTGTCCCGGCTCGACGTCGACGCCCTCGATGCCCTCATCTCCGACGGAACGGTCAGTGGCGGAATGATCCCCAAGGCCCAGGCCTGCATGGATGCGGTCAGGGCCGGTGTGGGTTCGGCACACATGGTCGACGGCCGGGTACCACACGTGCTGCTGCTGGAACTGTTCACCGACATGGGAATAGGAACCATGGTGCTGCCGGCCGGGGAGACCTCGCCGTGAACGCCCACGCCGAGGCCATGGGAGCCGACCCATCTGGGCACTGCCCGATCATGCCCAACTACGGGCGGCCGGTTGTCACCTTCGCCAGGGGTTCAGGCACCGAACTGTTCGATTCCGAGGGCGGCCGGTACCTGGACTTCCTCTGCGGTCTGGCTGTCACCAGCCTCGGCCACAGCCACCCCGGGGTTGCGGCTGCCCTGGCCGAGCAGGCGTCGACGCTCCTGCACGTCTCCAACCTGTTCGCCACCGTGCCCCAGATCGAGGTTGCCACGCGGCTTGACGCCCTCATCCGGTCGGGAACCGGCGAGGACGAGCCCGGACAGGTGCTCTTCCAGAACTCTGGCGCCGAGGCCAACGAGGCCGCCATCAAACTGGCCCGCAAGTACCAGGGGCGGGGTCGCCACGGCGTGCTGTCTGCGTTCCGGTCCTTCCACGGCAGGACCCTGGCGACCCTGGCGGCAACCGGCCAGCCCGAGAAGCATGAGCCCTTCCAGCCGCTCCCAGAGGGGTTCAGGCATGCCGCCTGGAACGATCTGGCTGCCTTCGAGGCGGCCATAGACCCCTCGGTGGGAACCATCCTGCTCGAACCACTGCAGGGCGAGAGCGGCGTCAACCCGGCCGATGCGGAGTTCTTCGTCGGCATAAGGAGGCTCTGTGACGAGCGGGGGATCCTGCTCATCATCGACGAGGTCCAGACTGGTCTGGCCCGGACCGGACGGTGGTTCGGCTTCCACCACCACGGCATCCGGGCCGACATCGTGACCGTGGCCAAGGCCCTCGGCAACGGCGTACCGATCGGAGCAGTCTGGGCACCGACCGGGATCGCCTCGGCATTCAAGCCCGGCGACCACGGTTCCACCTTCGGCGGCCAGCCGCTTGCTGCAGCGGCCGCCCGCGAGGTGCTGAGGGTCATGGAGGAGATCGACGCACCCTCCCTGGCCGTTGACCGGGGTGCCGAGTTGACAGAACTGCTTGGCGCCCTACCGGGCGTGACCGAGGTGCGGGGCCTCGGGCTGCTGCTGGCAGCCGAACTGGACGGGGCGGCCCTGGCCGGCCGGACCGCCGGCGAGGTGGCACTTGCCTGCCTGCACGCCGGCCTGGTCGTAAACGGCGTCACCCCCACCTCTCTGCGGTTCGCTCCGCCACTAACGGTGACGAGCGCAGAGTTGGCCGAGGGCGTGGAAATCCTGGCAGGAGTGCTCGACAACCCACCGACGACAGACGAAGCGGAGGCAGGCCAGTGAGGCACCTTCTGGAGATTGACGACCTGAGCGTGGCCGAACTGGGCAGGGTTCTGGACCTTGCCGTGGACCCGTCGCCCCCACAGGTGCTGGACGGCCAGGGCATGGCCCTGCTCTTTGAGAAGCCCTCGGCACGGACCCGCAACTCGATGGAGATGGCCGTCGTGCAACTCGGTGGCCACCCCATGTACATACAGGCCGCCGAGGTGGGCCTCGGGGTGAGGGAGTCCGTCGAGGACGTGACCCGCACCCTCGCCTGCTTCCACGCCTGCCTGGGTGCCCGGGTGTTCGACCATGCGACGGTCGAGGCAATGGCCGCCGTCGGCGCTGTACCCGTTGTGAACATGTTGTCCGACGGGGCCCACCCCCTCCAGGCCCTTGCCGACGTGCTTACGATGAAACAGGAGATGGGCGACCTGGCCGGTCGGGTCGTCACCTACGTGGGCGACGGAAACAACGTGTTCCGGTCGTTGGCGCTGGCCGCCGGCATGCTCGGAATGGAGGTCCGGTTCACCGGTCCTCCCGGCTACAGGCTGGGCGACATCGACCGGGACCGGCTGGCCACGGCCGGTGTCGGCTTTGAGGAGTTCGACCGGCCCGAGGAGGCCGTGGCGGGAGCCGACGCCGTCTACTCGGACGTCTGGGTCTCTATGGGCCAGGAGGACGAGAAGGTGAAGCGGTTGGCCGACTTCGAGGGTTTCCAGGTCGACGGTTCCCTGATGGACGCCGCCGGCGAACAGGCCCTGTTCCTGCACTGCCTGCCTGCCCACAGGGGCGAGGAGGTAACCGACGGCGTGGTCGACGGTCCCTCCAGCCGGGTCTGGCCCCAGGCCGCCAACCGGATGCACGCAGCCAGAGGCCTGCTGGCGTGGCTCCTCGGCGAGGCACAGGAGACAGGTCAATGAGCAAGGTCCAGAGGCAGCACAGGCTGTCGGTGCTGCTCGAGGAGCACCCTGTGACCAGCCAACCCCAGCTGGTGGACCTGCTGGCAGACGCAGGCTTCACAGCCACCCAGGCGACCGTGTCACGTGACCTGGAGGAGCTCGGGGCTGTGAAGGTACGGGTGCCCGGAGGCGAGAGCGTCTACGCCATACCCGAACTGCCCGCTGACCATTTCGCCCCCCAGAGCCAGCTCGAGAGGGTCATGGGGGAGTGGGTGGTCGACATCGTGTCGTCGGCGAACCTGGTCGTGCTGCGGACCCCACCCGGATCGGCACACGTGGTCGCATCGGCGCTCGACAGGACCGGCCTGCCCGACGTCGCCGGAACCGTCGGTGGCGACGACACGATCCTCGTCGTGGCTGTCGAGGGCACCTCCGGAGCCGACCTCGCAGGTAATCTGCGGACGCTGGCCGGACTCTGATGGAACCGGAACCAAACGACATCGAAACTGAACGGAGCACGTGGTGATTGGCACCGGAATCGACAAGGTGGTCCTCGCCTACTCAGGCGGTCTGGACACCTCGATCATCCTGAAGTGGCTGGAGGAGACCTACGGCTGCGAGGTCGTCACCTTCACGGCCGACCTCGGGCAGGGCGAGGAGATCGAACCGGCGCGGGCCAAGGCCGAGGCCATGGGCGTAAAGGAGATCTACATCGAGGACCTCCGCGAGGAGTTCGTCGCCGACTTCGTCTATCCCATGTTTCGGGCCAACGCCCTCTACGAGGGGGAGTACCTGCTCGGAACGTCGATAGCGCGACCGCTCATCGCCAAGCGGCTCATAGAGATCGCCGCCGAGACCGGCGCCGACGCAATCAGCCATGGCGCCACCGGCAAGGGCAACGACCAGGTCAGGTTCGAGTTGGGTGCCTACGCCCTGAACCCCGACATCAAGGTGATAGCCCCGTGGCGCGAGTGGGACCTGGGTTCACGGCAGAGCCTGCTGGACTACGCCGAGAGGCACTCCATCCCGATCGAGATGAAGCGGGGCACCAAGTCGCCGTATTCGATGGACGCCAACCTGCTCCACATCTCCTTTGAGGGCGGTCCGCTGGAAGACCCCTGGAACGAGCCGACCACCGAGATGTGGCGGTGGAGCGTCAGCCCCGAGATGGCCCCCAACGACGCCACCTACATGGACCTCACCTATGAGCGGGGAGACGTGGTAGCCATAGACGGAAAGGCCATGACGCCCGCAACGGTGCTGGCCGAGCTGAACAGGGTCGGCGGCGCCAACGGCGTGGGCCGGACCGACATCGTCGAGAACAGGTACGTGGGCATGAAGTCGCGCGGTGCCTACGAGACCCCCGGTGGCACCATCCTGCTCAAGGCCCACAGGGCCATCGAGTCGATCACGCTCGACCGGGGCGTAGCCCACCTCAAGGACGACCTGATGCCGCGGTACGCCGAGATGATCTACAACGGCTTCTGGTTCAGCCCCGAGCGGGAGATGCTCCAGGTCGCCATCGACCAGTCCCAGCAGTGGGTGAACGGCCGGGTCAGGCTGCGGCTCTACAAGGGCAACGTCGAGGTCGTGGGCCGGGAGTCCGAGGACACCCTCTTTGACGAGGCCATAGCCACATTCGAAGAGGACGACGGTGCCTACGACCAGGCCGACGCCGAGGGCTTCATCAAGCTGAACGCCCTGCGGCTGCGGACCCTGGCGCGCAGGCAGGCCCGGGCTGACTCGAGGGGGCAGGGCTGATGGCCACGCTGTGGCATGGGCGGTTCGAGGACAGCCCCGACGCGGCCCTCCAGGCCCTCAACGACAGCCTCCCCTTTGACCGTCGGATGTTCCGTGAGGACATCGCGGGTTCACGCGCCCATGTGGCGATGCTGGCCCGGGTGGGCCTCATCAGCGATGCCGATGCTGTGGCCATCGCCGCTGCACTGGATACGACCGAGGCCGAACTGGCCGATGACTCCTTCGACTTCGCCCCCTCCGACGAGGACATCCACACCGCCGTGGAGCGGAGGGTCACCGAGCTGGCCGGCGATGCCGGTGCAAGGCTCCACACGGGTCGGAGCCGCAACGACCAGGTTGCCACCGACGTGAGGCTCTGGACCAAGCGGGAGCTCCTGGAGATCGCCGCCCTGATCGGCCGGTTCCAGGCCACCCTGGCTGCACGCGCAGACGATGCAGGCGACGCCTACCTGCCCGGCTACACGCACCTTCAGCAGGCCCAGCCGGTGCTGTTGGCACACCACCTGATGGCCCACGGCTGGGCGCTGGCACGTGACGTCGACCGGCTGATCGACACCGTCGGCCGGACCGATGTGTCCCCGCTCGGCGCCGGAGCGCTGGCCGGATCGTCGCTGCCGCTCGACCCCGACGGTGTGGCTGCCGACCTTGGTTTCTCGGCCCGGTTCCAGAACTCGCTGGATGCCGTGTCCGACCGTGACTTCGTTGCCGAGGCGCTCTTTGCGCTGGCCCTGCTGGGCGTACACCTGTCGCGGCTGGGTGAGGAGATCGTGCTCTGGTCCACAGACGAGTTCGGCTTCGTGGGCCTCGACGACGCCTTCTCCACGGGTTCGTCGATGCTGCCCCAGAAGAAGAACCCCGACATCGCCGAGATAGCGCGGGGCAAGGCTGGTCGGCTCATCGGAAACCTGACAGGCCTGCTGGCCACGCTGAAGGGCCTGCCCCTTGCCTACGACAAGGACCTCCAGGAGGACAAGGAACCCCTGTTCGACGCCTGCGACACGGTGCGGCTGACCCTGCTGGCAATGGACGGCCTGGTCTCGACGCTGGAGTTCAGGACCGACCGGATGGCCGAGGCAGCCGACAATCCGTTCGGCGCCGCGATCGACCTGGCGGAGTTCCTGGTTCTGGCAGGCGTGCCCTTCAGGGAGGCCCACGCTGTCGTGGGCGGGCACGTCCGGGCGGCCCTGGCCGGCGAGGCCCCCCTGGCCGACCTGGTTGCAGCCGACGAGCGCCTGGGCCCGGATGCAGCAGCGCTGCTGGAGCCCGGAGCGGCCGTGAGGCGCAGGACCACGCCGGGTGGCGCAGGACCGGAGCCGGTGGCCGTTCAGCGTGAGCAGTTCGCCCAGATGCTGGCCAGCCAGTTGGAACGGCTGGCCTCGCTGTCGTGACCACCGGGCTACCGGTATTGGCCGACCTGCATGGTCGCACCGGAGTCGATCCCACTGACGTCGTCGCCACCGGGCCGCCGGGCCCCGAACAGGACCGCATCCTCGACCTCCTGGCTGCCCACGACGATGCCCTGGTTCGTACCTGTCGTCCGGGCCATCTGACCGGCTCGGCGCTCGTGGTCGACCCGACCGACGGGCGGATACTGGTCATGTTCCACACCAAGTTGCAGCGCTGGCTCCAGCCTGGAGGCCACGCCGACGGCGACGGGGACCTGGCGCGTGTGGCCCTGCGGGAGGCCACCGAGGAGACCGGCATAGCCGGCCTCAGGGTGTGTGAGCCGCCCGTGGACCTTGACGTCCACATTGTGAACCCACCGGCCGAGGACGCCCACGAGCATCACGACGTGCGCTTCCTGGTGCTGGCGCCTGCCGGTTCAGTGCCGGTCGGCAACCACGAGTCCCAGGAGCTTGCGTGGGTGGAGCGCAGCGACCTGGAGTCGCTGGGGGTGGATACGGGCCTCTTGAGGCTGGCCGACAGGGCCCTGGCCCGCCTGGTCGAGTTGGAGGTAGCGGGCCTTCTTTAACCGGGGTGGCTACAGGTCACCCGGGTCGAGGCAGCTGTCCATGTCGTTCACCCGGGCAAAGCCGTTCATGCGTTCCTGGACGCTTCCGGTTCCGCTCGGCAGTGCCGACATGAGGGGCCGAACGTCACCCTCGGTGCGGAGCCTCTCGGCATGGGCACGGCGGTCGGCAAGGTAGGTGTTCCAGTCGCCCAGCCAGGCGCCGATAAGCACCCCGTCGTCGTGGGTTCCCGGCTTGATGAGCCTCAGGTCTGTGACCATTGCGGCCATCAGGACCGTGGCCTCATCCAGGTCGGCTGCACGCTCGGTGGGCGTGGCGACCTCGGAGGCCAGCCTGAGTCCGTCCATGTCGTCGAGCATCTCGATGCAGCGGATCTCGGCGGTCTCTGCCCACGACATGTCGTCTAGCCGGTCAGGGTTGCCCGATCGTGCGAGGAAGAAGGCGTAGAACCACATGCACCCCATGGCGAGCACAAGGAGGCTCAGGAAGACCCTTCCGGGCGTGATGCGGGAACCAGCCGGTTCGGTCACTGCGAGACCCTGACCGCAACGAGGGTTCCGGGCGCCACCTCGGTACCGGGCACAGGGTCCTGCCACCAGATCACCCCGACCGGTGCGTTCGGATCGTCGGGGTCGTCGACCTCGGTGGTCTCATAGCCGAGCCCCTCGGCGGTGAGCAGCGCAGTTGCATCCTCGACCAGGCGGCCGACAAGGTCCGGGACCGACACCGTCTCGATGATGGCCGGTTCCACGACCACCTCGACGAGCATCGAACCGTCGGGCCTGATCGACGTGCCGACACCCGGGGACTGCCCGATGATGATCCCCGGCTCGGATCCCTGGATCTCGACGCGGATCACGTTGACGATCCTGATGTCGGTTGCAGCCTCTTTGAGCATCAGGGCGGCGTTGTCGAGGGTCAGGCCGACCAGCTCGGGGGTCGGCACGGCATCGACGGGTGGCCTGGTGGTCGTGGTGGTCGAGGACGGTGGGGGAGCCGGGAACGAGGCAACCGGCAGGTCGACGTGGGCCGCCTCCATGACGTCCTTCCAGATGAGGGCAGGGTAGGTGCCGCCGTAGACCTTGCGATCGGTTGTCGGCGGAACCATGGGGATCTGGGCCTCGGGGAAGCCGACCCACACAGCCGTGGTGCGCTGCGGCGTGTAACCCACGAAGATGGCATCGGCGTAGTTCTGGGTGGTTCCCGTCTTGCCGGCGGCCGGTCGGCCGAAGTCGGCGCGGTGGCCGGTTCCCTGTGTGATTGTGCCCTCGAGTATCCAGGACAGCTGGTCGGTCAGGCTGGCATCGAGGATTCGTTCCTGTTCTCGTGTCCACTGCCAGAGAACCGTGCCATCGGAGCGGCTCACCCGCGTCACATACGACGGTTCGATGTGTACTCCACGGTTCGCAAAGGTGGAATAGGCCGTGGCCATGTCGAGCATGGTGGTGTTGGAGGTGCCGAGCACGTTTGAGTTGACCTCCTGGATGGGGGACTCCATGCCCAGGCGCCTCGCCAGGCTCACCACCCGCTGTGGACCCATCTCGATGTTGAGCTGTGCGTAGACGGTGTTGTAGGAACTGCGGACCCCACGGATGAGCGTGACCGACTCGGCTGTCGGTGGCGGCATGAGGGCCTCGCCCTCGGGTGGTTCCCAGGTCCAGCCGGGTACGGCCTCGAGGGCCTCGACCCGGAAGGTGAACAGCTCGCCCCGGCTGTACTCGTAGCGGCGGTTGTTGATCCATGCGGCCAGGTGGACGGACTCCTCGCGGCTCTTGCGCTCGGACCCGCGCGCCCAGACCCTCACCGTCTCGACGTGGTCGGGGGGCACGTCGAGGTGCTCCTCCCTGCGCTGGTACTTCTCGAGGGCTGCAAGGCCCTCCTCGAAGCGGGCCTCCAGGCCCTTGTGGCCGTTCACACCACCGGTGACCCGCCAGACCCGGTTCTCCTCGATGGTGCCGGCTATCTCGAACTCGATCACGTTGGGAGCCGGGTAGGAGGCGGTGGCACTCCAGCCGGCCTCGAGGGCAGCTGCCAGGCCGATGGGCTTCATTGAGGATCCGACCTGCCTGCCGAGCCCGATGGCCAGGTTGTACTTGGCATCGGCACTGTCGGCGAAGAAGTCGCGGCCACCGACCATTGCCAGGACGTGGCCGTTCTGGGGGTCGATGGTCACGATGGCGGCGTCGGGGTAGCCCTGGCCGTCCGGCAGGTGCTTCTCGACGGCAGCCTCGGCGGCGGCCTGCAGTTCAAGGTCGAGGGTGGTCTCGATGCGCACGCCGCCCTCGAAGAGGAGTTGCTCACGGACCCCTCGGGTGGCTCCAAATGCCGGGTTCTCGAGGAACCACTGCCTCACCTCTTCAACGAAGTGGCCGGCCGGGTAGCGGGTCTCGAGGCGGGCCGTGTACTCCTCGGTCACCGGCGGCAGGGCGATGGCACCGTTGTACTGGTCTTCGCTGATGTACTCATTTGCCAGCATCCGCTCGAGCACCATGTGGCTGCGCTTGAGGCTCTTCTCGTAGTTGAGGAGCGGGTCGTAGCGGCCGGGCAGCTGGATGATGCCCGCCAACATGGCGGCCTCCGGCAGGTTGACCTCGTGGAGGTCCTTGTTGAAGTAGGTCTGGGCGGCCGCCCTGATGCCGTAGGCACCGTGGCCGAAGTAGACGGTGTTTAGGTACTGCAGGAGGATGAAGTCCTTGCCGTACTCGTCCTCGAGGCGGGTGGCGTACCAGATCTCCTCGAGCTTGCGGCTGGCGGTCTTCTCGGTGTTTTGGATGATGGCCAGCTTCACGTACTGCTGGGTGATGGTTGACCCGCCCTGGCTGATGCCGCCAGCCTCGAAGTTGGTTCGCGCTGCCCTGATGATGGCCTTCAGGTCGATTCCGTCGTGGATGTAGAACCGCTCGTCCTCGATGGAGATGACGGCCTGGCGGAGCAACTCGGGGATCTCGTCGATGCGGCGCACGCTGGTGCGGTTCTCGGGGGCCACCATCGTGGTTATGTGGGTTCCGTCGGCAGCCACGATTGTTGATGACTCGGCGGTCTCGGGGATGGTGATCTCGAACCTGGGTGTCTCGTAGCTGTAGCAGGCCGTAGCTACCGCGGACATCACCAGCACCACGCCCAAGGCGCGGACTAACGGGCTGGTGTCTATCGGCATTCCTACATTCTGACCGCGGGATGGGCCGTTGAGGCGTCAGCGGGGCTGCATACTGGTGGTCGTGGACGGAGCCCTGATACTCGACGACCTGGCGGCCCGCGGTCTGGTGCATGACAGCACCGACCTGGACGTGTTGAGGGCAAGGCTGGTCGAAGGTCCCGTCACCCTCTACTGCGGCTTCGACCCGACCTCTGACAGCCTCCACATCGGCCATCTGGTGCCACTTCTGCTGCTTCGCCGCTTCCAGGACGGCGGCCACCGCCCCATCGCCCTGGCGGGTGGTGCCACCGGCATGGTCGGAGACCCGAGCGGACGCTCAGAGGAGCGCAACCTGCTCGAGGCTGGCGAGCTGAGTGCAAACGTCGAGGCCATGGCGGCACAGCTGCAGGCCTTCCTACGCTTTGACGGCGACGATGCGACCGCTGCCATCCTGGCCGACAACCGTGAATGGACCGTCGGCATCGACGTTCTGGACTTTCTGCGAGACGTCGGAAAGCACGTCACCATCGGAACCATGCTCGGCAAGGACTCCATCAGGACCCGCCTGGCCGGAGACCAGGGCATCTCCTTCACGGAGTTCAGCTACATGCTGCTCCAGGCCAACGACTTCTACGAGCTGCATGCCCGCCACGGCTGTGAGCTGCAGGTAGGTGGTTCCGACCAGTGGGGCAACATCACCGCCGGCATCGACCTGGTCAGGCGG
>Ga0209042_1000166_pt1:0-35000 | contig 80640 bp, 71 predicted proteins | sample SaaInlV_200m_DNA_6_FD_184649 | JGI IMG/M metagenome (GOLD analysis project Ga0209042, IMG submission 184649) | Marine microbial communities from expanding oxygen minimum zones in the Saanich Inlet - SI037_S2LV_200m_DNA (SPAdes) (version 2) | ecosystem: Environmental > Aquatic > Marine >... | reverse complement strand
GTGAATACGTTCCCGGGCCTTGTACACACCGCCCGTCACACCACGAAAGTCGGCAACACCCGAAGTCAGTGGCCTAACTCTTTTAGAGAAGGAGCTGCCGAAGGTGGGGTTGGTGATTGGGGTGAAGTCGTAACAAGGTAGCCGTACCGGAAGGTGCGGCTGGATCACCTCCTTTCTAAGGAGCATCGTCCGTCACCGATGTCGGCCATTTGTGTCGACCGGAGGCGGCGACTCTCAGTTAGCGCACTGGTTATTCCGTCCGAGATGAACCCTGGCAAAGCCGGGAATTTCAAATCGGGCGCTTCCGTCCTCTATTCCGTTTTGAGGGAACGCCACGGCGTTTACCCTCTGGTCCGGTCAGCCGGCTCCCCCGTTTCACGGTCGAGTTGGTGCTGCCGGGCCACCTTTACGTCCACGGCTTCTGCCGCCCGGGGAAACCCTGGTGCAAGCCGACGCCGGTCATCGATGCCGGCAGACGCCTCTTGAGAACTGCATAGCGAACACGAGCATCTTCATTAATTGTCGAAGATAATTTTGTATTTCCAAGCTACTAAGGGCCAACGGTGAATGCCTTGGCGACTACTACCGATGAAGGACGTGGGTGGCTGCGAAAAGCCACGGTGAGCTGCCGACCGAGCTACGACCCGTGGATATCCGAATAGGGAAACCTGGCACTCGTAATGGAGTGTCACTCCGGCCTGAACACATAGGGCCGGTAGAGGGAACTGGGTGAACTGAAACATCTCATTAACCCGAGGAAATGAAAGCAAAAGCGACTCCCCGAGTAGCGGCGAGCGAAAAGGGAAGAGCCTAAACCTGACTGGTGTCAAGCCTGGCGGCGTTGCCAGTTGGGGGTTGTGGGACCGAATGGGAGGAGCGTCAGATCCTCCACGGAGTTACAAATCTGTCAGCTAGCAGAAGCGTTTTGGAATAGCGCGCCATAGTGGGTAAGAGCCCCGTAAGCGAAAGCTGAGCAGACTCCGTTTCGTGCTCCCGAGTAACACCGGATCCGGGAAAGCCGGTGTGAATCTGCGAGGACCACCTCGTAAGGCTAAGTATACGTAGTCGACCGATAGCGAACTAGTACCGTGAGGGAAAGGTGAAAAGTACCCCGGGAGGGGAGTGAAATAGTACCTGAAACCGTTGGTCTACAATCAGTCAAAGCGTCGTTTCAAACTTCGGTTTGAAGCCGCAATGGCGTGCCTTTTGAAGAATGAGCCAACGAGTTACGGTGTGTGGCAAGGTTAACCCGTGAGGGGGAGCCGGAGCGAAAGCGAGTCTGAACAGGGCGTTCAGTCGCATGCTGTAGACCCGAAGCCGAGTGATCTATCCATGGGCAGTGTGAAGCGGGGGTAAGACCCCGTGGAGGCGCGAACCGACCTAGGTTGAAAACTGGGCGGATGACCTGTGGATAGGGGTGAAAGGCCAATCAAACTCGGTGATAGCTGGTTCTCCGCGAAATGCATTTAGGTGCAGCGTCGCATGTTCAGTCATGGAGGTAGAGCACTGGATGGGTTAGGGGGCCTACAAGCTTACCAACCCCAGCCAAACTCCGAATGCCATGACTCCAGAGTGCGGCAGTGAGTCCTCGGGGGATGAGCTTCGATGGACGAAAGGGAAACAGCCCAGACCGCCGACTAAGGCCCCAAAGTTCTGACTAAGTGGTAAACGAAGTGGGATTGCACAGACAGCCAGGATGTTGGCTTAGAAGCAGCCACCATTTAAAGAGTGCGTAACAGCTCACTGGTCAAGTGGTCCCGCGCGGAAAATGTAACGGGGCTCAAGTCAGACGCCGAAGTCGCGGACTTCTGCTTGCAGGAGTGGTAGCGGAGCGTCGAGTTCGGAGCGAAGCGGCGGTGTAAACCGACGTGGACCGGGCTCGAGTGAGAATGTTGGTATGAGTAGCGAGAGAGGGGTGAGAAACCCCTCCGCCGGAAGTCCAAGGGTTCCTGGGGAAGGCTAATCCTCCCAGGGTGAGTCGGGAGCTAAGGCGAGGCCGAGAGGCGTAGTCGATGCACAACCGGTTGATATTCCGGTACCACGGGTTGCGCGACAAACGCCGACCCGCAGTTGCTCAGGGGATGGTCGACCCTTCGGGGTTGACAGGAACTTGAACCAAGTGCGGTGAGGTGAGTGATGCGGGGACGCAGGTAGGTAGGTGATCCCAGGCGATGGTTGTCCTGGGGCAAGCGTGTAGGTCGGGGCGTAGGTAAGTCCGCTCCCCATAAAGACTGAGACGTGACGCCGAGCCGTTTAAGGCGAAGTCACTGGTCCTTTGCTGCCAAGAAAAGCCGCTAGCGAGTGCAACCGGTGCCCGTACCCCAAACCAACTCAGGTGGACAGGTAGAGAATACCAAGGCGATTGGGAGAACTATGGTTAAGGAACTCGGCAAATTGCATCCGTAACTTCGGGAGAAGGATGACCTTATTAGGGTGATAAGACCTTGCGTCTTTGAGCCTGACGAGGTGACACAAACCAGAGGAAAGCGACTGTTTACTAAAAACACAGCAGCGTGCTAAGTCCTAAGACGACGTATACGCTGTGACGCCTGCCCGGTGCTGGAAGGTTACGGGGAAGGGTTAGCCTTCGGGCGAAGCTCTGAACCTAAGCCCCAGTAAACGGCGGCCGTAACTATAACGGTCCTAAGGTAGCGAAATTCCTTGTCGGGTAAGTTCCGACCTGCACGAATGGCGTAACGACTTTCCTACTGTCTCAACCATAGACCCAGCGAAATTGAAGTACGAGTAAAGATGCTCGTTAGCTGCAGAAGGACGGAAAGACCCCGTGGACCTTTACTACAGCTTGGTATTGGTATTTGTTATGCGTTGTGTAGGATAGGTGGGAGACTTTGAAGCGTTGGCGCTAGCCGATGTGGAGTCAACCTTGAAATACCACCCTGCGTTTGACGGATATCTAACCTGGGCCCGTTATCCGGGCTGGGAACAGTGCCAGGTGGGTAGTTTGACTGGGGCGGTCGCCTCCTAAATTGTAACGGAGGCGCCCAAAGGTTCTCTCAGTCTGGTTGGCAATCAGACGTCGAGTGCAATGGCACAAGAGAGCTTGACTGCGAGACTTACAAGTCGAGCAGGTGCGAAAGCAGGGCATAGTGATCCGGCGGTTGCGTGTGGAAGCGCCGTCGCTCAACGGATAAAAGGTACCCCGGGGATAACAGGCTTATCTTCCCCAAGAGTCCATATCGACGGGAAGGTTTGGCACCTCGATGTCGGCTCATCGCATCCTGGGGCTGAAGCAGGTCCCAAGGGTTGGGCTGTTCGCCCATTAAAGCGGTACGCGAGCTGGGTTTAGAACGTCGTGAGACAGTTCGGTCCCTATCCTCTGCAGCCGGAGGAGATTTGAGAAAGGCTGTCCCTAGTACGAGAGGACCGGGACGGACGTAGCTCTAGTGTGCCAGTTGTTCCGCCAGGAGCATGGCTGGTTGGCCACCTACGGAAGGGATAACCGCTGAAAGCATCTAAGTGGGAAGCCCGTTTCAAGATGAGATCTCCCACCGGGAAACCGGGTAAGGCCCGTGGCAGACCACCACGTTGATAGGCCGGAGGTGTAAGCACGGCAACGTGTTCAGCCGACCGGTACTAATCGGCCGAGGGCTTGGTTACATAACATCGACCGTTGATTCCGATGTTCGTGTTCGCTATGGAGTGCTTGAGGGGTCCATGGACCGCTCTTTGACAACTGAACTCGTGCCCACCACCCCGCAGGGGTGGGCACAAAAGGTTTCGGTGGCTATGGCGGCGGGGTCACACCCGTTCCCATTCTGAACACGGAAGTTAAGCCCGCCAGCGCCGATGGTACTTGGGTCGAGAGGCCCTGGGAGAGTAGGACGCCGCCGGATTTCGCACGCTGAGAGCGGGGCCTTAGGGCCCCGCTCGAGCGCGTTTTGGGACGGGTTTCGTGTCAGCTGGGCGGGGTGAGGCGGCCGCTCGACCTGCTGCGTTCCCAGAGGAGACGCCAGCCGGTGTCATCACCCGTGGCCTTCCGGAGGGTGGCTTCGGCAGCTTCGCTGTCACCGGCCAGAAGCTGGGCTGCGGCCTGCCAGAAGCCGGTCTGGGCGTTGCTGAGGGGATGGCCGGCTGCTGCCTCGAGTGCGGTCATGGCCTCGTCGGTCCTGCCGGTGGTAACGGCGTTGATGCCGGTGCCCATGAGGTCGTACATCTCGTGCAGGTCGAGCAGGCGTGCCAACTCGGCTACGGGCTCGGGGTGGTCGTCGATTCGCAGGTCGACCTGTCGGGTCCACCCCGGTTCGGCGACCCCGCCGGGGGCGACCACCAGGGCGGCCGATGTGGAGCCTCTCAGGTCGCCACCTGCCTCGTGGCCGGCGGTAACAGCTGAGCAGAGCCTGCGTGCAAGGGGCCCTGAGGCACTGCCGAAGGCATCGAGCATCACGTCCCAGACTCCGTCTGCGCCAGCCATGTTGGCCACCGCCACAACGCCGTCGCCCACTGAGTGGCCGGCACTGGGGATGCAGCCGCTACCCGTGTGGACGGCGACCCGACCCTCGAAATCGACTATCGCAACCTGGCGGGACTCGGCATGGGGGTCCTCGGCGATCAGGGTGCCAAGGGCCTCGGCGGGGGAGTGGCCCGAGCGCAACAGGTCGAGGGAGCGTGGCCCGTAGGAGGCTTCGGTTACAGCCTGGGTGAGAACGGCACCCACGCCGGCCTCAACCCAGGGGACCTTGTTGCCGACAGCCATCCAGCCTGTGTGCACGGCGGTACCGAGTTGGCCGGTGTCCGGGTCGAGGGCGACGATCGAGAGGGTCATTGGGTCTCCTGGGTGTGCAGGGGGACGCTACCTGCAGTGCGGGGGAGGCTCGTGGCCGGCGCGGCGCCGGTAGCCTCATCGCCCATGGCCCCACCACAGGATCGACGCTCACCCCGTCAGGGTGGAGGCTCCCGGGGTGGCGATCGACGTCCCGACCGGGGATCCGGTGGGAGCCGCGACGGGCGGCGCCAGCGTGACGGGCGCCCCGACGGCCAGAACCCCGACCGCCGCCGTCGTCCACCAGACGATGCCGGCCCGAAGAACTGGGGTGGGGTGGCCCGGCGTGCGGCCGGACGCCTCGAGCGTGAAGAGGCCGAGGACCGCGACTGGCGCCGCGAGCAGACCGCCGAGCGGACCACCCGACCCGACCGCACACCGCCCGAGCGCTCAGACCGTCTGCGCCGCGAGGCGGCCGATGCCGTGGCACGTGGTGTCAGCCCGGCCCGGTCCGGTCGGGTTCACAGGGCGCTCGAGAGGCAACCGCTGCCGGATGCACCGAGGCGCCTACCTGATGCCGATGTCGCCCTCCGCAGGGCACTGGGCGATGGTGCCGGTTCGCGTGCGTCGGCCAAGTTGCAGGAGGCCGCACGCGCCTTCGACGACGAGCGCTTCAACGATTCCCGGCGCATCCTGAACTCGCTGGTCGAGCGTGCCCCCGAGGTGGTCGAGGTGGTCGAGCTCCTGGGCCTGACCCACTACCGAATCGGAAACTGGAAGGCCGCCGCAAAGAGGCTCGAGGTGTTCCGGGACCTGACCGGCGGAACCGAGCAGCACCCTGTGCTGGCCGACTGCTACCGGGCCCAGGGCAGGTGGGCCGATGTCGAGGTGCTCTGGACCGAACTGCGCGATGCGTCGCCTGGTGCAGCGCTTGTGACCGAGGGTCGCCTCGTGGCTGCGGGTGCCCTGGCCGACCAGGGTCGCATGGCCGATGCGGTGCGTGAGCTTGAGCGTGGCTGGTCTGTTCCAAAGCGGGCACGCGACCATCACCTGCGACGTGCCTACGCGCTTGGGGACCTCTACGAGAGGTCGGGCGCAACACCCCGGGCCCGAGAGTTGTTTCGCTGGATAGCCAGCCGCAACCCCGACTTCGCCGATGTCTCCGACAGGTTGAGGTCGCTCAACTGACACCGGCGGGCCCTTGTCACAGGCCCCGCCTACGGTGCGTGTGTCGGCTTCCCCGTCAACAGTGGTCCGGGTGCAGAGCCCGGATCCGAGCGAAGGGAGCCTCGATGGCTGCCAACGAAGCGTCCATGTCCGAGTCGGGCCCGTCCGATACCAACCTGTGTGTCCTGGTGGGTGAGTTGAGCAGCGACCCCAGGCCGCTCGATCTGGAGTCAGGCAGCGTGCTCCTGCGCTGCGAGGTCACCGTGCGCGCCGGTGGGGCGACCGACTCGGTCCCGGTTGTCCGCTTCGACCCGATAGCGAGCGAGAGGTCTCTCTCGGCTGGCGACAGGGTGGCCGTGGTCGGCAGGGTGCATCGGCGCTTCTTCCGTGCAGGTGGCACCACGGTGAGCCGCACCGAGGTGGTGGCCGATCGTGTGGTTCCGGTACGCAACGGCGTCAGGGCCTCAAAGCTGTTCGAGTCTGCACGAACCCGCCTGGGCACGACCCTTCCCGTCGGAGTGGCGTCAACCTGACGGCGGGCCAGAACCTGTACCCGCGCGTGCCCGTGGTCGGCGTATGGTGAACCGGTGCCGTGGCGGCAGCGTCACGGCGGTCATCCAGTTCATGATCCGGGAGAAGTCAGGTGGAACTCGAGAACCTGTTGGGCGGCGATGCCGCCTACCTGTTGGAGCACGAGGCGAAGGGAATCCCGGCCGACCTGCTGTCGGGCCCTGGCCCCGACTATGTCTCCGACGTGCTTGCCCAGACCGACCGGTCACCACAGGTGCTGCGCAGCATCCAGTCGCTCTTTGACCACGGTCGCCTGGGCGGAACCGGCTACGTGTCGATCCTGCCGGTCGACCAGGGCATCGAGCACTCGGCGGCGGCCTCGTTCGCACCGAACCCCGCCTACTTCGACCCGGCCAACATCGTTGAGCTGGCAATCGAGGGCGGCTGCAACGCGGTCGCCTCAACCTTCGGTGTGCTGGGGGCGGTGTCCCGACGATTCGCCCACCGGATCCCCTTCATCGTCAAGCTCAACCACAACGAACTCCTGACCCTTCCCAACACCTTCGACCAGGTCATGTACGGCTCGGTCGACCAGGCATACGACCTGGGTGCTGCAGGTGTGGGCGCCACCATCTACTTCGGGTCAGACGAGTCCACCCGCCAGATCGCCGAGGTCTCAGAGGCCTTCGCACGGGCCCATGAGCTGGGCATGTTCACGGTGCTGTGGTGCTACCTGCGCAACTCGGGTTTCAAGGTCGACGGTGTCGATCACCACGCCTCGGCCGACCTGACCGCCCAGGCCAACCACATCGGCGTCACCATCGAGGCCGACATCATCAAACAGAAGCTGCCCGAGGTGAACGGCGGCTACAACGCCATTCCGGGTTTCGGCAAGACCCACCCGCTCGTGTACGACGAGCTCACCAGCGACCACCCGATCGACCTGTGCCGCTGGCAGGTGGCCAACTGCTACATGGGCCGCATCGGTCTCATCAACAGTGGTGGCGCCTCGTCGGGTGCCGGCGACCTCGCCGAGGCGGTACGCACGGCGGTCATCAACAAGCGTGCCGGGGGTATGGGCCTCATCAGCGGCCGCAAGGCCTTCCAGCGTCCGATCTCCGATGGAGTGGAGTTGTTGAACGCAATCCAGGATGTCTATCTGGACTCCTCGGTAGGCGTGGCCTGACGCCTGCTCCACGGGTCGTCGACGTTGCCGGCGCTGTGACCAACATCGCAGAGAATTGCCTCCCCGGATCACTGGCCTTTGGATCGCGCGTGGTTATGGTTATGCGCGTGCAGGGGACGACCGGCAACGAGGCCGGAACGCCGATGGGCATGAGACGGCAGGTGGCGACGTGACCGATACAGCGGCACCCCCCGATGCGGTATCTGTAGACAAGGTCATCATTCGCTTCGCCGGCGACTCCGGCGACGGAATGCAGCTCACCGGCGACCGTTTCACGAGTGCCAGCGCCCTTTTTGGTAACGACCTGGCGACCCTTCCCGAGTACCCGGCCGAGATCCGCGCACCAGCCGGAAGCCTCGCTGGCGTGTCCGCCTTCCAGGTCCAGGTTTCAGACCACGACATCATGACCCCCGGCGACGCCCCCGACGTTCTGGTGGCGATGAACCCGGCGGCACTCAAGTCCGACCTCCACATGCTGGTGCCCGGTGGCACCCTGATCGTGAACGCCGACGCGTTCGACGAGCGCAACCTGGTAAAGGCCGGCTACGAGACCAACCCGCTCGACGGCTCAGACCTCGACGGCTACATGCTCATCACGGCGCCCATGACAAGCCTCACCAAGGAGGTCTGCAAGGACCTCGGAGTCAAGCCGCGTGATGCCGAGCGGTCCAAGAACTTCTTCGCCCTTGGCCTGGTGTCGTGGATGTACAGCCGCCCGACCGAACCCACGATGGAGTGGATCGACACCAAGTTCGCCGGCCGTGACCTGATCATCGCTGCCAACAAGGCGGCGTATCGGGCAGGCCACGCCTTCGGCGAGACCGCCGAGATCGGGCACCAGCGTGTGGTTGTGCCTGCTGCTCCCCAGCAGCCCGGCACCTACACGAACATCAACGGAAACACGGCGCTGGCATGGGGTCTGGTGGCTGCCGGCGAACTGTCCGGGCTTCCGGTGTTCCTCGGCTCGTACCCGATCACACCCGCCACCGACATTCTCCATGAACTGTCAAAGCACAAGTCGTTCGGAGTCACCACATTCCAGGCCGAGGACGAGATCGCAGCTGTCGGCTCGGCGCTGGGGGCCTCGTACGGCGGCTACCTCGGCGTCACCACAACGAGTGGCCCCGGAGTGGCGCTCAAGTCCGAGACAATCAGCCTTGCGGTCAGCCTCGAGTTGCCCCTCGTGATAGTCGACATTCAGCGTGGTGGTCCGTCGACGGGGCTCCCCACCAAGACCGAGGCCGCTGACCTGCTCATGGCCATGTACGGCCGTCACGGCGAGGCACCGCTACCGGTGGTGGCTGCCTGCACCCCGGCCGACTGCTTCGACGTGGCGATCGAGGCGGCCCGCATTGCGCTGACCTACCACACCCCCGTGATCCTCCTGTCCGACGGGTACCTGGCCAACGGGTCCGAGCCGTGGCGCCTCCCCGAGGTTGATTCCCTTGCACCGATCCCCGTGGAGTTCGCCACCGAGTTCAACCACACCAACGCCGACGGCGAGCCCGAGTACTGGCCCTTCCTGCGCGACGAGAACCTGGTGCGCCCCCTGGCGCCCCCGGGCACACCTGGTCTGATGCACCGAATCGGAGGCATCGAAAAGCAGGACGGTTCCGGAAACGTCAGCTACGACACCGAGAACCACGGGCACATGGTGGCAGTCAGGGCCGAGCGCATCTCGCAGATAGAGGTGCCCGACGTCGAGGTAATCGGCCACCCGGAGGCCGACGTGCTGGTCGTGGGCTGGGGTTCAACCTGGGGTGCCATCACCGGAGGCGTGCGGCGTGTCGTAAACGCCGGTCACAAGGTCGCCCAGGTTCACCTGACCCACCTGAACCCCTTCCCGAAGAACCTCGGCGAGGTGTTGGCCCGTCACAAGACGGTCCTGGTTCCCGAGATGAACCTGGGCCAGTTGGCAAAGATGATCCGGGCCGAGTACCTCGTCGACGCCCAGGCCATCGGCAAGGTGACCGGCCAGCCGTTCACTGCGGGAGAGATCGAACAGGTAACGCTCGGAGCTCTCGATGACTGACGCTCTCAATGTCGCCACAACCGATGTGGGTGAGGCTCCCGAGACGAGCCGATCCGACTGGCAGAGCGACCAGGAGGTCCGGTGGTGTCCGGGCTGTGGCGACTACTCGGTGCTCACCGCCATCCAGCTCCTGCTTCCCGAGTTGGGGGTGCGGCGGGAAAACACCGTGTTCATCTCGGGCATCGGCTGTGCGGCACGCTTTCCCTACTACATGGACACCTACGGGGTGCACACCATCCACGGTCGTTCCCCGGCGTTCGCCACGGGTCTGGCCATGGCCCGCCCCGATCTCGACATCTGGGTAATCGGTGGTGACGGCGACATGCTGTCGATCGGCGGCAACCACCTCATCCACGCCCTGCGGCGCAACATCAACCTGAACATCTTGTTGATCAACAACCAGATCTACGGTCTCACCAAGGGCCAGTACTCGCCAACGAGTGAGACCGGCAAGGTCACGAAGTCGTCGCCGATGGGTGCGACACCGCGGCCGTTCAACCCGGTCAGCGTGGCCCTCGGTGCAGAGGCCAGTTTCGTGGCACGCACACACGACATGGACCGCAAGCACATGCAGGAGACCTTCAGGCGGGCCTATCTGCACGATGGTGCAGCTTTTGTCGAGGTCTACCAGAACTGCAACGTGTTCAACGACGGGGCGTTCGGTGCGATCACCAAGAAGGACGCCCGCGACGACATGCTCATCGATCTGATCCACGGCGAACCGATCCGCTTCGGCACTGAGGGCGAACGAGGTGTTGCCCGCCGTGAGGGTGGCGTTCAGATCGTCGATCTGGCCGACGTTGGCGAAGATGCCATCCTCGTGCACGACGAGTTGCTGACCGATCCGTCCACGGCGTTCTCACTTTCACGTCTTGCTGAGGGTCCGCACACACCGACCCCGATCGGCGTCTTCCGCGCCTGTAAGCGCGACGAGTACGGAAGGGCCGTGGCAGATCAGATCGCCAACGTGACTGCCAGCCGCGGCAAGGGCGACCTCTCGGCTCTTCTGCGTTCCCTTCCCACCTGGGAGGTCTGAGCGCAACGGGCTCGCGCCCGATGCCTCCATCATGAGTTGGGCTCTGGATCTCGACGGGGTCGTCTGGCTTGGGACAGATGACATCCCCGGTGCTGCAGATGCCGTGGCGCGCCTGCAGGCTGCGGGCGAGAAGGTGCTGTTTGTTACCAACAACTCGGGCCGCCGGGTGGTTGACGTCGAGGCCAAGTTGGCCTCCCACGGAATCGATGCCATGGGCGGGGTGATCACCTCGGGCATGGCCGCCGCCCGGATGGTTGAGCCCGGGGAGATCGTGCTCGGCATGTGTGGGGCCGGTGCACGTGAGGAACTGGAGGCCGTTGGTGCCATCGTCGTGCGCGAGGGTCCGGCCGACACCGTGCTGGTGGGCATGCATGAGGACTTCGACTACTGGCGTCTGACGGCTGGGGTCCAGGCGGTGCTGGGCGGGGCCCGACTCCTGGCCACCAACGAGGATGTGTCGTGGCCGGCCGAGGACGGCATCCGTCCGGGCGCCGGTGCACTGGTGGCCGCAGTTGCCGCCGCAACCGGTGTCACCCCGGTGTTCGCCGGCAAGCCCCATCAGCCAATCTGTGACCTGGTGCTCGATGCTGCGGGTCCGACCGGAACGGTCGTGGGCGATCGGCCCGACACCGACGGCCTCCTTGCGCGGGCACTGGGATGGAACTTCGCCCTGGTGCTGTCGGGGGTCCTCGGGGACGCCGACATGCCGTTTGACCCGGTTCCCGATTCGGTGCACGCTGATCTGGCGGCGGTTGTGGACGAGGCCCTGGGGTGAGCCAGCGTCGACGCCTCGATCAGGAGATGGTTCGGCTGGGCCTTGTCGAGAGCCGCTCGGTGGCCCAGGCTGTGATTGCCGATGGCCGTGTCACGGTCGATGGTGCGCCGGCATCCAAGGCGGCCCGTCTGGTGGACCCGGCACAGGCCGTCGTTGTTGCCGGCCCGCCCGCGCGGTTTGTGAGCCGTGGCGGGCTGAAGTTGGAGGCGGCTCTCGAGCGGTTTGGTCTGGACGTTGCCGGCCTGGCGGCCATCGACGTTGGTTCGAGCACCGGTGGGTTCACCGACTGTCTGCTTGCGGGCGGTGCCGAGTCGGTGGTGGCCCTCGATGTTGGCAGGGGGCAGCTCCACGAGAGCCTCCGTGGCGACCCACGTGTTGCCGTTCACGAGCGCACCAACGTCAGGTCGGTTGATCTTGAGGTACTGGGGGCGCCGTTTGACCTGCTGGTTGCTGACCTCTCGTTCATCTCGCTGCGGACCGTCATGGCCGACCTGTTCACCCTGGTTGGTGATGATGCGCCGATGCTCCTCCTCGTGAAGCCCCAGTTCGAGGCCGGAAAGCCCGAGGTGGACCGTGGCAGCGGGGTCATCCGGGATCCTGAGGTCTGGTTGAGGGTGCTAATCGAGGTCGAACGGTCGATTCGCGGCCACGGAGCCGCCATCATGGAGGGTATGGCCTCTCCGATTACAGGCGCCGACGGCAACGTCGAGTTCGTGGTGCACGTGGTGCGGGGGGACGCCCCGGCGTTTGATCCGGCGGCTCTGGTTGCCGAGGCCGTGGACCTCACAGGTGGGGGAGGTGCCTGATGGCGGTCGTGGGCCTGGTCGTGCACGAGGACCGTGAGGCTGCAGTCGAACAGGCCGACGTGTTGGCCGCGCGTCTGGTCGATGAGGGTCACGAGATCCGCCGCTCGGGCGACGACGGCTTCGGTATCGGTGGTTCAGGTGACCTGGACCTGGTGGTGAGCCTCGGGGGCGATGGTTCCATCCTGCGTGCGGTGGGCCTGCTCGACGGCGCGGCGGTGCCGGTGCTGGGTGTCAACTTCGGCCACCTCGGCTACCTGACCGCAGTTGAGCCCGAGGATGCCGTCGATGCCGTGGCGAGGACCCTTGCCGGTGACCACGGGATCGAGGAGCGCATGATGCTGCGCGTGGAGCTGCAGAGGGCCGACGGCTCGAGTGTCGCCGTCGACTACGCCCTCAACGAGGTCGTGGTCGAGCGCACCGCCGCCAGCCAGACAGTCCGGCTGGGTGTGTCGCTGGACGGCGACTTCTTCACCTCGTATGCGGCCGACGGAATGGTCGTGGCCACGCCCACCGGATCGACGGCGTACGCCTTTTCGGCCCGTGGGCCGATCGTGGATGCCCTGCACCGTTCCATCCAGGTGACACCGGTGTCGCCGCACATGCTCTTTGACCGGACGCTCGTGTTGAACCCCTCGAGCGAGGTATGCCTCGAGGTGCTGGGCGAGCGTTCGGCTACCGGGACCGTCGATGGTCGGGTGCTCGGTGACCTTGAGCCGGGTGACCGGGTGGTGTGCACGGCTGCTGATCGTGTGGCTCAACTGGTCACGTTCGGCAAGCGTGACTTTGAGCAGTTGCTCAAGACCAAGTTCGGCCTCGAGGACCGCTAGGGCCTGATCTGTCGATTGCATCTGGCCCGCCCCTGCCGGGTGGTCACCCAACCTTGTCGCAGGTGCGTGCGAGGATGCTCCCCATGTTGCTTGAGATGCGCGTTGCCGACCTGGGGGTGATCGAGGAGGTCACCATCTCGTTCGGTCCCGGGTTGACCGCTGTCACCGGCGAGACCGGTGCCGGCAAGACGCTCATCGTGGGTGCCATCGAGTTGCTGCTGGGCGGCCGTGCCGACCCGTCCATCGTGCGGCCCGGAGCCGACGAGGCAGTGGTCGAGGGCCGTTTCTTGTCCGGCGAGGACGAGGTGCTCGTTCGTCGGGTTGTGCCACGCGATGGCCGCAGCCGCGCCTACCTCGACGGCCAACTGGCCACTGCGGCGGCCCTTGCCGAGTTGGGCTCGTGCCTTGTCGACCTGCACGGTCAGCACGCCCATCAGAACCTGCTTGCCGGGCCGGCCCAGAGGGCGGCACTGGACCGCTTCGGCGGCGTCGACCTGGCTCCATTGCACGAGGCTGTCGAGGCCATCGCCGCCATTGACATCGAACTCGAGTCGGTGGGCGGAGACGAACGGGTGAGGGCACGAGAGATCGACCTGCTCCGCTACCAGGTGGCCGAACTCGACAGTGCGGCCATCGAGGACCCCGACGAATACGACCGCCTCGCCGCTGAGGCGGCGCTTCTGGCCGATGCAGGTGCCCACCGTGAGGCTGCCGGGGCAGCTCTTGCTCTCCTCGATGGTGACGGCCCGGTGTCTGAGGCGCTGGCCGCCTCACTCGGTCACCTGGTCGAGCGCCCACCGTTTTCCGACCTGGCCGACAGGCTGGCAGGAATGGGGGCCGACCTGGCCGACCTGTCGGCATCGCTGCGTGTCCTTGCCGAGACAGTCGAGGAGGATCCAGCGCGTCTCAACGAGGTGGGGGAGCGTAGGAGCCTGCTGGCCGAGTTGCGTCGCAAGTACGGCAACAGCCTGGTCGAGGTCATGGACTACCACCGCGAGGCAGCCGAACGCCTTGGTGGCCTGTTGGACCACGATGCCAGGGCAGCGGTGCTCGATGCCGAGCGGGTCGCCGCCGAGGCCGCCCGTGTGGCGGCTGCCGGTGTGGTGCGCGACGCCAGACGCCGTGCCGCTCCCGATCTGGCTGCACGGATCGAGTCGCATCTGCGTGATCTGGCCATGCCGACGGCATCCATTGGCGTCTCCGTCGACGGCGAGGCCGGCGACGACGTGGTGATCCTTCTGGCCGCCAACTCCGGGGCGGCACTGCTGCCTCTCTCCAAGGTGGCATCGGGCGGCGAGTTGGCGAGGGCCATGCTGGCGGTGCGGCGGGTGCTCACCGCATCGCCCCCCACCCAGGTGTTCGACGAGGTAGATGCCGGAATCGGTGGCGAGGTGGCCCACGCCGTTGGTGCCTCGCTGGCCGAGTTGGCCAGCCACAGCCAGGTGCTGGTGGTGACCCACCTTGCCCAGGTGGCCGCCTACGCCCATAGCCAGGTCATGGTCACGAAGCACGATGACGGGGAGATGACCGTGGCCACGGCCACCGTGTTGGGTGACGACGAACGGGTCGTTGAACTGTCACGGATGCTCTCGGGTTCTCCCGAGAGCGGAACCGCGCAGGACCACGCCGTCGAGTTGCTGGCAGCGGCCTCGGCTTCACGCGACGCGTGACCGACGACCGCTGCTTCTTCCGGACCTGCCACGCGTACCCCTTGGCTCGCGGATAGATTGGGTCCCCGTGACGAAACACATCTTTGTGACGGGCGGCGTCGCAAGTTCGCTCGGTAAGGGCCTAACCGCCGCATCCCTCGGTCGCCTCCTCAAACAGCGTGGTCTCCGGGTCGTCATCCAGAAGTTGGATCCGTACATCAACGTTGATCCGGGCACGTTGAACCCGTTTGAGCACGGCGAGGTGTTCGTGACCGACGACGGCGGCGAGACCGACCTTGACCTCGGTCACTACGAGCGCTTCATCGACGAGAACCTCACCCGCGATTCCAACGCCACCTCCGGGTCCATCTACTCGGCGGTCATTGCCGCTGAGCGCAGGGGCGAATACCTGGGGCGCACCGTTCAGGTGATTCCCCACATCACCGACGAGATCCAACGCCGCATCAGGATGCTCACGGGCGAGTCCGTCGACGTTGTCATCACCGAGGTCGGTGGCACGGTCGGCGACATCGAGATCCTGCCGTTCCTCGAGGCCATCAGGCAGTTCCGTCTCGATGCCGGCGACGCCAACGTCTGCTACGTGCACGTGACCCTGGTGCCCTACATCGCACCCTCGGGTGAGCACAAGACCAAGCCCACCCAGCACTCGGTGGCGGAACTGCGCAGTGCCGGCATCCAGCCCCACGCCATCGTGTGCCGCAGCGACGAGCCCATAAGCGATGACCTGGAACGCAAGATTTCGCGGCTCTCGAACGTTCCGTTCGAGGGTGTTGTCAACGCCCCCGATGCCGGCAGCCTCTATGAGATCCCCCTGGTGCTCCACGACGAGGGGCTCGACGACTACCTCTGTGGTGTTCTCGGAATCGACGTCGGTCCTCCAGACCTCACCGACTGGAAGGCGCTGAACCAGCGGGTGGCCGATGCCACCACACCGGTGCGAATCGGTCTCATCGGCAAGTACGTGAGCCTTGTCGACGCCTACCTGTCGGTTGTCGAGTCGCTCAACCACGCAGGCATCCACCACGGTGCCGATATCGAGATCGACTGGATCCAGGCCGAGGACGTCGAGGGCCTGCTGGCCGAGAACCGGCTGCGCGACCTCGATGGCATCGTGATCCCCGGCGGTTTCGGCGAGAGGGGCATCGAGGGCAAGATCGCCGCTGCCGGCTTTGCCCGCGAGAACGACATCCCCTGCCTGGGCCTCTGTCTCGGCCTGCAGTGCATGGCCGTCGAGTTCGCCCGCAACGCCCTGGGCCTCGAGGGTGCACACTCCAGCGAGTTCCAGCCGGGTACGCCCCACCCTGTGATCGACCTCATGGAGTCGCAGCGTGATGTGACCGACCTTGGTGGCACCATGCGCCTTGGTGCCTATGTGGCGCAGTTGAGGCCCGGTTCCAGGGTGGCTGAGATCTACGGCGAAGAGGTCGTGTCCGAGAGGCACCGCCACCGCTACGAGTTCAACCCCCGTTACCGCGAGCGCTTTGACGGCACCGGTTTTGTCTGCTCGGGTGAGTCTCCCGATGGGCGTCTCGTCGAGTTCGTCGAGCTCGACGATCACCCGTTCTGGATTGGCACGCAGGCCCATCCAGAGTTCAAGAGCCGTCCCGATCGTCCAGCTCCGCTCTTCAGGGCGTTTGTCGGAGCTGCGATGAGCAGGGCCGAGGGTCGTAACCCGCAGCTTCTGCAGTTGGACGAGGTCGACGTCGGATCAGCCGGCTGACCGTGGGCCTCCGGGGCCTCGTGGGTCGGCTCCCGCATCTGGCCCTGCGTTTCTTTGGTTCGCTGAGACCCGGCGGGCCGTCGGCAGTCGACGAACTGTGGGCCGAGTCGTATCTGGTGCCAGGTGAGGTTGACCTGTGGCGTCGCCTGTCGAACCCCGATCGACGGCACCTGGTGAAGGTGGCGCGCAATGTGGTTGGTGTGTTGGGCGACGATGAGCGACCGGTGGTTGCTGCGGCGCTGTTGCACGACGTGGGCAAGTTGGGTTGCGGGTTGGGAACCATGGGCCGGGTTGTGGCGACGCTGGTTATTGCCGGCACTTCGCGTTCGAGGCTTGAGGCCTGGGCCGGGGGCCGGGGTTTCACCGGTCGGGTCGGCCGCTACTTCTGCCACCCGGAGTCGGGTGCGGTGCTGCTGGAGGAGGCTGGGAGCGACTCGTTCACGGTGGCCTGGGCCCGTGAACACCAGAATCCGTCTGGTTCCTGGAGTGTCGATGCGGGGCTGGCCGAGGTGCTGGCCGGCGCCGACAGGTAGTCAGGCGGGAAGCCTGCTGGTCAGGCTGGTAGCAGGCCCATGTTGGTCTTGGCGCGGCCAACCGTTGCCGATGCGACATGGCGGGCCTTGCCTGCTCCTACTGCCAGCAGCCGGGTGGTTTCGGCGGGGTCGGCTGCAAGTTCGTTGTAGCGCTCCTGAATGGGGCGGAGCATCTCGATGAGGGCCTCGGCGGTTGCGGCCTTGAGGTCGCCGTAGCGTTCGATGCCCTCGGCTGCCTGCTGGGGCGTCTGGCCGGTTGATGCACCCAGGATGGAGAGGAGGTTCGAGACGCCGGGTTTTTCGGCCGGGTCGAAGCGGACCTCGTTGTCGCTGTCGGTAACCGAGCGCTTGACCTTCTTTTCGATGACGGCGGGGTCGTCGAGGACGCGGATGGTGCCCTGGGGGCTCTCGTCGGACTTGGACATCTTGGCGGTGGGGTTCTGGAGGTCCATGACCCTGGCTCCGGTGGGTGGGACAACCGCCTCTGGAACCACGAATGTCTCGCCGAAGCGGTGGTTGAAGCGGATGGCGATGTCTCGGGTGAGCTCGACGTGCTGTCGCTGGTCTTCGCCTACGGGAACCTGGTTGGTGTCGTAGAGGAGGATGTCGGAGGACTGCAGGGCCGGGTACGTGAAGAGCCCGCCGGATACGAAGGAGGCGCTCTCTGACTTGTCCTTGAACTGGGTCATGCGGCGGAGTTCGCCGAAGGCGGCGGTGCACTCCATGATCCAGGCGCATTCGGTGTGTTCGTGTACGTGGCTCTGCACGAACACGGTGCTGCGTTCGGGGTCGAGGCCCACGGCGAACAGAACCTGGGCCAGCGAGAGGGTGTCGGCTCGAAGGGCCTCGGGGTCGTGGGGGACCGTGAGGGCGTGGAGGTCGACGACGCAGTAGACGGACTCGGCCTGGTCCTGGAGGGCGACCCAGTTGTTGAGCGCTCCCAGCAGGTTTCCGAGGTGGACGTCGCCGGTGGGCTTGATGCCCGAGAAGACCCTTGCCATGGCCGGTCAGGGTACCGGTGTGGGGAGGGGGTGGTTGGGACCGTTCAGCCGAAGCAGCCGGCGGCGTCCTGGTTGTTGAAGATGTACTCCATGAGGTCGGCTGTACCGGTGCCGAACTGGGAGTTGATCTCGGCGTTGCCCTGCAGGGCACGGATGTACTCGCTGTGCAGGCCGCTGCAGTCGGGGATGGAGGCCATGTTGTCGAGGTAGGCCTTGTAGTCCCAGCCGTACTTGTTCATCCAGTAGGGGGACCGGGTGGTGGTGGTTATCGGGGCCGGTGCACGGGTGGTGGGGGGTGCCTCGGACTCGCTGTTCCAGAGGAACTGGCTGCCGATGGCTATGGCGATGAGCCCGGCGAATGCGAAGGCCAGGAACTGGATGACAGGTCGGGGGATGCTGCCGCTGCTGGGAATGGCCATCAGACGAGGCTACAGCGGCCAACAGATCGGCGAAGTCAGGCGGCGGTGTCCGTCGTGTGGTGGGGGCCACGGCGTAGGGTCTGGCCTGTGAGCGTCACGGTTTCGACCCCGGTCTACGAGGGCCCCTTTGACCTGTTGTTGAACCTCATCCTGCGCGAGGAGGTTGAGCTCTACGAGGTCTCGTTGTCGTCGATTGTCGACGCCTACCTGGCCGAGTTGGAGAACCTGGGTGCATGTGACCTCGAGGTCACCACCGAGTTCCTGCTCATCGCTGCGATCCTGTTGGAGCTCAAGACCCGGCGCCTGTTGCCGACCGACGACCGGTTCGACGTTGACGACGAGTTCGGTCTCTGGGAGGAACGCGACCTGCTGCTGGCACGCCTGCTGGAGTGCAAGACCTTCAAGGATGCGGCCATCCAGCTACGTCGCCTGGCTGCCGATGCGTCGCTGTCGTGGCCGAGGCGTGCAGGTCTGGAGGACGCCTTCCTGCACCTTGCGCCCGATCTCCTGGCGGGGGTGTCGCCTGTTGACCTGCGCGACGCCGGCCGGAGGGCGCTTGCCCCCAAGCCGGTTTTCCACATCGACACGGAGCACATCGCCCCCATCCGGGTGAGTGTGGCCGATGCGGTGCGTGACATGGTCGCCGAGATCCCCCACGAGGGCACCGTCACGTTCAAGAGCCTCACGGTGGGCATGACCGACCGCATCGCCATCGTGGTGCGGTTCCTGGCTGTGCTTGAGTTGTTCAAGCAGGGCCTTGTCGAGATCGACCAGGTTGACACCTTCGGCGACATCCACGTGAGTTGGCTGACCGGAGCCGACCTGGCCGACATTGACCTGATCGACGTCTACGAGGGCTGATCCGGTGGGTGACGAGGCGGTGATCGGCGAAGACGACGACATCAGGCGGGCCATTGAGGCCATCTTGATGGTGTCGATCGACCCGGTCGCGCCGAACCTGTTGGCGCAGTTGATGGAGATGCCCACAAGGAAGGTAGAGGCCATCTGTTCGTCCCTGGCCGATGAGTACGAGGCCGAGGGGCGGGGTTTCGTGCTGCTCAGGGTTGGTGGCGGCTACCGCTTCCAGAGCCATCCGGCCCAGGCTGCATGGGTTGAGCGTTTCGTGTTGGAGGGCCAGCACAGCCGCCTTACGTCGGCGGCCCTGGAGACTCTTGCGATCGTGGCCTACAAGCAGCCGATCTCACGCAACCAGGTGTCGGCCATCCGGGGCGTCGACGTGGACACGGTGATTCGCACTCTCCAGCAGCGCGGCTACATAGAGGTGGTCTCGACAGATCCGGGTCCCGGTAACGCCCTCATGTTCGGCACCTCCCAGGGGTTTCTTGAGAGCATGGGCATCGACAAGGTGTCTGACCTGCCGTCGCTGGGTGACTTCGTGCCGGGCCCTGAGCTTGTTGAGGCCCTCGAGCGGGGTCTGCTGGCCGAACCCGATGTGGTTGAGTTGGAGGCAGAGGTCGGTGGCGAGGCTGAAGGCGGGTCCGACGCCGAGGTTCCTGTCGACGACCGTACGTAGTCGTGACAGAACACGAAGGGCCCGTCAGCCAGGAGCCGGCCGAGGAGGTACGCCTCCAGAAGGTGCTTGCCCGTGTCGGCTTTGGCAGTCGCCGAAAGTGCGATGACCTGATCGCAGCTGGGCGGGTGACCGTGAACGGTGAGGTGGCGGTGCTGGGTCGACGGGTTGATCCCGAGTCGGCGCTGGTGGCGGTGGATGGTGCGCCGATTGGGGTGCGTCCGGGTCTTGTCTACTACCTGTTGAACAAGCCGGCTGGTGTGGTGACGACCGCTGACGATCCGCAGGGTCGCCCCATCGTTGTCGACCTGGTGCCCGATGAGCCAAGGGTGTTTCCGGTTGGGCGCCTCGATGCCGACACCGAGGGTCTGTTGCTTCTCACCAACGACGGTGAGTTGGCACATCGCCTGACCCATCCGTCCTACGGGGTCGAAAAGGAGTATGTGGCCGAGGTCGACGGTGAGCCGAGTCGGGCTGCGCTGCGCTCGTTGCGGGAGGGCGTGGAGCTCGACGACGGCATGACGGCCGAGGCCAGGGCCTCGCTGATGGATCCTTCGGTCGTGAAGCTGACCATCCACGAGGGCCGCAACCGCCAGGTGCGTCGTATGTGTGAGGCAGTGGGCCATCCGGTGGTGCGTCTGGTTCGCACGCGTGTGGGCCCCATCGCCGACAGGTCCCTGGCGCCGGGTTCGTTTCGTGAGCTGACCGTCGAGGAACTGCGCTCCCTGGAGCAGGCGGTGGCCGACAAACCGGGCCGATAGCCGGTGGGGCTACCGGTAGCATCGACGGCCATGGCAACCCATCTGTCCCCAGCCGCGGCGCGGCCCTACCTGTTGAGAGCCCGGTCGTGAGCGGGCGTGCGACCGTTGTGGGCGTGGGCCTCATCGGTGGTTCGATCGGCCTGGCGCTCCGTGAGCGTGGCTGGCATGTGAGCGGTGTCGACAGTGACGAGGCTCGTCTGGCGACGGCACTTGAGATGGGTGTGGTCGACTCTGCTGGCTGGGATCCGGCTGCCGAGGTCACGTTCGTGGCCACGCCCGTAGCCCACATCGCCGATGCGGTTCGTGAGGCGCTTGCTGCCTCACCGTCGGGGCTTGTTACCGATGTGGGCAGCGTGAAGGTTCCAGTGGTCTCTGGCGTCGACGATCCGCGGTTCGTGGGCGGTCACCCGATGGCCGGTTCCGAACAGGACGGCCTCGAGGGCGCGGCCGCTGACATGTTCGTTGACACCAACTGGGTTCTCACCCCCGGTGACGCCACCGACGATGCCTCGTTTGCACGGGTGCGCACGACGGTTGCCTCCCTCGGTGCCGAGGTGGTGACCCTGTCGCCTGATCGACATGACGCCCTGGTTGCGCTGGTGTCGCATGTGCCGCACCTGACCGCTGCGACCCTCATGGGCCTTGCAGCCGCACGTTCCGAGGAGCACTACGCCGTGTTGCGGCTGGCGGCCGGGGGTTTTCGTGACATGACGCGGGTGGCTGCGGGGCATCCGGGTATCTGGCCCGACATCTGCGCCGAGAACAGCCACGCCATTGCCGAGGTGCTCGACGACCTGATTGCAGCTCTTGGGGTGGTCCGCCGTGAGGTGGTCGACTCGGACCGTGACGGTCTGTTGGACCGCCTCGAGACCGCTCGGGCTGCCCGGGTGAGCCTGCCGACGGGTGCGCCGCGGCCGTCTGAGCTGGCTGAGGTGCGGGTGCCCATTCCGGATCGCCATGGCGAGCTCGCCGCCATCGCCACGCTGGCAACCGAGTTGGACGTGAACATCTACGACCTGGAGATCGCCCACTCGGCCGAGGGCGACCGGGGTGTGGTGCTGTTGATTGTCGAGACCGGCCTTGTCGAGCGCCTCAAGGGCGGGCTCATGGCCAAGGGCTACCGGCCCACATCGGGTCCGTTGACGTGACCTTCTTCGCCGTTGCACCCGGCGGGCCGCTCACCGGCCGCCTCTCGGTGCCCGGTGACAAGTCCATCTCACACCGGGTGGTGATGCTGGCGGCCCTGGCCGACGGAACATCTGAGATCACCGGCCTCAGCGACGGCGCCGATGTGGCCCACACGCTGTCGATCGTGGAGGCCCTGGGTGCGGGGGTGGAGGTGGTCGACGGGGTGGTGTCGATCACCGGTGGCGACCTGGGATCCGCCGACGGGCCGCTCTATGTGGGCAACTCGGGCACCGGTATCCGTCTGCTGGCGGGGATGCTGTCCGGCCTGGCGTTCACGTCGGTGCTCGACGGCGATGAGTCCATCAGGCGGCGGCCCATGGACCGGGTGGTCGATCCGCTTCGAGCGATGGGGGCCTCCATATGTGGTGTCGACGGTTCGACGCTGGCGCCGCTCACGATCGACGGTGGCGGGCTGCACGGCGTGGAGTATGCGCCACCCATGGCTAGCGCCCAGGTGAAGGGCTGCGTGCTGTTCGCGGGTCTGTCGGCCGATGGCCCCACGACGGTCGTCGAGTCCGAGCCGACACGGGCCCACACCGAGGAGCTCATGGCGGCCTTCGGAATCGAGGTGACCACGGGCCCGGGTGGTGTGACCGTGCAGCCGGGTCGCCCGGTGGCGTTCACCCACAGGGTTGCGGGCGACCCCTCCCAGGCGGCCTTCTGGGCGGTGGCCGCTGCGATCGTTGCCGGCTCTGAGGTGGTGGTGGAGAACGTCTACTCGGGTCCGGTTCGCACCGGGTTTGTCGACGTTCTGGCCCGCATGGGTGCTGACATCACCCACGATGCGGCCACAGGTGACCTGACGGTTCGGGCGTCGTCCCTGACTGGAACAGTGGTCGAGGCCGCCGAGGTTCCCGGCCTCGTCGACGAGGTGCCGGTGCTGGCCGTGGCGGCCGCCTGTGCCGAGGGAGAGACACGGTTCTGCGGGGTGGGGGAGTTGCGTGTCAAGGAGACCGACCGCCTGGCGACCACCTCGTCGGAGTTGGGGGCCATGGGTGCACGGGTGCGTGTCGAGGGCGACGACCTGATCGTGGTCGGTGGGCCACTCAGGGGCGCCGAGGTGGATTCCCACGGCGACCACCGGATCGCCATGGCGTGTGCGGTTGCGGCGCTCGTGGCAGAGGGGCCGACGGTCGTGTCAGGCTGGGATGCCGTGGACACCAGTTACCCGGCCTTCGGGCGTGACCTCGAGGGCCTGCGGGCATGAGCGACCTCCGGGTCATCGCCATCGACGGGCCTGCAGGTTCGGGAAAGTCCACCGTGGCGCGTGGGGTGGCCGACCGGCTGGGCCTGGGCTACCTGGATACCGGGGCCATGTACAGGGCGGTTGCGTGTGCGGTGCTGCGGCGCGGTGTGGACCCGGCTGACGCCGATGCCGTCGTGGATGTGGCCCGCAGCATCGACCTGGACCTGACACGTGACGCCTGCGTGGTTGACGGCGTTGATGCCACGGCTGACATCAGGGGACCCGAGGTCACGGGTGCGGTCAGCGTTGTGGCTGCCAACCCGGGTGTTCGCACAGAGATGGTTTTCCGCCAGAGGGCCTGGGCGACTGAGCGGGGCGGCGGGGTCATGGAGGGCCGCGACATCGGCTCGGTGGTGTTTCCCGATGCGACCCTCAAGGTCTACCTGACGGCCTCGGCCGAGGTGAGGGCACAGCGTCGGGCCGGCGAGGCTGGCGGCCAGGACGTGGCGGTGGTCGGCGCCGACATCGAGAGGCGTGATGCCGCCGACTCCGGGCGTGAGATGAGCCCGCTGGTCGAGGCACCCGGGGCGGTTGTGGTCGACACATCTGACCTCGGCATCGACGAGGTGGTCGACCTGGTCGTGGGGATGCTTCCGTGAGCGGCCATCTGGGCCACGACCTGAGCCTGTTGGGGCGTTTCCTCTACCGGTTCTTCTGGTCGCTGCTATGGCTCATCTGCAAGGGGTATTTCAGGTTCAGCGTGGTGGGTCGGGAGAACCTGCCGGCCACGGGGGGGTACATCCTGTCGCCGGTGCACCGCTCGTATCTGGATTCGATCCTGGGTGGGATGGCAACGTCTCGCAGGCAGCGCTTCCTGGGGAAGGAGTCGCTGTGGAACAACCGGTTCCTCGGCGGGTTCCTCACGATCGTCGGGGCATTCCCCGTGGAACGAGGCACAGCCGATCGCGCCGCCCTGCGTGCCTGCCAGGATGTCCTGGAGCGGGGAGAGCCGTTGGTGATGTTTCCCGAGGGGACCCGCCAGTGGGGGCCTGTGGTCGAGTCCGACAAGATGCACCACGGGCCGGCCTTCGTGGCTGCACGGGCCGGGGTGCCGATCGTGCCAATGGGCATAGCGGGCACCGACCACGCCATGCCGCCGGGGGCCCGGTTCGTATGGCCGAGGAAGGTGGTGCTGGTGGTGGGTGAGCCGATTCCTGCGCCGGTGGTTGAGGGGCGCGTGCCGCGCCGGGTGGTGACAGACCTGACCGAGCAGGTGCGACAGCGCATCCAGGTTCTCTACGACGAGGCCCTGCGTCTGAACGGCCGTCCGCCTCTGGAGGTTCCGGGCTAGTTGGCGGTGCCCCGCAGGGTCAGGGCCTCAAGGGCGGCTGAGGCGTCTATGGACCGGTCGTCGAGGTGGGTTGTCGGCGGTGGCGCCCCGTAGCCGAGGCCTGCGAACCCCCGTACGGCTGAGAGCAGGTCGCGCAGGTTGCGTGGCGGTGGGAAGTACTCGTCCTCGTCGGTGTGGCGTATGACCGTTACGCCGTTGGTCGGGGAGAGGGCTTTCACCACGGCCTCCACGACCTCCTCGGGTGCCGACGCTCCGGCCGTCACCCCGACGGTTCCGGTCAGGTCGTGGGGCAGGTCGCCGGCCCGGTTGATCCAGACGACGCGTTCGCAGCCGGCCTCCTCGGCCAGCTTTACGAGGGCCCGGGTGTTGGAGCTGTTGGTGGAGCCGATGACGACCACGGCGTCGCAGTCGTCGACCATGTCGAGAAGCGCCCCCTGGCGGTTGGTGGTGGCAAAGCAGAGGTCGCTACGGCCCGGTGACCACAGGTCTGGCCAGCGTTCGGCGGCGGCGTCGACGACACCCTCCCAGTCGCGGTGGCTGAGGGTGGTCTGGGCCAGGATGGCCACGTTGTCACCCAGATCACCGAGGCTGTCGACCTCGTCGGGGTGTTCGACGCGGTGCACCGAGTCGGGGGCCACGGCGATGGTTCCCTCTGCCTCTTCGTGGCCGGCGTGGCCCACGTAGACGATCTGGTAGCCCTTGGCTGCCCTGGTGCGGACCTCGTGGTGGACCTTGGTGACCAGCGGGCAGACGGCGTCGACGGTGTAGCCACCAGCCGCGTGGGCCGCAGCTACGACCTCTGGGGCCGAGCCGTGGGCCGAGAGCATGACCGGGGCGCCCAGGGGCACCTCGGAGATGTCGTCCACGAAGACGACGCCCATGGCCTCGAAGCGTTCCACCACCAACTTGTTGTGGACGATCTCGTGGTAGCAGTAGACCCGTTCGTCAAAGGCCCGCACCATCCAGGCCAGCGCCTTGATGGCCATCTCCACGCCGGCACAGAAGCCGCGCGGCTCGGCCAGCAGCACCCTGTCGACGTTCATGAACCGGACCCTACCTCCCGCTCGGGAACGGGCCCTGACGGTGCGTCGGTAGCCTCTAGGCATGTCGACCCCCGTGGTCGTCGCCGTTACCCCGGACTCGCCCGCAGATCGGGTGGGTGTGGTCAGCGGCGACCTGATCCTCTCAATCAACGGTGCCGTGCCGCGTGACGTCATTGAGTACCAGCTGCTCGTGGACGAGCCGTCTGTGTGCCTCGATGTGGACTCTGGCGGCCTTTCGCGCGAGTTGTCGGTCGAGAAGGCCGCCGGCGAACCGTTGGGCATCGAGGTGGACTCGGCGCTGTTTGACCGGGTGCGCACCTGTGACAACCACTGCGAGTTCTGCTTCATCTACCAGTTGCCCAAGGGGCTGCGGCCCAGCCTGTACGTGAAGGACGACGACTACCGGCTGTCGTTTCTCTACGGCAACTTCACGACGTTGACCCGGTTCACTGAGGCCGACCTTGAGCGGGTGGTGGCTGAGCGCCTCAGCCCGCTGTATGTGAGCATCCACGCCACCGACCCGGGCAAGCGCACCGAGATGCTGCGCAACCGTCGTGGTGCCACGAGCCTGCGCTGGCTGCGGGCGCTGTTGGACGAGGGCATCGAGGTGCACGGTCAGGTGGTTGTGTGTCCCGGTGTGAACGACGGGCTCTGGTTGGAGGACACCCTTGCCGGCGTGGCCGACCGCTACCCGGACCTGGCCTCTGTGGCCGTTGTGCCGCTCGGGGTGAGTGCCCACACGACAGAGGAGCGCATGCGCGCCCACACCGTTGCCGAGGCGGCAGCCGTGGTTGACACGGTCACTGCGTGGCAGGAGCGGTTCCTCGCGGCGGTGGGACGTCGCCTGGTGTTTGCCGCCGACGAGTACTACCTGCTTGCCGGACGGCCGTTTCCGGGTGCCGACACCTACGGCGAGTTCGACATGTACGAGGACGGAATCGGCATGGCGCGGGCCTTTGAGATGGAATTCTCGGGCGTGGACGTTGGCCGTGAGGCGCCATCGGGGTTCTTCGCCTCGGTGGACGGTGCCCCTGCCGACGGTTACAGGGCTCCCCGCACCATGGACGGGGCCACACCGGTTCGCCTGGGGCCGCGGCCAGATGCCCCGGTGACGGTGCTGACGGGTGAGTTGGGTGCCCAGGTGCTGGCACCCCTCGTGGCGACGCTCGGGCGTGACGACGTGGAGGTACTGGCCGTGGAGAACCGCTTCTTCGGCGGCAACGTGGGCGTGACCGGCCTGATGGTGGGCGATGACCTGGCCAGGGTGCTGGCCGACCAGCCCGAGGGACGGCGCTACCTGCTGCCCGATGTGTGTCTCAGCGCCGGACGCTTTCTGGATGGCACGACTCCGTCTGACCTGCCACGGCCCATCGAGGTTGTGGCCACCGACGGCGTCGCACTACGCAATGTGCTGACCGGGGTACCCGTCATGGAGGTGGCACGGTGAAGCCGACCGTCGCAATCGTGGGGCGGCCCAACGTGGGAAAGTCGACGCTCTTGAACCGCATCATCGGCAGGCGTGAGGCCATTGTCGAGGAGCGGCCCGGCGTTACCCGTGACCGCAAGGAGGTCGATGCCAACTGGCTCGGTCGCGAGTTCACCCTTGTCGACACCGGCGGCTGGATGGTCGGTGGCGACGCCCTCGACGACAAGGTCAGCCGCCAGAGTGAGGCGGCAATCGAGGCTGCCGACGTGGTGCTGTTCGTGGTGGACGCCACCGTGGGCGTCACCGAGGACGACACCCGGGTGGCCAGGCTGTTGCGGCCCCGTTCCGAGTCGGTGATCGTGGTTGCCAACAAGGTTGACGACGTCAGCCACGAGGCGTTCATCTGGGACCTGTTGTCCCTCGGCCTGGGCGACCCCGAGCCTGTGAGCGCCATCCACGGACGCAACACCGGTGACATGCTGGACCGGCTCGTGGGCCTGCTGCCCGACGAGGTGGACGAACCCGTCGAGGTGGTCGACGAGGCCGAGAAGATCGTGGGTGTGGCCATCGTGGGGCGCCCCAACGTGGGCAAGTCGACGCTGTTCAACCGCCTCATCGGCGAGGACCGCTCGGTGGTGCACGACCGGCCCGGCACGACGCGTGACTCGGTGGACACCGTTGTCGATTCTGACAAGGGGCCGGTGCGCTTCATCGATACGGCCGGGATGCGACGCAAGGCCCGTATCGACGAGGAGACCGAGTACTACTCGCTGGTGCGTGCCCTCAAGTCGCTCGACACGGCCGACGTGGCGCTGCTGGTGATCGACTCCACCCAGGGTGTCACCCATCAGGATCAGCGCCTGGCCGAGCGTGTCGACGCTGCCGGGTGTCCGATTGTGGTGTTGTTGAACAAGTGGGACCTGTGTGACACCGAGCAGCGGGCCGACGTGACCGATCAGGTCGGCCAGAAGCTGCACTTTGTGGGTGAGGCGCCCGTCATCAAGATCAGCGCCATCTCGGGCAAGAACGTGATGCGTCTGTGGCCGGCCCTGTCGGCGACCATCGAGGGGTACCAGACCCGCATTCCGACCCGCCGGGTCAACGACGTGGTGAGGGCAGCCCAGGCCGCTCACCCGGCGCCTGCGGGGGCACGCATCCTGTATGCCACCCAGGGGGCGACCGATCCGCCCACGTTCACCCTTTTCGTCAACCACGAGGTTCCGAGAACCTGGTTGCGCTACCTCGAGCGCAAGCTGCGTGATGACCTGGAGTTGGGCAATACACCGATCAAGTTGAGGGTCCGCAGACGCTCTGAGTGACGTTGGGCGCCCACCAGGGCCGCCGGGCGGCCGTTGTGTGGGCGGTCAGGAACGCCGATCGTCGACCGGGAGTACGATGGTGCGGATGCGCACCCCGGTTCTGCTCCTTGCGGGCATCGTGTGTCTGGCAGCCACCTACGGTTGGGTCAACTCGGCGCGCCACCGCTACCGCCTGGTGCGCCGCATCGACATGGAGACGGCGCCCGACGCGTACACGCTGGCGTGGTCCAACTTTCGCAAGGAGGCCCACGCGGCCAGCCTTTACGGCCTGCTCGCCCTGTTGGCGTTCCTGACGGTGTTCGCCGACGTGGAGGTGCTGTTCGCCCTGGTGGCCATTCCGGCGATGGTGTCCACGGTTTGGGCGCGTAACGGCCTGCGCGAGGCCCGCATGGCCCGCCAGCGGATCGACATCGAGAGGCGTGCCCAGGAGGCCCTCGACCAGGAGGAGCTGGCGCCCAAGGCGTGGGCGGCCCGCCTGGCCCCCGAGGAGTTGCCCGAGTACTCGGGCTTTGAGGTCGGCAAGGTCTACCAGGCGGGCACCGGGCTGATGGCCGGTGACTTCTTTGACGTGTTCAAGGCGGCACCCACCCGTCTGGCTGTGGTCATTGGCGATGTGGCCGGGCACGGCATCGAGTCGTCGATCACCGCCTTCCAGGCCAAGTACCTGCTGCGCACGTTCCTCGCCCAGTTCCGTGACCCCGCCCAGGCACTCGAGGAGCTGAACCGCCAGATGGCGTCGGTGGACCGCTCCGAGGAGTTCATCTCGCTCGTGGTGCTTGTGTTTGACACCGAGGCCGAGTCGCTGCGCTACGCGTCGGCCGGCCACCCCGCCACGTTCCTGTGGCACGAACGCGAGGTGCGCCCGCTGCGCTCCACCGGGCCGCTCCTCATGCTCGACCCGCAGGGCTCCTACTTCAGCCGTGAGATTCCCCTTGAGCGCGACGACATGGCGCTCATGTACACCGACGGCCTGGCCGAGGCCCGCAACGGCGAAGACCTGTTCGGCGAGGAACGCATAGGCGACGCCCTGCGTCGCAACCCGGGTATTGCGCCAGACGTGTTGTGCAAGCAGCTCCTGGATGCCGCCAACGACTTCAACAAGGGCATTATCGAGGACGACGTGGCCATCCTGGCCATCCGCAAGACCTGAGCCGACTGGCGGGGGTGTGAGCGGTGCCCTGGTGTGAGCCCTGTGACAGGTACCTGAGCCCCAACGCCGTCTCGGTGGTGGGAACGTGTCCGAAGTGCGGGGAGCGGGTGACCGACTCGGACGGGGAACCGGCCGACTCCCAGAAGGTTCCGTGGCATTTCTGGCTGTTCGTGGGTGCGGCAGGGATCTACCTGGGGTGGCGTCTGGTACAGGGCGTCTGGTTGCTCGTCACCTGAGCGTGCCCGGGGGAGGCCCGCCGCTAGAGTGACCGCTCCACAGCGGGCTGTGGCGCAGCTTGGTTAGCGCGTCGGTCTGGGGGACCGAAGGTCGGAGGTTCAAATCCTCTCAGCCCGACAACAAAAACTGCTGGTCAGCCCATAGTTCTTGGGCGATTCCAGCACCTAGGCGGAGCGCCGAAGTTCACTCAGGCCGCGTAGAGGCCGCGAGATTACAGAAATGGCCTTCTGGTACTGCGTGTCAAGTCCGTCGGTCAGCGCCTCGTCGAGACCGGGGAACAGGTGCCCGTACGTATCGAGGGTGACCTTGATTGACGAGTGGCCTAGGCGCTCCATAATGGCCCTCGGGTGAGCACCGTCAGCAATGAGCATCGCTGCACAGGTGTGTCGAAGGTCATGGAACCTGAAACCGTCCAGCCCGTACGCCTCTACGGCTGGTTTGAAGTAGCGCTTGTAGAAGTTCGAGTGGCGAAGCACTGAGCCATCGGGAGATGAAAAGACAAGCGCTGTCTGATCTCGTGCCACGCCCCGTTTCTCAAGGTGAGTGACCAGTTGGTCACGGAGGAAGGCGGGAAGCGCCACGGACCTAGTTCGGTGGTTCTTGGTCGGGGTGAATAACGCCTTGCCGTGGACCTCTGAGACCGACTGCCGCACCGTCAGACGGCCCCTGAGCAGGTCTAGGTCGCCTACCCGTAGAGCAGCACATTCGCCCGCCCGGAGGCCCGTAAACGCGGCAAAGAGGACCAGCAGACCCGATTCCTTGTCCATGGTCGCAGCGAGAGCAGCGATCGTCTCTGCTGACTCGAACTTGGCTACCGATGACGCAGTGACCTTCGGAGACTTCACATCGCGGGCTGGGCTTACAACTAGCGCACAGTCTCGGACTGCGAGATCAAGTATTGGACGCAAGACGTTGAGAGCGTTCTTGACAGTTTGAGGTGACCTGCCAGCGTTAGACATCTCGGCTTTGAAACTCTCGATTGTTGACCAAGAGATCTTCTCGACAGGCCGATTGCCAAATGTTGGCATAATCCACCGTTCCAGAATCGATTCGTAACCGGCACGCGTCTTTGGCTTGCAGTCCAGCGTTGACAACCAGATCGCCGCGTACTCAGAGAAGAGTTGTCGCCCACGATCGGGCGAGACCCATGTCCCTCGGGCCATATCAGTCTCAACACTGGCAGCAAACCGGTCTGCATCACTCTTCTTCTTGAAGGTCCTTGATCGCTCCTTGTTGTCTGGGTCCCGGTACCGAACCCGGTACTTGCCGGGGGAACGTTTTTGCACATGCGCCATTAGTCTTCCTCTCGTATTGGTGGCTCTGACAGAATCGATTTCGCGAGAGTGGTTAGGTTTCCACCAGCCCGTCCTCGCGGGGCCTTGGATAGCAAGTCTCGCTTCCGTGCTTCTCCAAGGATGCTTCGGACCTGTGACACGCTTAGGAAGTGCTCTTCGGACAGTCGAATCACAGGGTTTGGTTCACCGCTTGTGACGAGACGTACGTAGGCCGCTGACCAATCGGCGTAGAAGCGGTCATCGCGGCCCCTGCGACCGACCCTGCTTCTGTCCGTGGACAACCAGTCGTTCCACGGTAGTTCAGCCCACTCTGCGTCGATCCCAGCGAGGCCGCGCTTGACGAGGCGATCGAGGGCGACCTTCCGAAACATCGTCGCCGAGAGGCCTGATTCTGGCAGCGGCCCCGAACTCTCAAACCCCAAGCTTGAACTCGTAACAGTCTCGCACCTCGCTGACTCTCCTGAACCAACAGTTCTTGCGCCGATGACGGTCTCAACTGATTTGGCGGTCATCCGAAACTCTGTGGTTACGAGTGCACCGTCGATGTCATCGAGACGCAGTGTCAGTCGCCAGCCCGGAAGATCGTCGGCTTCCATCATCAGGTATGCGTAGCGCTTACCCGACTGCGGCTCTTTCGTGACATGGATTCATCTACCGGCTGTGGCGATTGTCAGACTGTTGGGCCTATCCCCAGTGCTCGTCTGTGTAGCCAACGAGGTCCGTTCCTCGTAGTTGGTCGGTGCGGTTGCCAAGACGAAGCCAGAAGTCGGTTTGCTCTTTGCTGCTGTGTGGGCAAGCAAAGACAGGCCTTGCTGCGGCTGCTACGTCAACTCGGCAAATGTCGTAGCCATCAAGTTGGTCGAAGGTGATTCGACAGAGGGGTGCTGATGGGCCGGAGATCTTGTCTGAGACAAGTTGGGTTAGGAACAGTTCGTAGCCATCTCGATCAGGCTTGGACAGGGTTGCGTAGTCAGACTCGACTCCAACGGCGGAGCCGTCGTCGGCGACACCAATCAGAAGGGTGCCACCCTCGTTGTTCATGAAACCAGCCAGCGTTTTGACGATGATCTGCTCGCTCTTGCCTTTGCTGGCTGTTCCGTGGCTCCAACGAGCACTCTCCTTGAACTCCAATACGTTGGACTCGCCACCATCAATGAGGCTGCGAAGAGTGCTCGGCTTCGCAGCCTGAATCGGTTGGCCGTCCAACAGGCGGGAGAAGCCTTCGCGGATCACATCAGCAATGAGTTTGCGCCGCTTGTCACAGAACTCGGTGTAGCCCAGTTGCTCCCACCCGACAGGGAGGGCATGCAGCCGGGTCTGCCGCTTGAGCCGCTCAGGGTCCATGCCCACAGTCATCTGAGACCAGTACTGCTGAGGGTCTTGGTCGGAGATCTCACTGTTCTGCGTCCAGTCAACGAAGGCCATGTTTGCAATCGCGCTGACCGACTTGTAGTCGGTGATGCCGAGCCGGGCTAGATGCGCCTTTGGGAATAGGTGGTGGCGTTCCATGTCTTTGACCGGCGTCACCAATGGGTCAAGCATCGATGAGACCTTGAGTTCTGAGAACAACATCTCAGCATCAAGAAGGTTGAGCGCGGCCCAGTAGGCAGACAGGGGCGGAGACTTCGCCGACGAAGTATCCAAGCGATTTGGGAGGGTGATTTCCCAGTAGTCGTTGGTAAAGGTGTCGGTGACGATCCGGTCAAGGGCTTGGCAGAACTCGTCTGCGTCACCATCGGCGATGTCGCTAAGACGATTGAAGTCAGACTCAAGTTGTGTCTCGGGAGAACTCGTGTAACGGCCAGTGGTATGGGCCATGAACCACCACCGTGCAATGACCTCGCGCAACCTCCTTTGGTCAACGTTGTATTGGTGCCGCCCGAGCAACCAGAAGATGTACACGTAGATGACAGCGGTCTCCGAAGAGATCATTCGACCAGAGCGGAAACCTGCTTGCTGAAGGCACTTCAGGTATTCGTGCCAGTTTGTGAGGTTCAATGTCGATTCGTGGGCCTCGCGGAGTTGTTCAAACTGGGCGTCGCGGCGTTCTGGACTGAACTCGCCTGTCTCAAGATCCTTGCCTCGCAGGATTGAGTAGACGTACCTGAGGCGACCACGCTTGAAGGCGAGGCCAACAGCCGTCCGAAGCATCTGGTCGGGCGCTGGGGCAATGAAGTGGTTGAACGGTGACGCAGCGGCAGTCGTCGGCGTCTTGGCTGCCCTCGAGAACTCTTCAAGTTCGCGTCGCCCCTTCTCCCAGAAGACAGACATGAGCGTCAGAATGAAGTCGGCGCTGTTGAGTTGTACACCTTCGCTGTTGATCCGGACGAACACTTCAGCAACGTGTTCCTCGTTTACTTCCCGGTCCAACTCGATTGCTTGAAACGGGTAGTTCTGAATGTCTTTCAACCGGTCGATGTTCCCGACGATCAGGTTCTTCTCGTCGTCGTCTAGCGAGACACCACGATGCTCTTCCAAGGTTGACAAGAACCGGTTGACGAACCCCCACCAGTCGTCCTCGTAGACCTTGGCAATGTCGTCAATGAACTCTGGATCGTTCATGATGGCGGCGTCGGCCACCTCAAATTTGCAGTCCTTGGGTCGAAAGGCGATCTGTATTCGCCCCTTGGTGTAGTCCCTCTTCACAATGGTGGCGCCGGTAATGACCGCATACAGCGATGTGAGCCGCTGTTGGCCGTCCACGATCAGAAGTGACGGTGCAGCCTGCTTTGTCTCGACGCCGATCTGTTTGGCTCCAGCGTCCGCACCAGTTGACCAAAACAGCAGGTAGCCAACAGGGAAACCCTTGTACATGGAGTCGAAGAGGTCCCTGACACGCGAGTTTGGCCACACGAATGGTCGTTGAATGTCAGGCAAGGCAATGTCGCCGTTCCCGATCCGGTCAAGTAGACCCGAAAGGCTGTAACTCGCGGCCTTGAAAACTGTCACCGCCATCCGGCAGCCCCTTAGGTAGTCCACGGCAATCTTGCCACGGATCATCGATGGTCAGCAAAGAGCGGCTTGCTATGACACCTCTCGGCACTCCTAGCGGCAGCCAAGATGAAACTAAGATCGGGCAGGAATTTTGTTCCGGCTCATTCCTGCAGGGAGGAAGCAATGTTTCTAATTGCTGGCACCAAGGTTGAGGAGAATCAAGTCGGGTCAGGGACGTTCAACTGTCCTCACGAGGGTTCCAAGCAGCCGTATCGCCATGTACGGCTAGAGAAGAAGGCCACGGCGTTCTTCGTGCCGGTGGCGACGATGAGCGACCTAGGCGAGTACGTCGAATGCCAGTCGTGCGGATCGACCTACAAACCTGAGGTGCTGGAAATCCGAACTCAGGAAGACCTCGACACTGCGCTGGCTGTAGCCGTGTTGCGGTTGTGCATCGAAGTGGTTCTCGCTGATGGGCGAGTCACCGACGAGGAACAGCAGGCAGTAATCGACACTGCCAACGACTACCTAGACCCACCTGGGTTAACCATCGCTGATCTGACCGAAATGCTCAAGATCCAGATGGTCAAGTCGGCTAAGAGGCGATCCAAGAACACTGCTGGTGCGATTGCCGAGTTGGGTTCGGCACTCAACATGGCCGGGCGCCGTGTATTTGTCCGAATCGCCTACTGCCTCGCAGCAGCCGACGGAGAGGTCGCTGAATCAGAGCGGGAAGTCATTGTCAAGACGGCACGACGCCTTGGCTTTAGCAAGAACGAGGCTGTCGAACTGGTCGCAACACTAGAAGTTGAGGCTGCCGGAGCAGAGGACGACTGAGGCTTGGAACGGCACTCTGCGAGACAGGTGAACTGACCCCCCGCTTAGGGTGTCTGTGGTCTTAACCCGTCCCTCAGGGGAGAGGTGGCAGACTTGGAGTATGTGGATTGGCTGGGTGGTCCTCGCTGGAGTGTGCCTCTTCAAATTAGTAAGGACCCCGGGTCAGATTCCAACATGGGTGAAGATCGGAATAGGAGTAGCGGTTCTCGGCATCCTGTTAGCTCCCCGACCTTTTGAATCGAAAGCACCCTCTGGGGACTGGCGCCCTCCCGTCGGAGGTGTGGACACCTATTACCAAGATGATGATGGAATTCCCGGGCCGGGTATTTATGAAATCTTC
>Ga0209042_1000165_pt1 | contig 80965 bp, 63 predicted proteins | sample SaaInlV_200m_DNA_6_FD_184649 | JGI IMG/M metagenome (GOLD analysis project Ga0209042, IMG submission 184649) | Marine microbial communities from expanding oxygen minimum zones in the Saanich Inlet - SI037_S2LV_200m_DNA (SPAdes) (version 2) | ecosystem: Environmental > Aquatic > Marine >... | reverse complement strand
TTCATCAGCCACGAAGGTCGCCAAGTTTCACGAAGAAAAAAGATAAAATGTTGACAAAAATAAAATTACAAAGTATGGATACATCATTCATTGTATCTCCTTTGTTATCAGCCTTTTGTGTTTTTTGTGGGGCATTTTGTGGCGAATAATCCAGGTTAATACTTTAAATGCAATGTTTACTGTTCTAAACATATAAAAAATGAAAACAAAATTAAATATTAATACTTGGGATAGAAAAGATCACTTTAACTTCTTTAAAGATTTCGACGAACCCTATTTTGGTGTAACTGTTGATATTGAGTGTACAAAAGCATACAAGTATTGCAAAAAAGAAAAAATATCATTCTTTCTTTACTATCTCTACATGTCTTTAAAGTCAGCAAATAGTATTGAAGCATTTAAATATCGGATATCAAACAATGAAGTATTTATTTATGATACTGTCAATGCATCACCGACGATAAATCGCCCAAATGGTACCTTTGGGTTTTCCTATATTAATTTTGATGAAAACTTTAGCCACTTCCTACAAAAAGCAACTATTGAAATTGAACGAGTAAAAAATACTACAGGATTAATTCCAGCAAAATCAAATGACAATGTAATTCATTACTCATCTCTACCTTGGATAAATTATAAATCAATTTCACACGCGAGGAATTATTCATTTAAAGATAGTTGCCCTAAAATTTCATTTGGGAAAATGACAGACCTTGATACTAAAAAAACAATGCCCGTTTCTGTGTATGTCAATCACGCATTAATGGACGGACTTGACGTAAGTAAATTTATAGATGAATTTCAATCCCTTATGAATACACATTAATATCCAACCCGAATCCCCTTTTTGAATTCATAAATATGAAATTGGTAATAAAACAGGAAAGTAAAACCGACTTTAAAGAAGTTTACAATATAAATAAACTTGCGTTTAGAGAAGAAAGTGAAGTAAAACTTTTTGCTATAGTTAATAGCAAGATAGTAGATCATATTTTATTCACAAAATCAAAATATTATTAAGAAATATGGAAATGAAAGATTTCAATAAATATGTTTCGATTTATAAAGACCAATTAGATAAGGGAAATATTCAAAAAGCGTATACTGGACTTGTGAAATATGTAATGAAATTGAAAACCATATTTGCGAAAGACCTTTCGGACAAATTTACTATTGGGAATATTTTACGCGGTTATATGGATTACACATATTTCTATTTTTCTAATGACTATTTAAAAAAAAATAAACTGAAATTCGGACTTGTCTTAAATCACGAAAAGATGAGATTTGAAATATGGCTTTTAGGACAAACTATTGACATTCAGAAAAAATATTGGAAACTATTAAAAACAACAGAATGGAATAAAGACAAAACAGAAATGCCCAAATATTCCGTTATTGAAACTGTTTTGGTGGAAAATCCTGATTTTAATAATTTAGAACTTCTAACAGAGAAAATTAAAAATAGAGCCATTCAAATTTCGGATGAAATAACGGACTATTTGAAAACGATAAACTAACAAAAAAATTTATACAAACATGTTGTGCTCAATGAAATTAAAGAATGATACCGAATGAAAAAAAAGAAAATGGAAATAAGAAAAGAAAACATAAACGATTATTCTGATGTTTATAATTTAAACAAAGCTACTTTTGAAGAAGATGAAGAAGCAAAACTCGTAGACCTTTTGAGAAAAAGCAGTGCTTTTATTCCCGAACTTTCACTTGTTGCTATAATTGATAAAAAAATTGTTGGACATATATTATTTACTAAAATCAAGATAATTGACGATAAAGGAAATAAAAATGAAAGTTTAGCACTTGCTCCAATGGCAGTAGTACCATCTTTACAAAAAAAAGGAATTGGGGGGCAACTAATTAAAACAGGCCTTGAAAAAGCAAGAAAGTTAAACTTCGAATCGGTTATAGTTTTGGGGCACGAAAAGTATTATCCCAGATTCGGATTTAAACCAACAAAACAATGGGGAATTACAGCTCCTTGGGATGTGCCAACAAATGTTTTTATGGGAATTGAACTGGTTACTGATGGTTTTAGGAACGTTAAGGGAATAGTTCAATATCCAAAAGAGTTTGACGAAGTATAACTGAATCAATAAACCATTAACAAATATTAAAAATTGATTAACATACAATATAAAAGACATATACTAATCGTAGCAATAGTATCTCTCCTATTACTTATCCCATTAATATCAATGCAATTCACGGATGAAGTTAATTGGACTCTTATTGATTTTATTGTTGCTGCTTCCCTTCTTTTAAGCACTGGATTCACCCTTAATTTTGTTATTCGACATATAAAAAATACTCACTATCGAATTGCGCTATCTCTTGCAACCTTCATTGTTTTCTTACTTATCTGGGTAGAACTTGCCGTTGGAATTTTTGGAACACCATTTGGCGGTCAATAAAAAAATGTTACCAAATCTAAAAATACCACCAGCGCCTTCATCTATTCAAAAAGGAACTCCTTTAAAACTCCTATTAGATAAAGAAGCTGTGTATCAATTAGGCAAAAATTTACAAACTGTCACCGTTCAATTTGATATTGACACTTTTATACGCGATGCCATGACAGGGATTAAACCGTTAACCATGACTGAAAGAAGCCATCATATTGCTCGTGCAATGAGACAACACTTACCCAATTTATATTCGGATGCCATTGCTCTAATTTTAAAATCCCTTACACCTCCTTTAGAGCATACAGAAGGTAACGGTCTTTCAGGTTTATTTTATATGCCACATTGTACTTATATATCAACTTATGGACTTAATCCAGTTTACAATAATGGCGTTGACCCTTTTAAGTGTTCCATGGATGCTCAATATGAATTAACCAAACGATTTACCTGTGAATTTTCAATTCGAGCTTTTATCAATCACCATGAAAATAAAACTCTTGCCGTCCTATATCAGTGGATGAAAGACAAAAATCCCCATGTCAGACGACTATGTTCAGAAGGAACACGACCAAGATTGCCCTGGGCTAAGAAACTGGACTCATTTGTTAACGATCCATCTCCGACTCTTCCTATCTTAGAACATTTAAAAAATGACCAAGATTTATATGTAAGACGTAGCGTTGCAAATCATGTGGGCGACATTGCAAAAGATGATCTTCCTTTAGGTCTGGAGCTATGCGAAAAATGGCTTGAAAATGCATCTAAGGATTTGAAATGGATTATTCGCCATGCTTTAAGACTTCCTGTTAAAAAAGGAAACTCAAAAGCAATTATTCTAAGACACGCAGCTAAATAAAATCTTTACTGTATTCTGTATAGTAAATACTATACCAACCTTCGTTGATTGTAAAATATTTATTTTAAATCTATTTCTCGTAGAATCAATGACAAACCAATTGACGCTTTATATCCATACAGCATTCATAGCACCCATAATCATGAGTCCTACAAATTGATATCCCGTGTTAATAAAATAAAATTGCCAAGATTTATCTTCGTAAGCCACTGTGTTAAGCGAATAGGTGGCAATGTAACCCAACCAAAGCCAAAAAGCAGCAGTGAGTCCGATGGTAAGATTTGACATACCCGAACCATCAAAGACCACTTTCATGAAATCTACCATGTGTGCTGTCACAAATGCCATAACCAGTCCACCGATAAATGATATAATAAATGGCTTCGTCCCCGGACCATGATCTTTCATAGCTTTTAATTGTTCATCCGTGAGTCCCATTCCTTTAATCCATGGTTTTGCAAACATAACTGGAGAATACCATAATCCACCAATGATGAAAAAAATGACTGCAGATACAAGAACGGCTAAATAGTTGATTGTTGGTTCGTACATGATAATCTCCTTAATTTGTAGTGGGTTAATTTATAAATAAAATCTTTTTGGCGTAGCATTTTTACTCGCAAATTACAATCTAACTATTTTATGTTTTCACACAAATTCAGGATATAAATGGCACATAATAAACAATTAAGTTTTCTTGATAAAAATCTTACGCTTTGGATTTTTGTCGCAATGGCAATTGGAGTAGGAATTGGATATTTTATTCCAACTTTTCCTAACATTATAAACTCATTCAATAGCGGGACAACTAATATACCAATTGCAATTGGATTAATATTAATGATGTATCCACCGTTGGCAAAAGTGAATTACTCGCTTTTACCAAAAGTGTTTAAAAATACAAAAATCCTTTCCATTTCACTCATTCTCAATTGGATAATTGGTCCTATTTTAATGTTTATTTTGGCAATCACGTTTTTACGGGATTACCCAGAATATATGGTTGGACTGATTTTAATTGGTTTAGCACGTTGCATTGCAATGGTTTTAGTTTGGAACGATCTTGCCGAAGGTAGTAGCGAATATGGTGCGGGATTAGTCGCTTTAAACAGTATTTTTCAAGTTTTTTCCTATAGTTTTTATGCTTGGATTTTCATAACTATTCTTCCACCCTATTTTGGATTTGAAGGTGCTATTGTAGATATTTCAATCGGAACGATTGCAGAAAGTGTTGCTATTTATTTAGGTATTCCATTTGTCATGGGAATCTTAAGCAGGTTAATATTAGTGAAATTGAAAGGCGATGAATGGTACACAAATAAATTCATACCAACCATTTCGCCAATGACCTTAATTGCGCTTTTATTTACAATTGTCATTATGTTCTCATTAAAAGGCGAACTAATCGTTGAAATCCCAATGGATGTTCTGATTATTGCTGTTCCTTTATTAATCTATTTTTCAATAATGTTTATCATTGGCTTCTTCTTCACCAAAGCAATGGGAGCAGACTATGACAAAACTGCAGCAGTTGCATTTACAGCTGCAGGAAATAATTTCGAATTGGCTATTGCAGTTGCTATTGCAGTTTTCGGGTTGAATTCAGGTCAAGCATTTGCAGGCGTAATTGGTCCTTTAGTTGAAGTTCCTGCATTGATTTTATTGGTTAAAGTTTCATTTTGGCTGAAGAAAAAATATTATGGAAAAATCAACGCTTAAAATTATGCACCCTAAGAAATGAATATAATAATTTCAGATACAATAAAAATAAAACCGTAAGAAATCATCTGATTATAAAAGGAAAATAAAAAGAGTTTTGTAGCCTCATTAATTCATCAGCCACGAAAGTCGCCAAGTTTCACGAAGAAAAAAGATAAAATGTTGACAAAAATAATATTACAAAGATATGAATGGGGCATTCTAATTGGGTTACTCATCCTTAGTTTCGTCCCAAGCATCGGCGGTATGTTCCGATTAGCAGACCTCCAACCTGGGGTTGACATTGATTTCTTGCCCAAAAACCCACGCATAGACTCTGCTCCGACACCTGTTTTATTCCATCTCATCACTGTAATACCATACTGTATTTTAGGTGCGTTTCAATTTCTTCCTAGTTTTCGAAAAAACTATCGAAAATGGCACAGAAACTCAGGTAAGGCTCTTGTGGTTGCAGGAATAATATCTGCTCTATCTGGATTATGGATGACTCATTATTATGCTTTTCCTATAAGCCTTCAAGGAAATCTCCTTTACTATGTAAGAGTTATTATTGGTGTTTCTATGTTTGTGTTTATTGTGTTGGGCTATGTTTCGATTCGTGAAAGAAAATTCTCTCAACATCAATCTTGGATGATTCGAGCATATGCGCTAGGCCAAGGAGCTGGGACACAGGTTTTTGTTATGCTTCCTTGGGTTATTACCACTGGAGAACCTGAGGGGTTTATCCGAGATGTATTAATGACTGTTGCTTGGATTATTAACATTTGGGTAGCAGAGTGGATAATTAATAAAAACAGAACAAAAAGGGTTTCGACTCAATCACTATGAAAATTTTAATCGTTTTTGCACACCCCGAACAACACTCATTTAATGGTGCATTAAAATATATTGCTTTCGATACATTAACAAAAGAAGGACATGAAATTCAAATAAGTGATTTATACGAAATGAATTTTAACCCGATTGCGGGAGAACATGACTTCACACAGAGAAAGAATCCTGAATATTTATCAATCCAAAAAGAGCAACGATTCGCTTACCAAACCTGTCATTCACATGATGAAAATAAAAAAGCGAAAATGATGGGAGCCATTCAAAATGCAGGTGAAATTGGCCTCAATGTCCATAGTGTCGCCGGGGCATGCATTTTACATGGTGTTAGAAACAGATACTATGGATCAAATTGTGCAATTTTTTGACCCAATGTTGGAATTGGGTGATGCGGACATTCATCCAGTCATGAGCATGCAGGCCGCCCTGGACGCAATTTCAAAAGGTTAACACAAATCAAGAATCGTATGCGGCTATGCCTGTTTCTTGTTGGCCGATAATTAAGGTATGCATTTCGTGGGTGCCTTCGTAGGTGTACACCGATTCAATATTCGCCATGTGCCGCATAATAGGATAATCTTCTGTAATCCCGTTTGCACCCAGAATTCCCCGTGAAATACTGGCAATGTCTCTTGCCAATTCACAATTATTCCGCTTCGCCATGGAGACTTGCTGAAAGGTCATTTTTCCTTCATCTTTGAGTCGTCCCAATCTATAGACTAAAAGTTGTGCTTCGGTAATCCGCGTTACCATATCCGCTAACTTTTTCTGTGTAAGTTGATATCCGCCAATAGGCTTGGAAAATTGTTTCCGCTCTTTTGCATATTCCAACGCAGTGTTGTAGCAATCCACAGCACAGCCAACCATTCCCCAAGAAATGCCGTAGCGCGCTTGAGTCAAACAACCCAATGGTCCTTTTAATCCTTCTATATTTGGGAGCCGTGCCGAATCGGGAATTCGGACATTTACCATTGATAATTCAGATGTAATAGATGCTCTCAAACTTAATTTTCCATGGATATCACTGGAAGTATATCCCTCCATTCCTTTTTCTAAAAGAAATCCCCGAACGATTCCATCTTCATCTCTTGCCCAAACTACCGCCACATCAGCCAAAGATCCATTAGTAATCCACATTTTATTGCCATTAATAATCCAGCCATCACCGTCCCGTCTACATCGCGTGGACATCCCACCAGGATTTGAACCAAAGTTCGGTTCCGTAAGTCCAAAACAACCAATCATTGTACCAGCACCTAAACCGGGAAGCCATTTGGCTTTTTGCTCTTCGGAGCCATAGGCATGAATCGGATACATAACCAATGCGCCTTGCACACTGGCAAAAGATCGCAAACCAGAATCACCTCGTTCCAATTCATGAAGAATGAGTCCATAAGCCACATTGCTCACACCAGCTCCACCGCTTTCTTCTGGCAATGAAGATCCCATAAATCCCAGCTCACCCAATTTAGGGACCAGTTCCATGGGAAAGGTTGAATTCTCGTAATGCTCATTAATTACGGGTATAAATTCAGCTTGAACAAAATCATACGCTGTCTGCTGAATAAGTAATTCTTCTTCTGATAACAAATCTGTTATATTATAAAAATCTGGACCTAGTTTTTTCATGGTTTCCCTGTGTTCTTTGGCATAAAAATTACACCTTTATTCCTAATGATTTGGCAAGAGAAATGATATCTTCATCACCCCAATTTACCATTATTGGGGTGGCTTTTATTTTTTTCAATAAATTATCTAATTCTTTTTCAGATACAATGAATCCAATTTCAAGCAAACGATTATTTAGCGCAGATTTTCCGGAATATTTATCAATGACTAAATGACGTTTTCGATTTAACGATTCAGGAGAAATAGCTTCGTAGGATGTTGGTTCTTTTACCACTGCTTTCACATGAAGCCCTGCTTTGTGTGTAAATGCATTTTTTCCAATAATTGGCCTGTTGGCATTTGAATCTAATTTAGAAAACATATCAACCAACTCAGTTAATTCTGGAATCATTTTCAAATTCCAAATTCCATTAACTTTATATATATGGGTTAAAGCTGTCACCACTTCTGCCAAAGGCGGAAGGCCACACCTTTCACCCAATCCATTCACCGCTACATCAACACATTGCGCTCCGGCTTCCAGCGCAGAAACAGCATTTGCTGTGGCCATCCCAAAATCATTATGACAATGGACATGAATGGGAATATCTAACTCTGACACTATTCGACTAACCAATACTTTCATTTTTGTGGGTGTTAAACATCCTACCGTATCTGCTAAACTAAAACGGTCTGCACCAGATTCTTGAACCATTTGACCAACTTGAATCAGAAAATTCAAATCAGTTCGGCTGGCATCTTCTGCTGTGAAACGGAGTTTGAGCCCTTTATCTTTTCCATATTTCACGGCAGTCTCAATCCGCAGTAACGCTTCTAACTTGGTAACATTGAATTTGTATTTTAGACTCAAATCAGACGTCCCGAAAAAGATTCCCATCCAGTCTACACCAATATTTAATGCATCATCTATATCTGATATTAATGCTCGACCATGTGCCATTTTCTTCGCATTTAGATTAAGATCATTTAAGGCATCCACAGCTTCGTACACATCTGGAGATACAGCAGGATGACCTAATTCAATAAAATCAACGCCAAAAGCATCCAATTGTTTAGCCATGCGAATTTTCTGATCGACTGTAAAAGAAACACCCGGAGTTTGTTCGCCTTCTCTAAGCGTTGAATCTAAAATTTCGATTTTTTGCTTAATTAACAAACTAATTTCCGTTGTTCATTCATTCCCATAGAAATGAGATAAGGATTATTATTCTGACGAAATGAGAACGATTTTTTAGAATCAATATCTTGCCAATTATTTTGAATAAATATTTGACCAATAGCGCCACCCAGAGAATTTCCAGGACCCAATAGAACAAGCTTATCTGGACAAAATTCTTTCATGGCTACCGTAATGGATGTTGAAAAATCATATGCATGAGTCACTTGATTCCCCAATGTATAATTGTATAATTCTTCAATATCTGTACTAAATGGCGACCATATATGTCCGCGCCCATCTATCAATGGAAATGATGATTTTTGAAAATACGATTGAGGTAATAATTCAAATGCTTTTTGTGAAATAGATTCTAATAAAGGTGTATGAAATGCAGCATGGAAGGGGATTTGAAATGGGTATTTATCCTTTGCTGGTAATATCTTTAACAATTCTTCTAATACTGATTGCTTGCCGCCAATAATTAAATATCCACCCAGAAATATTGAAACATGAGCACCTACTTTTTCAATTTCTGATAAAATTGATTTTTTTTCAACTTCATCTACTTGCCAATTATCATTTATAATTGGATAAATGATTTGCCCACCGATGATCCCATCTTTCATCATGGATCCCATCGTATTAATCAAGGAAAATGCATTTTCATAATTCAATGCACCACTTAATGCCAAAGCAGTATACCACCCCATTGAATTTCCTGTAATTGCAACAATCTCATATTTATCTTGATCAATGGATAAAAAGTCAGCCAAACTACAAGCATAAATCAGGGACGATGCATGTTCCCCAGACATATGGATTTTGGCTCTGAATGACATCGAATCCAATTCTGTAATAGTAGTATTGCCGGCCATTTTTCTCTGATCATCCATATAAGAAATTTGTTCTTTTGCCGAACCGCCATATTTTGCTAAATATCCAGACGTTTCTCGAGTATAAGTCCCTCGCCCTGGGCAAATAACTACTATACGTTGTTTCTGACTCATAGTATAAAAATCCGTGAAACCGTAATTTCTTTTTTATATGTTTCATGATTGGCTCTCATTTTGTTTTTAGCCATTCACCAACTCCAGTACATTTTCAATAATTGATTCCTTACTTGGAAGCGTCGCTGTTGCAGCGATACCCAAAGAAATAAAACTATCATCCGCTGCATGAAGTTTTATAGATAATGGTTTTTTAGTTTCACTAACCAATCTAGAAAGAATCCCTTCTCCATAACATCCAGTTCTACGACATTCATCTACAATTAATACTGTTTTACATCTCCCTATTTCTGTCAATAATTTTGATATATTTATATGTGAGAGCCAGCGTAAATCAATAATTTTAATTTTTTTCTTTAATTTTTTTTCGATTTCTTTTTGAGCCTGAAGAGATAAGTACACTCCATTTCCATACGTGACGATTGTAAGCGAATTTCCCGTTCCATATATTGAATGCTCACCTAAAGAAACTTCATCTGCTAAATCAGGATATTTGAAAGTCCATTTTCCATCTTTAGGTTCATGAAGATCTTTCGTCATATATAGCGCAATCGGTTCAATAAATACTGTAACACGCCCATTTTCGTATGCTTCACGCACAGCAGTTCTGAGCATTTTAACAGCATCGGAACCATTTGAAGGGACTGCTACTATAATCCCCGGAATATCACGAAATATTGTTAACGAATTATCATTATGGAAATGCCCACCGAATCCTTTTTGATATGCCAATCCTGGAACGCGTAATACCATCGGATTAGTAAATTGGCCTTTGGAAAAAAATGGTAATGTTGAAACTTCACCTCTTAATTGATCTTCTGCATTATGGAAATATGCCAAAAATTGTATTTCAAGTATGGGGACTAACCCATTATGCCCAAACCCCGATCCAAATCCTATAATAGATGTTTCGTCCAGAGGACTATTAAAAACACGTCGTACTCCAAATTGTTTATATAAATCTGCTGTCAAATGATATACACCGCCCTTTTGCGCAACATCTTCACCAAATACCAAAGTATTTGAATAACGTAACAAAATATCTGACAGGGAATAATTAATTAGTTTAGCCATATGATACGATTGCTTAATTCTCTTAAATTCTTTTCCAAAAAGAGATTGCCGTTCATGTGTATTTGGATGGCTGGGAGATCGTCGTGGAGATAAATTCGCAGTAATGGATTTCATCACAGATTCAGAAGTTTCAAGTTTGGGTCGAAGCGTAGCAGCTTCAAAAACATAATTAACTTGGGTTCTAATAGATTCATATAAACGAATTATTTCTTCTGATGAAATACAATTATTTTCAATTAGAATTCGTGCTGAATGAAGCAACGGATCATTAAACTCTGTTTCTTCAATATCAACAAGCGATTTATATCCAAGTTCAACATCAGACCCAGCATGACCCATAAGACGAACCGTTTTCATATGTAAAAAAATCGGAGACCTGTTAATTCGACAATCACGTGAAACTTGCCTTGATTTTATAATAAGATCAATTAAGTGAAGCCCATCAGTTTGAACATAATCCAATCTTGGACGATTTGAAAAGTTTTGCTCAATCCAATTTTCATGCGTTGGCACAGAAATACCTGTTCCATTATCTTCACAAATAAAAATAATAGGAACATGTCCCCCACAATTACTTACCCAACTTGCAGTATTTATTGCGCTTAATGCACTAGCATGATTTGCGCTCGCATCTCCAAAACTACAAAGCACAATACTATCGCCTTTTAATTTCCGTTCCGGAATATCCAAATCCTTAGCACGATCGATGGAAAATGCTGTCCCCACTGCTTTTGGAAGATGACTTGCAATTGTACTCGTTTGCGGTGGAACATTAAGTGCCTTACTTCCAAGAACTTTATGTCTCCCGCCACTTATTGGATCTTCGGATGACGCCATAAAGGAAAGCGCCATATCATAAATAGGTGTTTGTCCATTCACCTGTTTAGATCGTTCAATAAAAAATGGGCCATTTCTATAATGAAGAAAAGCCATATCTGTATATGGAAATACGTTGCCAAAAACTGCATTACCTTCATGTCCAGAACTACCAATGGTATAAAAACATTTCCCCAGTTCCTTTAACAATCTAGCTTTTAAGTCCATGTGACGACTTAAAACTTGAGTTTCAAATATAGAAATGAGTTCTGAAGGACGGATATTAGTTTGAGATAAAAATAAATTAGTACGTCCTAAAGGAAGATCCCCTGATTTCACAAAGGATGTGAAATTTTTATCGACAACTTCCGCTCTGTTAAAAAGTGACATGTTCTTAAGTGTTCAGGTGTTTATATGATATTCCAGATTTTTAAAAAATACAATTTGACACTTATACTTATATCAACCCGTGATCAGCAAATGAATACACATCATTTCCTGCAATGATAAGATGGTCGTGAACAGAAACATCAATTGCTTGAACGGCTTCTTTCAATTTTTTAGTGATTGTTAAATCATCTTGGCTTGGATTGGGATTACCACTAGGGTGATTATGAACAAATACCAATGCAGCAGCATCATTCTCAAGAGTCTTTTTTACAACTTCCCTTGGATAAACTGCAGATGTGGATAATGTTCCTTCGAATAAAATTTCCAATTTAATAATCTGGTTTCTACCATTTAGGAAAATAATTAAAAACACTTCCCGATTTTTGTCTCTTAAATTATGTTTAAGATAGTCTAAAACATCATCAGATGATCGTACAAAATCCTTGTCAATGATTCTGTCGGCGAGATATCGACGAGAAACTGCTTGGGCAATTTTGAGTCCAAATACATTATTATCTCCGATTCCCGATATATTTTTTAAATCAGATGGCGATGCTTCTAATACACCTTTCAAAGAACCACATTTTTTGAGGGCATCTTTAGCTGATTGTTTACAATCTTTGCGAGGGGTTCCCAAAGTAAGTAATAATTCCACAATTTCATAATCATGGAATCCATCTAATCCACTTTTCAGAAATTTTTCTCTGAGTCGCTGACGATGGCCTATATTATTTTGAGTATTCATGTGATTTAAGTATCAAAGTGTTTATATGTTTAAGTCGGGTTGCCAAAATACTTGAACATCTTAATACTAAAATACTCATTTATTTTAATGTAAAGAGCTTTTCTTTGAACTCACGTAATTCTCGAACATTTCCGAGTTCAATTTCACCCGAATCCCACTTTAGGTAAAAATCTTCTTTTGAATCAGACCCACCTTGTTTTTGATACAATGGATAAAGGTCAGATTCTTCCCTTGGCTTACCTGCATGAAGAGTGGCTGTAAGTTGATAAGCAATATCTTCGCCTATATCTTCAATAACTCGACTAGGAAGATTTTTTTCTAATAGACTTTGTTCAACCCGTGAAAAACGCATTCCTTTTACCACATAATCCTGATACGCTTCCCAAGCAAATGGTGCAACAGCTTTTACAGATTCTGCCATAGCATCAGAAAAAACACGTATCTCATATTGAGCATGTCCATCAGATCGCAATCCAATAAAATGGAGTAGGTTATGTAAATCGTTTTTCCAATACCATTCGGTGTAAATATTGACGGGTAAAAGTGAGCGAGCTAATTCTCGAGCTACACCTGCTTCATTCAACTCTTGATACAAAGCAAAGCTACGATCCGAATTTTCTTTGAAATAGTCTAATACTTTTTGTTTTAACTCTGCTGAAACTTCTCCCGATCTCCCTTGTTTATTTAGAGCGCTTTGAAATTGTATATGCTCTGGATCGGGCATATAAAATTCATCTCGTGCTTCTGAATATCTAAGTGAATACTCATTAATATTTGCAGTGCGATGTCGGACCCATTGCCGGGCTACAAAAATTGGCATTTTACAATGGAATTTGAATTCTACCATTTCAAAAGGTGTAGTATGTCTATGACGCATCAAATAACGAATAAGCCCACGATCTTGCGAAACTTTGCTAGTACCTTGCCCATAACTCACACGAGCAGCTTGTACAATGGCGTTATCTCCACCCATGGAATCCACAAGTCGAACGAACCCCTTATCTAAACATTTGATTGCATCTTCTGGTATTTGTGTCATATAAATATCTCTATAGTTTTTTACGATAAATCATTAATCCATCCCTTACGGGCAATAAAATCTGTTCTAATCTACTATCATTTTTTATGAGTCCAGCTGTTTCCCTTAATGCTTTTGAATCATCATCTTCCGGGTTTAGCACCGAACCACTCCAAAGCATATTATCAAAAATAGCTATCCCACCTTTTTTCAAAAGCATGGTTCCTTTCAAATAATACTCAGGATATCCCGTTTTATCTGCATCTACAAACATCATATCAAATGAACCGGCACGAAATTCTTCCAATGAATCTTTGGCGCTTCCAGGATGGACGGTAATTTTATGTCCAACATCTGATTTATTAAACCAGCCATTGGCTGTAACAATATGTTTTTCCATTAATTCACAGGAATGAATTTCGCCATCACTAGGCAATGCTTCAGCCATTTTTAATGAGCTATATCCTGTGAACATCCCAATTTCTAAAACTCGTTTTGCTCCGGAAATTTTAATAAGTATTTGCAAAAGTCCACCGACCAAAGCACCACATAACATTTGGGGCTTATCTTCATTATCACATGTGGATTTAGATAATTCCATTAATAATTCAGAATCATCTATAGAAAAATCTTTACAGTATTGTTCGATGTCTTCTGAAACTAATTGCATAAATTTAATTGCTTTTTAAAATTTGAAATGTTTTATCAACTGCATCTATTTCCCCTGCAATAAGTCCAGGTTCTATTAATGTTTTTGCTTGGTTATACTCTCGGTGATTACCATTTAAATCAATCAACTTTCCGCCTGCTTCATTTATTATACAATTTCCAGCACATATATCCCATTCATTTTTAGGACGAAGTGATGCAAATATATCTGCTTTTCCAGCAGCAGTAATACCCAATTTATAGGCCACCGAACCAATCGCACGAAGCTCACCAAAAGTACCATCATAAGGTGCCCATAATCCACGACGAGTTTCAGAACGACTATTTAATATGACCATATCGCAAACTGCGTCTTTGCTTATACAATGAATTAATTTGCCATTTAAATGTGCACCTTCCCCTTTAGCTGCAGTAAATAATTCTTTTGTAACTGGATTGAATAATACGCCTACAATTGGAATTCCATTTTCGACTAAACCCACACTAACAACAAAATTCGGAACCCCTTCAATAAATTCTTTTGTCCCATCAAGTGGATCCACTACCCAAACACGGTTTTTTTCTAATCGCTTAGGGGAGTCTACTGTTTCTTCTGAGAGCCACCCGTAGTCTGGGCGAGCTTCCATTAATACTTTTTTCAGATATGAATCTGCTGCATGATCTGCTGTGGTTACAGGATTATGATAGCTTTTATCCCGTATTTCATAATCAGCTTTATAATAATTCATAATGAGTGCGCCAGCTTCAATGGCAGCATCTTTGGCTAGATGTAAGTTAGTTTTCATAACATAAAATTTAGTTTAATAATGGATGGTGCAAAAAGAGCTAATCAATTATTTTTTTAAAAACAATCAATTTTTCTCGACCTTTTCTTGGCGTGATGGATAAAGATGGAAACTCTTCTTTTTCGATCGACCAACCAGAATTGAAAATGGATTTCACATCTTCTATAGTTGTGCCCCAAGGTGGTCCACCTTCATCTATTTTTTTATCCAATGGAAACCAAAGTCCAATAAGTTTTCCCCCTGGTTTTAAGATGGATTTTACTAATTTTCCATACTCATTTCTTCGTGTGGGATGAATGGCGCAAAAACATGTTTGTTCAATAATGAAATCGAAAGTGTTTGCATATTCAGGTGTTAAAGAAAAAATATCGTCTTGAATCGTATGAACAATAACGCCTGTTTTTTTTGCTAAACTATTTACGGAGTTAATAGCTGATGGTGCAAAATCAACAGCTGTAACTTCAAATCCTTTTTGAGCGAATAGTACAGCATCATATCCTCTACCACAGCCAATGATGCAAACCTTCCCTGGATTTAATTCATCCAATAGAGAATCAAAAATAGGTGTAACTCCATTTAAATCCCATCCAGCATCATCCTTTAAATATATATCTTCCCAAAATTGAAATGTGTCAACTTTATTCATGATAAGATAGTCATCTCTTTTTTATTTTCCGTTACTTCTCCATTTTTACAAGAGACATAATGAACAAATGAATCAGAATAAAACTGAATTGATTTAAAATAATCTCCATTTTTAAAATGAACTGCAGCGCCGCCATCAATGGCCCAACCGGGACCACTTTTCCCATTCTTCAACATGGTATGAACGTCAGGTCGGCGATCCTTTTCTTCCTGATAATGTGGGCAAGCCATTTCAGGAATGAATCCAAGACAATCCATTGTATTGAGATTACTCGCCCAAGAATCAGTAATTCCTTGCTCGAACCAACAAATGGCGCCAGCACTTACACCACATAAAATAGTCCCTTTATTATATGCCTTTAATAAAAGCTTATCCAACTTCCATTCTCGCCATACAGCTAGCATACTTTTTGTATTCCCACCACCTACATATATGACATCTGCTTTATTAATAATACCATCCAGTCTGGGAGTTCGTTGAAAGAAAGTTATGTGAGACGGTTCACAATTCAATTTTGAGAAACAGGAGTAAAAGTTTACTATATACCCCTTATCTTCAGCACTCGCTGTTGGAATAAATACTACATTAGGTTTCTCTTTCCCAGTTTGGTCTAAAATATATTGTTCAATTTTTCGATGATTTGGGTTTCGTCCAAAACCACCACCGCCAATGGCGATAATATGTTTATCCATAGTTTTCTTCTTTCTGCTTTATTCGTTTAAATAAATTCCGAGCCTATCTTTTATATTTTCATTGTAGATTTTATCAAAATCAATATGTCCTGTGGCGTGGGGTATGATTTTACAAAAATTATGTTTTTCACTTTTCCATTCCTTCAATATTTTTTTCGAAATGGCTGATCGTGTATGATAATCATGATTCCTTACTAATCGTTTGACCATTCTATAATCATTTTTATTTAAAGGTTCATCCGATACAAAATCCTCATTTAAGAATGTGGAAATAGACTTACGTTTTGAATAAATAAAGGCAAGACCTCCTGTCATGCCTGCACCAAAATTCATTCCTGTTTCACCTAATACTACAATGACACCGCGAGTCATATATTCACACCCGTGATTCCCAATCCCTTCTACGACAGCAGATGCGCCACTATTTCTAACACCAAATCTTTCACCGCATCTTCCTGCTACGTACATTGAGCCTCCCGTAGCACCATATAAAGCAACATTTCCCATGACGGTAAATTCTTTTTTTCGAGATCGAACTTCTTTAGGCATACGAATGGTAATTCTACCGCCAGACATGCCTTTACCAACAAAATCATTGGCAATCCCTTTTAGCCGTAATTCAACACCATCAGTTAAAAAAGCTCCAAAACTTTGGCCTCCAACTCCCGCTACTAAACATTGAATTTCACCTTTAAAGCCTCCTCGTCCATGAATAAATGTTATTTCTCCAGACAACCTTGTACCTACCGATCTATCTTTATTTTGTATTTGCCTTGTAATTACTGCATGCCCATGAGTTAATAATGCTGCTCTAGCTTCATCTAAAATACTTTCATCAATTGATTTTTTTTGACGGTGATCAATAAATTGGATTTTCTTTTCAGTCTTTAATGGAATTCCCTGCTTGTTCTCTTGATTGATTATTTTAGATAAATCTATTCCTTTTTTTTGGATATAGTTTTTGTTTGTTTTATCTAAATATAACAAGTCTGTTCTTCCAATGATGGATTGCAATGTAAGAAATCCTAATTGGCTTAAATGATCCAATATTTCATTTGCAACATGATTTAAATATATTTTTACATGCTCTGCTTTACCTTTGAATTTCTTTAAAAATGCTTCATCTTGCGTTGCAATACCCGCGGGGCATGTATTTAAATGACATTGACGTGCCATTACACACCCAAGCGCTACAAGTAAAGATGTTCCAAAATCAAATTCTTCAGCTCCAATTATGGCCGCAATAATTATATCTTTTCCTGTTTTTAATCCGCCATCCACTCGTAAAATAGTTTGATCTCTTAATTGGTTGTCGCTTAATGTTTGGTGAACTTCAGCCAAACCATATTCCCAAGGGAAACCCGTATGCACAAGCGATGTTAAGGGACTAGCACCCGTTCCACCATCACCCCCCGAAATAAGAATAATATCAGCGCCTGCTTTTACTACACCTGATGCTATAACTCCAATTCCGGGTTGAGAGACAAGTTTTACAGATATTTTTGCTCGCGGATTCACTTCTTTTAGATCATGAATTAGTTGTTTTATATCTTCAATACTATAAATATCATGATGAGGTGGAGGCGAAATTAATGGAATGCCTGGTGTAGCAAATCGTGCGCTTGCGATTTGAAATGAAACTTTATGACCTGGAAGTTGTCCGCCTTCTCCGGGCTTGGCCCCTTGAGCCATTTTAATTTGAATTTCTTGTCCAGCTGATAAATATTCAGATGAAACACCAAACCTGCCGCTCGCAACTTGTTTCACAAAGGAATTTATGCTTTTGTCAGGATTAGTTAAGCTATAACGATCAGCCATTTCGCCCCCTTCTCCTGTATTACTTCTACCGCCTACAAGAAACAACCCGCGAGACAATTCACGATGAGATTCATCTGAAATCGCGCCAAAAGATATGGCACCGGAGCCAAATCTTCGTAAAATGGATTCAACAGCCTCGACTTGATTTTTGATTATAGATTTACGACTAGACTTAACATTTAATAAATCTCGTATATAAACAGGTGAAACTTCTTTTGATTCCTTAGTCGGCTTTTGACGAATAGCTTGATGAATCGATTTAAAGTGAATTGGCGCAAAACCATGTAATTCTCCATTACGTCTGTATCGAAATAGACCTTTTTCCACAAAGGCAGGTTCTGGTAATTGAAAAGCATTATTATTCCTATCCATTAATATGGTATGAATATCTTTAAATGTATGCCCACCTAAATGTCCATCTAGAGATGAAAAATATTTATTTACGATATTTTCATGCAATCCAATTATATTAAATAGCATACTTCCTTGATAGCTGTTGATTGTAGAAATTCCCATTTTAGACATTATCTTTAACAAACCTTTTTCTAGGGCATACCTATAGTTTGACAAATGTTCAACCCAATCGAAATCTCTGAAGTGTTCCCTAATTAACTCGTATGCCATATATGGATAAATAGCGCTTGCACCCAACCCTACTAATACTGCTATATGGTGATCTTCAACAACATCTCCTGCATAGCATAAGATTGAAACTTTGCTTCTAACTTTCTTTTTAACTAGGAAATGATGTACATCTGAAACAACAATTGGCATTGGAATAGGTAATAAATGTTCTTCAAGGTTTTCATCACTCAGAATAATCATTTTTGAGCCATTATTCACTGCTTCTAAACATTTATACCGAATACGTTTTAATTTTCCTTGGATATCACTCGTATTTCTATAGTGGCAAAATATTTTTTCCTGTGGAAATTCTTTTTGATAACTCGCAAGTCTGGTACAATCTAGTGGTGATAAAATCGGGCTCAATGTCCGCATAGCTCCCTTAAATCTTGGGTTTTTATTTAAGAGGTTTTCTTCACTACCAATATAATTAAATAAAGCCATTACTTTTTGTTCGCGAATAGGATCAATGGGAGGATTTGTTACTTGAGCGAACATCTGTTTGAAATGGTCATAAAAGCGTCTTCCAATTTCAGACATCATGGGCAATGGCGTATCGTCACCCATGGAACCAATTGGTTCTCTTCCGCTTGTTGCCATTGGAATTAAAAATCGTGTCAAATCTTCTTTTGACCAACCTAATGCCACTCGAAGCCTTTTATCAAAACCGCTTTTTGGGAGATGAAATTGACTGAATTCTTTCTTGTCGCTTTTTCGTTCTAGAGTAATGAGATTTTTATTGACTAAAGATGAAAAAGCTCTGCTTGTGGCTATTTTATTTTTTATATCATGATTCCGTAATATTCTTTTTCCAGACAAAGAAACGCCAAATATTTCACTTGATGCCATATGATGATGCACCAATAAATCATCATCTTCAATATCCATTATTCCTGCTTCTGAAGCCATAATTACTAAACCGGATTTTGTAATGGAGTATCGTAAAGGCCGAAGACCATTTCTATCCATTTTTGCACCGATGACATCCCCATCTGTAAATACGATAGCAGCTGGCCCATCCCATGGTTCCATAATATTTTCATGATATATAAAAAAATCCTTTAAAGATTTTTTCATTTTTGAATTATAAAAATGGGGATCAGGAATCAACATCATTAGACTATGAAAAATTTTCCGACCGCTTCGGGTTAAAAATTCTACTGCCTGATCAAAACTTTGTGAATCGCTTCCTTTAAAATTGATAATGGGGAATAATGACTTTAAGTCTTTACCCCAAAATTTAGACTTGAGTTCATTTTCTCGAGCTTTCATCCATAATCGATTTCCCTTAATTGTATTGAATTCACCATTATGAGCTATCATACGAAATGGTTGAGCCATTTCCCATGTGGATTGAGTGTTTGTAGAAAACCGTTCATGGAACATTGCCATTCTTACCACAAATTTTGGGTGGCATAAATCGGGGTAAAAATTATCAAGTTGGTCTGATGACATGAGTCCTTTATAGACAATTGTTTTAGATGATAAAGAACAAAAATAACTTCTCTTTTTATGGATTGATATTTCATGTTCAAGCAACTTTCTAAATTGGTACAACCTCGTTTCAACATTTTTTTCACTGCTTGGTTTCACTGAAAAAAGATATTGAAATACTTTTGGTTTAGATTGTTTTGCAATAGAGCCTAAATAATCCGTATTTGTTGGTACATTCCTAATTCCAATCAAAGATATATTTAATTCATCTGCTTTTGTTTTAACAATTGTTTCTAACCATTTTTGTTCTCTTGCATAAGTAAAAACCATTCCAACAGCTAGTCTATTGGACCGTGAAATCGAAAAATCAAATTCACCACTCAATATATCCTTAAAAAAACGAGATGGTATATCTGTCATAATGCCCGATCCATCGCCTGTCTTTCCATCAGCGGAGGTGGCACCGCGATGTGATAATCTTTTTAACCCTTGTAATGCTGAAGGTAAAACACGCTTATCGGGTTTTCCGTTTAAAGTAACAACAAAACCTGTCCCACATGCATCATGAAAATTATCTCTATCAACTAATGGCCCCTGCTTCATTGCACTACGCTCCCTTCAATGCTAGTTCTAGATCAAAAATAAATTCTTCAGGATTTTCAAGCCTAACAGATAATCGTACCAACCCATCAGAAAACCATCTGGCTATTTTTTGTTCTCTTGGGATATCTACATATGTAATTGTAGCTGGATGAATAATCTGCGTATCCACTAACCCAAAACTTTCAGCTAATAAACAAAGTTTCACGCTATTCATTGTTTTTTTAAATAGACAACTAACACGTCCACCAAAAAGATTAATTTCTGTTTTCATAGATTTCCTTTCAAGAATTTCAATTAATTTAACAACTTAATTTTAATAAAATTTTATTACACTTCTATCTTTAATATTTAATTAAGAAAAAAAGGCTCCATTTCTTTTAGGTATTATATCACCACTATAAACAAAATCACCTTTACAAATTTTAGCTGATCGATTATTTCCAGATCGAATCACTTCACCAACTGCATTTGTACAAATTCCAATTTGATTTGGACTAGATGAAGCCAAAAAGTGTGGTAGAAAAAAGCAATTAAATGAATTTCACCATGTATTTAATTTAATACAAAGTATCGGTTTATGTTCTTGGATAGAACATATAAAATCCTGTATTTTTAGCATAGCGGGGATATGAAGGATTCAAAATTTTAAATACTTTTTCTGACGCTACTGATACAATTTTTATCACCCATTTTTGGGCCAAAATTTCCTTCCTTCTTAAATCCCCATATTAAAAAAACAAACGACCTCGTCGGTAAACCTAAGATTTTATCTAGGACATTTTTTTGTTATTCATTGACGAGCATCGTATAGCATATAGGTACAAATATAATGAAGAAGGAAATCTTTATAAATGAAAGCATGGGGGAAACCCGTATTGCGATTCAAGAAGATGGCCAACTGGTTGAAGTTTATGTTGAGAAACAAGATAAACACCGAATGGTTGGGAATGTTTACAAAGGAAAAGTGGAAAATGTTCTCCCAGGAATGCAAGCTGCATTTGTGGATGTGGGCTACGAATTAAATGCCTTTCTCCCCTTTTCTGAAATTGGTTCGGATGAATTTATTGTTGAAGAATCAAACTCAAAACGAAATAAAAATGGAAAACACCAAAGTCACAGGCATGATAATATAGAAGTTGATCTTAAAAAAGGCCAAGATATTTATGTTCAAATTATTAAAGAACCCTTTGCAGGGAAGGGTCCTCGTGTTACAACAGAAGTAGCATTACCTGGTCGATTCCTTGTTCTGGTTCCCAATGCAAATTATATTGGAATTTCTAAAAAAATCTGGGATAAGTTTGAACGCAGACGGTTAAAAAAGGTTGCGCAACGTCTCCGCGAAAATGAGATGGGTGTGATTATCCGAACTGTAGCAGAAGGAAAAAGCGAAGAACATATTGAAAATGATTTTTCACAGTTGATGGAAAATTGGAACAAAATTGAAGAAAAAGCAGGTCAAGAGGAATCTCCTGTCCTAGTTTATGAAGATCTTGAAACTGCATCGAGTGTAGTAAGGGATTTATTAACGCCAGATGTTGAAAAAATCATTATTGATTCAAAACGTCTTTTTAAAAAGACACAAAAATATCTAGAAGACATATCCCCTAGCCTTCTAGAACGACTCGAACTCTACAAATTAAAATTACCACTTTTCGAAAGTTTTGGTATTGAGCCTGAAATTGAGAAACTAATGCGACCAAAAGCTTGGTTAAAAAGTGGTGCATATTTAATTATTGAAAAAACAGAAGCCATGGTTGTGGTAGATGTTAATAGTGGTCGTTTTGTTGGCAAAAAACTTCATGAAGAAAATTCTCTAAAAATTAATTTGGAAGCAGCACGAGAAGTCGCTCGACAACTTAGACTTCGTGATTTGTCAGGTTTAATTGTAATTGACTTTATTGATATGCGATATGAAGCAAATAGAAAAAAAGTCTACAATGAATTACGGAAAGAGTTAAGAAAAGATCGTGCAAAAGTTGCTGTGGCTCCCATAACAGAATTTGGTCTTTTGGAAATGACACGTCAACGAATTCGATTAAGCTTGTTAGATTCTATGAGCGAAGAATGTCCAACATGTCATGGGTCTGGTAGAATAATTTCTCAAGAGACTCTAGTTACAAGGATTGATCATTGGCTGCGTCGCTATAAAAGCAAACATCGTTCACTTAGGTTACAACTTAAACTTCACCCTGATAATGCAAAATATTTCAATGGAGAAAAGAAACATATCCTACGTGGACTTATGTGGCAAAATTTTGTCCATTTAAAAATCGTCGAGGATATAACACTCTCACGTGGCGAATTTAAGTTTTTAAAAGGCAAAAAAAATGAAGACGTAACAAATGAAATGAGCCTTGATAAGGGCAAAACAGCTTAGTAACTTTGCCGGCTCTATGGAGATTGAAAATGTACGCAATAGTAAATATATCAGGAAAACAATTTAAGGCTATCGAAGGAGCCCGTGTCCGTGTCCCACTTCAAGTGGGTGACGCAGGTACAAAATTAACCTTTGAAAGTGTTTTGCTTGTGCATGACGGCACAGACACAAAAATTGGAACACCTACTGTTTCTGGTGCAACCGTAACTGCAACTGTTCTTGATCATGGACGAGAAAAAAAGATTCTCATCTATAAAAAGAAACGACGTAAAGGATATCAACGGAAAAACGGACACAGACAATGGTTTACCGATGTAGAAATTCAAAAAATTCAAGCATCTGCTACTAAGACGAAGAAACCTGCAAAAAAAGCAGCGCCCAAAGTCAAAAAAGCAGTTAAAGAAGAGGAATAACTTATGGCACATAAGAAAGGACAAGGAAGTTCCCGTAATGGTCGCGACTCGAATCCTAGTTATCTTGGGCTCAAAGTTGGAGATGGTCAATCCGTTTTGGCTGGAACCATTATACTAAAACAACGGGGAACTAAATTCCATCCAGGAATGAATGTTCGTCGAGCTAATGACGATTCACTTTTCGCAACCGCTGATGGCATTGTTCAATTTGGTCGAAAAGGCCGAAGTCGAAAGATTGTAACTATCATTACATAACCTTAAATTCAACCCCCCGATATCGGGGGGTTTTTTATTTCATTTATAAATAAGGATATATTATGGCACGTAAAAAAATAACAATGATTGGTGGCGGGCAAATTGGTGGAAACCTTGCCCTTTTAGCAGCTCAAAAAGAATTAGGTGATATAGTCATTTTTGATATTCCTCAAGCAGAAGGAATGGTCAAAGGAAAAGCTCTAGACTTGATGCAACTCCGTCCACATGATGGCTATGATGCCAATATCACTGGGACATCAGACTGGAATGATGTAAAAGGGACTGATGTTTTTATCATCACCGCAGGAATTCCTAGAAAGCCAGGTATGGACCGAGAAGATTTATTGGGAATTAATCTTGGAATTATGAAAGATGTTGCAACCCATATTAAAGAACAAGCTCCCAATGCATTTGTAATCGTTATTTCTAATCCACTCGATGCAATGGTTTATACATTTTATAAAGTATCAGGTTTCCCTAAAAACCAGGTTATCGGAATGGCTGGTGCCTTGGACAGTGGACGTTTTAGAACTTTCATTGCTATGGAAACAGGGTATTCCGTTCAAGATGTAACCTGTATGGTTCTAGGTGGTCATGGTGACACTATGGTTCCAATTACCCGATTAGCGACCATTGGTGGCGTTCCTGTTACTGATTTAATCTCTCCTGAAAGAATAAAAGAGATTGAAGATAGAACTCGTGTTGCTGGCGGCGAAATTGTAAAACTATTCGGAAATGGATCAGCATTTTATGCTCCAGCACAATCTGCAATCGAAATGGCTGAATCTTTCATTCGTGATAAAAAAAGAGTAATCCCTTGTGCATCACTTTGTGAAGGTGAATTTGGAATTGATGGTTATTTCATCGGCGTTCCATCTGTAATCGGTTCTGGTGGCGTAGAAAAAATTCTAGAATTTTCACTAACAGATGATGAAAAAGCAGGATTAAACAAAACTCTAGACGCTGTTAAAAAGACGGTGGGTGAAACCGGATTATAACATTTCGTCACCATTGATGAGTTAACATCATCCATGGTTAAATTTCAAAGAAAAGCCTCGCCCTTAGACCAGTTCAAGGGACGAGGCTTTTATCTTTATACTATTAAACTATTTTTTTATATAAACTTTGGCAACCTTTTCTTATTTATCTTGTCTTACTCATTATAGCCTGACCAAAGTTTGAAAAACAATATTAATATATTAATCCTTGAAGCTCAAAGTGGAAATAAAGAAGCATTCCACCAACTGGTTTCATTTCACGATGAGAGAGTTATGTCTTTAGCTTTACAACTGACACGAAATATGCAGGATGCAGAAGATCTCTATCAGGAGGTTTTCATAAAAGCGTATAAATCTATTGGATCATTCCGCTTAGAAAGTGAATTTTTTACTTGGCTTTATCGCATTACCGTAAATTCTTTTTTTAACTTCAAAAAAAAGACTTTAAGACTTCAGAAGCAGGAGTCGCTTGATCTTCAAAAAAATCCAAAACACAATATTTCAAACGACTCAACTCTAACCATCGATAAAGATGAGGTCAATCATGCTGTCACAAAGGCATTAAATCAATTATCAATTAAACAAAAAACAGTATTTGTTATGAAACATTATGAAGGGCTGAAAATTCGAGAAATTTCAGCCATTATGAATATCTCTGATGGCACTGTGAAACGATATTTATTCCGTGCCATAGAAAAACTTCGCCCTATGCTTAAGGAGTATCGTTATGACTAATTCTTTAACTGATTATATGAAAGAATTCGCAAGTCTATATGTACTTGAATTGCTTACCGATAAAGAAAAATCCAAATTCGAAAAAAATCTTATCCACAATGAAGCTCTTCAGCTTTACGTACATTCGCTAAAAATGACATTGAATATAACATCCTTAACAAAGATGCCCATCTCCCAAGAGTTTGAGCTTCAATCCCAGCGAAATTTGCTTCGAGCTAACATTGATGGATTAGAAATTAAAAAGACAAAAATAGACTTAGGATTCTGGAAACAAATTAAAGAGTTGATTAATATACCCACACCAATTTGGATAAATATTACATCAGTTGCTGTCGCTTTTGGATTGGGTTTATATTTAATGAAAACGATTCAACACCCCGCACAGAATAATCCAGAAATAGATATAATAGAATTATTAAAAATTGGCCAGTTAGGTCAAATCAATTTTGCCGATAAAGGGTTTAATGATGACCGAATTCGATTTGCAGTTGAATCAAAGCAAGACTTCGAATTATCCGGTACAGTAAATGATGAATTAATATCAAACCTACTTTTCTATCTTTTACTTCACGATCAAAATCCGGGGAAGCGATTGAAAGCAGTTAAGCTACTCCAAAACACTCAACCCGATCATGAAACAAAAATGGTATTAGTATCAGCCCTATTAACCGATTCTAATCCTGGAGTTCGTCTTAAATCTATTCGAATGCTATCTACTTACGCCCCTGAGGAAATCATTCAAAATGTATGTATGAAAGTTCTATTAGAAGATAAGAATGAAGCAGTTCGACTCTCGGCAATGGGTATTATAGAATTAGCACCTAACGAGTCTATGATTCCGGCTCTACAAGTTGTAAGCATTTTGGATAAAAATGACTTTATTAGAAATCGTGCTCAAGAATTATTAAGAACCTTTTTACATGATAACACTGATTTTCGTGTGGAGGCTAAATCATGATTCGATTTTTATTGTTATTTCAACTAACATCTTTCCTTTATGGACAAAAGATTTTTGAAGAATTTGAAAAAGATAGAAATAACAAATATCACTATAAAGAAACTTATCGTTTTGATACAGTTCCAGATGATGGTTCTTATACTTTATTATTAGAAAATATTGAAGGTGATATTCAAGTTTCTACTCATTCTGGTTCCGGTGCTGAATTTACCATCACTCGAAAAATAAGATCTACCACAGAAAAAAAAGCAAAACAATTGGTGAAAAGTTCAACTATTTTAGTCTATCATTTGCAGGACGACCAACTCATTCAAATCAAAACTAAAAAAAAGATGCGTTATAAACGAGATTTAGAAACAGAATTTGACTTGAAATTGCCAATGAATATTAATTTAAATCTTGAAACGTCAGGCGGGAATATTGCCGTGATTGATATTCGCGGCGAGTCCATTTTAACTACCAGTGGTGGCGATATGAAGCTAAAAAATATGATGGGACGAATTGAAGCACGTACATCTGGTGGAGATATTGAAGTTTCTGGCACAGAAGGATTAATACGAGTTCATACATCTGGTGGTGATATTGCAATTGAAAATTCTGATGGACATTTCAATTCTTCCACATCTGGTGGCGATTTATATTTTCTTCATTTAACAGGTAATATTGATGCTCAAACAAGCGGTGGTTCTATCTCCTTGGAAAATATTGAGGGTGAATCCATAAATATTCGTACATCTGGTGGTGATATTGCTGCAGAAGATATTTCTTCTAATCTTACAGCAATGACGTCTGGAGGTGAAATTGATTTAGATAATATTAAAGGTCATGTAGATGTAACAACTTCAGACGGTGATATAGATGCAAGACAAATTACAGGATCACTCAACTGCCATACTTCTGGTGGTGACATTGATGCTGATGATATAATAGGAACTGTTAATGCATCTACAACAAATGGTGATATTGAAATGGAATTATCTTATGATTCATCTATTAAAGAATACAGCTTCAATTTGGATACACGATCCGGAGATATTTTCATTAGGGTTCCCACAGGATTACCCGTAAACATTAATGCTGAAATATTTGGAACCAGTACAGCTCAAGAATTGAACTCTGATATTCCTTTAACCATTTCTTCAACTGAAAATCGAGTAACAGGTATTGGAAAAATTCAAAACGGGACTATTCCCTTGCATTTACGTGCATCGTTAGGAACCATAACTATTAAACAGGATTAGATTATGAAATTCATCATAACCATTTTCGCAATAAATCTTCTTTTTGGTCTTAATACATCTTTAAGTGACTCAAGCGATTTAACTACAAATGAAACTCGACTTTATGCAGACGTCGTAATTGATTCATTAGAGATAATGAATAAAAATATTCGAATATTAGGCGGTGAACTCAATGTTTATGGAACAGTAGAAAGCCAGATTACTGTCATAGGTGGTGATGTTCATATTTTCCCAACTGGTGTCATTAATGGTAAGATTGTTGTCATTGGCGGCAAGGTGCAAACGGAAGATGGTGCACAGATTAATGGGAAAATTATTGAAGCAAGTATGGGACAAGGACTCATCTATCGAGAAACTTTTTCTGACACAGCTGAAACAGGAGAAACGAATTTTAATATTTCAACTTTCTCAAAGCGACATAGTGATGGTTGGGTTCACCCACACCTTGATCTTTTTTCATATAATCGAAATGAAGGATTGCGGTTTGTCCCGTTGAATTGGAATTGGGATCGCGGGAATGAATCTCTGATTCGATTAAGTTTTTCCCTAGGGTATCGCTTTAGTTCTGATGAGTTTATTGGTCGAACCACGCTAGAAACATCTCTTTTAAAAAATCGATCTGCAACTCTATTCGCAAGTGGATTCAAAACTGTACGAACCGATGATGATTTAAGACTTCCTGAAAGGGAAAATTCGCTGGCTGGGATCTTTGGACGACAGGATTTTTATGATCGCTGGGATGAAACAGGATTGGAATTGGGTTTTGGATTTGATTTTTCTTTTTTAAAGTTAAAGGGAAAATTTGTTCGAGCAGTACAAAGTGAGATTCCGGTTGATCAAGGTTTTGGGAGTTTTAGCAATAATAAAAGTGAATTGAGGGATAACCCACTTATGGACAAAACAGACGTAGAATATTTAGAAGGTATCATTGCATTTAGGACTGCATCTTATGCGCCTTTTTCCACTGGATTAGCCATTTTATCAAAAGCAGAAATGATTACAAAATCAGACTCTTTACTTTCAAAACCAACTTTCAGAATGACTCAAATCGCCATAGCAAACTGGGAAATCTCTGAAGGCCTTGTATTACGAAATCGATTCATCTTAGGAATGGGTTCTGAATCTCTTCCAATATTTAGACAATTTGGGATTGGTGGTTTGGGCTCAGTCAGTGCCCAAACTTATAAAGCACAGCTTGGGAATCATATGGCTCAGGTAAATACCGAATTACTATTTATGGAAGAATTCACTCAGAGTTGGTTCATGGTTAAGCTATTTTATGACGCAGGAATGGCATTTAATTCTCCTAATTTTATAGATATTGACTATATTTCTACTCACCAAAATATATGGTTAGAATCCGCAGGAATAGGATTTGGATGGGATGATAAAAATGAATTTGATTGGGGTTTCAATTTTGCAAAACCACTTGGGAATGATGGATCAATTGAAACAACTATTCGTTTAAACCTTAATTTCTAAGAAGATGATTATGAAATACTTACTCCTTCTTTTTACAATCACAATTTCTATTGCTCAAACTGAAGATAACTCTGTCAGGGATTATTACAAATACGATTTCAATGATTTTGAGTCACTAGAAATGGAGTTGAATTTTGGTCTTGGAGAACTCAATATTCACCCAAATGATAAACCCAAAATAGTCTCAGGTACAATTGAGTACAACCCTAATCATACTGAAATTGATATTGATTTTAACTCTAATAACAAAAAAGCATCTTTATCAATTAGTGGTGAAATCGCGGATTTTGAATGTTGTGATGATGGTTTTTCATTTGACAATTTTGAATTCAATGATAAAACACATAATATGATGGATTTTAAATTAGCTACAGGAATTCCTACAGAATTGGAATTGGGTTTTGGATTGGGGGAAGCATATATTAATCTCACAGATATGTCATTATCCTATTTTGAATTGGATTGTGGATTGAGTGACGTAAAACTTGAATTGGAATCATCCAATAAAATTTCCTGTGAACGCGTAAGCATTTCTAGTGGATTAGGTGATTTTAACGGATATGGATTAGGAAATATTAACACACGGAAATTCAATTTTGATGTGGGGCTTGGTTCAGCCACCATTGATCTTCGCGGAAAATTCCAAGAAGACATGGACCTTTCTATTGATGTTGGATTGGGATCATTAGAATTAATATTACCCAAAAATGTAAATATTAAACTCCGAGTCGATTATTCATTTTTGAGTTCTGTGGATGTGGATGGGTTAATGTCTAACGGGATGAATAAATATATAAGTCGCGAATGGATAGATGATCGTCCGACCATCATAGGAAATATTTCTGTGGGGCTTGGTTCAATTGATGTAGAAATAGATTGAGTATTGAAATCCCTATTTTAGGATTCGGATGAAACATTATTTTCTATGTTCCTTTTTAACCCAACATACTTTGTACGCTTTACCGCAGACCCTTTAAACAATTTCCGGAATCCATCTTCATCTAAATTCTGCCAATCTTTATTTGTCCAATTCATTATTTCTTCACGCACTTTAAATTCTGGAATATTAGAAATTTTTGAAAATTTTTCATTCCACGGACAAACATCCTGACAAATATCGCATCCATAAATCCAACCATGAAGGTTTCCTTCGGTATCAGGTAAATCACCTCTATGTTCAATGGTTAAGTACGAAAGGCATTTCCTTGCATCAATTTGATATTCATTAAGCGCTTGTGTGGGACAAGCATCAACACAAGCTGTGCAAGTTCCACAAAGATCATCATCAAAAGATAAATCATAGTCCAACTCAATATCGAGTAGAAGTTCGCCTAAAAATAACCAACTACCATGATCTCTTGTAATTAAGTTTGTATGTTTTCCTTGCCATCCAAGTCCAGCACGTTGCGCCCAGACTTTATCCATAACAGGTGATGTATCCGAGCAGACAATTCCTTTTACATCGGGGTTTGATTCTTTAATCCACCCTAATAATTGAAAAAGGCGTTTTTTAATAACATCATGATAGTCATCACCCCAAGCGTAATTTGATACTTTATAATCAGATTTAAGATCAGACTGGTCTTTCCCAACATAATAATTGAGTCCTACAGATATAACTGATTTCACTTCTGGAAAATATGTATGAATGTTTCCCCGCTCATTTTTTCTTTTTACAATCCATTCCATTGTTGCGTTATGATTTTGGTTTAGCCAGGTTTCAAGATTCGCTTTTTCCTTAGGTGTAGATTCAGCTTTTGAAATCCCGACTTTTTCAAACCCAAGTTCATTTGCTTTTTTCTTTATAGATATAGATGGTATCATTGCTTGTTGGTGAATAAATAATATTTTCCTGCTATCACTTTAAGAATCTCTTTGCCCACAAAAGCCCAATGATTGTTTTTACATCTGTAATTTTACCTGACCAAATCATTTCCAAAGCATTTTCAAGATTTGTAGGAATAAGTTCAATAAATTCATCTTCATCCAATTTGGATTCTGTTTTTTCTAAATCTTCAGCAAGAAATATCCACATTTTTTCATTCGCAAATCCTATAGCTGGATGAATATGGCTTAGGAAAGTCAATTTATTTGATCGATATCCTATTTCTTCAATCAATTCTCGTTTGGCACATTTTTCTGGTTTTTCTCCCTTATCCAATTTACCTGCTGGGAGTTCTATCATTTCAGATTGTACAGGATAACGATATTGACGAATAAGAGCAATCTTTCCATTTGGTAGAATTGGAATGATACAAACTGCTCCGGGATGATTTATCCATTCACGAGTGCTTGTTTTTCCATTGGGAAGTAATACTTCATCTTTTCGGACATCCAACAATCGTCCTTGAAATATAATTTCAGATGATAATTTAGTTTCTTTTAAATTAGACAAATTATTGAATCAAGATAAACTAGATTAGAGACTAAACGATTTAGGCCAGTAAATATTTAGCCCAATTGTTAGAGCTAAATTTTCACTTTCCCATTCAATATCACCTAAAACCATCATATACGGTTTCCACCACCATTTGATATTTGAATGAATAAAATTTATGCTTTTTACTTCTCCACTTGGGAATGGTCCTTTTAAATAATCAAAGTAAGCATCATAAGGTCTATTAATTATACTCTCTTCTCCTAGCTCTCTCATTCCAAAACTTAACTGAGCAATCAAATCGGGTATCTTATGATAGGATATTCCAAAATTTATTTCTTGACCGTCACTCCCATATTTCCACCCTAATGGATTATTTCGTTGCACAAAATTATTAAACCCCGAACCATGTCTGAATGTAGGTGTTCCCACATGGATTACGGATGAAAATAGCGTTAGAATGGTGTTATCAGACCTAACAGGACTATAAGCAATTCGTGCTGAATAAGCTTTTCCATTTTCCTTTCCTTCTTCAAATTGAATTTTATCCAAGGTAAACTCATCATATAATATATTCCCTGAAACTCGAAGATTCTCCATGGGTAGCCAATCGATGGATAGTTGCCAAACACCGTTTGAATTCCCTGTTCCGACTCTATTTAAACGGTCGTTGAGTTCAATTTCCAAATGTGTTGAAATAGGATTAAAATATCCAACATCCAAGGAGCGATTTTCGCCTGAATAAATAACCGTTTCCGAAAGTCCAATTAATAATGACTTTTTATTTGTCCATTCAACACCTCTTGCTGTAATATATCGATTAATTTGGCTTTCATCCGTTTCTAAAAATCCATGAATATATTTTACTCTTAATTTGTTAAAATCCATGCCCAACATACCATAATCATAAGCGGGTGAATTTTCACTTAATGCAAGTTGAATATGATTGCCTGCACCCCAGTTTTCTCGACCTCGACCCAATTGAAGACTAAGCCAATCATTTTGGAATCCAATTCCAGACAAATCGGTTTCACCTGAACTGAATCCACCTCGAGTAATATCACGTGCAATTCCAGAATACCTTATGAATGCATCTGGATCATTTACAATTCGTGGGTAAAGATATGCATAAAAATATTTTTTATAAGATAAATGGCCAAACCCATAAATTGCCATGGAATTGTTTAGGGAATGAATTCCAACTCTTGTTTGGATATTTAATAAATCATTATTCTGAAACTTTATAGATTGGTTCTCTTGAATAGATTGAAATCGAATTGGCCCAAAAAGGCTATTTTCTTCCCAATTAATTCCTGCGTCAATTAATACCTTTTGCGTCGAATTATCTTGAAATTCATTTGGAATTTCTTGAGAGTTCAAATGAGAAATTGAAAAAAATGCGATACAGAATAGACAGGTTTTAAACCAATTTATTTTTATTTTCATGAAATAATTTACACTTGATACGGTAGGTTCCAAAATCCTATGAGGAAGAAATATTACATTAAATAATGGAAAATTAAAAGCAACCGAGTTTTATTCTTCAGAAACTATAGTTATCCAAAATGAAAAAAACGATAAAAAATTTAGGTATTATACCAATCACTGATTCTTTGAAAGGCTATTGATTGAATTTGCTGTATGATAGATTAAAACAGCAAAAACTACTCAAGATTTAAATTATTATGCTTCACCTTTAATAGTCGAGCTGTAGCCATCTGACGAAAGCATTGGTGTTCTTGGTGTATAGTAAGGGAGTAATTTTCTTAACCAAACTTGAATTTTATCAGATTCTAAAGTTTCTCCAGCTTTTAATAATTCGTTAACCATAATTTTTAATTCAATCCAAGGCACAATTTGTCTTTTATTAATAAGAATCATAATTTTTTTATGATCTGTATGTAAAATATTTTCATCATTGGTTTGCAATTCTTCGTATAACTTTTCACCAGGTCTCAATCCTGTATAAATTATCGGAATATCTTTTTCGGGCTCAAAGCCCGAAAGCCGAATTAAATCTCGTGCCATTTGATCAATTTTAATCGGTTTTCCCATTTCTAATAAAAATATTTCACCATCTTGCCCTATCGAAGCAGATTGTAAAATTAATTGGGATGCTTCAGGAATTGACATAAAAAAGCGAGTCATTTCAGGATGGGTTATTGTAACAGGGCCTCCTTCCTTAATCTGTTTTTCAAATATTGGTATAGCGCTCCCAGAACTTCCCAACACATTCCCAAATCGAACAGCCATATATTGAGTTTTTGAATCAACATTTTTGGACTGAATACATTTTTCTGCCACACGTTTTGTTGCACCCATTACATTAACCGGGTTTACAGCTTTATCTGTAGAAACCATCACAAATTTTTCAACAGAATATAGATCAGCAAGCTCTATCATATTTAGAGTTCCACCGACATTTGTAGATACTGCTGTCCAAGGATGTAATTCTTGAATTGGAACATGTTTGTAAGCTGCTGCATGAAAAATGATTTGAGGGCGAGTCTCCGTAAAAACCTTTATTAAATGTTTTTTATTAAGCACGGATCCTAATACAGGTTTAAGTAAAGTTTTAGATCTAATGCTTTGAGCTTGAAGCGTAAACTTGAATATTTTTTCTTCATCACAATCAAAACAAATCAATTCAGATGGATTAAATTTTAAACATTGTTTTACCAGTTCCGAACCGATTGAACCACCAGCTCCTGTAATTAATATCCGTTTACCTAAAAGCATTTTTTCAATGGATATCATATCCAGTGTTACTTCATCCCTGCCAAGTAAATCTATATACGATACATCTCGAGCTGTAGCTAAACTAACATCTTTATCAATTAATTCAATCAAACTTGGAACAGTTTTATATGGCTTTCCAGTTGATTTACATGCTGATATTATATTACGCATTTGATCCCCTGTCGCGGAGGGTGCAGTAATTAATATTTCATCAAATTGAATATTTAAATTATTTATATCATGAACCGTTCCTAGAACATTGATTCCATGTAGAGAAGCACCTCGTAAATCAGAATTATCATCAATAAATCCAACAATTTTAAATGGCGATGAAGATGTCTGAATCACTTCTCGAGCAATTTTTTCACCAGTCTTACCAGCTCCAAATAATAATAATTTAGTTTTAGTTTCATTTTTATTTTTTAATTTATTATGAAAATGTGAATAATAAATACGTACCGAAATTCGACTAGCAGAAACAGTAAGAACGTTTAAAATGTAAAATATTAATAGAACCGAACGAGGATACCCTTGCATGCCTTGATATAGTCCGATTAATGCAATTCCTGTTACGCAAGAAATAGAAACCCATTTAATAATATTAAGCAATTCCCATAAACTTGTAAAACGCCAAATAACATTATAAAAACCTGAAAAACTAAAAAAAAGTAATTGAATTCCCACATACATTGGAATCCAATATAAAAGTATGTCCCCAAATTCAGGTGGAATAATAAAATCAAATCTTAAAAAAAATGCCCCAACCAGACTACAAGAAATTGTAATCGAATCAATGAACATTAATGTTACTTTACGATTTCTATTTAATAATTTTATCATAAATAATATTTTTCTTAACAATTGTAAACAAACAACAAAGGTTGATGAAAGAATTATCAGTTCAACCTATAATCGGATAACTAGGTCTTTTAACTTATAATATTAACTGCTATAATACCATATATATTTAATAAGTAAAATTACGTATAGATTTTTACCGAAGATTTTCGGTATAATTTGAGATGAAGTATCTGTTAACAATTACCCATTTTAATTTCAAAATTTCTTTATCAGTTATTTCTTAAGACTGACTTAAAATTTATTTAGACAGAATAATCCTTATACCAGTTAATAAATTTTTCAACACCCATTTCGACACTTGTTGTTGGTTTATATCCCAACATTTTTTCAGATTTAGAAATATCAGCGAAAGTTTCAGAAACATCTCCAGGCTGCATTGGAAGAAAATTGATTTCTGCTTTTTTCCCCAAATTCTTTTCTAACAAAGAAACAACATCCATTAATTGTTCACTTTTATGATTTCCTAAATTGAATACTTCACATTTGTAATTTTTATTAATGGCCGCTCGAGTCCCGGATACAATATCATCTATAAAGGTGAAATCGCGTTTCATTTCTCCATGATTAAAAACGGGGATAGCTTTATCCGCTAAAATTTTCCTAGTAAAAATCATCATAGCCATATCTGGTCGTCCCCAAGGACCATAAACAGTAAAAAACCGTAATCCTGTTGTGTGGAGACCATAAAGGTGAGAATAGGTATTCGCGATTAATTCATTCGCCTTTTTTGTCGCGGCATATAAAGAAATTGGATTATCAACTCGATCTTCCACAGAAAATGGTATTGTTTTATTGCCACCATATACAGATGAACTTGATGCATAAATAAGACCTTCTACTTCTTGATGTCGGCATAATTCTATGATATTTAAAAAGCCAACAAGATTAGATTCCATATAAGCATATGGGTTTTCTATACTATAACGTACTCCCGCTTGTGCAGCCAGATTTACGACCTTATTCGGTTTAAATGATTTGAATACTTTTGTTAGTCCTTCACGATCTGAAATATCAATTTTTTCAAATTCAAACTGGTTATATTGATTTAGTTTCTCTAATCGGGAATGTTTGAGATTTTGGTCATAATAATCGTTAATATTATCAATTCCAAGAATTTCAACATCATCATCGAGTAAAGATTTGGAAAGATGATAACCGATAAAGCCCGCAGCACCAGTGATGATTATTTTTTCTTTTTTCATTCAATTTTTCCTATTCAATAAAATTATCGGTTCTTCCGACTTTAGTATGGATTTAATTAAACTCAACCCACTTACCCAATATTGGGGAGAAAAGAACTAAATAATGACGGGCTTTAGCCCAACTATTCACTAAATCCATATTTTTAAATAAATGAATAATGTTCTTCTTGATTTCTAATATATTTTCGAACTGTTGGGCTAACGCCCACGTTTTGCTTATGTGTAAACCCACCCCTAAAGGGCAGGGTAAATATTCTTTTTTCAACCATAAAGTTTGAAATTCTTGTTAACACTTTCCACACATTTCCCTGAAGAACCAAATTGTCTAATGATGAGCCGGATAAATGAAAACACCATTTTCTCACTAAATTATAATGAGAAATTATACTAATGGAATTTCATTTACTATGCTCTTTTAACCCAATAATAATATTGGTCTCAGCATGAGTGGTGCAAATGAAGAATTTACCTTAAATAACACTATTTCAATTTTTATCAACATTGACTTATTTAGTTATTAAAGTATTTTCATCACTTGGTTCTGGATGACGGATTAGAAAAAAAGATTTGTATCGCTGTCTTATCCTAAAATATTTTTTCTATTTATTTGCTATCAAGATTAATGCAATAACCTGTGCAAAATCAGCAAATATTGCTGCAATCTCTTTTGCAAATTCCGTCCGGTCCAATGGCTCTTCTTCTGGCTTTTTACCTACAACGATAATGGAACCATCCATCACTTTTGGACTCAAAAGAGAAAATCGTCGCCATTTTTTAGAATCACCATTGGGGTATTGAACCCAAATATTTTCACGATCTGCATCTAAATTTAAACCAGCCGAAATATTTACATAATATTTTACATTTTTCCCCGAAACATGTTTACGTAACCCTGGATTATTTACTTCCCCTTGGATTGCCACCAAATTTGGATGAGGCGTAATAATAATTTCATCACCACCTTGAACATTAAAATTCAATTTAGAATCCGGCTTTTTAATTATCTCTGTAAATGATAGTTTAATTGTTTTTTCTGCACGTATAAATTGTGATCCATCCGGATAAGCTTCGGGTCTTAAACCACCTGCTCTTTCAATAATATCAGTAATTTTTTCATCATGTGAAAGAATCGTATAATCTCCTGGATACAGTACCATACCCGAAATGTTCACATTTCGCTGTTTAGTGAAAAATGGATCTGGACGAACAGATACCACATCATATGCGTTTAGTTCAAAAGAGTCCGTTATATCTGAAATTGGAGCTCCATCAGACGCAATATTAGAAACACTGAATTTTTCATCCATATCGAAAGTGATTTTTTTAGCATATTCATTCAAGCTATTATTGCTTGGGTCAATACGAGCCACTTCAACCTTATATCGATATACATCGAAATTAAGGCCACCGGCTTCTAAAATAAGATCCTTCAAAGTCATATTCGTTTTTAGGCTATAAGAACCAGGAGTTCGAACAACACCGTTAATTGAAACCTGGCGAACCGAATTAAAAATGGTTTCAGCATACACTTTTATTTCATCACCGGGTAAAAGAGTGAAATTTTCTTGATGATTTTTACCCGAAAGCACTTTGCCTAGATTGAAGGATGAAATAGTTTGTGTGATTCTATCCTTATCAAATCTATATAAATCAGCACGATTTAAAAAAGTTTGGGATCTATATAAAGGATCATCAAAACCACCGGATTTAAATAATATGTCATAGACTGTCATATTATTTTCAAATAGTTCATATCGTCCTGGGCGTTTCACATGTCCCGAAATCGAAACATATTGAGTTTCACCTTTAATTTCTGTCAGTGAAAATATTCGGATTGCATCATAGGTTTGAAGTTTAAGATTGGCAATTCCATCTTTCTTTAGGACCAATCCCAAATCAAAAGATATTATTTCCTTTTCATCACTCTCTTTTTTAAATCTAACTAATTCTGCTCTTTTCAAATAGGTACGTTTTTTGAACTCTTCATCCATAAATCCACCATATTTAAATAATAAATCATAAAGAGTCATATTTTCATACAACCTATACCGGCCAGGGGTTTTCACATGTCCATTCAGTGTAATATTATAAACAGGAATCATTTCCGAATATCCATAAACTCTGACACGATCCATCCAATTCAGTTCAATATTATGGATTGGATCACCTTCTAGAGCTTTCCCGAGATGAATACTAATTTGTTTTTGCCGAAGATCCTGATTTCGAGTCCGAATAATATCACATTTTTCGAGATACACATCCCCCAATACACCCCCAGCTTCTTGAATTAAATCTGCAATTCGCATCCCAGGGGATAGCTCGTATCGACCAGGACGTGAAATAGAAGTTCCTACAATATATATATCATTCCGATGCATATCCATAATTGAAAAAATTTGAATTGCATCTGAATCTCTTAATTTTAAAGGTCGATCATCTTTTAAAATCATGCCTAAATTAAAATCTTCCAGAACTCTGTCATTCCAAGAATCAGTTCTTTCATTAAATGGCACAATTCGATCAATCTGCGCTCTATCTAAATAGGCTGTGTTTTTTAATCCACCTGCCATTGCAAGAAGATCATTAAATTTTTCTTTACCCTTTATTTCAAATATTGCATTCCGAGTCACTTCACCTTGGATAGAAACAGTTTTTCCACGTTTTGGAATAAAAATGACATCATCCAATTGCAACTTTTGATCTTTTGGCTTTTTACCGGTTAGCAAATAATCATAAAAATCAATGGATGCTATTTTTTTACCGCCACGAATGAGATGAATATCTCTAAGTGATCCTAAAGTCGTTGGACCATTAAAATAATATAATGCAGAAAATAATGTGGCAGAAGGACTCACAGTGTAAGCGCCCGGTTGAGCGACTTCTCCGAGAACTTGAATCCGTAGAGGACGAAGATTCCCCAAGCTCACATCTAGAAATGTGGTTGGTCTTCGGCCTTCAGGATTTAAACTCGCGTAAGATTGAGATAAAACACGAAATAATTTTGATTCTAATAAACTAAGATTTAAACCATTTACAAATACCTGCCCCACTTCAGGAATAAAGACAAAACCTTCTCTATCTACAGACATGACTTGTCGAAATTGTGTCTCTCCCCAAAGCATGACTATAATTTCATCTCCCGGCCCAATTAAATATTCAGGATCAACCGCGCCAACCGAGCTTGCCTGAAACAATGCAGGATCACGTTTGAAAATATCATAGCCAAAATAAGTAAGTGCTTTCGTAAACGGTTGTGCTTCCGATTCAACTTCAAGGCTAGATTCTTCTTCAATCTCCATCATTTCATCTTCAATAATTGGTAACTCAGCATCTTCGAATGTGGCCGGTTCTTTTATTTCATCGCCTTGGTCCACATCATTAGAAACCCCCAAATCGGGTGCATCAACTTTTTCAATTAAATCAGGAGTTGGTTGAACTGATGTTGATTTTGATGCTTTTTCTTTTTGAATTGCAGCATTTATTTGTTGATCAGAATATCCCCGATCTTTAGCAGCGGATTTTACTTGAGATTCTGACATTCCGGTTCTTTTAATGACACTTTTAGCCTGTTGTATTTGATCCGCAGTCTGACTCAAAAGCAGCCCAGAACTGAGCAATAGTATTGTTAAAATATTTTTCATAGTTTTAAAATCCTTAATTGATTTAATAATTAATTAGTATGCTCCAAAGTAGCCACATGGGTTGCTATCGAAATATTCACCTTCGACTGGATTGTAGGTAAACATTGCTAACCATGCCTTTCTCTGTGAATTGGTTTGTATTTTTGTTTCTAATCCTTTTGCTAACCGTTGCCCGAATTGATCATTAGCGTAAAGACAAATTATAATATTTGAGAACTCATTATAATCGTCTTGTATTTTATTACAAAGTAATTTCAAACTTTCATCAGTTGATGAATCTTCTAAAGTAACAAATATTTTACCCTGTTCAAAAGCGCCCGATAACCGTTCAATTCTAACTATATTATGTTTTGGAATTATTGGTTTAGATTCAATTAAAATTTCTTTTTCTATAATTAAATTAGGTTCCTTCTTTTCTAATATTAGAGAGTCTCCATTTGTTTTTTCAAGTATAGCAATATCATCGGTTAAAAGTTCATTAACGGCAGATGTGTTAATGTTTGTTTTTTCTATGATTCCTGCTTGTGTTAGAGTTGTTTTTTTAAACTTGGATTTCGATTTAGTGAGATTGCTAAAAAGAATCGCTATCACCGATATAACTAAAATGCTTATAAATATATATTTTTTTCGTATAAAAAATGAATTTGAATTAGATGAAGATACAGGATGTGTATTTAGTTCATATTTACAATCCAACTCTCTTTTTTTGTGTTCAGCTTCTGAAACATCCTTTGTACTTAAAGAATGAAAGATACGTTTGTCTTTTTTTCCAGTATCAGAATTATAAATATAAGTTTGGTAGTAATAATAACCATCACGACCTTTTTTATAAATACTACTCATGGGTAAAAAATCCACGACATAATTTTAATATAATATTGTTACTTACCACAGTATATAAAATTACAATTGAATAACTAATATTCAACTACCTTTTTAACTACCAATTAATATTATTCAAAATACAGTGTGTAAGTGAATGAACTTATAATGGTCCCAACTAATATAGCTCTCTATTCATTGTACGGATGGTAGTTGTAACTATTTGTACAGAAACCCTAAATTCAAAACTTTTGGAGTATTAACGATATTGCACTTTTTTTTAAACAACTACCCTAATACTACCTTTTACTTTGTGATTTAAGCGGATGTAATTATAATTTAAAATATAAGGTTACTATTAAAAGATTAAACTCTATTACTTATTTCTTTTTCGTTTTCTTTTTTGTTTTAGTTTTTTTCTTAGGCTCCGATTCTAACTGCAACTCACCAACAGCTGATTTTCCAAATGCTAATATTGGGTAAAAAACAAATGGTAGAAAAATAAGCCCGATTGAAAAAACTAATTTTTTACCAAATAATTTCGAAATTTGTAAAGCAGCCATAATATATCCAATCGGAATAATTAAATAAAATGCTATCCACCAAACTGGTTTTTGTACTACTTTAGTAAAAACAAATATATTGAAAAAAGGGATAAATACCTTCCAACCTGCTTGTCCAGCCTTTGAGAATATTTTAAACCATGATGCCCATACCAGCAAACAAAATAGTCCTATAACACCCGAAATAATCATTAAGTATAATTCGGGAATTCCAAAAAGTGTAGGTTCATCTACATTTTCATCTAATTCGGCTGAACTCTTTTTTGACTGTTTACGTATTCCACCTGATATAGATTCAACTGTTTCAACTTTAAAAGATGAAGGTGGCGTCATATCATATGTGATTTCAATATCATTAGTTGTTTCATCTACTAACTCACCCGCATTCCCAGCCATATCATTAAACTCAAGCGCAATAGAAATTACACCTTCAGTATCCAGTTCAGTAAATACATGGTAATAAGAAAAAGAAATACTGTCTTTCGGTATAAAAATAGCTTGATTAAGATTCAAGATAATATTTAAATCACGAATTGGTTCAGAAGCTTTAAACGTTAAAAAAACCGTATCTCCTTTTACTGCCAATAGGGAATCATACTTATTTGATGTAAATAATTGAATATTGTCTAACTCAGGTATTGTTCCATCCTTTGTTATAACACTACCATTTGAAGTTACAGTGGTAACCTTACCTGGGTTTTTTGCTAAATCATAAAATTCTACTTCAAATGCAATATCTCCATCATCCGCATCTTCTGCAGGATAAACAGTCATCCATGTGTTTCCATCTCCCACTGCAGGATAATCATCACCATTAATAACAAACAAAGGTGATTCAATTGGTTCACTTGTTTTAAGTGTGAATGTAATTGAATCAGTGGAATTGGCTAAATTTGAATTTAAATTATTTGATGAAAGAACTTCCAATAAATCAATAAGTGGAATTGTTTCATCAATTGTTAGAATACTGTCACTGACTTCCCCAAGCATATTATTCCCTGCTTTGTCCCATATTTTGGCAACAAAACGTGCTTCTCCGCCTTCCTTAAACCCAGCCATAGATTCAAATAAATCACTCGAAATTGAAACATCTTTTAAATCGTCAATATCGCCTTTTTCAATAATAGATGGATTACCCAAATCAGAAAATGTTTTTCCTTGGTCAAAACTTACTTGTATTTGAACTCTCCCACCTCTTAATGATTCATCATCTGCAAGTGGTACACCTACATTGACAGCTGTAGCAAGGCTATTCCAATATATTTTTGAAGGGGCATCCTGTGCAGTAATTAGAGATAAAAATAAAGTAAATGTAAGTAGTAGAAACCTCATAGGTTATTTCCAATCACTTAAATATTCTTTTGCAGCAGTTTGTTGCTCTAAATCTTCGGTAGGCTCATCTTCTGAAAGTGGCATTGCTATGAGATTAGTTAATAAATCCTTGGCTTTATTTATTTGCCCGTCTTTATATAAGGCTCGGGATAAATAAACAATTTGTGCCGGAGTTGATTTCCCAGTGTCAAATGCTTTTGTCAAATATTTAACCGCCTTATCATTTTTCGGCCAAGAAAGAATAAAAGGGATATATGGAGATTTATAATGAACTGCTCCCAACATAAAATGTCCACCACCATTCCAATAATTTGGATCTAGTTCTATAATTTTTTTAGAGTGGTTTCTCATTAAATCTGATACACCTTCTTTTGCAGCTGCAAATAAACCATATACTTCTGCCCAACTTCCTAAATTTGCTAAATACCAATATCGAACTGCAGCAGAATTTGGATATTTTTGTATTAATTCTTCCCCGAGTCCTTTACCAAGATTGAAAATAATTTTTTTATTTTTTTCAGTTTGTTCTACAAACTTTCCTTTAAAGTAATAACATCGAAGTAAATAAATTCCTGCATCTAATTCTTGATCCTGACTTACTTTCTTAAATTCATTAATTGCTTGATCAATTTGTATAGAATTTGCAACTAACCCATTAGAGTTTTCTGAGCGAGCATCATAAAAAGAGACTCCTGCTTGAAAGGATGAATCAACCCCAAATAAAAAAGAGATACAAACAATTATAATGAGAATGATTTTATTCATGATGGTTTCCTTTTAGAAATATTCAATATAAGTAATTTTAATTTCCCGTTTAAAGTAATCTACTTTTTCATCATCAAATAACAGATTACTAAAATGCAACTCAAGATGAAGAGACTCAACAAATGACCATCGAAATGCTGCATTCAAATATCCACCTTTGCTGATTGACATATCCTTAGCAGTCATATTATTTTCATTGAGGGCGCTATTATATTCCATTAAAAGTGAAAATTCCGGATTTAATTCAACATCTAACCCAAAAAAGATATTTGGATCTGTATCACCATCTGCTGTTTCGGTAAAGTTATAATTTATCCCAGAATGAAGCCCCATATTTCCTAAAGGAGATTTCCAATTTTTTGAAGCGGCTAAATAAGCACCATACGCTTTTGTATCATAACGCTTTAAAGAATCATCTGTATGAAAATTTCCAAAACCTTGAGTATTGATACCAAAAGAGACTCCTGGTAATGACATGCTTTCATCAATAATCAAATACTTCACAGTGGCTTCTGGCCTAGGATACCATCGTAAACTATCATCTCCAATTAGGTTTGGTGAACCAAATGATAATCCAAATTGGAATCGATCTGTAATACCTGCACTTAAGCCCATAATCATGCCACCTTCATCTTGGATACGCATATCCATAGAAAAACTTCCACGGGCCAATGTCCCTGCAGTAGGTATTGTAATTAAATCGGTAGGCGGTGGATACGCCTGTCCAAATATTAATCCGATTATAAAGATAGTTGAAATAAATGTTTTATTTGTCATTGTGTCTTAATATGAATTGGTTTGGGGTAAATTACATCACCCATTCGGGATGTCAAAGTACGGACACGATAAAATGGAATTGTCATAACATCCATTTCTCCATCCATTCTAAATTTGATACCACTATCTGTTAAATCAACAAAATCTATCATAATCCTATCCCCTTTGACTGTAATAAGTTCATCAAAAATGGTTTTAGGAATTATGCCTGCAAATGGGACAATTATACGACTTGCCTTTATTTCTTTAGCAATAATATCAACTTCATCTAACGTGTTATGAGATCGTGGCGGTGGGGTTTTATATAGTTGATCAGCAGGAGCTTGATTAATAGCTACATGAGATAATAATTCACCATCAAGACCGAATTCCCAGATTTGTGTTACTTCTGCCATAATATCAAATTTATATTTGAAACGTCGGATAATTCGAGCAGAAGGTAAATCTCGCCAACGCTCTTCATGTAAATTTCCTAAATAATCATAATCTAATTCAATTTGACCATATTTTTGACCGTCAATAGTTTCAAATTCAACCTTAGATACTTGCTGTCCATCTTGAATCGTAAAATATGTCCGTTGATCTGTAAATGTTAATGGTTCATTCTTTGCATATCGCCAAGCCCTAAATTCTTGGGCCCAAGGTTCTGAATCACCAATAATGGTTAATTTTAAATAGTACCAATTCTCTGAATATTCCCCTCGTTCAATTAGTTTTCCCGACTCATCGTATTTGAGCATTTCCCTTTTTTCGAGACTACCATTTGCTAATATTCTTTCAATTTTTACTGGATAGTTTTTTTCATTGTAACTTACAACGAGATGTTTAATTCCACGTCGATTCGTGGCCATCATAGAGAGATTTGAAATAAAATTATGGTCATCTTCAAAATAACGGACATAAGATACTTCATTAGACTGCCCATTTAATACAGACAACACGTAAAGTAAAACCATCGATTTTAATATTAATCTCATCAATTTTCCGGGTTTATATCCTCGTCCAAAGTATTGGATAATTTAAATCTATAAATTGAGCCATCTCCCTTATCGCAAACATAGACGACACCACGTTGATCAACAGTAACGGCAACTGGTTCATTCATAAATGAGAGTGTATCTTCACTGGAATTATAACCGGCTTTTTTAAAATAGTCCCCATTTGAATGAAATACAGTTACATCTGAATTTGAAGAATCTACAACATAAACATTTTTATCTTTATCTACAGCAACATCAAAAGGATTCACGAAATAATTTGCATCCATAATATCATCAGCTTCAGGTTGAAACCCTGAAGAGTATGTTGCAAAATCACCTGATAAATTTGGAATAATCATATGAATTGGGAAATAATTACCTACCTGAGTGTAGTACAAATTTCCTTGATAATCCACATCTAGACTTAATGGTTGATTCACCGTTCCAGCGCCAGTTCCATATCCTTTTACCGTCGAACCAAATTCACCTGTATATGCCCAAACAGTATCACCCGTTGCCAATTCTAAAAGCATTGATTTTTGAAAATTTATTTGCACAATTCTGTATTGATTGTTAATACCGCCAAAATTATCCGTAACAAAAATCATATTTTCATCGTCAGATGGTGTAGTCAATCCGCTGAATTGACTAGAGTCCGAATTATAATGTGGATCTAGATATAAGTTTTTTTCATCTTTACCATTATAAAATTCATGAGGAGATAATAAAGAATCAATTAAATCCTGATTATCTAAAAAATCAATAGATGTCAATTTCCATTCTGAATCATTCAAAAGTGCCATCCATAAATCTGTTCCAACAGTTTCCACCGTATCCACCCCTGATTCAATATGAGTGAATGTACCGCCAGTGGATACACGATTTATTCCAACTAAATTCCAATATTGATTCCAAACATATATTTTTTGAGATCCATCAATAAAAAAAACATTCATTTTTTTATCAATATCAACATCAATAGGTTTGATGGAAAAATTATCAGAATTTTTCAAATCTTTTAATGCCTCAAATCCTGAAGGCGTATTGCCATTTTGATCAAATACCAAAATAGAATTATTTCCTATATCTGCAACAAAAATCCGTCCATCTTGTGCAATAGAAATTTCAACAGGCTGACTTAAGCCATTTGCTTGATTCCAAACTGGATTTAATTGAAGATAACTTGTGTCCCCAGCACCTATAGTCCCAGAGCCAGAATTTATATCTTCCGGAATATTAAATCGATCTACGCATGAAATACTTATCAAAGTAAGAAAGATAAAATTTAAATATTGAATTTTCAAATACCCACCTCTTATAAAGAGAATCCGATACTAAATCGTTTTGGATCGGTTAAATGTTCAAAATTTGCATATCCATAATCTGCGCGAATTTTGATAGGTCCAACTGGAACTTTGATTCCCAAACCTAATGTGAAATTTTCTTCTTTTTTATTTGACTTATATCCTCCACGAATAAATAACATTTTCATGAACGAATATTCCATCCCTGTTACAATATATTCTGCATTATCTACTGGATGATTTAATTGAAGGGATATTGTACAATTTTGTTTTTCCTGATCTATAACGTCAAATGCAGCGCCAACTCTAAATTGTGTTGGAGGCGAAAAATTAGAAAAATCTGTTTTTTCTACAATTTCTTGCCCTGAACTTTGATCCAGTATTCGTTTTTCATAAAACCCATTGGGTTTGGCTTGCTTACCAAAATGAGATAATGATGCACAAAAACGTAGGGATTTATATCCAGTCCAATAAAAAGTTCCCATGTCCATCAATATTGCACTCATTCCATAATCAGCTAAATCTTCCGAAACATGCTTCAAGGTTATTCCAAAACTAAATCGGTCTGTCATTTTTGCGCCATAAGTCATTGCAATAAATCGATCTTGAAAAGAAAAATAACTTCCCGTTCCTTCAGGATGAAATTCTGTCGTTTCCATCATTGGTGCCATATGTAGAATTCCACCGCTTAGCCCTAAATAATGGCGGCCCTTCACATGCTTTGTAATACTGAAATAATCATAATTAATATCTGCTGGCCATTGAATTTGTGATAATACAATTTCAGTTTTATCTAATTGAGCAATTGTTGCAGGATTATAATAAATACTGGATGCATCCTGATTTAAAGCAACAACAGATTCACCCATTCCCACAGCACGAGCACTAACACCAATATTTAAAAATGAAAACACTGAAGTACCTGAACGCTGTCCACCCAAAATGGGGAATAAATTCTGTGCCGAGCTCAATGAAAAAACAAATAAAACTCCCGCTAATAATTTTAAAAAACGTTTCATTAGAATATAAACTGAATCCCCATTTCCATTGTTCGAGGTTTATTATATCGGGATGGATCCAAATTGGGATTAGGACTATTTGCTAAAAAGTATCCATAAGTCTCTCCCGGCTCATATCCCCGACCGGTAAATGGATTCACTCTTCTAGGAGTCAACTCATTCAATACATTTTCAATTTCAATATAAGATTTAATTTTAAATCGACTTACGTTAAAAGTTTTATAAAGTTTGACTTCGATATTTTTCTTTACATCCTTACTAAGAAAAGCGTAAGGACGATCATCTTCTCTTGGTCCATCATAGTATGCTTTATCATTTACATAAATAATTGTATCTTGAATGGAACGGGTATATCGCCGCCCAGATTCAAATTCTATCCGTGCTGAAGCTCCCCAGTTTTTTGGGTGGTTATAGGAGATATTGGTAAAAATGTGGATTGGACGATCCCAGCTCATAAAACTTTCACCCAATGGTTTTTCAGATAATTGACCTGCCTGGACTAATAAGTTATCCAACGGTGATGAACTTTTTCCTGTGACAATACTATAGTTAAAATTGAGATCCACATACCAATTTTTCCATAATCGACTTTTTAAAATTGCTTCTATTCCTCGAGACCGAGCATAATCTGCATTAAAATACATATTAAAAGAAAGGTGAGCGTATTTTGGATTAGATGGGCTGATTGTTTGTGAAGTCTCATAATCAAACATATCTTTCCAGTAAGCTTTTAATTCCAATACTTGATCTTCGCTAAAACGATGCTTTACACCAATCTCATATTGGACAGTGGTTTTGGGATTTAAATTTGGATTTCCAAAAACCTGATATGTCGATTGAGATTTAGAGTTTATTTTAGCATATACATACTGAAATGTTGGTAATTGAGAGAAATGTCCATAATAAAAATAGAGAACGTCATTATTTGTAATTGGGTGAGAAATACCAAATCGGGGACTTAAACGAGCCTTCATTTTATATGGATCACCAGTCCATGGAAAGTTAAATGTTTCTTCTTCGAATAAATCTCTGGCTTCATCTGTAATGATAATATTACTCGTGTCATTAATCGCATTTTCAACATAACGACCAGGAATCCAATAATCTGTTCGAAACCCAATGTTTAATGTCATTCCTTCAAAAACTATTCTATCCTGAAAATACAAAGCACCAAAATAAGTTTTAGCATTATAACTATCATAATTTGCACCAAATCCCGATGAGCCACTCCAAGGCTCATCAATATCCAAAACTTGAATTTCTGTAATTGTATGTTCAATTCCTGTTTTTATTTTATGGTTTGATTGTGTATGGTAAGTCCAATCCAAATCCATTCTTGTATTTTCACTTGATAAATCATACCATTCTGGTGCAAACCCAGTATCATAAAACTCATCTCCATAAGTAATGTGGATATTTCCATTTTGATCAGAATCATCCAAATTATAATTAATGGGTTCAAGGTCTAAACGCTCTTGATAATCTGTCCAAGGTAGGTCTTGAACAGCACTATGCTCCATGGTTGTAAACTTACCAATCGTAAAATTATAAAAAGATCTAGTCGAAAGTGTATGAGTCCAATTCATATTAAATAAACGAGTATCTCGCGTGATGGTATTATAATAATCCAAAATCTTCATATAACGATATGGAAAATAAGTAGATGCAAAAGCACGTGGCATATAATAACCTTGGTTAATATTCATGGATGCATCATAAGAAACAGATAATTTTTTTTGTGGAGTTAATCCCCAAGTCATTTTATACAAAACATGCCAATCATTATTTTCCCTTGATGCTAATTGCTCCATAAATTTATCAGCACCTTCATCTGAAATCAAATTGGATGACCAATAACGATGTGGATATAATTTTGATGCCGTAGGCAAATTCCCATCATACATTTTACCGTAACCATTTAAAAAAAATGAAAAATGGCCTGGAAGATCAACACCTAAAACTTCAGGGATTGTTTGGAAAAATAAATCCGGTCCACCAAAATTAAATTCCAACCGATCCGTATTATAATTATCGGGAAGAAATCTATCACTAGAATATTTTACCGAACCATCATAATGGTCTCGACCTTCTTTTAATTTAATATTAATAATTCCAGACATTGCTTGACCATATTCTGCATTATATCCACCGGTAACTATTTCCAGCTCTTCTATGGCATCAGCATTTACAAATAAGTTTCCAGAATATCCAGATAAAGGATCTTTCACAGAAAAACCATCAACTACGAACATGCTTTCATCAATTCGGCCTCCTCGAATATGAATCTCATTATCTTGAGTAGTAACTCCAATTTGCTCGGCTAAAATATCTTCAACACTTGATACAACTTTATTTTCAATATCTTCTTTTCGAACACGAGACATAGATGACGTTTCATCTACATCAAATAATGGCTTTTTCCCCATAACAATCACATCTTCGCCGAAACTTAGAACTGTTTCTTCAAGTTCAAATCGTAGAGTAGTAGATTCTCCAGAAGTCACTTCAATACCCGTATTCAAAATGACCTTATATCCCATCATAGATACTTGAATATCATAGCTTCCTGGCAATATTTTCAAAATACGAAACTCACCTTCTATATCAGTTGCTGCACCGTAATAAGTACCCTTCACCATCACATTCACTCCAGGCAAACCTACACCAGATTGTGCATCTAAAATTTTTCCATTAATAATGCCAAAATCTTGTGAAAGAAGAAAGCCAGACAACAGAATGAAAAACACTAGTCTCATTCTGTAAATTCCTCATCAAATAAATATTGGAAAAATTTAATGGCTGACCCGCTACCCTGTAATTTGGGCTGATATCCATCATGGAGAGGTAAAGTCAAGATAACTACTTTACCTGATAAATTCGTCGGCGAAATTCTATATTGCCCCATGCTACATACCGTTGGATTTCCAGTCCACCCATCATTATTTTGGGGATCTGCCATATGATATAATTCTGTTACAGATTCAAATTCAGATTCATCGGGCCAAAACCCTTTTACCCGTACCGCGATTAAATGAGAGACTGCTAAATCAAGTGTTGAATCAATCGAACTTTCCAATACACGTCCGGGCCTTAATCTTCCACTTGAATTCAATGTTTTAATTGAATCCAATGGAAACCATGTAAAAGTAGTGTCTTCAAAATCGATAGGATTAATAAATAAATTTCCACCGCCCATAATAAAATTCACTAAACTTGCTTCGGCGGCATTATAAGTATCATTTGCTGATGCAGAATTATTATAGGCTGCAAACCAAATAACATGTTTAAAATAGTTCAAGTTTGCAGTGATATCCGTAGATGAATAAGGTAACTCATCTCCGATTTCCCAATATGAATATTCATCATTACCAACAATTGTATCCATGAGAGTTTTGTACCAGCTCAGTGCATTATTTGAATTATCTAATGGATAATCGTCCACAATTAATACATTTCCAATGACAGGATTTACTTTCCAAACTTTAGCTTCCGCTGGACGACTCGAATCTGGGAACTGAAGCCATTCACTCTCAGCACCCGCAATATCCATACATTTCAAATAAATTATTTTATATCCAGGGTCAAGATTAGCCAGCGTAATACTAGAGATATCGCCACTCAACCTACTCCAGCATGTATCACATGTATCATTCAATGAATAAAAAACATCTGTAATGGTTTCATTACCATCTTGATCATATAGATCCCAAATAAAGGTTCGTGTAGGAAATGTAAAACTTGTATCACCACCTATATCAGCTGAAAGAGGATTTGATAAATGTCTAAATGAAATTTCTGGAGGAGAATTTTTAATAGGAACAACAAGCTTGGCTGGATTCTTATCTTCGTTTCCATCATTATCAACCGCTTTTATTTCAAAAGAAAAAATATCCAAATCGGTTCTAATCGGAACATAAAATATTCCGCTTTCAAAAGTTGTATATGTCCAAGACGTATCTGAACTCCATTTATAAAAATATCCCACAACACTTCCATCAGGATCTTCACCCCACCAATGGAGTTCCTGCCTGCTAGTGGTTATTGTGTTAAAAGCTTGGTCTAACGTATCCCACACAAATCCAGAATCAGGTGAATCACCAATCGCATAAATTGCATTTCCTATTGAATCTTGTGAAGCATATATTGTATCAACAGCAACCAATGAAAGATACGTTTCGGGTGAAACAGCATCAATCGGCTTAGATAAATCTTCATAATTCCAACGATTACAAGAAATACTAAGAATAAGTACAAAGAAAAGTTTAAAATAAATAAGTCGCATAAATTTTAGGGTTGAGGGCGGAATATAATTCCGCCCTCAAGATATACATTATTTTACTAAAAGCATTTTTTTGTCTTCAATAAAATCACCTGCTTTAATTCGATAGATATACATACCTGTTGATACTTGTTGGCCTGCATTATCTAACCCATCCCAGTTTACAACATGAAAACCTGGGCGATAAGATTCACCATTTATCAATGCTCGAACTTGACGTCCCATAATATCATAAATGACTAACTTCACATTTTCTTGCCCACCCATAGAAAAACGAATTTGAGTTTCAGGATTGAATGGATTTGGGAAATTATCATGAAGTGCAAATTCGTACGGATTGACTTGAACATTGTCATCAATTCCAACAGTACCGCCTAAATCAGCTAAATCACGGATTTGTAATTTATAAGTACCAAAGCTAAAATTAAATATTCCCATAACATGATCTAACTCTTGGCCTTCTGTAAGTTCACTCATGAAATTATCTGCAGCCATATTAGCCATGTCATCGTCAATTAATGTTTCTGCACCTGAAGCATCTGTAATAGACCAATCATGCTGACCTACAGACGAAATAGTTACATTGTCAATTTTAACAAGTACACCTTCATAAGATTCCACTTCTTCAGCCATTTGAGATAAATCTCCACAGCTTGCTATGGTTGGTGTTGGAACATCATTCCCACTTGATAAAACCGATACATCGGAATTAATCAACCGCGTATTACCATTGAATTTAAATCCCCATTCTGGATCGTAATCTGTAATTAGACCAGAAACAGTTACTTCATCACCACGTGTTAATTCAACAAGCTCTTCTGTATCAAAGACTAAACCACTCCATTGCCCAGTTCCATCTTGAAAAGCGTAAGAACTATAACCACTACTATATTGAGATGTATCCGCAGTGACAATTCCTGTCAAAGTAACTTCGCAACCTTCATAGAGCGTATTGCCTGATGGCCATTGTGTTGATTGAACTAAATCAATAGTTAATTCATCTGTCACATTAAATCCAAATTGATCAAAAGCAATATCATTTGGAAACATGCTAGATTTTGGTTCAGATTGATCTGCACCGTCATCTGTTGCAGTTATGTAATAAGATACATTATCTCCATTCGAAACTGGAATTACGCCCGTAAAAGTGGAATCATCAGTCGTTGACATTGCTACTGTCATATAATTTCCACCATTAATAGAATAATGAACTAATGCTTCCGCTATGAAAGAATTATCCGTAATTAAACAAGAAACTGCAACTTCTGAATCACTGGAAGTTGGCGCACACGGATTCCGAGATAAATCGCGAATAGACGGAGGTCCGGCACCAAAAACAATATCTTCAGGATACAGAGGACAAAGCTTGTATGTTGTTGAGTCAGTATAACTTCCGTAATGATGATAGACCCATCCTTCTATAGATTGAGCCAGAGACCCAACTGGTGGTGGTCCAATTTCATTAAAATACACGCCAATACTGTCTGAATCATCATCTACAAGTACAGCTCCCGTTCCATCATCAACAGCAAAGACTTCATAATTCAAGTCATTTTCTGTGACAACGCCATCTTCAATCCGAACTATTACATTCCCCCATTGCTCTGCTTCAGTTGGCCAACGAAGGTCACCTGTATTCACAGTATCAACGGGAGGAGTTGCTAATTCAAAATCAATTATATTAACAGGCTCTGTAATAAAAAGTTCTGTCATATTTGCTGCTGAAGTTGTGTATTCTGAAATGTAACCAGTTGCTTGAATTAAATCACCTTCAAACAAAGTTGGAAATGCAGAACTATCCGGGTCGTAAGACAAAATAGCGCTCCAAGGCCCCCCATTCACATCTGCAAATATAAATTTAACACCAGACCCCGCAAAACTTAATCCTGTTGGCATAGTAACAATTCCTTCAAGAGTAACTGTTTGCTCCGACATATAAGACATGTCAGATTCTTCATCCATACCAGCTTTCATTAAATCACTATATAGAACCTGCTGAACTCGTTGAATTCTTACTGGATCACCAGATGCTTCTACTACATCTCTCGCTAATCTAGGCTGTAACTTATAATTACTATAATTATAATCTAAAACACCAACAATAGAACCCAAGTTTTGATCAGCTTCGGGATAATAGTAATAATTCCATTTATCATCAGATGTAGACGAATTGGTTCCATCAGAGAATTCCCACTCGCCATATCCAAGATCAGCATCAGAGATAGTTACATTATTGACTTCAATGAGACATCCTTCATACGCCTCACCAATTTCCCCAATGGTAACAACCGTTGGCTCAATGATATTGGTTGCTGGTCCGTGAACAACACCTACACTTATATCGATTAATTCAGTCAGATTATAATACTCTTCTACGGTACCTGTTAAAGTGACACTATCCCCTTCAGCAGGTCCCACAATTGGGGCACCACTATCATCCACAAAATCAAATGAATCCCAGCCACCATAGTTAAATGCAACAATTCCATTCCATGGACCTTCAGAATCTTGAACATGCATATATCGAGACTGATCTGATCCCCAAAACTCTGCTGTCACAACACCTGTGATTGTAACTTCCTGTCCATATAGTGGACTTGCATCATCGGCATCAGAATCAACAACATACTGAATATCATAAATAGCCGTAAAATCTAAAAGAGGTTCATTTGATACACCAGGTGTAGGTGACTCAAAATATTCCCAGGTATTCGAACCATCAGGAATTCTACCGTAGGAGACATCTGTTGTTTGTTCGCCAAAAGTCAATGAATCAACCACAGTACCATTAATCGTAAATAAACCTATTTGTTCGCCACTACCGCTCAATTTAATTTCAACATGCAGAACACCTTGCTCTGATTCCTTGTCTGCCCATAGTAAAAGGAAACCACCCGGTTGAATTGTGGTTGAATCTGATGCGGTTGTCGGTATTTGCCAAATTGTTGGGTCTGCCAAGTCATCTGTGATATACATTCCGCCAATATCAACTGGCTCTGTTCCATAATTGTATATCTCAATAAAATCATCATTTTCGCCATTTTCATCAAGGCAACATACGTCATTACTTGCAAGAAATTCATTAATAACAATTTCAGGTATAGGATCTGCGAATTCATGAGGATGTGAACCAAGATAATCCCATGTGTCCTGATCTAAGACTACCCATTCAGAGCTACTTGCATCAGTACCAGCTGAACTCGGCCAATCTCCACCATTCCCTTCTGTAACATTTGCTTTTCGAACTAATGTATGATCTTTAGTCGCTTCTACTACACCAGCAACATCCCAACCATCACCAGGATCTCCGTTCCAATCTCCAATACAATCAACGATAATAAAAGATGATTCTGTTCCTTCAACAAGACAAAAACCATCATTTCCATTACTCAGATATTGAAACTCATAATCTGCAAAAGCAAGAATTACAGCATCCGCAGAAGGGTTTGCAATCACATAAACATCACCTGCTGCTACCGTTGCCCCTGCTGGGAATTCATTCCAATATTCATATTCGCCCGATGTTGATGGCGCATTACTTACATTTGGAAAAGCAAATTCCGTTAAATCTAAAACTGAACCAGTCCCATTATAAATTTCGAGATATTTATTATTGCTGGATCCTTCACCATACTCACTAAAGAAAAGACCTGCTACATCTACTGCCGGATCCTCAAGAGCACCTTCATCAATCCAGTCTGCAATAAGGTTAATTTGAGTTGATGAGATAGTTCCATTAGGAGGCATTGCCCCACTATTAATTTTTTGCCATAATATACTATTAGCATGATCTCCTGGAATAATTACAGCACCACTGTTCCCACCATTTATAACACTCGAGTAATTAGTTAAATCTAATCCCGAGCTATGTCCATATGTATGACAACTTGTACAATTATCATTTAATATGGTTTGAATCTGTGAACTATAATCAACTTGTCCAAACAGAAACCCCATTGTCATGATAGTTAAGATTGCATTTTTCATTTGCTTTTCCTTTTCGTTTTGAGACCGAAGCCCCTATTTAATGATCAAGAATTTACCTTCCTTGATCTGTCCTGTAATTTTATTTTCAACCGTGAATAAGTACAACCCAGACGCTGTAGCTTGATCATGCATAGTAATTAAATCCCACGCATGTTCTCCACCTGACATTAATGGGGTTTTTTGTGCATCAATATTTCCAATATCTGCCCCTTTGTAAGATTGGTCATGTTGAATAATATTTACCAAATCACCAGCAAGAGAAAAAATTCTAATCTCAGCTTCATTTGGTAAATTTCGAAACCAAATCATTTTACTCCGACTACCATACCCATCCCATAAAGCTTGACCTTTAAATGGATTTGGATAGACTGAAAGTTCTCCTGTCCAATCATTATCATCTACAGCAGGCTCACCTGGGTAAATATAAATTCGATTTGAATAAATAGAACTTTCCAAACTTTCAAGATTCGCATCAGGATCTCCCTGATCATAGGCTGTAACAGCATAGTAATTTAACCATCCATCCTTGATATCCATATTCTCAAATTTATAGTGATAATATGTGCCATTTATTAAAATACTATCAAGTTCATCATATTCATTTTTAATCTGGACTGTCACAAATCCGGTATTATATCCAATTTCATTTTGGGTATCAACTTCAGATAATAATGAAAATTCACCTAAGTCATCATTCGCTGTTTTTCTTGCTCCATAAATTCGATATCCTTCAAAATCGGCTTCTTGACTAATTGGATCTAAAAAAGATTCTGCATTTTTTTGCCAATAAATTGTTACTTTTTGAGATTCAACCACCACTTCCATATTAGGCGATGGAGGTGGTGCCGGAAGAATATATCGATCAAGAATACCGTTTAGATTTATATCTTCATTTAAATCTAATATATTATTTCTATTTTTATCTTCACCGTCATATGCTTTTTGAGCCCAATCATAATTTACATAAAGGTTATTTCGCTGAGCAGGCGAATCTTCTCCAACGCCTGGAGACCATAATGCGCAAACTACTGTAAATGCAATACTACAAGAGTCGCCGGGAGGTAAAGTCCATGCCGTAGTATCAGAATTTGGAACGGTGCCAAATGGACCACCAGACAATAGAAACAACCAACTATTTTCAGAATTAGGATATCCTTCAGTTGTGTATTCGGGGCCTGTTCCTGTGGGAACAGTCGTAGTCATTTTATCATAACGCTCTTCATCTGTAAGCGGCATACTATAAATAGGATAATCACTATTACTAGAATTGGTCCAAACCCATTGATAATAATTTGTTTTTAGATTGTCTACAGGAATATTGCTACCTAATATAGAAATACCAATATATGATTCCGCCCAACCATCATCCCCATCAGTATCGTATTGATACCCAATACCTCTAGTAAACCCTGCAGCATCGACTGATTGATCAAACCCATCCAAATTATCGTACCATGAAAATCCACCGCCAGGTGTATATTTATCTGTATAGTTAAAATTGGAGACAGATGGGTCTGCCCAAATTCCTGCATAAATATCATGAATCGTATCTGTGGACATATTTTTAAACGTATAATTCAATATTACAAATGCATCCGCATAGGAATAATTCCATGCATAGGCTTCCAAACTAATATTTATACCAAGTGGTGTATGATTTGCAATCCCAATATTGTCAGATGCATCTTCACCATAATCCTTAAAGTTTGAAATCATATCTTGATGAGAAACTGCATCTGGTGAATAATATTGCGCCATTGAGTCTTGCGTTGTGGATGAAATTGAAGAGCGGATTGCAATCGGTGTTTCAGCAAACAACTCAAAACCTTCATCTCCTGCATCAAAAACGCCGTCAACAATTGCTGTTGAGACACGACGTTGGCCATTCACAATACCGCCAACCCAAAGTCCACAATAAGCAAAATGTTCTATCTGTTCTCTTGCAATTTCTGTATGTTGTTTAAATTCACAAGATGGATGAATACTACCATCTTCCATACGATTCCATCCATTACCTAAAATTCCAAAATTAGTAATTGTAAGCCCCAAATTGCCAACGGATGTATATTTGTCATATTCATCTGATGCCGATTGAATTTTATAAATAGATCTTTCTTGCCCCATCACCAAGGTAAAAAAAAGAAGAAATCTAATTTTAAAATTCATTTATTTTACCAAAACTACTTTTTGAATTTGAAAGGATTGTCCATCTGTGAATTTAATAAAATATACCCCACTTGGAAGAAATTTAGCATTCCACTTGACTTTATGATCTCCAGGATGAATCGACTTATTCAACAAGGTTTCTACAATATGTCCTTTAATGTTATAAATTTGAAGAAGAGAATTTTCAAGAAATTTCTCTGATGAAAACCGAATGGTTGTTGTTGGATTAAACGGATTTGGATAGGGCGTAAATAATTCAAATAAAGAAGGGATAGTTTTTGAAATTTCAATATCCATCAACCCTTCAAAATTGGATCCTGGGGTGCCCCGATCACCACTACCATATGATAAGGATGCTTCATGCCAATTTTCTTCCAAATTATTTTCAATTGAATACTCATGAATTTCCATAGAAACGCCACTTCCAAAGTCCCAAGAGCTAGCATAATGAACTTCGTCTACAATAGCACCACTTGCATCCAGTAAAATAATTTCGTCTTCACTATTTGATAATAGAAATCCACTATATTCGTGATCCACATCTAATCCACCATTTAATTCGGAATATCCATTTCTAGAAAAAACGAAATAATCACCCGACACAATTGGAACAAACATTACAGTATTAGTGATATAATAATCATCGCTTCCACCATCCTTGATTGACCAACCATTAATATCAATTGTAGAATCTGTAGTATTATGTATTTCAAACCATTCACCATAAGAATCTGAAACAGCCGAAGGATTAGGCATAATTTCTGTAATAATTATCCCATATTCAGTATAAACCAAATCGTCAAACCAGACATCCATATAAACGGGTAAATGATCGGACGCATCATGAAGAGCATCAGCAATGGCGTCACTGACAGATGAATTACTCCCATTATTAATTGCACCATTGAAATGATTTCCATCATTACCAACTGCTGTGTAAGTATCTTCAATATAATGCATGTCTGACCCTTGATCTAAAATAGATGCTGACGCGAAAATCCAATCAAATCGATCATCCATACCCCCTGTTGCACCACCGCCAAAGCTTGTAGTTCTTGGAGATTGAGTATGCACATCAGCATAAGAATTATTATTATGCCACGGGCCAATCCGATCAATCGGATCAAATAAACGGCCATCATTATCACTGGCATCTCCTGTAAGCATATCGAAGGCAGGCTCTGAAGAAGAAGAGTTCGAATAAATATTAAAGTCACCTACAACCATGAAATAAGTTCCATCTGATAGCTCGTTTAAATAATCACGTAGAATAGTTACTTCAGCCAAACGTTCTGTTGCATTCGAACTCCCTGAGCTTGCTTTTAAATGAACACCATAAATTCTGAATTCAATACCTGAAGATTCATGAATCATTATAAACTCCACCACATCTCTTAATCCAGATGAGGAAGCTGTATTAATGGTTGATGTACTTACAAAAGAAAAAATATCAGGACGATAATAAAGAGCAATATCTTGTTGAGCGCTTTGATTCGTAAAGGTTGCACCCAGCCACTCATTGGGTTCATATACATCCAATACGTGAGATTGAAAATTATTATACCCTGAATGACTAACAACTTCTTCAATGACAATTAAATCAGGATCTATAAAATCAATGATAGAAATAAACTCATCATTGCGAGTAGGTTCATTCTCATAATTCAATAAATTATAAGTTAAGATTCGTGCATTAGATGCTTGTAGTAATAAACTGAATAATAAATATATAACAAATTTCATTTTGTCTTTTTTTGCGGTGCGGATAAAGCCTAGCCCTCTTGGTTGGGATTATTCATAATTTAATGGCCTAAAATTTATAAAATTTTATATCGATTTTTAATAAAAAGATAGATATGTATTTAAATTTCTAGTGATTACAAAATTAAAATTAATTGAAAATATATTGATTAGTGCAACATCTTAGAAACAAACTCAAATTTGAAGCCTTTTCTTTGTAATTCAGGTATTTTTTTCTGTAATATTTTTAATGTTTTTAGTTTAACATGTCCAATGCCAACGGCTCTTCCCCACTCTTCAGACTTTTCAGTTAATTCTTTAAGCTGTTTCAGAATTTTTTCTTCATTGTCATCGTTATCTAAAAATACATTCCGTCGCGTTGTGGGGACACCAAAAACTTCCATGGTAGATTCTGCTACTGTTTCAGCTGTAGTTCTACTATCAATAAAAAATAGGTTCTTTTCTTTTAAAACACGAGCCACATTAGACATTACATATTGATCTGCAGATGCTTTTGATCCTTGATGGTTATTCATTCCTATTGCGCTTGGAATTTGATTTAATGCTGTTTTAACTCTATCTTGAATAACATTTTTATCCATAAATGTAGATAATACAAATTTTTCTTCACCCCCTTTATTCGAAAGGTTTTCCATTGGCATATGAACGATAACCTCATAGCCATTTTTTACGGCTCTCTCTCCAAATTGAGTACTGTATTTATGTCCCGGAATCACAGCATAAGTCAAATTCGCATTCAGCTTTAAAAAGCCATCAGATACTTCATCATTTCGATAACCAAAGTCATCAATAATGATTCCAATAATTCCCTTAAAATTTGGTTTTTTTTGTACAACAGGGATGGACGAAATTCTATCCGGTTTTAGGTCTTCCTTTATTTCAACTTTTTCAATAACTGTATCTCGTTTTTCCAACTCTGAAACTCTGTAATCCATCCTTTTAAGAAAAATTAAAAGAATAAATATGATACCTATAAAGACAGAATTAACTAGGAAATTAGATCTCTGTTTTTTCATGGCAATTTCAATTGAAAAGATATGATTTGGGGTACTCCAAGATTTTGAGAACCAAATCGAATTCCGTAAGTTATTTGATATCTATTTAAATTAATCCCGAATCCGGCAGAATATTCCACAACATTTTTTGAAGTGGAGAGCCCACCCATCAAACTAATTCGATTCCAATTAAATTTATTTCCAATATTAAGTTTGTTTGTAGATGATGATTGATTCCATTCTCCCGAAAAATAGATTGTATTCTTAAAATCCTTAAAGTTGAACGCTTTAGAAACACCACCAGATATTCGAGTAGGCAACGAAGGAGATTCATATAATAATTTTGACATCTTTCCTAAATTTTGAATAGATGCCCCGATTTTCAACCCATTCCTTAAAACAGAAACATATCCAATATTTAAACCAATACCAGATGAAGAACCAGTATAAAGCCCAATAGAAATATAAGAAAGAGATAAACTGAACTTTTGCTTATTTTTAAAAAAGGAAAGCCCTGCATCCATCGCAACCCCATAGGTCGAGAAAGTCGATAATGCTTCATCTTGTGGAACTGTTCCACGAAACTCCAAATCAGACAAGCCGGTATACTTGGCACCCAAATAAAAAGTTTTCCCATTTAATTTCTGAGTATATCCCAAGTGAGTTAAACTAACATCACCAAACCAATTTCCACGACTCATAGACAAATCCGGATGTCCACGGTTCTCGGTAAAAAGTGCAGGACTGATTGTTGGATGATTGCCAAGAGTCAGTTCTGTTGCATTCAATGGAAGCACTAAAAATTGTGTCCCCATCCCACTTAAAGGGAAAAGAAGAAGAAAAAATAATTTAAGTTTCATTAAATAGAGTCTAAAAACTAAAAGAATAGGAAATTGTATGTGCCGATTGCACAGCCCAATCCATTGAAAATGCATAAGCAATATGTGAATCATGTGGCTTGAATAATTCATACTCATACCCAAGACCAAAAGCTATTCTACTATTTCCAAAACCACCACGGAAATAATATTTATCTAAAAATCCGTACTCTATACCAATCCGAGGTAATGTTTCGGCAATTGTTTCATGATCTGTAATAACACCAATATCTCCTACAAGTGTAAGTTCTTTTCTATTGAATCGCGTTCCAACACGATAGATCGTAGGAAAATTTTCTTTATAGATTCTACCTTCTGCGTACACATTACCGGTATCCCATTGATAGTTAGAGCTAATATCTTGAATTGTTATCCCATAAGTGAAAAACTTTTTTGTTTTCATTAGGATCCCAATATCAAATCCAATCCCTGAGCCGGTCAATTGATCCGATTCTGTAATCGGAAGATCATACCTTAGAATCTTCACCGTCGACCCGATTGCAAGCCATGGGAATATTCTTTGGGCAAAGGTAAACATAATTGCATTCTCACCGGTTTGCATCATAGAAGATTTCATACCTGTACTATATCGCCCTTGAATATTTGTAACCCCTGCATTGACCCAAGCAATTCCGATTCCTGCTGTGGGAGGCAAATGAGTTGCGAAACTCGTCGCAGCTAAACGTCTATCAAAAGATAAATTTGAATAAGAACTCCCCAATTGACGATTCGTTAAAAAAGCAGTCCAAGCCGGGTTATGAAATTGGGGGAAACTATAATCTAACTCGGCTGTAAAACCACCACCCATTGCAATTGAGCGAGCCGAAATCCCCATTCGTAAAAATCCGCCAGAACGGCCAGCCCATTCTTCAGCATTCAAAACGGTCATAATAGATAAAACTATGAAGAATATTTTTTTCATTATTTCACCACTATAATTTTAGTCCAATAATTATCAGGGGACTGATTTGATGATTTGGCAAAATTTATTCTGGCAAAATAAACACCATTCGCAACATGATTTCCACTTAAATCACGGCCATCCCATTTGAGAGCTCCACGATAGGAATTTAAATCAAACTCATTTTTGAATACTTTTTCCATGGCAAAATTAAATATATCTAATTTGATTAAAGTATTATTGATTTCGCCTGTATGAAACCTAACAAAGCCATCATCTCCAAGTTGATTGTGACTTAATGGCGAAAATGGATTTGGATATGCATATACTTCAGTTGTGTCATATTCAGTTTGAAAAATCTCCCAACTTGATCCATGAATGTCTGATGAAATCGCTACACCATCAGATGTTCCTATCCATAATTTGGGAATAGAATCTCTTTCATCTAGAATTGATGTATACACAATATCCGTTAAAATTTGTTTTTGCTGCATAAAAGTCGTGTCAATTGCTGCCTGGAATTTTGCCCAGTTTTGTCCATCTAAACTTTTCCATAAACCGGATGATGTGGATGCCAAAACGAGAGAGTCTTTTGTAAATACATTATAAACTCGTTCCCCTAAAAGAGCAGTAGACCATGTTATTCCATCGTCTCGTGTATAACTTAATCCTCGAGTTTCACCTATTGATTCTGCATTCATGGTTGCAGCCCAAATCGTTAATTGGCCATTCCAAAATTGTTTTGCAAGACCTACTACGAAATTTCCAGATAACCCATCATCTGGAAAGGAATAGTGTTCCCATTCCATACAATTAAAAATCTCATCACCAATTAGTTCATTAATTAAGAGTCCACGATTAATACCGTTTGCAGTTCCAACCCAAACCGTATCTCCAAAAGCCAAAACAGAAAAAGCCTTATGATTATGATTTCCACCATCGCCTGGATCACGTGGATTCAAATAATAATTTTCTAATACTTGAAGCCCAGTTAATGAATCAGTTATGAATCCATTGCAAAGAGATAGCGAATCTTGATCATCCATCGGCATGGGAACATTCTCCCAGGATTTTTGTGTTAAATCATATCGTCGAAGACCACCAGCCCAACTTGCTGTCCATAGAAAATCACTAGACAAACTAGCATCATAAGTCACATTGGCTTCTGGCACCGTCACTGGAAGTTGTCTGAAATACCCTTCACCAAACGGATTAAGCGAGTCTCCAGAGTCATCCACGGGTTGTCTTAAATAAGTCCAGGTTATACCGTTACTATCTTCAGCAGCATAAGTAATTGTAATTCCATAACCTACCTGAATAGATCCATTATCTCCAGAATAAGCAACAGCCATTGTATCTCCCAAAATAGCTATAGCTGGAATACCTCCATTAGGCACAATTTGGGTTGTCTGGCCATCATCTAGTAAGTTAGATACTGTTTGATATGCATATACTTTGTGACCATCATGTAATGCTAATCCTTGTCCTGTACCCAGCCAAGTTAGAGAGTCACCCATCATTCGGATTTCGGCAACCACATTACTGATAAGGCCTTCTGTCACAAAAGAATCTTGCGCAGTTGTTTTCAGAGAAAACCTAATTGGCGTACCGTATTGAGCCATTAACGGAACCCAAATAATTACTATTATTAATATTTTATTGAATAACAACTTCATGTTCTACCACTTTGCTATAATCATTGGATAAATCCTGTGCTATAAAACGCCATATAAATGTTCCAGTCTTTGTTTGGAAGTTCGGATCCGAAAATCCTGAACCATATACTGGTATTCTAAAACTATAAATCCCATCTCCTGCTACAAGATCTCCACTTGTAAAATCAGGCGGATAAAGGATATTAGTACTTCCATCATCATAAAGAAAAAGATAATTCCCATTATTTGTCATAGAATCACCATCTACATGATAGGATGTGAATCCTGCCCATTTTATTGACTCTATTCCATCTACATCAAATACCTCTGCTGAAATTAAATGGAGACTCACTGTGGCATCCGATGAACGGACAATTGTATCTGGGGCAGTTATGGATATAATCCGCGGGATAATATTGCCAACCCGAAATGTATCGGGAAGTAAAATAGTTTCAGCCCCATAATAGGCAATAAAATCTAAAAACACTAACCCTGAATCATTCCCAATCACATTTGCAATGCTGGATGAATCATTTGGAATTTTCAATCCATACATACCATCGTTCAAAAGAATATCGCCATGAGTTCCATCGTCAAATAATGTCAATAAATCGGGTGATGCGCTTTGACTGGATCCATACCAATTTATCTTTACACTATCTAATTCTACACCCATACTTTCTTTTTCAACAAATACACCAAAATAAAGTTGGTTCACATCTTGATGAAAAGTGAATTGAGTTATTGTGAGTAAATCATGTTCAGGCTCATTACCTGGACCAGGACAGGCTAGAAACACCATACCAAAAAATAAAAAAATAAGATTTCGCATAGCATAGAATTTAAGATTGATGTTCATCAATTTTTAGTCCAGTTTTGGTTTTCTCGATTAAATATATAATCCAACATAAGTTTACCAACTTGCCCAAGACTTTCTTTACTACAATTCTCGGGAATATCATTCATCGTATGCCAATAATTAGTATAAGAATTAGGATATCTAAAATCAATAAGGTCAACAGATGGTATTCCACCAACATCATTCATTAAAACATGATCGTCATAAATTGCATATTCTACTCGTCCTACAAATGCATCCAGCTCCATAACTTTTGCTCTATCCCATAGATATCGAACTAATTTCGGATGGAATTCCAAAGAATAACGTTCAATAGGTATTGATAGCTGTTTATCACCCACCATATCAAGATTAATAGCTTCATTAGGTCTTGGGATTGGAAGGTTTTCCGAAAAATACTTTGAGCCTTGACAGTAGGAAGTATTTTGCCCCGATATCCCTAAATCTTCGCCATCAAAAAAGATTAGATTTACCCCAATAGGTGGCGGATTCTGTGCCAAAACTTTTGCTAATTCTAATAATACAGCGACACCAGAAGCACCATCATTTGCACCAATGATTGCCTGTTCATGTAAATTAAAATTTACATCTTGATCTGCCCAAGGTCGCGTATCCCAATGTGCAGAAATTATAGTTTGAAATTCTGCATCCGGATTAAATCGAGCAATAATATTTTGCATTTCGTAACTATTATTTTTCTTTTTTTCTTGATAACTAAAATCCTGAATTATGACTTCATCTGTATAGCCTTTTAATTCTGAAATTAAAAATTCTCTACATGCATAATAGCCATCAGACCCTGGATTCCTTGGACCAAATTTGCATTGAGTCAAAAGATATTCAAATGCATGGTCTTCATCAAAAATGGGCACATTAGAATTGCATCCAAAAAGAAAAATAATGAAAGGGATGAGTAATAGTTTTTTCATTCTATCCAGAAATAGCTAAGTTAACATCAAACCCAAAATCACGATCAATTTTCCGGCCAGTTGTTCGATTATCTGTTTCGCGATACTCGTAACGTAATCCACCGCTTACTTTTGTTGAAAATTGATAAGATAATCTTAATCCTGCTTTCCAACTATTTGAGAATGAACCAACAACCAAATTCAATTTATCCCCTGAGTCTTCTTGTTTGCTATCATTCATATCGAAATTTAAGGTAAAACTCATTGTGTTGTTTAGATTCAGATTTCCATAAAATGGAATTGGAATATTCATACCACCTCTATGAGTATAGGTTCCTGTAGAAGTATAACTGTTATCACTTTGAATCGTTAAACCGTTGGGAGTCTCATTCAATGTTTTTGTTCTATTATGTCTAAATGTAACAGAAATATTTTTAACAAAAGTCATATTTAAACCGACGAGTGGAGAAAAATTTCGATTTATTCTCGATGTCCGTTCATTGTCTTTATAATCTTGTGCGAATGTACCAAAATTGAAAAAATTCATTGGATCAGGAGAAAATTCTTCAAATTGCCAGGACCGAGTCTCTTTCCCCGAATAACTATGTTCTAATGATGCGGATTTTGCAACCCATTTTATGATAGGCCATTTCTCTAATCCACTAATTCTAAAACTCCAGCCAGGAAAGGGTAATCCTTCATTTAATAAATCCCCATACGCAAAATAATCTCGAGTCATGGAAAGTTGTTCTAAACCAGTGCTTGCTCTTGTTGTGGTGAAATTTTGACCAAAAGAACCACTAATAGTTAAAGCTCGACTAACCTTAATTCCCGATCGAATATTCCCATCTCTTTTATGACTCCATGACCCAATATTACTTCCTGCTTGAATAGAATGTTCTAGACCATGGTCTGGAAGCCATCCAAATTTATATCCCGTGGGAACTTCACCTACAATTTGATTACCTGTTCTATTTAAATCTTCAGTGTAACTCAAGGAAATTGGATTTATTTTTTTAAAGAGACCATGAACAATTACCAATGGATTAAAACTTGATTTTTTCTTCACATCCACTTTAGGTTCGTCAACTTTTTTCTTTACTCGCGATCTAGACCTAGACCCTCTTGAACGATTACTTCCTCTACTTTTTTGGGACGCCTTCGGCTTATATAATAATTCTATAATTTGTACAGGCGTGATTGAGAAATTGGAACCGAATCTTAAATGCGTGCTAATGTTTTGCCCGTCTCGAGACAATTCATCAGTCCAACGATAATTTGCAGAATAATTGAATGAAGGTTTTAACCATTTCATAATACTCGGATTAAATGTTGTATTAAAACTTTCAGTGGTCTGCGTCACAGTTCCAGGGTCTAAATCTCGCAATGCAGTCCAAGCATACCCACGAAAATCATTGAGTATACTTTGGCCGCTCCAGGCATATTTAGCAGATAGTCCGTTTGTTAATTTATAATCAAGATTTAAAGACTGATCCATTCCAAATTTATAAGATTCAACTCCTCGCACCCCCGACCGTGGATGATTCCAACTTAATTTTTCGGTCAAATTCAATCCCGTCTTGAATGATGTCGGTGTATAATAAATTTGGAAATCACTCATTGAATTTCCTATGAATGGTATATCTTTTGTCCAATTAAATGGTTTAATATAATTATTTCGTCCAAATGGAATATTATAAGAAAATTTACCCGAATAATTTTCTGACCACTTTTTCAAATAAGTCACATCAGAAGATATTGATTGGGATGCATTAAAACTCAATGACATATTATCTAATGTATATTTAATAATCCGATTATCTGACTTTCCCGTTTTTTTCAATGAAGTACTTAACGATATTTTTTCAGTTAGAGTCATAATAGAATCAGGCATATAGTCGGGATCAACTAAAATATCTTCATCGGTAAAATATTTAGGGCGACTTTGATTCCGAGTGAGAGACCCATTCAATGGAATAGATATTCCCCATGATCTTGGCAATAATCTGTGAAAATCCAATTTTCCGCTCACATTCAAATTTTCAGAACTATTTGTTGATTTTGACACTCTTTCTTGTAATCGATGATATTCAGCATCTTGCCGACTGTAAACAACAGATGCCGAACCCAAATCAGATAATTTGAAACTGGATTGCATTCGCATTGCAACACCTTTCTCTTTTTTAACGCCACTCAAACGCAATTCATCAATATATATTTCTCCAGAGATTGGTTCATTTCCCGTGTTTTTCACACCCACCGAAAAATATTGGAGTCGGTTTAATGCTGGTTTTCCTACAATTGTTACACGTTTACCCGTTAGAATTCCATCCTTATCAGTATATAAGTATTGTCGCACATCAGCTGAATCTAACAAAATATCAGATTCCCTATACTTTTGTACTTTTGATGTATCGGCTTGTTTTAAAGCGGTTAACCAATCCAAATCTATTTCAAAACTATTTCGATGTTCTTCCCATCCACGGTAAATAGGCTGTGTTATTTCATAATAGCCAGTTAACAGTCCAAATTTAAGAGAAACTTCAACATCTGTTTCCAAAGCTGTAATCCATGGACTATCACCATACACATACATTTTCATATAATCATACGTCATAAAGCTTCGTTTTTGATTATCATTCAATGTGTATAAAGTTTTCTCTGCTATACCTGTTTGATTGATAGGCAAATTTTGAAATTTCAAAACAAGAGATTGTTCTTTAGAGCGAATTTCATTAAGACGATCATATTCTCCTTTTACACCCGTTGGAGGTTCATAATCTGCATTATCTTCTGTATTGATTACTGCCACTTGGAAACTAGGATCAAAACTATTTCCTGTTTTCCCTTCATAAAATATGTCGTCTATACCTCCCGGGAAACCTTTATCCAAAAATGGTAGTTTCTTATTCCTTGTAGATGGTCCAACAATTCCCAATTCTTGCCAATCATTTCCAACAATTTCCATTTTTGCAATTTGAAGTTGTTTTTGATCTGATTCAAATCCACTGATTGCTAATCGTACATATCGAATTTCATTCCATTCAATATTTTTAACTTTTGAAAAGTCAGATAATGGAACTCTAAAAAGTTTCCAGCCTGTCGGATTACCATTCTTTTCTGTAATGCCGGCTAAATAAGTTGTATCCGTTAACATAAAATTAGAAGAAAAATAATCGTTTGCTTTATCCAAACTTGTTGAGCGATCTAAATCTTCAGTATCTGGATATTTTCCACCCTCTTGAATCTTATTTCCGGTTCCATTTCCTTCCGTTCCATTCACTCTTGTATAATCATTTATATTACTATCATCATAATACCAATTATCACCATTTGGATCTTCGGGGTCTACATCATTGTCAATATTGATTGATTGATCATTTATGGCTAATAATTCGGCATAAGTTGCTTCGCCATAAATTAAAGAATCAATACAACTTCCCCACCCATCTTCAAACTCGTCAAAGCAACCATCTAATCCTGTATCTTCTTTATCTTCAAGGAATCCATTTCCTAAAATTTGTCCCTGAGGAGGAATATCTTCTGTATTCAGTTTGCCATTCCCGTCAATATCTTCTGAAATTTTACCCAAGTCAATATGAAGTCGACCAGTCTCCCCTTTAAGCCAAATTTCAAAAAACTTACTCTGAGTTTGTTCATAATCTCCTGAATAAAGTGATGTAGTAACGCCCACCCAAAGAGAGTCCGGATTTATATTACTTTGAGAATCACGAGACTTATATCTTAAAACCAATACATCAGTTGTCTCATTTCCCGCACGAAGTGATGTTTGTTGATTGGGCCAAATATCTTTTGTCCGATACGGCACATAAGGATTAAACCAAAATAAATTTCCGCGATTTCTTTGTTTATATTCATCTTCAAAAGTAGATGTTTCACTGTTAAATACGAGCGGTGCAGAAGAGTTTTTCCAAAATCGCCTTTGAATTGATGGAGATGTAGTTCTCTTGCTGCCTTCAAAATCATCAATGAAAGCAACTCCATTAGGATCACCCGTTTCAGGATTATTTATTGAATTTGGATTGGGCATAACTTGAGCTATTTCACCTTCAATAGAAAATGATGACATTTTTTCCGCTTCAATTAAAGGGAGTTTATCTAATAGACGTGTTAAACCATTCATTTCCCATTCATATCGACCATTCAAATCCCAAATAAAATTCCGAGTTGGTTCATATCCCACTTCAACTTTTTCATTAATAATTGATTGATTAAAATAAAGCGCTGTAAACCCAATAAAAGAATTTGGTTTACCTAATTCCATTTGTGCCCGTGTTCCAAAAATAGTTTTTTTATCAAAAGAGACTAATTCATGTTTATCGTAATTAATCTGTAAAGTTGCATTTGGGTCTTTTGCGGCTTCATTAAGCAAGACAATAGTCCCTGTAAAATAATCAATATTATAATCAACGCCTCGTTTTAAGGTTATCTTGTTTTGGATAACTTCTTCACTCCCTTCAACTAACATAAACCCTAAATTGATTGTCGTACTTTGATTGGAAAATTTAGTTTCAATATTCCAACGATGATCTTTGTTCACTTCTGTAGTGACAGAAGATGTATAAATAATACCATTCCCCAATTGAGTAGATAAGTGGTCTTGTGTATTACCTCCTTCTAAGGAATCGCTATTTGCAAAGGGATGTAAAGATGGGAATAATAATTCCCCATCAGTTAAATGAATAATATTTACTGATGTTTTATCAATTATTTCATCATAATTCGTACCGCCATTTTCATCTAAACTATCCAAACCAAATAAAGTGATATAAGGTAAACTGCTTGATTTATCTCGTTCTGAAACTGGTGTAGTATTTTTATTATATATTTTTACTTCAAATCCTTCAGGATTAATTCGTGTAGTTCCTAAATAATAAACATTTTTAAACATGAGAGGCCATGTAGAGTGATTTGGATTCCCATTTCTTGGCTTTAACATCATAAGGGATAAATTTGCACCCAATGAATCCGGACCGTGACCAACTTCTAAAATTGTTGCACCTGAATTACGGTCAACAAGGGTAAAAGTACATCCAAGAATATCCTGAGAGATTTGATCTCTAACACGAATATATCCAAGATCTGGAATTACATAATAGTTTGTTTCCTGTTCTAATCGAATAAAGCTTCCTTCTTCAATTTCACTAACGTACGAAGTATCTTCAGGATTTAACGGATCAATATATGCAGAACCAGTCAAGGCACTGGCATCATTCGTCGTAATCGATTTATAAAGTTCAAAGTTCTTAACAATTACATCACCAAATTGATGCGAGCCATTTCTCAACGGGAAAAATGATGGAATTTGAAATTGCTTTAATTGTCCATCAACCATTGCAGTTGTATCCATCCCATTCCTAAACCATGGATGAATAAAAAAGTATCTATTTTTAATCCAATCAACATCTCGAATAGATTGGGTATTACTTTGTCCACCGCCTTCCCAATTAGATTGTTCTTTTTTAGTTTTTTCGATTGAAGCAATCGTGGTAATGTCAATAGGCCCTAACTTTGAAATTGCTTTTATACCAAACAATCCCTGATTTTTCCCTGAGAATGTGACATATTTTGTTGAAGGAAGAGAAAGAGAAATATTTCCAGCTTCTACCTTTTGAATAATATCATCTTCATGCCCTTCATAAGAAATCCGAATATTATTTTCCCAATCAAAATCCCGTTCAGAATCTTGATCCATAGCAACTGTAATTCGATCGCCTATTTTCCCTTGAATATTTAAATTTTGCTTTTGATCAAATTCAAGATGTGTATTTTGAGTTTCACTCAACGTTGACCTTACTAATTCTTGATCCTGAAATACCATTTTACCATTTATATTTACATTTCCACTTACTCGCAGAGATGCTCGTCCCAATCGTCCAATATCGACACCAACAACTTCTAACATTTGCCCGCGACGACTTTTTTTATCATCCTTAGCATCTTTTTGCATAGTTTCAATAAACTTATTATGCCATGCGCGTTGATGAAACATATCCAAATACCACTCAACAGACGCAGTGAATGGCATCTGAACTTGAGACCCATCTATCGTCTCAGTAATGGTTATTAATTTCCAATCCCAAGAAAGTTCAACGATTGTTTTCCGAAATTGAAATGGAAAATTTAAAATGCCAATAGGCATCATTATTGAATCTTGTGGTTGATACAGAGATTTTGGTGAATGTGGAAAGGGGTCAACTAAAAAAGGTGAAGATGGAATGTAATCAGGTAATAATAAAGTATAAGAATCCACAGTAGATGTGGAATCTGAATTCTGGGCGGAGAGCATCCCTAGGAAGATAAATCCCCATAGTCCGATTAAAATTAATCGACTAAAGAAAGTGTTTTTTTTGTAATTAGGAATCAAGTTAAGTCTTAATAAAACTGATATCAATCTAGTCGATAAATACTCCTTTTTTAAAATATAGATTTAATGTTTTTTTCATTTTCTCTAATGCTCTACCGCGATGGCTGATAAAACTTTTTTCTATCTTACTCATTTCTGCAAAAGTTCGATTTTCATTTTCTGGTTTAAAAATAGGATCATATCCAAATCCATCATTTCCTTGAATACTTTCTGTAATTATCCCTTCAATGACGCCTTCTTCAATGAGTTCCGTTTTTCCATCTACAAAAGAAACAACTGTTCTAAATCTCGCAGTGCGTTTATTGTATGGTGTACCTGAAAGTGCACCTAACATTTTATTCACATTTTCTTCGAAAGTTGGATTCTCGCCTGCATATCTTGCCGAATATACACCCGGCACTCCATTTAATGCGTCCACTTCTAAACCCGTATCATCTGAAAGACTCGGCAAACCTGTTAATCTATAAACAGTCCGTGCTTTTATTAATGCATTTTCAACAAGAGTGGTTCCCGTTTCTTCTATATCTTTTATCTCTGGAAACTGATCGAGTCCAATTAACCGAACTTCTAAATTCGATAAGATGGAACTCATTTCAGATTGTTTATGGATATTATGTGTAGCTAAAACGAATGTCTTCCGACGAGACATGATACTCGAAACCCTTCTAAAAAATGTCGGGAAACCTATAAGAAAACTCGGATTGAAACAAGAATTAAGTATTTCCATATTTGTGCATTAATTCTTTTTGTTTTTATAAGACCATCGGTTAATTTTTCTGGCTTTTTTAGAAGCATACCCAATCCTTACGTGGCCTGGTAGCTCAGTTGGTAGAGCAGAGGACTGAAAATCCTTGTGTCGCTGGTTCGATTCCGGCCCGGGCCACTCTTATTTATTATTTGATAGAAATTTACTTTATCGAATGATATCTGTCCTTAAATTTCTAATTCATTTATTAAAAAATAATTCATATGAATCCAATACAATTAGAAAGTTTCATCAAAGGCATACCCAAAGCGGAACTTCATTTGCATATTGAAGGTACATTTGAACCTGAACTTATGTTTGAAATTGCTCGTCGAAATCAAATCTCAATTCCGTATCAATCCGTAGAAGAACTAAAGAAAGCTTATAATTTTAATAATCTTCAGGAATTCTTGGATATTTACTATGCAGGAGCAAGTGTCTTATTACATGAACAAGATTTTTACGATTTAACCTGGGCCTATCTCATCAAAGTACAGGAACAGAATTTAATTCATACCGAAATATTTTTTGATCCCCAAACCCATACAGATCGAGGGGTTTCATTTGATACGGTCATTCAAGGCATTCATACTGCTTTGGAAGATGGACACAAAAAACTGGGAATCAGTTCCCGAATAATTATGTGCTTTTTGCGACATTTGGATGAATCCGCTGCATTTGAGACTTTAGAGCAAGCTCTGCCTTATAAAAAATGGATTATTGGCGTTGGGTTAGATTCTTCCGAAATGGGACATCCGCCTTCAAAGTTTGAACGCGTTTTTTCAAAAGCAATTGCTAATGGATTTATTAGTGTGGCCCATGCAGGTGAAGAAGGTCCAGCTGAATATGTTTGGGAAGCAATAAACCTATTAAAGGTCTCCAGGATCGATCACGGAAACCGCTCTATTGATGACAAACAATTAATTAAGCATATTGCAGAAAAACAAATACCACTTACCGTCTGCCCTTTATCAAATTTGGAATTAAAAGTAGTAGATGATTTAAAAGATCACCCATTACTGCAATTAATGGACTCGGGCTTAATGGTTACTCTAAATTCAGATGATCCAGCATATTTTGGCGGCTATATGAATGAAAATTATATCGAAATTGCGAGTGCTTTAAATCTTTCAAAAAAACAAATAACTGAATTGGCTAAAAACAGTTTTATATCCAGTTTTTTACTGGATGATGAAAAAGAACAAATGATCCAAAAAGTTGAAACCTTTTATCAAAACAATTAAATGACTAATAATCTACAAAATAATTTTATGCGCGAAGCCATTAGGCTTTCGATTGAAAATGTAAAATCAGGCAATGGTGGACCTTTTGGCGCGGTCATTGTAAAAAATGGGAAAATCATTGCAACTGCTGTGAATGAAGTAACAAGTACCAATGATCCAACAGCTCATGCTGAAATCGTTGCCATACGAAAAGCCTGTAAAACATTGGATTCATTTCAATTAGATGGATGCGAAATATATTGTAGTTGTGAGCCATGCCCCATGTGTTTAGGTGCAATTTATTGGGCAAGACCCAATGCGGTCTATTTTGGCAACTCAAAAGAAGATGCCGCAGAAATTAATTTTGATGACAATTTCATCTATAAAGAGTTGGATATTTCTTTGAATGAACGCAAACTGCCCACCATTCAATTACTGAGAAACGAAGCACAGTCCGCTTTTATTCAATGGCAAAAAAGTGAAGAGAAAATAGCATATTAATGATTGAGTTTATTCTAAATAATAAGCCTGTAAAAACAGACCTACCTAATGGATCATTGCTCCTGGATTTTGTTCGATATGAACAATCGCTCATGGGAACGAAAGTTGGATGTCGCGAAGGTGATTGCGGCGCATGTACTGTTCTCATAGGCGATTTAAAAAATGGACAAATAGATTACAAACAAGTGACATCTTGTCTAACACCACTTGGAAATGCAAACGGAAAACACGTAGTGACTATTGAAGGACTTAATATGGAATCTTTAAGTCCCGTCCAGCAATTCATGGTGGATGAAAGTGGATCCCAATGTGGGTTTTGCACGTCTGGATTTGTGGTATCACTCACTCAGTTTTGTCTGGCCAATGCTACCCCCAGTTATACGGATGCTATTGCATCAATCGATGGAAATATTTGTCGATGCACCGGATATAAACCTATTGAAAGAGCTGCAAAACATATTACTGATTCCCTGTCAGACAAAAATCATAATGAAACACTGGATTGGTTAATTGCAGAGAAATTTATTCCTTCTTATTTCAACCAAATTCCAGATATGCTGAATGCATTACCAAAAGAGAAAAGTGATTTTCAAAACGGAATGGTTGTTGGCGGTGGCACCGATCTTTATGTGCAAAGGCATGACCAATTAATTGATCAAAATGTGGATTTAATTTCAAATGCAACTGACTTAAAATTTATAGAAATTGAAAATGGCTCCTGTAAAATTGGAGCGGGAACAACCGCTACCAATTTAATGGAATCAAACATTTTTATGTCTGCATTCCCCCAACTTAAATCACATTTAAAATTGGTAGCATCTTCTCCTATTCGCAATGTGGCAACCATTGGCGGTAACTTTGTAAATGCATCACCCATCGGGGATTTAACTGTTTTTTTTCTAGCTCTGGATTCTCAAATTACCCTGACTCAAAATAAAGGCAACAGAATTATTTATTTAAAAGACTTTTATAAAGGATATAAAGATTTAGATAAGTCGCCCGATGAAATTATTTCTACCATCTCATTTAAACTTCCAACTCAAGATAGCTATTTTAATTTTGAAAAAGTAAGCAAACGAATTCATCTTGATATTGCCAGTGTAAATACGGCCATTCAACTTTCCGTTGCAGATAATGAAATCTCAAAAGCTCATCTTTCTGCCGGCGGTGTTGGACCCACTCCAAAGTATTTAGGTGAAACTTCAGCGTTTTTAAATGGGGAAAAACTTTCTTCCCAAAATATCAAATCTGCCAATGATCTGCTTCAAGGTGAGATAAGCCCAATCAGCGACGTAAGGGGTTCAGCTAATTATAAGCGACTTTTACTTCGACAACTTTTTTATGCCCATTTTATTACACTTTTCCCTGACCAGTTTTCATTGAATTCATTTAAATGAAAAATATTGATTCTAAAGGGCACGTCACTGGAAAATCTATTTATCTGGATGATATCTCTATAATAAAAGGCACGCGATTTGGAGTCGTATTTGATTCTCCCATCGCTCACGGTACCATTACATCAGTTGATTATTCAAAGGCTCTTGCCCTTCCCGGTGTGGTTACAATTCTCACCCATGAAGATATTCCGGGGGGAAATCAAATTGGGGGCATTATTCCTGATGAACCATTATTTGCATCTACTGAAGTCCATTTTGTGGGACAACCCATTGCACTCATTATTGCCGAATCTGATCAAATTGCATTTAAAGCACGGAAACGAATCGAAATTGAGATTTCTAAAAAGAGCGTGATTGTTAATCCTCGAGAAGCAAAACAAAACGATCAATTAATTTTTCCACCACGAACATTTGAATTGGGTGATATGAAAAATTCATGGAAGGATTGCGCCCATATTTTCGAAGGACAAGCAGATTCAAATGGACAAGAACATTTATATATCGAAACCCAAGGTGCCTATGCGATTCCAATGGAAAATGGACATATCCGCATTTCATCTTCTACCCAAGGACCCACTTCTGTACAAAAAACAACAGCCAATATTTTAGGCATTGGAATGAACAAAATTGAAGTGGATGTAGTTCGCCTTGGTGGTGGTTTTGGCGGCAAAGAAGATCAAGCAACGCCATGGGCCGTTATGGCGGCATTAGGTGTTTTCATTTTAAATTCACCGGTGAAGGTGGTTTTAAGTCGTTTGGATGATATGCGCATGACGGGAAAAAGGCATCCATATAGTTCTGACTATAAAATTGGACTTTCTAACGATTTAAAAATCATGGCCTACGAAACTACATTTCATCAAAATGCCGGTGCATCAGCAGATCTTTCTCCTGCTGTTTTGGAACGAACATTATTCCATGGAACTAATTCCTATTTTATTCCCAATGTTAAAATGACCGCTTATTCATGTAAAACTAACTTACCGCCAAACACGGCCTTCCGCGGATTCGGTGGTCCACAGGGAATGTTTGTGATTGAGTCTGCATTGTCTCACGCAGCAGAGGAATTAGGCATTTCTAAACATGAATTACAAAAAAATAATCTTCTTAAAAATGGAGATGAATTCCCCTATGGCCAAATTGCGGATGGCGTTGAATTAAATTCCATTTGGCAAAACATGGAATCAAAATTCCATATTGAAACGGTTGAAAAAGAAATTCAAAAATTTAATTCAAATCATTCAAATGTAAAAAAAGGTTTTTCACTCATGCCTATTTCATTTGGAATTTCTTTTACAAAAACGCCCATGAATCAAGCGCGAGCGCTAGTCCATATTTATACAGATGGAAGTGTAGGCGTCAGTACGGGTGCAGTAGAAATGGGGCAAGGTGTGAATACAAAAATGCTCCAAATTGCAGCACAAACTTTTTCCATTGACCCCAAACATATTAAGCTGGAATCTACCAATACAACTCGTGTTGCTAACACGTCCCCATCTGCAGCCAGTGCTACGGCAGATTTAAATGGCAAAGCATTAGAAAAAGCATGTAATGCATTAATGAAAAGACTTAAATCTTGTGCAGCAAATCACCTGAATGTTTCACTCGTAGATGTTACCCTAAAAAATGGACTGATTTATACAAATGGAAACAAGACAGATTTAACCTGGGATCAATTGGTGACGATGGCCTTTTTAAAACGAATCTGTCTAACAGAAAATGGTCATTATGCCACACCAACTATTCATTTCGATATGAAGAAAGAAAAAGGGCATCCATTTTCCTACCATGTTTATGGCTTGGCATTAACGGAAGTCACTCTGGATTGTGTGCGCGGAACCTATGATTTTGATGCCGTAAAAATTGTTCATGATTTTGGAAAAACAATGAATCCGAGTGTGGATTTTGGGCAAATTGAAGGGGGATTAATTCAAGGGATGGGTTGGATGACTATGGAAGACCTTCGTTATAATGACCAAGGCCAATTGTTATCCAATACATTATCCACATATAAAATTCCAGATATTTACTCCGTTCCCAAAGATGTGATTATTGAACCGTTGGAAACGGAAGGCAACGAGATGGCGATCCTAAAATCGAAAGCCGTTGGCGAGCCACCTTTGATGTATGGCATCGGCGCTTACTTTGCCATTGAAAATGCGGTCCGGGCATTTAACCCAAATTTCAATTCAACATTTGATGCACCCTTTACCCATGAAAAAGTATTAATGGGTTTATATGGCTCTATAGATTTTGAATGAAAGCAATCTCCTACTGGAAAAAAGTGTTATCCTTATTACAAGAAAATCAGAAGGTTTTTTTAGCCATGGTTGTTGATCATACCATCCACTCTCCAGGTACAACAGGTGCCAAATTATTAGTTACAGAAAAAAACGAAATAATAGGAACAATTGGTGGCGGTATCATGGAATATGAATTGGTAAATCGTGTACAGGAAATTTTATCAAAAAATAACTTTATCCCCGAAATCCACACTCTTAATCATAAAAAAACTGGATTAGGTGAACAATCGGGAATGATTTGTGCCGGAAAACAAACTAATCTGTATTATGTTTGTGAACCTAATAAAGACAGGGAATCGGTTGATGAAATCGTTCAGGTGTTATTAAAAAATCAAGCGGGGATTCTTTCCATATCATTGGAAGGATTATCACTACAAAACCAAAAACTTGAACCATCTGATTTTCAATTTAAATTTATAAAAAATGGCCATATCTGGCATTATCAAGAACAACTGAAAAACTTTAATCGGATAGCCATTATTGGGGGTGGTCACTGTTCTTTGGCTTTATCACGAGTCATGAAAAACCTGGGGTATGATATAACTGTATTTGAAACCCGAAAAAACATTTCTACATTAGATCAAAATAAGTTTGCTGACTCAATTCAGATTATAGATGATTATAAAATAGCTGCGTCTCAAATAATTTCACCGGAAAAAACCGAAGTTGTCATACTGACAACTGATGTGGCATCAGATGTTCGTGGTTTATTGGGTGTATTGGACAAACCATTCCCCTTTATCGGCGTAATGGGAAGCGAAAATAAAATATCTGAAATTAAAAATCGATTAAAAGCAGAAGGGATTTCTGATCAACAACTTTCTCGAATTACAGCACCCGTTGGATTACCTATGGCAAGCAATACACCGGAAGAAATAGCCATCAGTATTGCAGCACAATTACTACAATTAAGAGAAGAAAGTTTTAACTGAAATGATGTTATTTCATTATTTTCTTCAAGTGAAATGGTTATTAAAGGTTTCCCGAATTATGATCAAAAAACCCTAAATACTTTGTAAAATATGTAACATTATTTAACCAGGTTTAATCCTTTAAATATATAAGGGAGAGTTTATTACATGGCTGACATCCAAAATGCTTTAGAATCACATCTAATTGTCAATATAGATCAGGAATTGGCAGACCTTGTTTATAATTTGGGTTATGACACCAATAATGAAATTGAAAAATGGGTATTGTCAGGTAACGTTGCGAACCGAAAGGCTATATAATGTCCACTAAATTTTTCACCAATTCAGAACAAAATACACTACTTCGAAAATTTGAAGGTGTTTTTGAAAATAATAAAGATATCCAATTCTTTGATGCACTTGTAGGTTTTTTCCGTGCATCAGGATATTTTTCTATCCGTCCACATTTAGAAGATGTCCCTAATATTCGGATATTGGTGGGAATCAATGTGGATAAGATTATTTCAAAATATCACGCCAAAGGATTGCTTTTTCAATCCGACCATCAACAGACAATTAACGAGTTTTTGAATGATACAAAAAATGATATTCAAAAGTCCGAATACTCTAAAAAAGTTGAAGATGGGATTGTTCAATTTGTAGAAGATATTGTTAACGGTAAAATTGTTATAAAAGCACACCCCACACGAAAACTTCATGCAAAAATTTATATTTTTAAACCAGAAGGGTTTAACGAGCATCGTTCTGGCCATGTGATAACAGGGTCTTCCAATTTAACAGATGCAGGATTGGGAACTACGGACCAATCAAATTATGAATTTAATGTTTTATTAAATGATTATGACGATGTTGAATTTGCATCTAAGGAATTTGAAACACTTTGGGGTGAAGGTGTCCCCATACTTCCTGTTGAAATCAAGAAGATTCAAGATGAAACCTTTATCAATGCGGATCCGACACCCTTCGAAGTTTATATCAAATTTCTCATTGAATATTTTGATAAAAGTGTGGAATTCGATCCAAATTCCATTACGGATTTACCTGATGGCTTTATAAGATTATCCTATCAAATTGATGCTGTTAGTCAAGGTTATGATTTACTTTCAAAACACAATGGCTTTTTCCTTGCAGATGTTGTGGGTCTTGGTAAAACTGTTGTGGCCACATTGATTGCGAAAAAGTTTTTCTACAGTAATGGCTTCCCTTCACATATATCTACAATATTAATTGTTACGCCGCCTGCAATAAAACAAAACTGGATAGACACATGTGAATCTTTTGGATTAAAAACAGTCGAATTTATTA
>Ga0209042_1000162_pt1 | contig 82113 bp, 66 predicted proteins | sample SaaInlV_200m_DNA_6_FD_184649 | JGI IMG/M metagenome (GOLD analysis project Ga0209042, IMG submission 184649) | Marine microbial communities from expanding oxygen minimum zones in the Saanich Inlet - SI037_S2LV_200m_DNA (SPAdes) (version 2) | ecosystem: Environmental > Aquatic > Marine >... | reverse complement strand
TCGCTTTTACTCGTCTCTCTACTTCTGACTTTGGGCTCATTATTGGCTCCTTTTTCGGGTTGTTAGCCGCCCAAAGTATCTCTTATTTATTTAGATCAAATGAACCGAATTGGTCTGACTCCACACAGTAGAACCCCTTTAGGAGTGCAACCATGAAGAAGTTCATGCAATTCAAGAAAACCCAAACCCGATTGTTAACCTGGTTTTTAGTGATTGGCATAGTTCCTCTCCTTATTTCAACCTTTATTATTAGTCAACAGAGAATTGGGGTGATAAAGAGTAACCAATTTCAAAAATTGGTGGGTATTCGAGATTTAAAGGTTCGGGAAATCAATAACTGGCTGGGTGAAAGGATTGGAGATATTAGCACGATTGCTGGCGATTTTGAGATTATTGATTACTCAACGAATGTTTTCCACAGCCCCAAAGCAGCACATACTGCTGACCTCATGGAGGTTTCAGAGCAATTATTCCAAAGATATTTGGAGAATTATAATGATTATAATGAAGTGTTTATTGTTAGTGCTAAAACTGGTAAAATACTTGTATCGACGGACCAAACTGCTATTGGGTCTGATAAAAAGAATGACGTATACTTCACTCAAGCTCTTGAATCAGAGGCTCTATTTATTAAGGATATCTACCGTTCAAGCTCAAGAGGTTATCATCCAGAGATGACCTTCTCAGTACCAATTATGTGTAATCTTCATGATAGCCATCCTGTAGGTGTAGTGGTTGTACGCATTGATCTGGATAGGTCCTTGTACGATTTACTACTGAACCGTACCGGCATGGGGCAAACAGGTGAGACGCTGATCATCAACCAGCAAATGATGGCTTTAAATGAATTACGTCATTACGAAGATGCTCCTCTCAACCTGGAGATTGCCGCTGAGCCTGCTCGCAGAGGAGTCGCGGGATTAACTGGTATCATCGAGGTCGAAGATTATAGACAAGAACCTGTATTGGCTGCCTACTCTCACATTTCAGCCATGGGTTGGGGCTTTGTTGCAAAACAGGACCAGGCAGAGGTCTATGCCTCAATTGATAGACTTTATCGAAGTATAGTTATTATCGCTTTATTAGTAAGTCTGGGGATTATCATTCTCAGTCTATTTTTTGCAAAGTCCACCACCAAACCCATTCTAAATATGGTTGCTGCATCTAAGCGGATGATTGCAGGCGATTTTTCGGTACGCACTCAAGTTGGAACTTCTGATGAAACAGCAGGATTAGGTCTTTCGATCAATAATCTGGCAGCCACCATTGAGTCTCAAAATGAGGTGAGAGGGGGGATTGGGCTAATCTCTGATGCCATAGTCTCTGCAAATAGTTTAGAAGACTTCTCCAAACAGGTGCTTCAAACATATCTTACAATCTCACAAGCACAGTTTGGCGCATTCTACATACGGGATAAACATAGCGATAAGTTTGAACCATTAACCTCATTTGGCTTTGAAACTGAAAAATTACTTGATTTCGATATAGACGCAGAGGAAGGTGAATTTGCTAAGGTTTTTTCAACAAAACAGGTGGTTCGTATAAAAAAAATACCCGAGGATACGATTTTCCTCTTCAAAACGGTCTATGGATCTGCTGTTCCCAGGGAAATTGTCAATATCCCCATTCTTGTCAGAGATGAGGTGTTTGGAATCCTAACTCTGGCTAGTTTAAGATCCTGTTCTGATAACTGCATAGAAATAATCAATCAGTCATTAATCAATTTATGCACGGGATTCTCAAATATTCTAGCCGAAGAAAACACACGGCAGATTGCAAGTGAATTGGTTGATAAAAATCAGGAGCTGGAATCGTTGGCCGAGGAACTTCAATCACAAACTGAGGAATTGCAGGAGCAGAATGTTGAGTTGGATGCTCAACGCCATCAGGTTGAAGAGGCCAACCGATTAAAAAGCGAGTTTCTATCAAACATGAGTCACGAATTGCGTACACCACTCAACTCGATAATGGCTTTATCGAATGTTTTGGTAGATCAATCATCAGATCGATTGTCTGGCGATGAATCTGAATATCTGGAAATTATTGCCCGCAATGGGAGACATCTTTTAAAACTCATTAATGATATATTGGACCTCTCAAAGATTGAAGCTGGTCAGATGGAGATAATGATTACCACATTTTCATTAACGGGACTTATTGATGATATTGTTGAGGGGTTACGACCATTAGCTAATGAAAATGGTAATGACCTCAATATAAATATGATTGAAAACCTTCCAGACATAACCAGTGACCAATCCCTGGTGCACCGAATTATACAGAATCTCATTGGTAATGCAGTCAAGTTTACTGAGAATGGGCTTGTCACACTGACCATTAAGCAGAATTCGGCCGCAATATCAATATCTATCCAGGATACAGGGATTGGTATTTCAAGTGAAGCCCTACCCATGATTTTTGATGAATTCAGACAGGCAGACGGAAGCACGAGTCGTCACTATGGGGGAACCGGTCTGGGTTTGGCCATTGCCCAGAGGTCAGCCCATTTAATAGGCGGTGAGCTCAATGTAAAAAGTCAATTAGGAGAAGGCAGCACATTTACCTTTACACTTCCAAAGTCTACTCCGAAATTACATACTTCAATGCAAATACCTCCCGTTGTTTCTGCTACAAAACGCTCAAAACAACTGGTCTTAGGACGTGATCAAATTCGCTTACTGATAGTAGAGGACCAGGAGCCAGCAATCATTCAGTTGGAATCAATTTTAGAACCAATTGGATATACTCTGGATATAGTCCGGAATGGAAGAATGGCTTTAGACTATCTAGAAAAGACAACACCGGATGGTATCATTCTGGATTTAATGCTACCCGAAGTTGATGGTTTTGATGTGTTGAGAAGCGTTAGAGCTAATCAATCTACCTCCAATGTACCCATTCTTGTGTTGACCTCAAAAAGCCTTACCGCCGATGAGCTTGAGAAGCTTCGCTATAACAATATTCAGCAGCTGATTCAAAAAGGTGATGTGAATAAAAAAGAGTTAATTGATAAAATCGGGAGTATTCTTCAGCTGGACCCAGTAAGTTCAGAGCCAGAAGTACAAAAGGTTGCTGCAGCATCTAAGCGAGAGAAATCAACCCAGAGTCAAACAGAAATGGCTACCATTCTCATCATTGAAAGCAATGCGGATAGTCTGATCGCTTTAAAGGCCGTTTTTGGAGATGACTATGCCCTTTTGGAAGCCATGGATGGTGAAAAAGGCTGGGAGCTTTTCCAGTCTGAAAAACCAGATATTGTCTTATTGGATATCGTGTTACCCAAGCTTGATGGTTATGCTATTGCACGAAAAGCTAAGGCGCATCTTGAGCTGAAAGATATCCCCATCATTGCCATTTCTGCCAAAGCAATGAAGGGCGATAGAGAGAAAATATTAGCAGCAGGGTGTGATGATAGTCTGTCCAAGCCGATTGATATGCAGGAATTAAAAGCAAAAATATCAGAATTGATAAACCATTGATGTATACTATGCTGTTGTTCAGCTTTCAGGAGAAATTTCATGACAAAAATATTAGTAATTGATGATAAAGCTGATAATCTGGTTGTTGTAAAAGCCATCTGCAAAAAACTCCTGCCAGAGGTAGAGGTGATCACAGCCCTCTCTGGGAAGGCGGGTATTAATTTGGCCCGCAAGGAGAGTCCTGATGTCATCTTGTTGGATATCATCATGCCAGAGCTGGACGGCTATGAAGTATGCCGCTTAATAAAAGCAGAACCAGAGTTAAGCATCATCCCTGTCATCCTGGTCACAGCGATTATGACGAATACCAGTGCTCGTGTCAGGGGCCTGGAACAGGGGGCAGATGCCTTTCTTAACAAACCCATAAATGAAGATGAGTTAGTTGCCCAGATCAAAGTCATGTTGCGTATTAAAAAAGCCGAAGATGATTTGCGTCAAGAAAAGGGCGATCTTGAGAGAATTGTTGCGGAAAGAACAGCAACATTGTCGCAGAATGAGCGGAAATTTCGATCACTTTACGACAATTCCCCACTGCCATATCATTCATTGGATAGTGATGGAGTTTTCGTTGACGTGAACTCGACTTGGTTAGAGGTTCTCGGATATCCACGGGAGGAAATTATTGGACACAACTATGCTGATTTTCTCCATCCCGAATTCGTGAGCACTTTTAATAAGAATTTCCCGTCCTTTAAGAAGAGCGGTTTTGTAGTGGATGTCTATTTTAAAATCCGACATCAAGATGGCCATTACGTGGATATAAATTTGAATGGATCTATGGGCTACAATGGAGATGGCTCTGTCAAGCAAAGCTATTGTGTTTTCCAGGATGTCACTGATCGTAAAAGAGCAGAGAATAGATTACTCGAATCTGAATTGAAATTCAAGGCTTTCACCAATCAATCTGTAGACGGTATTAGTGTGGCGGATTTAGACGGAAATTACACTTTTGTGAACCCTGCTTTTTGTGAGATGGTGGGCTGGGGTGAGGCAGAACTTCTAACGATGAATGTTATTGATGTAACTGCAGATAAGCAGGATAAAGGGACCTTCAAAAGGACTAAATCGGTTGATGAGGGTGTACCGGTAACTGTTAATCTCGTTCGAAAAGATAGATCTGAGTTTACGGCTGAAATAACGGGCAAGGTTTTAACGCTAGGTGACACCAAGCGAGTGCATGGGACCATCAGGGACATCACCGAGCGTAATCAAATGGAAATGATACTCCACGAAAAAACTGCCTTGCTTGAAGATGCTGAAAGAATCTCGAATATTGGATCTTATAACCTTGATATTGTAAAGGGTATCTGGACTAGTTCGAATATCTTGAATATGATCTTTGGAATTACAGTACAATATGAAAGGGATGTGAATGGTTGGTCGGAATTAATCCATTCAGAGGACCGGGAGAGAATGTTGGCATATCTCACTCAAAATGTGCTGGGAAACCATGAGTATTTTGATCGAGAGTACCGCATCATTCGCATAAATGATTTGGAAGTTCGCTGGGTTCATGGAATGGGCGAATTGGTGTTTGATTCTGATGGCATCCCAGTCAACATGGTTGGAACCATTCAGGATATTACCGAACGCAAGCAATCCGAAGAAATGCTAAGAAAAAATGAATCTAACTTAAAGGCAATTATCGAAAATTCGCTGGAAAGTATTTGGTCGATCAATACAAATTATGAAGTTCAATATACCAATGAAATTTTTGCCAATTCTTTTATGGCTGCTTTTGGCGTAAAACTATTTAGAGGCGTCAACTTACTGCAATCGCTACCGGATAGCATTAGACCGCAATGGAAAGAGCGCTATGACAGGGCTTTTAAGAACGAACATTTTGTTTTTGAAGATGCAATAGATCTTGGTCATATTCAAATCTACATCGAAGTCGCTGTTACCCCGATTCTGCTTGATGATGAGGTTATCGGAGCATCTTTTTTTGGGCGGGATATCACCGAGAGCAGGCAGGCCGAAAAAACATTGATGGAAAGTGAAGATCGTTACCGGAAAGTGGTTCAGGATCAGACTGAATTCATCATTCGCTATTTACCGGATGGGACTCGCACGTTTGTAAATAACAGCTATTGTGCAGCCTTCAATCTTAGCCAGAAAGAAGCGTTGGAGAAAAATCTTTTTGACGGAATTTCAGCTGAGGATGGGCTGAGAATAAAAGCAAAAATAGCTGCAATAAATCCGACAAATCAAGTCATGGTCGACGAACACAATTTCATTCAAAAAGATGGTCATGAGGTTTGGCACCACTGGTCAGATCGCGGAATATTTGATAAAAAGGGAGTATTAAAGGAAATTCAGGCCATCGGTCAGAATATCACAGAGCGCAAGCTATCAGAACAGGCCCTCTTTGAAAGCGAAGCATTTAATAAATCTATCACGCTCACTGCCCCCGATGCCATCATTTCAATTAATGATTCCGGTCTAGTACAGAGCTGGAATACAGCGGCCGAAAGACTATTTGGATATAGTGAGGTTGAGATGCAGGGCAAGACCCTGGATCATATTGTAGCACCCCAACATGTTGCTGATCATACAGCTGGGCTTAAGCGTTTGCAAGGTGGCGGCAAAGCAAAATTATTGGGGGAGACCACTGAAATAACTGCCCTGCGCAAGGGGGGAGAAGAATTTCCCATCGAGTTGGGGCTTTCGAGCTGGACCACTGATGAGAATAAATTTTTTACTGGCATCATCCGCGATATTTCTGAGCGGAAAAGGATTGAGGCGGAGCTGAAGGAAGCGCTGCTGATAGCCGAACAGGCCAATGATGTCAAGGATCAGTTTGTGGCCAATGTTTCACATGAAATTCGGACCCCCCTCAATAGCATTCTTGGTTTTTCTGATTTATTCAAACTAAGGTACTCTGAATTGCTAAAAGAAAAGGATCAGGTAATTTTCGATTATATCGGTGAATCGAGCGCAAGATTGATGCATACAGTTGATTCAATTCTAAATATCTCGATGCTGAGGGCAGGAACAATTAGCATCCACAAAGAGATAATAAATCTGAATGAGCTCATCGTCATTACCGCAAATAATTTCAAGCTATCAGCTGAGAAAAAGAATCTATCCATCAAGTTCAGCAACCCTGACAGTCCAGTGAAAATACTCGCAGATAAGAACTGTGTAAGTTCAGCTCTAATCAATTTGACAGATAATGCAATCAAGTATACCAATGAAGGTAGCATTGAGCTAAAACTAGAGCTGATCAAGGGTCAGGCAAAACTCTCAATTATTGATACAGGGATAAGTATTTCTGAAGCATATAGACAGCGAATTTTTGAACCCTATACACAGGAAAGTGAGGGGTTTACAAAACAATACCAGGGTGTTGGTCTGGGGCTTGCCCTTACAAAACGATATCTTGATTTAAATGATGTGAAGCTCGAGCTCGTGAGCGAAAAAAATGTTGGCAGTACTTTTACGCTTACATTCCCAAAATATAAGGATAAGAAAAATGGAAAATGATAAAGCCAAAATATTGGTTGTTGAAGATGACCTTTCCTCTCAACAGTACTATACAATCATTCTTGAAGATAGTTATGACCTCAAAATAGTTTCAACTGTTATCGAAGCAAAAAAGGCTTTAGGAGAAGTTGATTTTCACATGGCTATTATTGATATTTCGCTACCAGGTGAAGAAAATGGTATTGATTTGATCAAATTCATGGAAAAAGAATATCCGAAAAAACCGAGATGCATCGCATTAACTGCTCACGCCTTTCCGCATACCAGGGTTGAAGCGTTGGAGGTTGGTGCTGTTGAGTTTTTCACAAAGCCAATCATGAGTGGTGTATTGATTGATTCTCTAGAGAAGCACATCAAGTCATTGTCAGACGAGTAAAAAGATTCACAAACTCATGTTAATTGACTGTAGTTCTTATGAAAAATAAATATTCGAGAGATGAAAAAAATAGAGTCATGATTGCACTATTTGCAGTAGTACTTGGGCTTTCAGCATCCATTGGGAGTCTGTTACTGGGAGTGAGTGTGCTTGAAGTGACGTCATATAAAATTGAAAATCAAATCGCCAAGTTTTACCAAGCAAAGGCCACCTCGTTAGCTTCAATATCCTCAGTGAACCATTCCTTTTCAGATTCAACCTTGCTCGCCGAGATGAATCGATCATGGCAGACAAGCCCTGATCTCCCAAAAGATGAATATATCTGTGTAATCGATGATTCATCATTGCTGCTCTATCATAGTGGTCAACCTCACACAGTGGGTAATAATATCAGCGAAAATCAGCTGGTTGACTCAGAGCAGCATATGACATCCACCCTGGGCACCCTCGTTCAATCGCCGAAGGATTATGTTGGTCATTATGTTTCCAGCGCGGGAGAGCTTCAGATAGCTGCCTTCTCCCCGATTCCAGGAAAAAATTGGATGATTGGAGTTCATCGTTCCAAAAGTGTCGTGGATTATGAAATTGATGACTCATTGAGACCTCAATATTGGGGGATTTTGATCATCAGCCTGGGAATCATTCCTCTGGCGCTATTGCTCCTGTACTATTCGATGCATCGTGGAAGTAAGCATACCAGGGTAATTGTGAAAGAACTAGCGAGGGAACGGATTCTCCTCCAGGGATTAATAGATAACACCCCCGACCATATCTATTTCAAGGATCGTGACAGCCGCTTTATCAAAATAAACAATTCCCAGGCAAAATTCTTGAATCTGAGGCATCCAGAGGAAGCCATTGGAAAAACGGAATTTGATTTTTTCCCAAAAGAACATGCACAGGTGGCATTTGAAGATGAGCAAAGAATGCTTAAAACTGGCAAACCCCTGATTGGCAGTGAGGAACATCACGTAATTGACAATAAAGATCAGTGGATTTCGTCTACAAAGTGGCCCCTGCAGGATACCAGCGGCGAGGTGTTCGGTACTGTTGGAATTTCGAGAGATATTACTGAGATATCAAAGACCCGGATAGAATTTGAACAGCAGACAAAGTTTCTCGAAGATGTCATTTCTTCCCTGCAACACCCCTTCCTGGTTATTGATGCCAATGATTATTCCATATTACTGGCCAATCCTACTGCTCGTAACTCCAAATTCGGTTCAGCATCAAGTTGTTATGCACTGAGTCATGGTTTTGATATGCCTTGTGATTCTGAAGAGCATCCCTGTCCGCTCGTCATAACCAAGGATACAAAGCAACCAGCTGTTGTGGAGCACATTCATCTCGGCCCAAATGGACACCCCACTCCTTATGAAGTCCATAGTTTTCCTATATTTGATGAAGATGGAGAAGTCGCCCAGGTTATTGAATATTCGCTTGATATAAGCGAGCGTAAAAGCGTTGAAAAGAAATTAAGAAGAGAATATCAATTGCAAGCAGTGCTTTACCAGATAGCAAGTGCCGAACAATTCTCGAAGACACTTGAAGACCTGTGTCAAAGCATTCATTCCTTTTTGAGCGAAGTACTGGACACAAAAAATTTCTATATCGCCATACTCGATTCAGAGCTCAAAAAATTGTCATTTCCACTCTTTATTGATGAGTATGATGATCATCCTGGTACCGTAGATTTTGGTAGGGGGATGACTGAATACATGTTGAACAGTAAAAAATCATTGTTAGCTCACAACGATGATATGGTGAGAATGGACGAGAATGGAGAAATAGCTTTAGAAGGGACACCAGCCAAAATTTGGCTTGGTACACCCATGAGAATAGGTGACCATTGCGTAGGAGCTATTGTTGTTCAGAGCTATGATGATGAAAATCATTTTGATGAGGGTCATGTCAACTTGCTTGAATTTGTCTCATCTCAGATAGCGACTTCCGTTATTGCGAAACAGGCTGAGGATAAATTGGCTGTCTCAGAGCGATTAAAGGAATTACTACTCGATATCCTTACCCATGATCTTAGAAATCCCATAGGGAGTATTTATAATTTCTCCGAGTTAGCCCGCGATCAATTTCCTGACGATACGTTAATTGAACACATTCATATCGGGAGCACAAGGCTTCTCAAGGTCCTGGATAACACTACCTTGTTAAGTCAGACAGTCTTTGGTGAAACCATTCCACTAGAAATTTTAAATTTGTATGATATGCTATACGAGACGATTGATGAGTTCTCAACACAGATCAAAGAAACAGAAATGACTCTAGAACTAAATTGTTCAACAGACATTCAAATTAAAGCAAATCCAATTTTAGGTGAAATATTCAAGAATTACATTAGCAATGCGATCAAATACGCCAGTGTGGGAAAAAGAATAATAGTTCAAGCATGGGAAGAAGATGGCGTACAGATTAGTGTGGATGATTTTGGCGACACCATCCCAGAGCAGGAGAGGAGTCTCGTCTTTGAACGAAATATCCAACTTGCTAAAGAAAAGAAAGTGGGGCGGGGTTTGGGGCTAGCTATTGTGAAGCGCATTGCTCAAGCACATAATGCACAGGTGTGGGTTGAGCCAAATACTCCCAGGGGCAATCGTTTTTACTTACATATGCCTCAAGAAATTAGTTAGAGCAAATACCATGGAAAGAGGGCTGAATACTTGAAGGGGACAGATTCAATTTATAATGAAAATATACTAGAGAGTTCAATGAAGAACTTCATAGGAAATTCAGGGAAGAGATATTTTCAAGACTCTCTGGTTTCTCAATCTTTTATTGTTATGGCAGTAATGCTTATATCACTTTCTGGGTTAGGACAAGTACTGGCAGCTAATCCAAGCCAAACCCAGATCACCAAAATCGATGAACTCCAAAACGTGCTGGATGAGGTCAAAAACCAATTTAGTGCTGACTCGTTGGCGGTTGAGGGGATGTTCGATTCCTTGATTGTTGTGTCGCAGGGCTACAAGCCACATCTGGCCTACCTGCAATATTATCAGGGGATGTTTTATTTTGATCGCAGTGATCTGGTGCGAGCAAAAAATATGCAGTCCAGCGCATTGAATTTGGCTCGGGAGTCCAATAATGATCAACTCACTGCAAAGATATTAATTCAGTTGGGGACCCTGGAGAGTGCTCAGGGCAATAATGCAACTTCCATAGAAATTTACATGTCTGCCATTGAAGCCGCGACTCGAGCAGGAGATCACCGTACCATGGGGGCTTGCTATTCGTTGCTGGGAAACATCCATAGAATCCTGGGTGAATATAAAGAAGCAATTAGTTATATAACCAAAGCGGAGACACACTATTCCGAAATTGGTTTCAATGAAGGGGCAGCCTGGATTCAGTACTCACTTGCAAATATCTATAAAGATTTAGAGTTGCACGAGGAAGCGTTGGATTATTTGTATAAGAGTCTGGATACATATGAAAAGGAAGTCAAGGATAGCCTGGGAGTAGCCATCTGCCTAGATCAGATTGGGGATATATATTTCGATCAAAAGCTATTTGAAGAAGCGCGCCAATTTGTTCTAAGATCAAATAGGATCCATTCCAAGGCTAATGACTCACATGGAATGGCTATTACACTAAAAAATTTGGGCAAAATCGAATATGAACTATCGAATTTTGATAAAGCCATCGAATTTCTTGAGCAGTCACGTATGCTCAAACAAGGCAGCAAACATGTGTTAGTGTTAAGTCAAATTTATGAATACATGGGTCGTGCTCTTTTTGATTTGGGGCGACACCAGGCCGGAATTGATACAGCAAAAACAGGCTTGAAGCTGGCGACTGACAACCAGCAACGTCGTATGGAAAACCGATTGTATGGGGTGTTGGCAGCCATGTATCGTGAGCAGGGAGATCTTGAAATTGCGTATCATTACTTATCGCTTCAGACTTCTTTAACTCAATTGCTTGCAGATCGACTGGCTTCAGTGAAAATCACAGGTATGAGAAATTTTCATGAAAGAGAGGGGCGCCTCCGAGAACTAAATACGCTTCATTTTGAAAATCAGCTGATCAAGCTGAAGTTAGATAAACAGAAAACAACCCAGATACTACTAGCCTTGGTGATGATTTCCTTTATCGGTTTTTCAATTGTTCTGATTTTTATGTTTCTCTCAAAAAGGAAAACACTGTTATTGGTCAATGCACAGCGCAAGGAACTTGAAGATCTGGTGGCAACCAAGAATAAATTCTTCTCGATTATTTCGCACGATCTTAGAGGTCCTCTCGGAAGCACCTTGCAGTTAATGTCAACGGTGATAGAATTTTTCCCAAAGTTATCAAAGGATAGAATCTTAGAGCTTCTAAAATCAATGAATGACACGAGTAAAAAAACTTTCACACTCCTGGAGAATTTGCTGGTTTGGTCACGTTTTCAGACTGGAGCAATGCAGGTGAATTTGCTCAAAATTAATTTAGGGGAGTTCATAGAGAATGAACTTTCAATGCAAGCGGAAAAAGCAAAAGATAAAGGCATCCAATTAAAAAGTTTACCTGTGGATGATTTGTTTGTTAATGCAGATCCTGATATGCTGGGTACGATCCTAAGAAACTTGATATCAAATGCGATTAAATTTACTCCTGCAGGGGGTGAGATTAAACTTTTTGTATCCTTAGCTGAGTCAGATGTACTCGTGAGAGTTGAAGATACAGGAATTGGAATCCCTGCTGCAGAGCATGAAAATATTTTCCTGTTAGAAAACAAATTTAATCGGAAGGGCACTGATGGGGAAGAAAGTAATGGTCTGGGTCTAATTCTTGTGAGAGATTTTGTTGAGGAAATGGGTGGTACTATTAGTGTGGAGAGCGTAATAAATGAGGGTGCCGCATTTACTTTTTCACTGAAGACTCAATGAAATTTGAGGCGCACCCATACCGTGATCGAAATCAATTGTTTAAAATAAGCTAATGTGAGATCATCAAGATACCCGTGGGGTTATCTTGTGAATTTCTCAGGGTGGATAGTGAAAGCAGGCACGCCAGGCTTTGACCATCCTTTTGTAAAAATTCAATTTCTAATTGACTTCGTCGCCCTCGGGATATGGTGTTTTTAATAAGACTGAGGTCATCTGGATTGATTAAATAGTCCAAAATACTCCTTCCATAGACCTCATCATGGGAATATCCAAGCACCCATTGTGCTGCTCGATTAAACTCCCTGATATTATCAGCACTATTCAAAGTGATAATCATTAAAAAGGAACTGTCTATAATGCTCCTAGCAGCTTCTAAGGCCACAGACAACTCGGATTTTTGTTTTTGCCGATAAGTAGCTGTTTCAATCACCAGATTGAGATCACGATCATTGAAAGGTTTCAGTAGATATCCAAAGGGTTTTGTAATTTTTGCACGTTGAAATACTTCATCGTCTTCCTGAGCGGTCAAATAGACGATGGGGACATCAGTAAAAGCTAAAATCTTATTGGCAGTCTCAATACCATCATCATCGTTGTCCAGTAAAATATCCATCAGGATCAGGTCAGGTTTGAGATCCTTGGCTAATTGAATGGCCATGGCTTCATTTCTGGCGATCCCGACTACTTCATATCCGAGATAATCCAGCTTAAAAGTGATAAATTTTGCCATTTGAGGTTCATCTTCTACTACCAGGACACGAGTAGGAAGATCAACTTCTACAACAAGGGCATTACTAATATCAGACATGAGTAACTTTCAATATATATAATAGCTTTGCTTACAATATAAGACCAGGTATGGACTATCCAATTCACCCTTTCTGTAATCTAAGAATTCCTGTCTTGTATTTAATGAGAGCAGAATGACCCTATCGAAATATGATAGCTTCTTATCCATCTAATCATCTAGGTCATGATGCGCATAATTACTGGAAAACTTCGTTTCGCAAATTCAAGATCACTTCACAAGCATTGATCAGGAATGTTGGTGACTAGGCTTTCTAAGGGAATTTTCTACAGAGGATATATTCTTCAGCGATGGATTCGGGGGTAATTCCTATAGAAATCTAGGGTTAGCCTTACACATTAGATTGACTTGATGTTTAACATCTAAGTGTCAGGGAAATCAACATTAGGAGTCCGGCCATGAAAACTTTAAACATCTTTTTTATCATTTTGATTGCAATGGTAGTCAGCAACTGTGAGAACCCTCGTTATGTAGAAGCAGGTGTGATCTGGACAGATGATTCATATTTTTCAGCTGATGGAGACTGGTATCTGGCAATATCAGATGGTTGCTATTCTAATTGTGAAGGTGCCACACTTGATATTCTCGAACAAATGCCCATTTCAGTTAATCGTAAAACAACCCAGAAATTTGTTCTGGGATCTGGTGCAGAAGGCAACCTGACTGCATTCGTCTATCTCGATATCAATAAAAATGGCATCTATGAAGATGGTTATGACAAATTGACCGGTTATAAATATAATTATGCTGTATCCAACCAAACGACCTCAATAGCTGTATCAGCTTATTTCTAGATACAACTCTAGCTTTAGGTTGGACAGCTGCCCTGCTTAGCAGGTCCTCTAGCAGCCTGCCAAATCACCCGAGCCTCTGAGAGCATATTTCAGGGGCTTTTTTCTATGGAAAGTCATAAATATTGGTCCAGGTTTCCTGTTCTATAAATCTTACAAAATTGGTAGTATCTGTAATTACTTGTTGACAAGAGTAATTTACAATGATTTTAGCTAAGCCGTTAATAGCAGTAAAAACAATAATATAACCCTGCATGATAAGACTGGCTCAATCTTTGAAATATATAATGTGTGATATTTTTGATTTGAGTTCGTACAAAATCCTCCCCACTGAACAGATATCGAATTCCAGGGGAGAAAAAGGTTAGGTAAAATATGTCGAAGATACTGGTTATGGAAGATGAAGAATCAATGGGTGAGTTCATGGTGGCCATGCTTGAATTAGTGGGTTACAATGTTGATCTTGCTACAGACGGAATGGTAGGAATGGATCTGTTCAAAAATGAGCATTATGACCTGGTAATTACGGATATGATTATGCCACGCAAAGAAGGCTTTGAAGTGTGTGAGGAACTTTTGAAGTTTCAACCCGCACCTGAAATAATTGCTATGTCTGCTGCCTCTCCAGAATATTTGAAGTTTGTCTCAGCCTTAGGCGTTAAATATACTTTTGAAAAACCCTTCGATGTTCCAGAATTTTTGGAGTCGGTGAGTCAAGCACTGCAGGGACAGCAGTCAAACCTGGCCTAACCAGCGCCTACAGTATAGTTCATCAACAATATCTCAGTTTGAAAACATTCAGTCCTGATAGAGGGACTAAGAATAGTTATTCCCATGTCAATTGAAATAGAATGACAGTCAGGACAAATACTGGATTTATCCTGACTGTAAAACGGGGCTACGATCTAATCAATGGAGAAATTGAAGGGGAGTTGGAAGAGAACTGAGAAACTCTTGTTGTTATGAGTAGCTGGGATCCATTCTGAGCGTGATACGGCTGCCATGGCTGCTTCATCAAGTAAATAGCCCCCACTTTGAATAACCTGAATGTTCGACACATTGCCAAACTCATCCACCCTAAATCTGAGAATGACATTTCCTTCCATACCCATCTCCATTGCGAAATCAGGGTAAGTTACGTGTTCACAAACTGCTGGTATGCCACCCACGGGTCTTGGCTTTGTAACAACGTCGGCCTCAAGAGGCATTGCATTCAGACTGAATGCAGCTACCAAAATAATAAGACCTGGCTTCATCCATGATTTTGTTGTCATGATGGTCTCCTTCATCGGCGAATATTGTTAAATAACTCTTATCGCCTGAATTAATTGACAAGTCCTATGCCAATTCATGAAGAGAGTTCCCGTAAACATCGGTAAAACATAGAGTTATATTATCTATCGTAATTAACATTAGTTAATATTGCACAACTAAAATGTTATTGTGGTGATATGGGTCTATATGTAAATGATATAGTCTAAACTATTGGTTATTATCAACTATTGCTTTGGTCATATCCATTACACGCTGATCTGATGTTTCTGCAAAAAATGTCAGGCTGCGGTTCCAACAAATCTGGGATGAATCCATTTAACATAGCCAAATACGATGGGCAGACAGACCAGATACATGAGAATACCATAAACACCTGAGGGCAGACTGAGCAAAGATAAACCTTCACCTGAAGGCAGGATTAGATTCCCAACAGTGATTCCCACTGTGGCATTTTGAATTCCAGTTGCAATGGCGACAGAGACAGCTTGAGCCTCATTCATTTTGAAAAGATGGGCACTGCTGTATCCCATAAACAACATGATTATGATCAAGGTTACAATTCCAGGTCCGAGGACGGTCACATTATTCACAAAGGTATCCCACTCACTGGATAGGGCTCCAATAACGATGACGACAAATAGGATTGCAGAAATCTTACTGGCCTTGGGTTCAAATCCACGTGTGAATTCCTCTGCTTTATGATGTACCAGTAATCCAATGGCGACGGGGATGGCAGTGATTAAAAACATGGTGATACCCAGCGAGAGCACATTGATAGGAGGAGCTTCGGCGCCCATGAAGTAGGCGATAGAAAACCCTGTGATGATAGGTAAGGTAATCACGCTTACAACGCTAACCACAGCTGTATATGATATGGAGAGAGCCGTATCCCCTTTGGCCAATTTTGTTAAGATGTTGGAGGTAACACCACCAGGGCAACAGGCCAGAATCATGAGCCCAACGGCCATTTCTTTGGTTAATCCAAATAACAGAATTAGGCCGAATGCCACGAGAGGTAGGAGTACCATCTGATTGAGGATACCCACAGCAAATACTTTTGGTTGTTGCGCAACATTTTTGAAATCGTTGAGGGTTAGACTCAGTCCAAGACTGAACATGATAAAGACAAGGGAAAGGGGTAGAATGATATCAATAATCACGGGGTACTCCATTCTTCGTTATTGGTCTTTGATAGAATAAGGGTTTACATATTTGACAGGGGATTCCCTGTTCTGTTGTTAACCCAATTTTAGGATTCTATACAAGCTAGACCATTCTTCAAATATTGATACTCTTTTTCAATTGAAACTACTGTTGCGCATCTACTTAGTCCCAGTGTGGCTTGAAACCTTGTCGGTATCAATAAGCAGGTTATTTTCAACCAAATTATATTTTCTATCCATGCTGCTTATACCTGAAAAAGGAAAATGAAATGTTCACCAAAGCCATTGTCAGAACACCAGCAGCCAGCATGATCAAGGGACTCACATCTGCCAGCCTGGGAGTGCCAGACTTTGATCTGGCTCTCAAACAGCATGCTGAATATATCCATGCTTTAGAAGCATGTGGCCTGGAGGTGATTTGCCTGGAGGCGAATACTCAATATCCAGATTCAACCTTTGTAGAAGATGTGGCTTTGCTTACGAAAAAATGTGCCATCATTACCAATCCAGGTGCCCCATCACGACGTGGAGAGACAGAAGGAATGCGCGGTGTCCTGGATAAGCATTTTGAGGATATTGAAGTAATCCAGTCACCAGGTACCCTTGAAGCAGGTGATGTGATGATGGTGGACTCTCATTTTTTTATTGGTTTATCCGCCCGGACCAATCAATCAGGAGCTGATCAGCTTATTGCCCATCTAGAAAAATATGGATTTAACGGGTCAGTTGTGGCTTTAGAGGAGGTTCTGCATCTGAAGACAGGTGTAGCCTACCTGGAGCACAATAATCTGCTTGCCTGCGGTGAGTTTCTGACCCATCCTGATTTCCAAAAATTCAATATTTTGCCCATCGCCAGCGTTGAAAGTTATGCAGCCAACTGTATATGGGTGAATGACAAGGTGCTTATCCCGTTTGGATACCCCAAAGCACGAAATACAATCAGTAATGCCGGGTATGATGTGCTGGAAGTTGATGTATCAGAGTTCCGCAAGCTGGATGGCGGTTTAAGCTGTCTTTCGTTGCGATTCTAAAAATTTAGCACATCAATCTGATTTCCACCTTCAAATATCGAGCTAAATCAATACATTGTCATCGCTTTGTTAAATTGTTGAGTTGAAAGACGCTTGACTAACAAGTCCCCGATTACAATATTCCTGCTTCAAATTAATCATCTGTGAGGGAATCTTATTTTGTCATCATTTCTGAATAAACTAGCATACGGAATTCTAATCTTCTTACTCCTCACCCAGTGGGTCTTGGCATCTGCTGCAGGCATATCCAAGGTAGAACTGGATGGGAAGGGGCGTCCCCTGTGGGAATCTGGCATCATCTGGCTGAAGGTGAAACCAACAGTTTTGGTTGACCGTAAGCAGAAAGAAGTAACAAGTTTTAACAGCCCTTCTTTAGATAGTAAGATTAAGGAGTATGGCATACTGGGTATCAGAAGATCCTTTCATCCCATGGAACGTCCTGGAAGAACAGATCTGCCGGACCTGACACGAATATTCACCCTTGAATTACCTGCCAATGCCAATGCCAAATGGCTGGTTGAAGCCCTCAACCAGGACAGTAATGTTGAATATGCTGAACGTGTACCAGCCGTTTATCAAGATACGATTCCCAATGACGAATATTACGAATCAATTATGTACCACCTGCCCCAGATACAAGCTGAGGAAGCCTGGGATATTCATAAGGGTGAAGATGGTGTTGTAGAGGTAATTGTAGGTATTTGCGATTCGGGTGTGGATTGGAAGCATCCTGATCTGGGACCAAACATCTATAATCGTCTCGGCGAGGATGCAGACGGGGATGGTGTTACTATGATCTGGGATGGCTTGGAATGGGTCCTGGACCCAGATGACCTCAATGGCATCGATGATGACAATAATGGCTACGTAGATGATTTGATTGGCTGGAATATGATGGCTGATCCTGAGGGGAATCAGAACAATAACCCCATGGATCCACCGAACCGTGGCCATGGCTCACACGTTGCTGGTCTGGCTGCCGGCGTCACTAACAACACCATCGGTATTGCTTCCATCAGTTGGAATGTCAAGATATTGGGTACTTCCCACAGCTATACAGAAGATGGGGGTCATTATATTTTTCGCGCTTATAGCGGTCTGGTTTATCTGGCTGACAATGGGGCAGACATCATCAATGCCAGCTGGGGCGGTGGAGGCTATTCTCAAGCCGCAGCAGAGGTGATTCGCTATATAACTGGTGTAGGAGCAATCTTTGTTTCATCAGCCGGTAATGAAGATGATGGAATGGGCGGGATGACAGGCTTTGGCCCCCGTTATCCTACCAGCTATCCAGGTTGTATAAGTGTTGCTTCAGTTGACCGTTATGACAGTAAAGCCTGGTATTCCAGCTTTGCATGGTCCGTGGATATTGCTGCCCCAGGTGGGAATCATGCCCCCGGTTTGCTCAGCACAGTGCCCTATGGTAGTGGATATGATTATTACTCGGGGACATCAATGGCGGGTCCTGTAGCAGCTGGAATGTTCGCTCTGGTTAAATCCTATCATCCAGACTGGACCAACGCTGAAATCATCAGGCAGGTTCTGGGGACGACTGATAATATTGATGCTAATAATGACTACTACACAAACTGGTTAGGGTCGGGTCGCATCAATGCTTTTCGTGCTCTTAATGAAGAGAATGTCACCTTGGTCAGTGAGCTGAAACAAGACCTCTGGGATGTGTCGCTTAACAATCCCGCTGCTGAGGATTGGGAAATGCAACCAGGGCAAAGTACAGATATTGGCTTTATTCTGAGAAACTATTCACACCTGATTGGGGATTCATCAACCACCTTTACACTTACCAGTAGTGATCCCCATGTTTCGATCACTAATCCAAGTATAATGGATACCATATTTGCCGATGATTTTTATGCAGTTGGCGACTTTTCCCTTATCGTTGATGAAGATGCCAACACTGAGGTGGCAGAACTCTGGTTGATAACTCAACCGCAGAGTGCAGAGGTCATTACAGGTGATTCAATCCACTTTGATCTGTTGGTGAACAGTACTTCCCTAAACACAACATTTCTAGATCTTGAATTGAGTGTTGACGCTGTAGATACCAGTATTATTACTATTCATAATTCAGCAAGTACTCCTGTGAACATCAACACAGAGGCTTCAAGTGTTGATCCGAATTCACTCCTCTGGCATGTGAGTGAAACGAATGCATATGAGGGTAATTCCTGGTGGTGTGGAGATCCGGATATCGGGGGTTACCCCAACTCTACGGTTCAATATATGTATTTACCCGTAATAGACCTGAGCTCGACGAGTAATCCTGAATTGACTTTCATGCTGGATTGGTACATTGAGGATCCAGGTGGTGCTGATGCTCCGTTTGATGGCTGGGATGGTGCCAACGTCTGGATTTCTACAGATCGAGGAGAAACTTTTGAGGTTATCCAACCAATTAGTCCTGCTTACACCTGTACCGCTCTTTCGGCCTGGGGGGATTATTGGGAATTAGGGCTGGTTCCAGGCTGGGCAGGTAACAACAATGGTTTTGTAGAAGCACAGTTTAATCTATTTGCCTTTGCTTCAGATGAGATCATTATCCGATTTGGTTTCGCAGCTGATGGTGGTGCTACTGGTTTAGGTGTCTTTATTGACAATATCTCTGTGCATGACGGGACAAATCTGCTGTTTGAGAATGATGGGGTTTTCGGTGGAGGTATTCATGTTGATGGTTTTCCATCAGAAACGATCTCAACCCCATGGCTTGAGTTTCCCAATGGCACCAATACAGTACCTGCAGGAGGTGATCTTGATTTAGAGATTGTGACGAATACTGCAGGGATGTCACCGGGTTTCTATTCCACTACAGCGAATGTAATGCATTCAGGACATGTCCTGGATGGGATAGATATCACTCTGGCCATAACAAATGATCCAGTGAAGCAGGATCCATCCAATCTTCCACAAGATTTTTCCCTTAATCAGAATTACCCGAATCCATTCAATCCATCAACAACATTAAGTTATGCCTTACCAATAAATGTTGATGTAAGCATTCAAGTATATGATATCACTGGTCGTCTGGTAAGTAATCCTGTTTCCTGCCAACAATCTGCAGGATATTATTCATTTGATTGGCAAGCCAGAGACCTAAAAGGTAAGGCCCTTGGAACAGGATTGTATTTAGCCAGAATCCAGGCCGGCGAGTTTACAAAAGTGATACGGATGGTCTACCTGAAATAGTCCAATAGATGCAGACCGAAGAAGTGTGTAGCATGAAATGACAGCATAGTCAGATCTGTTATTCCGACCAGGAGAATTGACTCAAGCAGGCTCCTAAATACTGGACTGATGCATACTTGCGGTTTATACTTGTGCCCCCATAAAAGGGAACGTCTCTGAGCAGAGATTCAATTTGAAATGGGTGAACAAAATTCACGAAAGATAGAAGGCTTCAATAATGATATACCGTAGTACTTATAATATGATTGTCGAGAGAATTCGAGAGATTAATGATGATATCAAGCAGAATAGTAAGGACATCAAAAGGGCTGCAGATTTTGGCGACCTAAAGGAAAACGCTGAATACCATGCTGCCAAAGACAATCAAGCTCATCTGCACAACAAACGTCATCGTTTTGAGAAGCATCTTGATGAAGAGGTTGTAGAGCCAGGGGATGTGAATGCTGATAGAGTATCATTCGGGACCCAGGTAACCTATACCGATGGCGAGAATCCCATCACTGTGTCCATGGCGGGTGCAGCGGAGTATGAACTGGAACTCTACGAGAATATTGTCACAACCTCATCTCCTTTCGCACAACGTGTACTGGGCAAGCACGTTGGGGATACCTTGACTCTGGATCTCCCTGGAGGAACCAAGACCTTGACTATTCTGGATATTCAACTGCTGAAATAGATTCAGCTGCTTCAATATTTATCCCCCTGATACCAGGAGGACAACCACTTTTTGTCATTACGAGGGCAGTATGCCTGAAGTAATCTCTGGGCCATTATTGAACTGAGATATCGAGATCGCCGCAGTCGTTTCACTACCTTCGCGATGACGAGTTAGGTTGATTCCGTGTGGTGTCCACACATATTTACAAATGTTAAACCCATCAGAGGGAGTTGCCATGCTTTCAAATCTCAGATCAGAATTCATGCTCGAACCAGATATTCACTATCTGAATCATGGCTCATTTGGTGCCTGCCCGCTTGAGGTCTTTGAAGATTTTCAAAACTGGCAACGCATCCTGGAAAAGAATCCCATCGACTACTATACCAGACAGCTAAAAGGTTTATTTGGGAAGCAAGCCAGCGGTCCCCTGGAAGATGCCAGAATAAAACTGGCCGAATTCGTAAACGCTGATTCAGAGGGTATGATTTTCACACCTAACGTAACAGTTGCCCTGAATGCCATTGCTAACTCGATTCAACTTCAAGCCAACGACGAAGTCCTCACCACAGATCATGAGTATGGCACCATTGTAGCCACCTGGGCACGTAAATGCGAGCAGCAGGATGCTATTCTCAAGCAGGTAGAGATTGATCTCCCTGTGACCACACAGGCTGATTTAGTTGATTATTTCTGGAAACAGGTGACTCCTAAAACCAGAGTGATTCTCATGAGTCACATCACGTCGGCGACAGCGCTGGTTTTGCCTGTTAAAGAAATTTGCAAACGAGCTCGGAAAGCTGGAATTATCACTGTGATTGATGGTGCTCATGCTGTGGGGCAAATCGAATTGGATATCAGGGATATCGAGGCAGATTTTTACACCAGTAATTGTCATAAGTGGTTGCTTACTCCCAAGGGAACGGCATTTTTACATGTTCATTCCAGTCAGCGAGAAACATTTGAACCTCTGGTAATTAGTTGGGCTGAAATCAATCAACCCTCCTTCTCTCTGCGACATGAAATGTGGGGTACCCGTGATATGGCTGCTTTTTTGAGTATTCCTGCGGCGCTCAAATTTCGTAGCAAACATGATTGGGAGACCCGTAATTCAGAAGCTCGATCACTCCTGCATGAATATCGCGATAGTTTTGCAAACGCATTTGGACGAGAAACGATTTGTGATCGATCCTGGCTGGCACAAATCGCCAGCGTTTTGCTACCTTCAGAAACGAACCTGTTGGAACTGTGGCGTTATCTATGGGAAGAACATCGCGTGGAAGCCATGATTACCAAATGGCGTGAGGAACCCATTATACGGCTAAGCTTCAACGCCTACAATACTTCAGATGAAATGGACTTGCTGCTACAGGCCATACGTCAACACCAAAATCTTTAACTTAATCTGTTCCCAGACCAAAGACTTCCTCAATACTCATAGCGAATACCTGAGAAATTTCGAAAGCCAGCTTGAGAGACGGGTTGTATTTCCCCTTCTCCAGAAAAACAATGGTTTCCCGGCGTACTTGAACCTTGTCGGCAAGTTGCTGTTGGGTTAAGCCATCCCGTGCCCGGAGCTCCTTAATTCTGGTCGGCATGGGGAATTCCATTCCGCTTGAAATAAAGCCATGTCAAGCCATAGATAGCTGCGGCAGCCATAATACCAATGCCCAGCATTTCTTCTGAATCTGGAAATTTGCTACGGAATGCAAATATGGCAAACCAGGACATCATGGAGTAGCGAAATGCATATGCTCCTGCATGGATTTCAAGGAGTCGACTCATCTCATCTTCCAGGGGAATGTTCTTCTGCTTATCCCGTGCATTCTGAATACTACGATACACAGGTACAGCCAGCACGAGCAAGGCAATGACGATAATGGCTATCATTTTAAAGCTCAACATGGGTTCATATTCAAGTAGATAAAATGCGAATCCGCCGATAACACACAGCGCCAGGATTGGAACTAAAAAAAGACTACAGCTATTTTTGGACATATTAACCTCCAGTTAGATAATTCTAACATAAAGTAGTATATATCTAACATATTGCAAGAAAATGTTATATAAATCTAACTAATTATATATTGTCAGTGATAATATTCGCTTACGACTATTCTTGAATCCACCAGATATTAGCGGTCTTTTCATGGTGTATTTTATTGTTTTAGCCCAATATTATCGGAATTCAGAAACTGATAGCTTGTGGAGCCCAAAAATTGAAAAAATGTATCTATTTATATTGAATACTTCTGAGCAACGTAAGGTTTAAAAAATAAGATTACTTAAGTGACATAATATCACCCACGGGAGGGAAGAAAAATGAATCAGGACTTTTATCAAAAAATGAGATCAGACATTCGGGACTGGGTACAATCTAAAACCGGAAAAGAAAGTCAATGGTCAGAGTATCTGTTGCTGGCTCCTGATCTTTTTCATCTCTTGGCCAAACTGGCCTTGGATAAAGAGGTTCCAAGTTCCGAAAAGGCTAAAATTGCCGGAGCCCTGGCCTATTTCATTTCTCCCATCGACCTACTCCCTGAGGCAATAATCGGCCCCCTGGGATATTTGGATGATGTCGCCCTGGCAGCTTATGTCATCAATTCAGTAATGAAAAATTGCGACCCTGGAATTGTGACCAGGCATTGGGCTGGTGAGCAGAATATACTGGAACTGGTACAACAGATTGTTGATGTGGCCGCAGATATGTTGGGTAATAAAATCTGGGATAAACTGAAGAGGATGGTGAAGTAGTGAAGAAGCATTTTGATGTAAAAAGCGTGCTTGTTGGTGTTCTGGGAACCCTGCTACTTATGTCACTTATATCCGCCAAGCAAAATGAAGGTGAAATGGGTGCGCTAAGTGTGAGTTCCATTACTATTCGTCAGGGTGGCGGACTCAGAATTTTATCTCATGCTGGTGAAAATACCGTACTTATTTCAGGCTCAAGCAAGGGTGGTGGCTCTATAGTTGTCAGAAATTCTCTTGGGGGAACCTCAGCCAGATTTGGTTCCAATTCGGAAGGCCAGGGTGGCTTTGTTGCTTACAATTCTGAAGGGAAAGTAAGTGCTCATATGGGAACCGGAGAGTTTGGTGAAGGTTTTATCCGCACTTTTGACAAGCGACAGGCTCCCACCGTTTACATGGGTGCAAGTTCACAAGGTGGTGGCCAGTTAACGACTTACAATGAGGTTGGAAAGGAAACGGTCTTTCTAGGTACCGGTGCCTCTGGGAACGGATTTCTCCGCACTGCCAATGAGTATGGTAAAATGAGCGCCTATATAGGGACAGGCAAATCCAGTACTGGCATGGTGCTCCTGTGTGACCGCGACGGAATGACCAGATGGGTTGAGAAAGTTGATTCATAAGTAAAATTTATTTTCGAATTTGAATCCGGGTAAAAAGTGTATGGGAGCGGAAATTGCTTTGGCTTTCATCTCGAGTTTAGGTCTGGACCAGAGGTCAATAGATTAAAAAGTTAGAGGGGAGAGGGGATTCCGTTGAAAATTATTTCAAGCGCGACAGTTGCTTTGTTGATCTGTCTTCAGGTCTTTTTGGCCTGTTCAACTCCAAGAAACTCAAAAACGGAAAGTATTGAAATGAATATTATACCTAAACCACAGGCTATGATGATTCAAGGTGGTGAATTTATTTTTGCTGAAGTCACCTCCGTTTGGATATCCGATGATATTACCAGCAAGGCATTTTTCATGGATTATTTAAACTCTATCATTCCAAATATGAAGGCTGGTACCCAGGGAAAAGCGGATATTGAAATTCATCGTATTCAAGATGCCAGCATGCCTGAGGAAGGCTATCATTTTCAGGTTAGCAGCCATGCAATTCAAATCACCGCAGCGGATGATCCTGGATTTTTCTATGGTATACAGACCCTGCGCCAGCTATTACCTGCTTCTGCAGAGCAGGGTGTCAACTCTCTTGCAGGTCATTCAATCCCAGCTGTAAACATTGAGGATTATCCCCGGTTTGGCTGGCGTGGAATGCATTTGGATGTCTCCCGTCATTTTTTCCCAGTGGAATTTGTAAAACAATACATCGACATGATCGCCCTTCACAAAATGAATGTGTTTCACTGGCATCTTTCCGATGACAATGGCTGGAGACTTGAAATTAAGCGTTATCCTAAATTGACTGAAACTTGCGCCTGGCGTGTGGATCGGGAGCATGAGGATTGGCGTAAATGGTCACCCATCGAAGCAGGTGAAAAAAGTACTTATGGTGGCTTCTATACTCAGGCGGAGGTACGTGAGGTCGTGGCATATGCAGCCTCCAGGCAAATTACTGTTATCCCGGAGATTGAGATGCCAGGACATTCCTCAGAAATATTTGCAGCATATCCCGAATTATCCTGTAAGGGAGAGCTGTTGCCTGTTCGCCCTGGTAGTTATTGGCCTAATGAGGATATTTTCTGCGCTGGAAATGATTCCGTCTTTGTTTTCCTGGAGAATATTCTGGATGAGGTTGTTGAACTATTCCCTGCCAAATATATACACATTGGTGGAGATGAAGCCCGCAAGACATATTGGAAAACTTGTGACAAGTGCCAGACTCGTATCAAGACTGAAGGGCTGGCCAATGAGCATGAATTACAGAGCTGGTTTATCCAGAAAATGGAGAAATATATAATCTCAAAAGGTAAGAAACTTATCGGATGGGATGAGATTCTGGAAGGCGGATTGGCTCAGGACGCAACTGTCATGTCATGGAGAGGTGTGGCTGGTGGAGTCGCTGCTGCCAAAGCAGGCCACGATGTTGTCATGACGCCGACTTCACACGTGTACTTTGATTATTACCAGGGTGATCCCAAAACGGAACCGCAGGCTATAGGAGGCTATACACCTCTTAAAAAGGTCTATAGTTATGAGCCCATTCCAGAAGAATTAAATGCTGAGGAAGCCAAACATGTGCTGGGTTCCCAGGCCAATTTATGGACCGAGTTCGTTAAGACCACCTCACATGCAGAATACATGGTGCTGCCGAGAATGACCGCTCTGGCAGAGGTGTTATGGTCTGCCCAAGATCAGCGGGATTGGCCAGATTTCCAGAAACGGCTGCAAAGCTTATTGCCAAGATTCCAGGCGCTGGAATGGAATTACAGTCCCGGAACCTTCCTGGTAGATATTGTACCGGGTCAGCTCTTGAATAAAGATGAAGTGGAAGTCGAATTAATTTCAGAACAGACAAAATATGATATTCACTACACAATGGATGGAACAGATCCTGATGATAGCTCTCTGCTATACACCGGCAAGCTGATGCTAAAGCAGGATGCAACCATACGAGCTGGGCTATTTGATGGATCCAATAGTATGGGTCGCCTGGCTGAAAGAGATTTTTCTTTTCATAAAGCTCTGGGAAGTACGACTGCCTATAAGTTGAAATATCATGTGCGCTATACGGGTGGTGGTGATCAGGGGCTTGTCGATGGGATCCTTGGTTCAGAGAACTCAAGGGATGGAACCTGGCAGGGATTTGAGGGCAATGATCTGGAACTCACCCTTGATCTGGGAGAGACCCAGGAAATCTTTCGGACAGAGATGAACTTTTTACAATCAACCAAGTCCTGGATATTTATGCCGGAGTATCTTGAAGTCAGTTTCTCAGCAGATGGTGAAAACTGGAGACTTATCCAGCGTGTGGATAATGAAGTATCTGAAAAAGATGAAGATATATCCATTAACCGGTTAACTGCCGACTTTCCTACGGAGTCGACGCGTTATATCCGGGTTGTAGCAAAAAATCGAGGAGTCTGTCCCGATTGGCATCCTGGCGCCGGAGGTAAATCCTGGATATTCTGCGATGAGGTTATGGTTAGATAGTTAACATAGGTGCAATAAATTAATTATGAGATATATCTAAAAACATCTACTCAGGATGATTGGGTTGGTTTGAAGTAGAAAATTTCCCGATGGGGTTGTGGTAGATTATCTAGGTATACGTTTTAATTGACTCTGTACCTGTAAGAATGCGTAGACCCGCCTGGGCCAAGGCTTCCATCTCGTTTTCCCCTGCCTCAACATATACCTCTGATAGAGCCTGGACTCGGTCGGATATCGACTCACACAGTAACTGAGAATTCGCCATCCCGCCAGTGAGGAGTATGCCATCCAGCTTAAATTTCAGAACCGAAGCCATTGCAGCTATTTCTTTGGAAATTTGATATACCATGGCCTGGAAGATGAGCTCTGCCTCGATATCTCCACCATGAATTCTCTCCTCGACCATTTGGAGATCAGCTGTACCTAGATACCCTTTCAGACCGCTTTCTTTTGAAAGCAATTCCTCAATCGACGAACGATCATGGTTTGCCCCAAATGCCAGATCCAGGATGCCGGAGGTGGGCAGAGCACCGGCACGTTCCGGACTAAAAGGTCCCATGCCCAGGAGGGCATCATTGACATCAATAATTCGTCCATTGCTTACGGTCGCTACCGAAATACCGCCTCCCATGTGACAAACTACCCAGGAACTCTCAGCATAGTTCTTATTCAGACGTATGCAAAGCTCACGCAAGCTGGCTTTAATATTGAGTGCATGACTGCGGGATTTCCGCTCAATCCCGGGAACTCCAGATATTCTAGCGACGGCCTCAAATTCATCAGTAGTGATCGGATCAGTGATGTAAACCGGGATATTGTTTTTATGGCCGATTCTCTCACCCATGAGGGCGGCCAGATTGCTGGCATGCTGGGAGTATTTGTTTGTCCTCAGATCATCAAGCATGAGATCATTGACCTGATAGCTACCGCCACTCAATGGTCGCAAGGGAGCACCGCGGGCCATGATGATTTGAAGATCAACTTGAGCCGCCATCAGAAAGTGATCGACATCTTCATAGCGAATATCTAATTGCGCGGAGATGCTTGCTTCTAAACTGGCATGGACCAGAGTGGTTTCATCCTCCAGAGTCAGTAGCTCATTTTCCAAATCATAGCTATAGATGGCCAGTTTGGTGGATGTTGACCCAGGATTGATAATCAGGATGTGACCTTGGGTAATCATATATTTACTCTCATTTAATTGCCCTGAAATTAAGTAACTGAAGTCGCAAAACACGGGATTCTTGGTCAAAATCACAAGAATTATATGCTGGAAATTGATATGAGTATGACCTCCTATGTGAGGGCACTATATTGTTGAATGAAAGGATTACAAAAGACATTAAAATGGTTAAGCCCTACAATGCATTTGTACCTTGCCTCATTGTTGTCACTTATCACAGCAATCCTGGCCTTTCGATCCACTGAACTTGATCAACAAACCACGCTAACCTTCGTTGCCTATTATATCATCCTGGGATCCATGACTTTTATGTTCAGGCTGAGGGTGAAACTCACCAATCCAAAGACGGGTCAACTCCTTCAATTCAGCTTTTTCCTCCTGGGGTTCGTGCTTATGCTGACAGGGATACTGGGCATGCTCGCTGGAAACTTTAATATGGCCATCGTCTTTCTACTGATACTATTTTTGCCTGGTCTGGCAAGCGTAAGAGCCGGTCTACATTACAATGAAATGGAAGCATAAATGACCCTTCAATCAATTATAAATCGAATTTCAATTTCTCTCTTAATCCTGGTCTCACTGGTTGCCTGTGGAAGTAGTCCTCCCAGCAGTTTAGGCACTTCAGAGGTTCAACGTAGTTCTGGAGATCAATCCTTAAGCATTGACATCAATATTTTTGGTGAAGGTACAGAGATAACCACTTCCGGGCAGCAACTCATGGAGCAGCCACTGGGAGTTATTGAGCTAAGAAATGGCGAACAGCTCAATGACAGTGTCTTGGTCATGGCAGTGCATGGCTACGACTCAAGAGGTTATGAATGGATCACCGGATTGAAGAATTTGGCCGATTATTATGGATCAATCTTCTTTTTCAGATATGATTGGGAACTATGCCCAGACCAGATAGCCACAAACCTGGCTACTGAGCTTAAAAAGATTGAGAAGAGCGGGAAATACAAAAAATTGGTCATTTTCGGTCACTCCTATGGAGGCATGGTGGTCACTTTTGCTGCCTCTGAGCTGGGGAAGCTAAAGACCGACATCCATGTGATTGCGGCTCCTCTGAGCGGTTTTCCAAAGCTATTGGACGAATGCAACAATCTGAGTTATGATAGTGGAGATAAACTGATATATCCAGAATGGAATAAATCGGTTCGCCTGATTCAGCACAAAACTGTGCATGCCCAGGATGGGGCTTTCAGGGAATTGGCCAGCGATCCTCAAGCAGTGGACTTACCTTTTTTCCAATCCCATGAATTACCACCCACCATGGATGGGCATCGCCTCGGGCATAATTGGTCCGTCACCTGGGTTCTTGATAAATACGTTGGGAAGCCCCACAGACTTTAAACAAGTGCCTTTTCGTACATGCAATCAATGCTTGCGGAAATTCTTCTGGAGCATATTTTTAAGCCTATAGTTATAAGTTATTGAATGCGTTTGGCTTTAAGCTGGTAGGAGGCTCGCCGTGAAAAGAAAAATATTAATCTCTCTCATACTCGTTCTTGGATTCACATTACCAGCACTCGCACAGACACCAGATGTTTATTGGGGCTTGGATTGGTCTTTGACTGAAGCTCAAGTTGACTCTGTCGTGCAAGACGTGTTCAAAGATAAGAAGCTTGCCACAAAGACGAATTACACGGACAACCGGCAATTATCGGGCTATTCCTACAGGATTGCTGAAAAAGGAATTGCTAAAATCTATGTCTGGTTCAACATCAAAGGCAAGCAGAAGATATCTATCAACTCCATAGAAATCCTTTACAGTTTTGACTACCCCTATGATGCCAAACGCTTTAAACAGGCTTATTTTGAGAAATACGGACATGCTTTTGAAGAGGATGCGGTCCCATATCAGACTGCAGAGGGAATTTCCGTTGTACTCAGAGCTGTGAAAGAACCCGCACCAGGTGTGTTGGGTCAGACTGTGTATCAGGTAAGTATGTTAAGTCCTAATCCATATGAAATGACCGAAGAAAATATGGACTTTCTTTTCTGATTAGCTGTTTACCCATTTCCTGATTAAGATACAGACCAATATCTAGTAGCCCGGTGCCTTGATGGTACCCATTTCCTGATCTAATTTTGAATTGGCTTATTTGACCAGGCTAAATACTGTTCAGGGTCGGTGCCCCGAAATATACAATCTAAATACATTTGACATCGGCATATTTTTTGCCCCTCAGCACTTATGGGAAGATGAACTAGCTGAGGGAAGAAGAGTAAACGTTGATTGCACCATACAGTTACATTCTTGGATTGATCATACTGCTGGTTTCTGGTATCACCGGAGGGATTCTTTTTTTTGCGCCAGGCTCTATCCGCCTGCAACGGCCTGACTGTGGTTGGGTTGGCTGGACCTTCAATATTTTCAATCTTCTATTCTTCCTAGTATTGATCCCTTTCTGCGGGGCTATGATGCTTTTGAATATTCATACACCTATTTTTTTGTGTGTTTCACCGTCCTCTACACAGCTGCATATTGTATTGGAATCACTAGGTCTCATCCTTTTTCTGTTTGGGAGCTGCTTATTGCTTTGGAGTCGACTTTCCCTTCGACGCAGTTTCCGCCTGGCAGGCGTGAAACCCAGGCAGAATGATTATCTTACTCTGCATGGTCCTTACAAATTCATGCGGCATCCCATGTATTCATCAGCAATTTTGGTGTTGCTTGGGCTAACACTCATTCTATTGTCCATTGTTATGGCAATCATGTTTTTTATGATGCTCTGGTTGATCAGGAGACTCATCCCGAGGGAAGAGATCCAACTGGATCAAGCTTATCCCATGGCCTATGCTGAATATTGTCGGCGGGTGCCTGGGACCATGTTTCCTCAAAAAAACCCCTAATTTATCTGCTTTTCCCCGCTCATTCCTCGGTCACTGAGATTTTTGGAATTATTTCGTGCATTTATCAAGAATTCGTGTTTATTTGAGTTCAATTCAAAAACAATCACCTCAGCTTAATTCAAGGAGTTGGAATGAAGATTTTTATTTCTGCAGATATTGAAGGAATCACGGGAATCGGACACTGGAACGAAACTGACAAAGCCCACCCCAATGAATATTCCTGGTTTCAAAATCAAATGACGGCAGAAGTTGCGATTGCTGCAGAAGCTGCGATCGAAGCAGGTGCTACAGAGATTCTTATTAAAGATGCACATGATTCTGGCAGGAATCTCATTCTTGATAAATTACCGGAACTTGTAAGTGTTGTGCGAGGATGGGCTGGTCATCCCTTATCTATGGTTCAAGAGGTGGATGAAAGCTTTGATGCTATCATGTTTATTGGCTATCATTCACGAGCCGGGCAGAACACCAATACTCTGGCCCATACCATGACCTCAGGTCGAATTGCCAGGATGACTTTAAATGGTCAGGACATGTCCGAATTTTATTTCCACGCTCTGGCTGCCTCCTATTATGGTGTCCCGTCAATATTTGTATCAGGGGACGAAGGTTTGTGCAGGGAGGTCAGGGAACACAATGTATTTATACAAACAGTGGCAACAATTCGAGGTGAGGGTGATTCAGTGATTTCCCAGCACCCTGCTCAGTCCATCAGGATGATCCAGGCGGGGGTTGCCAAAGCCATAAAAAGTGATTTTCCAAAAGGGTTGATTGCCATCCCTGAAAAGCTTGAATTTTCGATAGAGTTTAAGAAGCATCAGGATGCCTATCGCGCCTCGTTTTACCCTGGAGCATATCTGATAAATCCAGTTACTGTAGGCTTTAAAACCGAGGACTACTTTGAAGTTCTGAGATTTAACCTGTTTGCTTATTAGGATTAAACCTACCCATTCTTTCAGTGTACTATAAATCCCCAGTCCTCCTATTATTACTTGTGCTAACCTCAGCATTGGCTGGGCAGGTAGCACCTGTTGACTCCTCGGCTACTCCGACTCATCCTCTAGAAATATATCTCGATGAAATCGATGAAATGGGGCGCACCTTAAGTGGCTGGAAAGGGGATAGCCTGGATGAAGGATCTTGGTTCTTTGGTTCCTATGCCATGCTGCTCCTCAGTAATAATGGCAGAGGTGATAACGTGCCATTCCCCGGATTGGAGTCTGCCATACCTGAACTCTGGAGTGACTTCAAGTATCTCACTCCGCGTTATCTGGTAGAACTAGCTGGTGGTGCCCTTTCCAATGGGAATCTTATGTCTATCAGGGAAGACCAGGTCTTTAACAAATTAAAGACTGAAGAAAGGTTTATTCTGGAGGTTGCCGGGTTTGGCTATTTGCGCATGCTTTATGGTACAATTGGAGATTCCCTCTTTGCTCTGGTAGTCAAAGAAACTATCCAACTCTCTGTCGATCCTGCCTCAATCACGGATAAACTAATTGATAATACCTCAGCACATTGTGGCATAGATCTGGGTCTTCAATTTGAAAAAGCTCTCACCAGTTCACGCTGGAGCGATGTCAATCTAAAACGGGTTAAAACCAGCCAAGATTCGCTTGAGATCAACATTGAGCATCTCGGTGTATGGCATTTTCCAGTAAATGTACTGGTGATTTCTAGCGCGGGTGATAGCACTTACTATAATTATACTATCAATCAAACTACGCCGCTGATGATACCCAGGTTTGACGTGGAGAAAGTTGTCCTGGATCCTCATCATCTATTAACAGAATATTACAGATATAACAACCAATGGCCGCGACTACGAGACAATATTCATTTGCAACCCTTTGGAGCTTTACCGGATTGGTCAAGCTATCGTATGACCATCAATCCCACTATGTGGTCCGACTGGGATGAGACGAAACGGTTCGGTATTAAACTAACTTCAGGTTTTGGTGTGGACCTGTGGCCCGCTTACCCAAGTGATTATCGCCATCGCGTCAGTCTGGAGGTTAACGGTCACGAACCCTATGATGCAGAAATGAGTTGGGGTGGTCGCATCAGCTATGCTCACCCTGTCAACTTGGACAAGCGTCTTTTTTCACATCTCGTGGCGCATACTTTTGATGATTGGTCCGGTATCAGTGCAGGTTTCACACGATACGTTGGGAAGCAAACTTTCCTGATCCAGGGTCCTCGTCTAACCTATCAACGGGTGGGTCTAACTGTTGAATATGATCATTATGCGGACAGCCTGGTCTGGAATAAAAATCAAAACATTAGCATTATCAAAGGTTCTTATTCAGGTTTATCCCTGACCAGCCAGGGTGATAGGATCTATATCAGAGTCAAGGGAGCTACGGGTAAAGGTCCTCAGGGTAATTTCTCAATTTTTAAAGCACAAACTGACCTCTCAGGAGTGTTTTGGGACTGGCTCGTGGGAGGCGTCCAATTTGAGGCTGGCTTTCAGAGTGAATCAGCACCAGATCCCTATCAATTCACCCACAACTATGCTTGGCAGGATAGATTGGCAGCAATACCAAATTTTCGTGGACAAACCAAATTGAATGAAAATACAAATGAATATCTTGGTTTGAGCGTATCAGGTGGATATTGGTTGTCGGGATTTCAGCTCAAGGTCTTTACCAGCAGCATGATTGTTGATATGGATGAGGTGGGTTGGGATGGAGTTAAACCTCACTATGCCGCTGGTTTTGGATTTGAGCACAAATCATTTTTTACTGCTGGTCTCTACTTCCCGCTATGGCAATCCCACCCCCTTGAGGGGGAGGAACCCTGGGGCTGGCGTTATCAATGGCGTTTGACCTGGAATCTTTAAAAGAAGTCATAAGTCAAAGGTCGAAAGTCGAAAGGTGTCAGTATCTGCTTTTGTGTGGATTAGTCGCATTCGTGCTATTCGTGTCCAACTGTTAAACTCGCCAATACTGCCAAGCTTGCGATCAACATTGTGCTTTACGAAATTCATTTGGTATAATGCTTCAAATTCATGGTTTGACTGCAATCTAAAGGCTAAGTTATTTCCATATTCAAAATCGACAGGAGGATGCAATGGAGTGGGTTTTATCCGTACGTGCTGAATGGCTAACGCCAATTATGAAAATTTTCACTTTTCTCGGTGATGAAGAATTTTTCCTCCTGTTTCTGCCTCTGGCTTACTGGTTTTGGAGAAAACAGGTCATGGGTCGTGTCGGCATGGTCTTGCTATTCACTTTTGTGCTGAACGCCGTAATTAAAGGTATTTTTCAGGTTCCCAGACCTGAGGTCATTGAGCATCTCGTGCATGCTGATGACTGGTCTTTTCCAAGTGGACATTCTCAGGGAGCTATGGTGTTGTGGGGTTGGTTGGCCTATGAACTCAAGGACAAACGCGCTTACATGATCGCCGCTGTTCTCATCGCTGGAGTGGGCTTCTCGAGGGTCTATCTCGGTGTACATTACCCGACAGATGTTTTGGGTGGTTTCCTCATTGGCTTTTTAACCTTATACGCTTATTCCTGCTTGTTAAAACTTACACCTCCGGGCTGGCTTTATCTCGGTCCCACCCGTCAGAGCTTAATCATTTTTGTACTACTTATGGGGCTGTTTATGTTAGTTCCTGAACTGTCTGAGGTTGCCATCAAAGGTGGTGCAGCATTTATCGGTTTTTTAGCAGGCTATCTCCACGAGAAGAAATATCTATCCTGCAGTCTCAAACCGGGTATGAATCTGGTCATTTCCAAACTTGTTCTCGGGATGGTGGGCATCATTGTGATCTGGATGGGTCTGAAACAGATCTTTATTTCCATCGGGTATACAACAGATATGGCCATGTTTATTCGCTATACTCTCCTGGGTGGCTGGATAAGCTTTGGAGCACCCTATCTCTTCTGTCAATTCGGTTGGAATCTGGAGAATAAATAACTCCGAGACAAACAAACACATTCCGGTGAAATACATCACTTATTCGTAAGAAGTAAAAACTTGCCATGAACTGTCTTGGATGGACACCGGTAACGGGTTATTATCATGGTCCAATGACTAAGTGCGCAACATTTCTTATAAACAAATCAATTTACAATCTGGGACTAAAAAGGACTTTTTCTATGAAAGCTTTAAATGTGTTTATCAGCCTGAGTCTGATGACCTCACTGGCCTTTGGGCAACTCTTTATTAACGAGATCGATTATGATCAGCCTGGTACTGATGCTGGAGAGTTTATCGAAATTGCCGGACCAGCTGGCACATATACTAACGTTAGTATAGATCACTATAATGGAAATGGCGGGGCCCTGATCTGGAGTCTGGATCTGCCAGCCTTTACTCTAACTGATGAGGCTTCTGGTTATGGATTTTATGTCATAGGTGTTACCGCTGTTCCAAATGTTGATTTATCTATACCGGGGTCCATCCAGAATGGTGCTCCAGATGGTGTTGAGCTTTTGGTAAATGGTAGCGTTGTTGATGCCATTGCCTATGAGGGTGAAATGAATGATAGTGAAGGCAATGCTATGGAAAGTGCCACCGGTGATTTTGCCGGTGTAGATTCCTCCATGGGCCGAATCGGTATTGATGGATCACCCTGGGAATATGGCCCTTTTTCTCCCGGGGCATTAAATACAAATCAAACTTTTGACCCAACCGTAAACTATCCACCATCTGCCAATGCCGGTGCGGATCAATCTGTTGCCAGTGGTGCTACAGTAACACTTGATGGTTCAGCTAGCTCTGATGCCGATGGAACGATTGTTTCCTACCTCTGGGAACAGACTTCAGGATCTACGGTGACCTTGACCGATGCTACTACAGATGTGGCCACTTTTGTAGTGCCAGAGGTGACAGAAACGACCTCCTGGGGATTTTCTCTGACAGTAACTGACGATGAGGCTGCTACAGACACTGACGACATTGTGATAACAGTCAGTATTAGCGCAGCCATGACTATCCTGGAGGCTCGTGGACAGGCATTAGGGACCCTGATTACAATTACTGGTCTGGTAAACAGTGTAAACTTTTCTGGTGGTGGCTCTGAATATACGGTAGAAGACGCCACCGCAGGTATCGATATGTATTTAGGTGGTGTTCCTATTGATCTCGGATTGGGCGATGAGATTACTGTGACAGGAACGACTGCCGAATATAATGGAAAATATGAAATCCTACCAGCTACTGCTGGTGATATCGTAGTCAATAGCACGGGTAACACCCTTCCAGACCCACAGGTGATCACTGCTGCTGAATTAGCAAGTAATGGCGAGAACTACGAAAGTGAACTTGTAATGATCCTTGCTGTCAGTAATGCAGGTACGGGTGATGCGTGGCCAGCATCAGGATCAGATGCAAATATTGATATTTCTGATGCTTCCGGAACCACCGTTATGCGTATCGACAAAGAAACTGAGATAGATGGCTCTACAGAACCTGTCTGGCCAGTGGATGTGATTGGTGTCGTTTCCGAGTATAGTGGCACTTATAATATTTATCCTCGGTTACTATCTGATTTTGCTTCAAACACGGTAACACCAACTTTTTCAAACGAGACCCATTCACCAGAATTTGCAACTTCAGTCAATGAAATCACCGTAACTATTGATATTGTAGCTGGTGATGAGACTCAGACTATCAATTCAGCCGCACTTATGTATGGAACGGGTGGAACCCATTTGAATGAATCTGAAATGTGGCTGGATAATGGCAGTACCTGGATGGGGATTATACCTGCCCAGGCAGCCAATTCTTTCCTTGAGTATGAAATAATTGCAACAGCCTTCACCACCTACGATACAGTTATTGACACCAGTGAATTTGACTCATGGACCTACCTATTGGCCATTGCCTCATCCGAAGTCGCTACCATCGCCTCAATTCAGGCTAATCCGGTTGAGGAAGAAGTAGTTACCGTCGAAGGTGTCATTACAATTGGTTCAGGTTTGCTTAGAGACGATTATACTGCAGCCTATATCCAGGATGAATCAGGACGGGGGATCAATCTTTTTCAGTATGACCAGGTTGAATTAAACCGTGGAGATGAAATCACAGTTGTGGGTGTCATCGATATTTACAATGGTACGGTTGAGATCACAGATTTCTCATACCAGCTTATTTCAACTGGAAATACACTTCCTGCTCCTGTGGTGCTAACTCCTGGTGAAGCTAATGAACTTGAATTTGAAGGCACCTGGCTCAAAATCACGGGAACTGTCACAGATACCTGGTCAGCAGGTGGTGGTCAAAACGTTCTGATTGGTGATGGATCTGATACCTGTGTTGTTCGTATCTGGGAAACCACTGGTGTGGATGTTACACCACTTACCGTTGGCACAGAATGGTCATTCCTTGGTGTAGAAAGTCAGTATAATGGTGTTTTTCAACTATTAGTAGCTTATGATGCTGATATCATGAGTACCAGTGACATTGATGTCATCGATACCAAACCTTCACAATTTGGCTTGAATCCAGCTTATCCGAATCCTTTCAATCCCAGCACAACTCTGAGTTGGAAGCTGGAATCCTCTTCAGAAGTGATGTTACGAGTCATGGATATTCGAGGTCGGGAAGTGGCTAGATTGGCTGAAGGAACAAGTGGACCTGGCCAGTTTTCCATGTCATGGGATGCCTCAGAGTTGAGTTCAGGTGTTTATTTCATTCAGTTGATTACACCAAATGAATCCGCTATTCAAAAGGTCATGCTGCTGAAATAGTTTTATTGAAATTCGCAAAAGGCGTCCTTATTGGGCGCCTTTTGTATCTATAGTGTTGTTTAATGATTTTGTATACGATGAAACAGAAGTGAGAGAATGAAGAGACAAATAATTCAAAGCGTATTTATCCTGCTCATGCCCTATCTGGCGATGGCATCAGATCATCTCCTGATCAATGAGGTTGTACTCCAACCCTCAGCAGGTGAATACATATTGATCACCAATCCCACTGCCGCTGCCATCAATCTCAGTGATTACTACTTGACAGATGGTACAGATAAGGTGAATGGAAAATATTACTATAACTTGCCCAGTGGTACTGACTATTGGTCAAGTAGCTCGACTGATTTTATTGCCAGATTTCCTGATACAACTATTTCAGCTGGTGGCTCTTTGATCTTGAGTATGGCTCGAAATAGTGACTATGAAACGACCTATGGCTCCAGCCCAAATCTTTCACTTAAAGATCATATGCTGGATGCAGTTGACGGTACATCTACGATAGGTGGCTCTCCCAATGTCAAATTAGATAATACTGCCGAATCCCTGATACTTTTCCATTGGGATGGCACTTCAACTACTGTTGAAGATGTAGAATATCTGATTTGGGGAACAGATAGTACCACAGCATCAGCTTATACATTGGATAAAAGTCTGGTGGCAGGCTACGCCGCTGACACACCAGTAGAGCATCAAAGTTTTATGACTACCCATCTCGATGGGTCTAAGCTGATCAGGAATGGTGAAGAGGGGACAGAAACCACTTCAAGTGGCAATGGGATCACCGGTCATGATGAGACCAGTGAAAACCTGGCTGAGACCTGGTCCGTGGTTGATCTGACCATTGTCAAGCCTGCGATAAGCAATATCAGCGCAACACCCTCAGATCCTGAGACCACAGAAGATGTAGTTATTTCTGCCGATGTCACTGATGATGCCGGCATAAGTTCAGTTACACTGACATATACCTTCCCAGCAGATACAGGCACACCTGTTGACCTTGCCATGGCATCCTCAGGTAATGACAGCTACAGCGCTACGATACCAGCCACCAATGCAGAGGGTACTCTCGCTTATTACATCACTGCTGAGAACACCTCAGGCCTATCAGAAACGAGTTCTATTGGAGGGGTTGCCATTGCAGATCCACCTCCACCGGTGACGATTCAAACCATCCGTGAAAATTTTAATAGTTACTCTGGAACCATAGTGAATTTAAATGTGGTTGTTGCCATCGGTTCGGGGATTACTCGAACGGACCGAACCGAAGCCTATGTCCAGGATGAATCTGGTTATGGTATTGTGCTATCGGCTACGGGACTAATGAATCCTGCCTTGGTTCAGGGTGACTCCATCAATCTCGTTGGTGAGGTGTCTGAGTATAATGGGACCAAACAAATCATCAATTTTTCAAGCACCCAGCTTGCCACAGGTAGACCTGTGCCGGGTATTAGAACTATTACCAGTGCTGAACTTGCCTCTGACTCAAATCAGGGCAGTTTTGTAAGGGTCTGGGGTGCTGTCCAATCCAGAAGTGATGGTGTAGGCGGTGGATCCAATATAGGCCTGGAAGATGCCGATGGATTGCTTACCATAAGAATTTGGGACACCACACATTTACTGGACGATTTAACTGCCGATAGCTTGCTTCAAGTGGGCAACCTGGTTCAAGTCGATGGTGTTGCTAGTGAATACAATGGTGATGGACAGCTTCTGGCTGCTTATGCCAGTGACATACAAGCATATAAGGAAGGGGAAGATAGTGATGGTGGCACCAGTCTTTCAGTTGCTCCATATCCCTTTGTACCTCAATTGGCTGAAAAAATACAATACACTTATAAATTTCCCTCGAATTCACGAGTGACGCTCAGGATTTTCGATATGTCCGGGCACATTGTAACCACACTTTTCGAAGACTATCGCAGCCTCTCATTGGAGGTAACTAAAACCTGGAATGGTCGTAATGAAATCTATCAGGTTGTGGCTCCAGGAACTTATGTCATGCATTTGGAAACAGTCAACCGCTCCACCGGCGAGATTTTGACAGATATGGCTCCCGTAGTCATCGGGAGTAAATAATATGAAGAATGTAAATATGCTTCGCGCCATCATGTTTAGTGTGTTGGTTGGTCTGTCATATGGACAGGTAACTACGGATACACCATATAAATCAGCCGCCATGGGTGCGCTCATGGGGAGTAATATCGCGTATTCTGTTGATGGAAGCAGTCTCCTGCTCAATCCTGCATCCATTGGGAATATTGAGAATGGAACGGTTCTGGCCAGTACGCAACGCATCTACAATCAGTCCTATTTACCCCACAGTATCCTGGCGACTGTCCTTGACCTGCCCAGTGGCCTGGGGAAGCTTGGATTAAGCTTTGAATCCATGTCTGTCTCCTACCAGGATCGCACCCTCAGCGGTGAAACAGCTTTGGGCTTGTCTCATGCCTTTAACCTGCGTGAAGACCGGATATCAAGTTTGAATATGGGTTATACACTCAAATATCTATCCATTGATTATGGCCAATCTGCTGGTGTAACTGGGGATGGTTCTGATGGTATGGATCTGGGAAGTGCCACGGCTTTTGCAGTCGATCTGGGCTTTCAAGCGACGCTTTCAAAAAGACACTGGCTTGGTGTGGTTGCACACAATATCAATCGTCCTATGATCGGTACAGGAAGTGCAGCATTTAACCTGCATCGTGACATTCAGGCTGGTTTTTCCTACGCACCAACCCAACAGGTTGTAACCAGCTTTATGCTGGTGAGTAGCCCAGGTTTTGATACTGAATTGCATGCGGGTCTGGAGTATGGTCTGAATACCTTTTTCACATTACGTGCCGGTATTCAATCACAACCCAACCGCTTTGGGACGGGCTTCAGTTTCAAGGCTAAAGGAATCGCTTTGGATTATGCACTTCTAACCCATCCGGTCCTCCCTGCGACGCATCAACTATCGCTGGCTTATGACTTTGTAGATCCCTTCTAGAGCTTAGAAATGATTAGACAAATATCAATGATATTCAAAAGGGTAGGGCATATAGCCATCATCAGTGTATTTATGCTGACGCTGGCCTGGGCAAACCCTGTGGATGTCAATAATGCCTCGCTCTCAGAGTTACAAGATTTGCCCCTCACTGAAGACCAAATGCAGGCGGTTTATGAGTATGTGCAATACCATGGTCCGCTTGAGAGCATCTATGAACTGGTGAATATCTCCGAACTAGAGCACGTCGATATAGAAGCCTTAAAACCACAACTCGTGCTGAAACCAGATGAAAACGCTTCAACCAATACTCGTCTTCAAGATCAATACCGGAAAGTAGAGGATTGGACATCTACAGAAGGCGCTAGTGAAGGATTGATGGAACTCTGGCTGGAACGTCTGGCTGAACCCATCAATGTGAACACAGCCACCTATGATGACTTGGTATCCTTCCAGAATGTCAGTCAGATTGATGCAGTGGCAGTTCTAAAACTACGTACGGAAGTTGACTCAATTGGATCAGCCAGATGGCTCAGAAACGCCATCGGACTCTCATATTATGGCTACCGTAATTTGCGTGAATTCGTGACCTATAGTGAACCAGAAGGTGGACAAATGCACGTCTGGTATAACATGGTGATGAAATCCATTCCTACGACCAATTCTGAGGAAGAGGCTGTTGGAACAACACTACTACTCTTGAATCTGGCGGATTCGGAGCTCCTTGATAATCCGGCTTCAAGACCAGATATTCTTCACAAACTGTCTTTTACTAATTCCCGCCACTGGAAAGCAGGTATATCCTACAATCGGCACCTGGGCGAATCCCATCGCTATTTTGACGGTGGTGATATTCCAGAAGTGAAGCTATCATTTACTGTTTCTGATTACAATTTGGGACCACTGCATCTGGATCGTCTTGTTCTGGGCAACTATTCTGCTACGATTGCTCAGGGACTGGTGATGCAGTCTACAGATTTCAGGTCACCTCGCTATTCCGGCTATGGTTGGAACAAGCGTGTTCATGGTATTTTTTCAGATCTCAGTAGAACTCAAGAGTATGCACTGAAGGGTGCTGGTATCCAGGGCTCCCTATTTAACAGGGTTAAGCTCATGGCCTTCGCATCAAAAAATGATCGGGATGCAATACTCAATACGGATGGTGAATCATTCACCTCGTTGATCACAATGTATCCAAGGGCTGACTGGGACTACTTTGTGCAAGACACTCTGGATATGCTGAATGCTGTAGAGGAAGTGACCTATGGTGGAAATCTTCGTTATGAATTCACTCCAGGAACTTTTGTGGGTTTTTCCAGCTATGAAAGTCTATATGACAAGGAATTGCGACCAGATCCACTCCTTACACTGATACTTCCTGCAAACACAGGATTGTTTCTGAATTCCTCTGGAAATGGTGCTGATACAGAAGTCGCTGCCATGCATGCTTCATCAGCAGCATCTTCACTATGGGATGCGGCCAAATCTAATCGGCGTGTACAGGGACTTGAGTTCAGCACCGTTATAAGCAATCTGGCGTTACAACTTGAATGGGCTGTCCTGGATAAGGATAGTGAGATACTATCCATTAAAAATGATCCAAGAGCGCTGGTTGCAAATGCATATCTCCAATTCGACAATTTTAATTTCATGGTGCTATATCGTGACTATGACCTGGGATTTGACAATCCCTATCAGCGTAGCTTTTCAAATTATCAACGCTACAAGAGCAGTATTTTTGAAGACTACTACTATTTGAAAAACCCTGCATTTTCGTATCTATATGCAGGTGCATCACAGCCTCAAGCTGAGCAGGGTGTCTATGTCAGTAGTCGCTATCAAATGCATCGTGCCTGGGTTTTGACGACAAATTTCGATACCTGGAAACGGGTAGCTGATGGATCGAGATATTTCCGCACAGTTGCAACACTCGAATATCGACCCACCTTTAACTATCGCTTCCGAGTGCGGCAAAAATGGCAGGCCCGTGGTAGATTCAATATCTTTGCCCCAACTGGTTATGAAAACCGGGAAACCATTTTTACAGCCAGGATGAGACTTTCTGGTTTTGATCAACTGCAGGTTACATACGCGAACTCTGGAACTCAGTTTGATCCACGCCGACGATTGACCATCGATCTAGCGACCGGAGCAAATAATAGCTCTGCAGTTGGACAGGCATATAGTCCTGGAAATGCCCTGGGCTTCACTGTAACACACAATTTTACCGAAAGCTTCAAACTCATCGGCCATATAGCCTACTATAAGGGCTTTTTCTGGAGTTTTGAAGACACCGATTTCCAGGTTTTTGATTCTCCCAATGGAGCGATCCGCTGGTATCTGACCGCCTTTTCCCGTTTGGGAAATCACTGGGCAGTACGAGCCAAGCTCACCTGGGATGAGGGATCTGCTATTTCCAATTATGCCTTTGGTGCACCTTCAGCTTCCTCAAGATCACCTCAGACAGGCATAAATTATTTTACTGAATCTACTGATTTCCGAATTCAATTGGATTACGCTTTCTAGGTGATGAATATGACAAATATACATAAAATGAATGATAAGAAGACCTCCATGGACACTATGAGACCTACCAGAATTTTCAGCATGCTTATGCTGTTATTATTAAGCTCTTCGCTTTTTGCTCAGAGCTATTTTAATCCACTCCTCATGAATCAATTGGGTTTGTCCCATAGTCGAGATGTAGCCTTATCAGGCGCAAATACCTCTGACTATAGTACAGCCATGAATACTTTCAGCAATCCTGCCAATCAGGCTGGGTTTGTTGGTCTCAATCTGAGTGGCTCATTTGGTGCTATTGCAACCAATGAGAACCGCTCCTTTCCTGCTATTGATCAATTTGGAGATGTGGTTACCAATAACATCTATGTGGTTTCTAAGGGTCTGCAAAACACCTTTTCTGGAGGAGCAACCTGGGGTAAAGGGCAGCTGGCTATCTCTCTGGCTTCAGTGCCCTTTCTGACTCCAACTTTTACCTTTAAAGAAGAGATCAGAGGTAGCCTTTACTCACCAAATATCAACCGAGATCCTCTCATAGGCTATCACCATTTAAATCAGTCCGGTGTGATTCAAGCGACTGGAGCCAGCGTTGGAACTGCCTTTGGCTCCTGGTCAGTTGGTCTAGGAATGCGAATGCTCCATGGCATTGGCCTGGAAAATGAATATGGCATATCAGTCTTGGATAGTGCGGATGTTTCTGCCCTGGCAGCCGCCTCGAATCTACTAAAAACCGAGAACTGGGAGTTGGACAATACTCCACTCATCATCAATATGGGAGTAATCAAGGATTTTGGTTTGCACTGGAGAATTAGCGCGAGCTATCAAACGGCATATTCAATCGAGTCCATACGTCAGGGTGCTAACCCCCTTTACGATCCCACACTGGACTTGCCGAGTTTGGAATGGTTGTCTGATTCTCTTGGTACAACGGTCAATATTCCTGCCCGGCTGGAGCTTGGTTTGAGGATGAAACCTTCTAACAGCTTGCCAACAGCCGTTTATTTGTCGTTGGCTTATCAGGACTGGACCCAATATGAGGTAAGCTATGACGATTCACTTTTGGAGGTTGACTCCCCATTTGATTATCCCATGCAGGAAGCCTTCACTTTAAGTGGCGGTATAGAACATTGGGTGAACGAAAATGTCCCTTTTAGAGCTGGTTTTAGCTGGGCTGAATCTCCTCTGGACAGTGAACTCTCTCAAGCAGTTCTCAGCGGTGGCTCCGGTTGGAAAAGTGGACCGCTGCAATTTGATGTGGCAGTACAACTTTCTTCTGTAGGGTATAGGTATTATGATATTTTTGTCCCTGTAGAAATGTCACCCAATACTTATGAAAATGTTCGGGAATCCAAAACCAACTATTCAATCTCTGTGAGTTATAGTCTGTGAAAAAACTTCCCATACTGGGCTTCTTCTTTGTAGCAATAATTCTGGTGCTTGTAATGCCAGATTTTGTGGATGCCCAGACATCAACATACAATAAAAAATTCGATTCTCCAGAATATCTCAAGATTCACCTACTCTTCACCAACGATCTGCATGGGGGAATTGCACCTTCCAAAGCCTGGTTTATGAATCCCGAATTTCCGCCTGATCTCGGCGGTGGCGCTGCCATGTTCACCTATGTGAAGGAAATTCGTCAGGCAGCAGCAGCCGAAGGAGCTGAAGTACTCTTGCTTGATGGAGGCAATATTTTCCAGGGTACTCCCCTTGGGATGGCGGATTCAGGTCGCGTCATGGTTGACTGGATGAATGAGATGGAATATGATGCATCTGTTATAGGATTGCAGGAATTCATGTTTGGGATGGGAAACATTTCTAAGCTGAACGAAAGAGCCCATTTCCCTTTGCTTGGTGCGAATTTGAAGAGTGACCTCTATTCACCTCAGGAAAATCTTGTTAAAACATTTCAGGGCGTCAAGCTAGGGATATTCGGATTATCTACCGCCAATACACCTAGAAAGCTCTTACCAGGGCAAACGGCAGGTGTAGAATTCGGCCAAGAAATTATTACAGCCAGAGAGCAAATCAAGGTGCTCAAGGATCAAGGTGCTAATTGCATCATCGGTCTGTCTCACCTCGGCGTACCCTATCAGCGTGAAGATGAATTTGCTGAATTTGTTGATACCTATGAAGATGAGAGCGATTTCAGTGACAGAGTAATTACTAATCTGGAATTAGCTTATCTGGTTGACGGTATTGATCTGATTGTCTCAGGTGGAACCAATGCAGGCTACAACACTCCCTGGGAGGATCCCCAGACACATACTCTGATTGTCCAGGGTTATGGTGGCGCCAGCAATATTGGGCATATCGTACTTTATATACATCGTGAGACGGGAACACTGGCAGGCTATAAACAACCCTTCTCCAGAGGCGTATTATTTACTCTGAGTACCGATGATGTTCGTCCAGATCTTGACATGGCTAAACAACTATCCGAGCTTGAGAAAACCAGAAGCTTTGCAGGGAAACGCGATTTTAGCAAGGCTCAAAATAGCCCGGTATCAGGTGAGTCTACCCAACTAAATAGATGGCAATATGAGGTACCTAGTTTCGATAGGGAGAACTACCTAGATGTAGCTACCTGGAATATGGAGTGGTTCCCAAAATCCAATGATAGTACAATTACGGCAGTGGCTGAAATTATGCAAAAAATTAACGCAGATGTTTACGCCGTTCAGGAGATCGGAAGTCTTGAGCAATTTGCAATCATGATGGAGCTTTTACCGGCTTATGATTTTCAAGTCACCCGACAGTCCAGCTTTTTTGATCAGGCTGTTATTTACAAGAAGAGTGTGCTGGCCTATGTGGGTCGTGAAGAACCTTTTGCACATTCAGATTATAACTTTGCTGGTCGTCCTCCCTTGCGAGTAGATTTTGTCTGGACAGTTGATGGGCAAAGAACGCCTGTTTCGATTATCGACCTGCACTTAAAATGTTGTGGAAATGGTCTTGAAAGGCGTAAAAAATCAGTCGCAGAACTACATGAATATTTGAGTCTGGGTATGGAAATGGGTGAAGAAAACATCATTGTCCTGGGAGACTGGAATGATCAACTGGATGATGTCGGCGTTACCCAGAGTTTTACAGCTTTTCTCGATGATCCTGAAAATTTCAGATTTGCCACGGATCGTATTGCTGGAGATGTGGAACAGGCATCTTATCCAAGCTGGCCCAGCTTTCTTGATCACATTCTGATCGGGAAGGGCTTTTTTGATGAATTTGAAAATGGTAGCACTATTCAGACCTTGCCGGTGACTGAATGGCTGGGTAGTTGGGAAGAATATGAACTGATTATTTCTGATCATCGCCCCGTATTAATGCAGCTCAATATGACCCAATAAGACAGTCTTAACTTTAGTGCCAGGATTCAGTTCCATCAAGCTCCCCATTTTTCTTCTGATAGCCCTAATGATAGGCTGTGCAGAACCTGTAGAATCAGACTTACCAACGGGACCACAGATTCCTTCAATTGATAGTGATGCAAACATCAGCATTGTCACCTGGAATATTGAAAATTTTCCTCAGCAAGGGGCTCGCACCACAGCTAGAGTTGAACTCATCATGGATTCTCTGGATGCTGATATTTACTGCTTGCAGGAGATTCAAGATAAGGCTGCTTTGGAGAATATTGTTGATCAACTCGATCAATACTCTGTGATCATCTCTGATGAGACCTCCTTTATGCATCTGGCTATCGTTTACAAGCAAGACTCATTCCTACCCATATTCACAGAAAATATATTCGCCAGCGATGATTACAATTTTGCCAGCCGCCCACCCCTTTTAGTCACCTTCCTCTATGAATATGGCGGTCATGAACAAACACTCAATATCATCGATGTCCATATGAAATGTTGCAATGATGGTGTGGAACGTCGCCATCAGGCCTCGAGTATGCTCAATGAGTATCTAAGCAGTAAAATGGCCTGGGGAGATAGCAATTTTGTGATTCCAGGTGATTGGAACGATGATATCTATGACGCCGACAATTCAGGACAATACAGCTTTGAAGCATTCCTAAATGATGGTGATAACTTCCGTTTTGCCACAGATAGCCTTGCAGCGACAGGGGCTGCCAGGGATGCATCCTATCCCAGTTATGGTAGTTTTATAGACAATATTTTAATCAGTCGGTCACTCTTTGATGAAGAGAAACACTCCACCGTTGCCACGATTCGCCTGGATGAGGTCTTTGGTGATTACAGTTCAGTCATATCCGACCACCGACCTGTTGTTTGGTCGTTTAAGCCCCAGTAAAATTAAATAATTAGATCGTCTGCTAGCCTGCCCTACCGAAGTTCAAACGTAGGCTGGAGGTTCTCGGAGGCTAATTAACCTGCTATCCTTCGAGTCCGTCCTACGGACTCCCTCAGGAAGACAATCATCATTATTGTCTCACTGAGGTTCTCGAAGTGTGACGTATGCGGGCTAAAAAATCCCCCCCATATCGTGGGTTCTGCTTGGAAACAACTTTTTGGTAATCTACGTATAACACAATATGACCCTAATCATCAAAATTGGGATGGATGGGAAATTCGATGATAAAATGGGCACCCCCGGTGTCTTTCAAATTGACTGATCCCATGAGCTGATGCTCAGACAAAATTTTGATTAGATATAAACCGAGAGAATGGATTGAATCCCAGACCACGGGTTTTTGTAGGCCAATCCCATTATCGATGACTTCGAGGCGTAGACAATCAGGCTCATATTCAGTAAATCGAATGATGATTTGTTTGTCTGGTTTGTCAAGGTCGGGGAAAGCATACTTCAAAGAATTGGTCACCATTTCGTTAATCATTAATCCACAAGGTACAGCTATATCCACGGGCAAATTGATTTCTGGAATCTGTGTTTTGATCTCAATGGGTACAGCATGCTGCCCAAAGGCTGCGTGAAGAGTGTCTGTCAGATCCTGGATATATGAGGATATGTCTACATTATCAAATTCAGGTGATCTATAGAGTGCATCATGAACCAGTGCCATTGAGTTGACTCTATTTTTTATATCATCAAGAGTTTGAAGTGTCTTATCATTTTCCGTCCCCGCTTTTTGCAAGCCCAGCAAACTGGCCACAAGTTGCAGGTTATTTTTTACGCGATGATGCACTTCTTTAAGCAGCAAGTCCTTTTCGAGAATTGATTTCTCCAAAAGATTCCGCTGACGAGCAATTTCTGTTACATCCTCCAGAGACACCATGACCTGATTCGTCATCCCGACAATATTTTTGAGAGGATAAAGGAGCATATGAACAACCCTGGTGTTCCCATTATCAGTAATGAATTTAACCTCGGGGATTTCGATGATGTTTCCCTCTACTGCCTTCCTGAAACTTTTGCCCAGGGATAACTGGTTTGCCTGTTTATCCTCCTCCACATGATAATCCCTAATAATATCCTCGGGACTATCAGCCCCCCAAAGTTTTACCCAGCCTGAATTAAGATGAGTAATATTACCTTCAGAGTTGTGAATGGCCATTGGAATGGGGGATTGAGAAATTACTGCATGGAAATAATTGGCTCTTTCACTGGCTTTTACGTGGGCCTTGCGACGAGATTCTATTTGGGCATTGAGCTGGATGTTGTGCATTTCAAGCTCCTTACCTCGATTTACCAGAAAATTTGTACGGAAACGATAACTTATGAAGCCAATCAGGATGACTAGTAAAACACTGCTGGAAATAAACCACCATGTTTCATAGAACTCTGGGTGCATTATAATTTTAAGAGAGGGTCCATTATTATTCCAGACCTGATCATTATTGCTGCCCTTGAGATGGAAATTGTATTTTCCAGGTGGCAGATTTGTAAAAGTAACACTACGTTGATGACCCAACTGTCGCCACTGTTTGTCAAAACCTTCCATGTAATAGGCGTAGCTGTTGCTACGCGGATGGTAATAATCCAGACTGGCAAAGCTCAAGCTAAAGAACAGATCATCCGGGTACAATTCCAGTACTGGGGTGGTCGTGATCGACTTCTCTAAGATGACTCGATCTTTAATTTGTTGTTGGATACCGACGGGAACATTCATGATCGATAAACCTGTGAATTTTACAGGCGGGATACTGCGGTTATCCTTAATTTGATCAGGGTGAAAGTACGTGATACCTTTTACTCCGCCAAAATATATCCAACCATTGTCCAGCTGACAGCCAGCAGGATTGAACTCTTTGCTGAGAACTCCGTCTGAAATACCATAAGCTTTGATTATTCTCTTTTTGGGATGGTACTTGGCTAAACCGGAATTGGTACTCATCCAAAGAGCACCATGATCATCCTGAAAGATGGCGTAGATAGCACTACTCGGTAATCCATCTTCTGTAGAAAAATTCTGAAAAGAACCATTGCGGGGGTCAAAACGACTTAACCCACCACCATATGTTCCCAGCCAGATATAGCCATCTCCATCCTCATAGAAACACATCACATCATTATTGGCTAAAGCCAGGGGGTCTCCTGGAGAGGCTTTAAATTGTTTCAGAGTCATCGTTTTGCGATCGAATCCGATCAAACCTTCATTCTCAGCTCCGATCCAGATGGTTCCACGCGAATCTTCAAACATGACATAGAATGATATATTACCGAGATTTATATCACCGATGGAAGGGGTTCGAAAGACCTCAAATTCGAGTTTGGATGGGTTGAGGCGGAAGAGTCCTTCATCCCAACTCCCCAGCCAGATGGACCCTTCTTTGTCCTCAAACATGGTAAGCAAATACTGGCTTTGCAATCCTTTTGGGTCATCAAGGTCAGCTTTGATGTGGATAAATGTATCAGAATCACTTCTCAGCAAATCGAGATTGGTGCTGGCAGAAATAACCCAGAGATTGTCATTTTGATCCACAATAATATCCTGAAGACCATCATCACTGAGACTTCCAGGATCATTCGGATTATGCTGATATTTTTTAAAGGCTTTAGTCTCCGGATTGAAATAGGTTAGACCTGATGTCCAGGTAGCTATCCAGAGGTTGCCCTTACTGTCATTGACGATTTTTAGTATGCGATTGTCATGCAATCCATCAGAGTCCAGAGGATCATAACTCAGGCTGTGAAATTTTTTACGATGGGGCATATATTTGCCGACACCACCACCTGCGGTTCCAACCCAGACAATATCACCATCATTGTAGAATGATCGAATTGCATCATCGTTCAAGGCAGTATCATCATATACTTTCTTACCAATAGTCTCCAGCAGGTTTCCCTCTAGATCTAAAATCAAGATACCTTGCGATTCAGTGCCAACCCACAGACGATCATTGCCAATCTGAACCATGCGACTCACACCGGTTTCCAGATAATCAGGATTGATCGTTGATTTATATCCGTGATGAGTAAAGCTGTCGGTTTCAGGATCATAGCTATCCAGGCCACCCCAATTCGTACCAACCCAGATCCGATAATGTTCACCATCAAAAGTTTCGTAAACAGAATTAACATTATCGTCAAAAAGCGAGGATGGTTCATCTTTGTCATAACGATAGGTTCTAAGAGCGTAGGTTTTCAAATTCAAGACACTCAACCCATTCAGGGTTGATATCCAGAGTTGGTGTTCATGGTCCTCAAAAAGACCATAAACAACCTGATCTGCCAGTGTACCCTCATTTGAAATGAGGTTTTTTACAGGGACAGAGATTCCTGTATTGGGGTTTAATCGAAAAAGACCACCACCTGAGGTCCCAATCCACAGATAGCCCTCATGATCCTCTTGCAATCCCCAGATCGAACCATCACCCAGAGAGAGGCTATCCAGAGGGTCATGGGGATAGTGGATAAATGATTCTGTCTCATCAACATACTTATTTAAACCCGAAACATAGGTGCCAATCCATAGATTTCCCTGACTATCCAGGAGACTTGAATAAATTGAATTTGAGTTGATGGTAGAGGAATCCATGGGATTGTGGCGAAACTGTTTGAACGTGACCCCATCATAGCGGTTCAACCCATCTTCAGTACCAAACCACATAAAGCCATTCTTATCTTTGGTAATTGTCATGACGCTATTTTGAGAAAGTCCATGGTTGATATCGATGGTTTCAAATTGATAGGAATGGTGATATCCTAGAGCAAAACCAGTCAAGAAAATAGTAACAATCGCTATACGTATTAAGATGTTCATAAGTTCTTTCCTGAAGATTCCTTCTTTGGAAATGTTTAAAATAAATTCTAACAAAGGATCAAATGTCTGATAGTAATGAATAGTTAGGAAATATAGTGCCAATTTAAGGTGCTACAAGGGGGAGATATGGCAATTGGATTAATGACCACTGGAAATTACAGAGCAATTTAAGGGAAATACGATTTTAGCGGGTGAAAAGGTTGGGGAGTTGGAAAAAGTCTGATATTAATGTTTTTCGGAAAAAAAGACGTCCCAGTTTTTAAGTGTGTCTTCAGAAGCGTGTTGACTGGCTTCCTTTTTATTGCGCCCTTCGCCAAAACCAACCACGGTGCCATCAATTGAAACTTGTATCATGTAAAACGGGTCATGGTCTGGACCCGTAGTTTTGGTTACCTCGAAAGTGGGGTTACCCATTTTAAGACGCTGACATTTTTCGGCGAGCTGTCCCTTGTAATTAAAGGACTGCAATTCAGCTGCATAATCGGCTTTTTCGGCGATAACGTGTTTTTTTACCCAGCGAGCCGCCGGCTCGTAACCGCCATCCATATAAATGGCTGCGATAAGAGATTCGATAACATCTGCCATAATGGAATCATTATCGCGCTGTCCTCCCCGACGACTTGAGTCACTGAGGAGAATCCATTTCCCCAGATCAAGGCGATTTGCACATTCCGAGAGGTAATTGCCGTTTACCAAAATGGTTCGATACTTTGTAAGAGTTCCCTCATTCAGATGCAAGTGGGTTTTAAAGAGATAATCTGATACGACCAACTGTAGTACGGCATCTCCTAGAAACTCAAGACGCTCATAGGAGTAGCGAATATTGTTCTCGCTGGCAAATGAACTGTGGGTTAACGCTCGTTCTAGCAAATGTGGTTCGGAAAAAGCATAGCCTAAAGCTTTTTCTAATGTAGAGAGATTCTTGGCAAAGTGATCAGAGATCACTGGCTTCAAATCTTTCTTCCTGAAGAGTTTCCCCAAAATCCTCATAAGCGTAAAATCAGGCCTTATATTCCTTAACTGCCAGCACGGCATTGTGACCACCAAAACCAAAGGAATTGCTTATACCTGCTCTAACCTCCCGCTGAACAGATACACCAGGTGTATAGTTCAAATCACATTCATCACAAGGGTTCTCATGATGAATGGTAGGAGCAATTGTATTGGTCATGACTGTTTTTACAAGCGCAGCCAGTTCAATTCCACCCGAAGCACCGAGCAAGTGACCCGTCATCGATTTTGTAGAGCTCACTGAAAGTTTATAGGCATGCTCACCAAATACATTTTTAATGGCAATGGACTCGTTTTTATCATTGGCTGGTGTTGAAGTACCATGGGCATTGATGTAATCAATATCTGTAGGCTGTAGATCTGCATCGGTCAGTGCCATGTTCATTGCTCGATTTGCACCTTCACCACCTGCAGCAGGACTGGTGATATGATAGGCATCTGCTGTCATTCCAAAGCCAGAAAGTTCTGCTAGTATGTTGGCACCACGCGCCTCGGCATGTTCAAGACTCTCGAGAACAAAAACCCCAGCTCCCTCACCCATGACAAAGCCATCGCGAGCCTTATCAAAAGGTCGACTGGCAGAATCTGGATCAGGATTGAAGGTGAGTGCCTTCATATTGGCGAATCCAGCAAAACCCATTTTTGTGAGAGCTGCATCTGCTCCACCACAAACCATTACATCGGCATCCCCATATCGAATAGCACGCATGCCAAGCCCAATAGCGTGAGCAGCAGTGGCACAAGCTGAGTTCACAGAGAAGTTAGGACCTTTGAGCCCCCAAATAATTGAAACATAGCCTGCAGCAATATCTGGAATCATCATGGGAATAAAGAAGGGACTGACACGTCGATGTCCGCGTTTAATCAGCATGGCATGTTGTTCTTCAAAGGTATAAAGACCACCGACTCCACTTCCAATGATGACACCCATGCGAGAGGGGTCTTCATTTGATGTATCCAGACCACTTTGCTCGATGGCTGTTTTAGCAGAGTGGACAGAGTACCTTGTAAAAGGATCCATGCGACGTGCTTCCTTAAAATCAACTACATCGTCAATATGAAGATCATCCTTTACAGTGGCTGCTACCGTTGCATTGTAGCCTTCTTCAACTAACCAATCTTGGGTGGTTACGCCATTGGTGCCGGCGACCAGATTGTTCCAAAATTTATCAATTTCATTCCCCAGCGGTGAGACAACCCCCATCCCGGTGATAACAACACGCTTTTTCATGCGACTCCCTTATAAAAAAACTGGGTTCACCGTAAAGCCAGGATTCAACCCCAGACCCATCAGTGAACCCAGTTTTATTTCAGAATGTTTTGACTAAAGCTTATCCAAGCTTACTGTCAACGTACTGAACGGCCTTCCCAACAGTTGTGATGGTTTCAGCATCTTCATCGGGAATTTCAATATCGAAGACTTCTTCAAACTGCATAATGAGTTCAACAGTATCAAGTGAGTCGGCCCCAAGATCATCAATAAATGAAGCATCTTCGGTAATCTTTGCAGCATCAACACCTAATTTTTCGACAATAACATCACGTACTTTTTCAAAGGTTGACATATTATTCTTTCCTCCTAACGTTCTATTCTATCCTTGCATGACCAGGCCGCCATCAACATTGAAGACCTGACCTGTGATATAACCAGCCTGTTCAGAACCCAGAAAAGCTACCAGATTGGCAACATCCTGTGGTTCTCCAATACGACCCAGAGGGATCTGTGCAAACAGTTTTTCCTTCGCGTCATCTGTGATCGCGTCGGTCATATCGGTGGCAATATAACCAGGTGCAACAGCATTCACAGTGATTCCTCTTGAGCCTACTTCCTTTGACAGAGACTTCGTAAACCCAATAATACCAGCCTTTGAAGCAGCATAATTAGATTGTCCGGCATTGCCCATCTGTCCTACCACGGAAGTAATATTTATAATGCGACCCCCTCGCAATTTCAAAAAATTTCTTAGCAAAGCCTGAGACATATTGAACACACTTTTGAGATTGATATTCATGATATCATCCCATTGATTTTCTTTCATGCGCATGATGAGATTGTCTTGTGTGATTCCAGCATTGTTTACCAGGACATCCACCTGGCCAAAGGTTTCAAGGGCTGTGGCCGCCAGTGCTTTACAATTTTCCATTGATGAGACATCAGCAGCAACACCAAGACAGGTATAGCCCTGTGCCTCAAATTCTTGCTGGACTCTCTGACAATCCTCAGCTTTGCGGCTGCTGACAACCACCTTTGCACCAAGTCCTGCCAGTGAAAGGGCTATCTGGTAGCCAATACCTCTGGTAGATCCTGTGACGATGACAACTTTTCCTTGATAATCAATCATGATATTGCCTCCAATTGTTCCTGGGTTCCTATTCCGCTGGTTACTGTATCCCGGTTAATGCGCTTGACCAATCCCTGGAGCACTTTTCCAGGACCGATTTCAACAATTTCATCAACTCCATCCCTGACCATGTATTGAATTGTATCCTCCCAGAAAACGGGATTTTCAAGCTGGTCGATCAGATTGGACTTGATTTTTACTGGGTCAGATGTTGGGCTGGCATCCACATTGGCGATGACAGGAACACGAGCTTTATTAAAATTTGTTTTCTTAATGATGGCTTCCAAGTTTGCTTTTGCCGGTGACATAAGCGGAGAGTGGAAAGCACCACTCACATTTAAGGCCAGAGCTTTACGAGCCCCTAAATTTTTAGCGATTTCCATAGCATAGTGTACAGCTGTGGTTTCACCTGAAATAACTATCTGTCCAGGAGAATTAAAATTAGCCGCCTGTACGATACCTCGGGCAGTAGCATGTTTGCATACTTTGGCAATATCCTCACGTGACATATTCAAAATGGCGGCCATGGTCCCAGATTGACTTTCTCCAGCAGCTTGCATCCCTTCGGAACGTACCTTCACAATGGCGAGGGCATCTTCAAAACTGAGCACTCCAGCAGCAAAGAGGGCAGAGAACTCACCCAGGCTATGACCTGCTGTCATAGAAAAATTAAAGGATTTTGGAAGGAGCGAAAAAAGAGCAACTGATGCCACAAACAGGGCGGGTTGGGTTACCCTGGTTTCGGTCAAAGCTTCCAGAGGACCATTAAAACTGATATCGGCTACATCGAAGCCAAGCATCTCATTAGCCGTGGTGTACATATCTCTGATTAATTGATGCTTATCAAAAATATCTTGTCCCATTCCAACATACTGTGAAGCCTGTCCGGGAAATACGAGAGCACGTTTCATGATTACCCTTTCTTACCGGGTCCGTATCGTAGCAAAATACTGCCCCAGGTATACCCAGCTCCAAATGCAGCCAATAGGACGAGGTCGCCATCTTTTAGTCGCTTATTACGTACTACTTCATCCAGGCCGATGGGAAGGGTGCCGGCAGTTGTATTGCCATATTTATCGATGTTGAGTAAAACCTGCTCATCGGTAAAGCCGGCCTTGCGGGCGGCAACATCGATGATTCGTTTATTTGCCTGATGGGGAATAAAAATTCCAACATCTTCAGCTTTGAAATTGTTTTTCTCCAGAATTTCGGTGCTGACTTGGGCCATATCATTGGAGGCACGTTTGAAAACGCTGCGTCCATCTTGCCAGATATAGTGTTCCCTGGCATCAACAGTGGCATGAGTGGCTGGTTTACGACTACCCCCTGCCTTCATATGCAGTGCATCTGCACCACTACCGTCAATCCGGAGGATGTCATCAATTATTCCATAATTCTCGTCTTCAGTGGGTTCCAGGAGCACTGCACCAGCCCCATCACCAAAGAGAATACAGGTATTTCGATCAGTATAATCCAGAATAGAACTCATGGTGTCCACTCCGACCACAATGACTTTTTTAGAGCCGGTCTGGATGAGTGAGGCACCAGATTTTAGTGCAAAAAGGAATCCAGAACAAGCGCCTGAAAGATCATAACCCCAGGCATTGTTGGCACCAATCTTTTCTTGAATGAGGGCGGCTGTGGATGGAAAGAGCATGTCGGGTGTGACAGTAGCTACAATGATGGCATCAATTTCGTCAGCTTTGGTTCCAGTTTCATCCAATAGCTGGTTAACCGCACTCACACTCATGTCAGAACTGGCTTCACCCTCCGCTGCTATGTGTCTTTCCCGGATACCTGTGCGGCTGACAATCCACTCGTCGTTTGTATCAACCATTTTCTCCAAATCAAAATTTGTAATTACTTTTTTTGGTACATAGGAGGCGACTCCAGTGATAGCAGCTCTGATCATATTTTAGTTCCCGATTGGTTAATGGTAGATGATTTGTTCGTCCATATCCGTGAAGGTAATACTGGATAGGGATTTTGTAATTTCCTGTTCAATGACATCGATCAAATTTGATTTTATGAGACTTTGGGCTTCAAAGAGAGCCGCTTTAATTGCTTTTTCGTTTGAAGATCCATGGGCTATGATAGAAATGCCCTTGATACCCAGTAAGGGAGAACCACCATAATTGTTTGGATCAAAAATATCCAGCAATTCAGTGAATACTGGTTTAATAAGGCGTGCGCCAATAAGTCGACTGGGACGATCCAGCCTACTCTTTATCATAGTAAATAGAGTTTTAAATGTATTCTCGGCCAGCTTCAGGGAAACATTACCTGTAAATCCGTCGGTAACGATAACATCAAACTTGTTGTTGAAAACATCACGACCTTCAGCATAACCTTTAAAATTTATATGGGATGCTTCCAGGAGACGTTTGGCCTCTCTGACCAGGGGAGTACCCTTCTCAGACTCTTCGCCAATACTCATGAGCGCTACTCGGGGCTCTTTTGTTTTGGTTATATAGCGGTGAACGATGCTTCCCATAATACCAAATTGCAGTAAGTTCTTGGGCTTGGCTTCGGCCACTGCACCAACATCCAGCAAGAGTGTGGCACCTTCTTCATGTGGCATAAAAGCGCCCACTGCGGGGCGATCCACCCCAGGGATGCGACCGAGAGAGAGCAGAGAATAAGTCATGGTTGCGCCAGTGTTCCCGGCAGAAATAAAAGCATTTGCTTTCTTTGTCTTGACCAGCTCAATACCGACACGCGTTGAGGAATCTTTTTTCTCTTTATATGATCGGGTAGGGGACTCATCCATACTCAGTACCTGAGAGGCATGTTGGATATGTAAGCGAGGACTTTTAAAAGATCGTTTTTGAAGTTCATCACGAATCAGATCCTCCTTTCCCACAAGTATGACTTCACCAATACTTTTAGGGTCATTCAAGTATTGAATAGTACCTTCAATATTGATAAAAGGGGCATTATCGCCCCCCATACTATCAACCACGATTTTCATGTTTGGAATCAAACTTCTTTAGGAATGGTAACCTGTTTTCCCTTGTAGTATCCGCAATGGGGACACACACGGTGTGGTAATTTTGGTTCGCTGCAGTTTGAGCAGGTGATAAGACCGGCAAGAGTCGCCTTCCAGTGTGTACGACGTTTATCTCTTCTGGCCCGTGAGGTTTTTCTTTTTGGTACAGCCACGAGTTAAATTCTCCTATTCGTTGAACAAATCTTTTAGCTTAGCCCAGCGTTCATCCGGTTTTTCATCCTGCCTGATATTTTTTTGCAAGTCCTTACCTGCCTGGCAATCAGGACCACATCGATGTGAAATGGGGATGGTTAGCAACACGGCATCATGGATCAGCGGGTAGAGATCAAATTCTGCCTGGTGAGCAGGAACATGGTAAATCTCATCACCCTCATAGGACTCCAGATATTTGGAATCAAAGGTCAGCATGACTTCAATTTCACTCTTCAGGGTATCTTCAAACTCCTCCATGCCAGACTCGCAAATAAAAAGCCCTGTGCAAGAGATCATTCCGTGTAGATAAAAATTTTGACCCTGTCGGTCGATGCTTATCTTTGATTCTAGCCGGAGTGGTTTCCACTCTATGCTTTCATCGTGTTGTAGCTGTGCTACGCTGTCAAAGACCTGCTCCGATTTGCCTCTCGGCAATGTGTTCAGTACTATCTTCATTGTCAAAGCCGCGCAATATAGACGGGAGTTATTCGCATGTCAAACGTTTAACTTATTGAGAAATCAGCAGCCTATCAGGGCTGCATCAATGCTTCAATCTCTTGAATAGTTTTAGGAATAGACTGGCTTAAAACACGGTGTCCCTTCCGTGTTACCAACACATCGTCCTCAATTCGGACACCAATATTCCACCAGCGTGGTTCCACATCCTCGGCTTCAATAATATATATACCGGGTTCCACTGTGAGGACCATGCCAGCTTTAAGTATATGCGGTTTGCCATTTCCGTCGACGCGACCACCCGCATCATGGACGTCCAGGCCCAGCCAGTGAGAAGTGCCATGCATAAAAAATTTACGATAAGATTTATCGCGGATCAGATCAGCCGGATCACCTGTCAATAATCCTAGCTCAACCAAACCTGAGGTGAGGATTTCAACAGCTGTTTCGTGAGGTGTACGCCATGAAACACCTGGCTTCACACTCTTGATAGCCGCTGCCTGTGCATCCAATACCAATTGATAAATTGCTTTCTGTTCAGTGCTGAATTTTCCGGAAACAGGAACCGTGCGACTGATATCTGCCGAATAATAATCCCATTCTGCTCCAACATCCATTAATAAGAGACTTCCTGCCGTGAGTTCACCATGATTGTCTTCATAATGAAGGTAAGTAGTGTTATTTCCGGCTCCAATAATGGAAGGAAACCCCAGACGGACGGATCCTCGTTTCGAGAATCCATATTCAATTTCAGCTTGAACTTCATACTCAAAATTGAGTGTAGGAATAATTGGTAAAACATCTCTCAGGGATTGGTTGGTTATATCAATCGCTTTTTGAAGGGATTCAATTTCAGCGTCCGATTTGATAAGTCGATGAGATTTGAGTAATGAGGATGCCTCCTGAACCAGAATAGGACCCCAACTGGTGTCTTTAGTTTTTCTTTCAAACTCATTTTCGAAGGCTGTGTCATTGCCAAATGAGACCACCAATCTCTCGTATCCAGTCATTAATTTTTCTAACCGATCATAAAACTCGCTGTAATCATAAGCACTATCAATTCCAGGTAGTATTCTGGCATCGCCCACGCCAAGTTTGGGACCTGTCCATAATTCTTTTTTGAGATCGCGAGGTGCCACAAAAATAGAAACTTCGGCATTGCCTTCAGATTTTTTTTGAGGTGTGAAGACCAGAATGCCTTCGATCTGGGTCCAGCCCGTTAAGTAGAAAAAGTCAGAGTCTTGTCGATAGGGGTATTCAACATGGTGATTACGCTCATAAAATGGGGCAGTATGGAATATAGCGCAGGCGTCCAGGTCTCGGAGTTCCTCTAAAAAAATAGCTCTGCGTCGGGCAAACTCATCACTGGGTAAATTGCCAGGTTTTGACATGCTACTGGCTGTCGTAATGAAAGCCAGAATGAGGAGGAGAATCAGTTTCGTCTTGGATAACATGCAGAGATCCTTATTCAATAATTTTATACTGAGTACGAGCTACTTTGACTGGTACAGCGTTAAAATGCCACCATTCAATAGATATGGACAAAAAGCCAGCCCTGGTCATCACATCTCGCAGAAGTTGACGATTGTCAATCTGTTGGCGGGTCAGTTTCTTTTCTTTTAAAAATCGATCTTCGTGGCGAGGTTGAGCCAGTTGCCCGAAATAATCAAAGGCTGTTCCCATATCCAGTGGAACCCCATCTAGTGTAGCGATTGTGAGGTCAACTGCAGAGCCAAAATTATGGACAGAGCCCCTATTCGGATTAGCCACATAATCTTCTGAAGGTGTATTAACGACCAGTGCCCACATTTTCCGTTGAACAGACCGCGGACGAGCGCCATCATAGACCAGCAACGATAATTCAGGATGTGACTTCTTGAGCAAATCCTGAGCTTCCTTCAGCATGGCTGCGGCCTTGGGCTGCAAATAGCAATTCTCCAGTTCATCATAGGTATCAGCAGCCAGAAAATTGTCCAGAGTCGAATACTTCAATTCAACCAGGATATCAGGGGCGAGGGAGTGAATGTTAACCAATCCCTGTTTTTGGAGCTGAGCTTCCAGGGATAAACCCTCTCCAGTCTGACTTGCAAACAAGGGTAGGAGGCAAAAGTGCACAAGGAGTAATATGGAGGTAATTCGATTTTTCATGGCGACAAGATAGTGTAATCTCTCCCTATCTGAAAGTTTCGAACTCGAAGTGGGTTTTTTGTACAATAATCGGCAAAGCTCATGTCGATGAACCGATACGGTAAATGAGCATCTCTATCTTGTGGTATCCCCAGACGAGTAGTCTGGATAACCTGCTCGGGGGAGTAGGAATCATCCCACAGCTCAAAATGATGCGGTTTTAGTTGTTGAGCATCCCAATCAGGAACCTTGAGATTTAGCGACTTGCATAACAGGGTCTGTCCGGCACAGAGCTTGGCTATAGGGCGGGAAGTTCCATCTCGATTAGGATTATTTTTTTGCATTGATTTTAATGAATCCACCCCAGCAACTTGACAGGTAAAAGGGTAAGCAGATTTGATGAGGACAGCATTGCCTTCACCGCGACATGAAAAATTCAGCGAATCACCACCTCTAGCATAATACATATATATAGTACCCGGGGACATGAAGAGGGCTTTTCGTTTTTGGGTAAATCCCAGCGAGGAATGGCTCGCTTTATCGTGACGATAATAAGCTTCTGCTTCAATGATTCTGGCCAGGAGCCACTGCTGTTTGTCACGGAAGGCGATTACTTTCCCCAGAAGAGCTTGAGCCACATCGAGAGGTGCTCTGTCAAAAAAATCCAAAGTGATTGGAATCGGTGATATTTGTTTGAGGTATTCCACGCTCCAATATTACCATAATTCAAGATCTACCAAATGATTCCACTCCAGGAATAATTGATAAATATTACCATTTTAGTCACTCTCAGATGCGAGAATAATTTCTCGAAACTCGGACGAATTCACATCGGATAACTACATTACTTACAAAATAATCAACAAAATCAGCTGATGTGAATCAAGGATTTTGATTTAATAATATGCTTTTCTCACAAAAGTTCCAAGTAATCGATGTAAATGAGAACCATTAGCAACAACACTGGTGTTTTGGCATACACTTTGTAAATACAGTATTTCAGAATACGGAAAAATTAATTGAATTTAAACCCAAATACTGAAAACTCAGCTGACCCACTCCATGGTGAAAAGCTCTATACGCCCAGAGAAGTTGCTCATCGGTTAAATCTTTCCGTAGAAAGTCTTCGGTTGTATGAGCGCGAGGGCTTGCTCGTCCCACATAAGCTAGATTCCGGTCACCGGCGTTACACAGATTCTGATATTGAATGGATTGTTTGTATTCAAAGACAGATCCATGAGAACAAACTGAATTTTGCCGGTATTCGTTACATTCTCTCAATGTTGCCATGTCACGAGATGAAACCTTGTGGACTGGAAGACTATAAAACTTGTCCTGCAGGGGATCGAAGCTGTAGACCATGTTGGGACTTTGAGGATACACCTTGCCGCATCAAGGGAGAAAATTGCAGAGCTTGTGTGGTTTACCAACAGGTCCTGAATGTTGAAAACTTAAAAAAAATATTATCGGTGAAATTCAAATGCGATTAATACAAAAACTATGGATTGCCACACTTCTCGTGTGGAGTTTCTCTTTTATGAGTTGTGATGCCATTAATCCCACCAGTGAGGGAGATTTGACAGATTATACCTGTGAGGGTTGCCACACCAATAGGGCTGCCTTGACAAGTATTATTGACGCACTGAATCTGGATCCTCCAGACGATGGTCATGCAGCGCCTGGCTGAGGTGGCGGAGCAGTGCCGTTGGCACTCACGGATAAGGTTTTAATTAGAATTAATGCCACACGCAACGTGAACTCTTTTACCGATATCGACCCCATACATGCCGCCATCGGTTGTGCCGGCTGTCATGGCGGATCTTCCCTGGTTGATGCAAAAGATGATACCTCAGCATTTCGCGAAGCTCATACTGGAATGCTACGTGATCCCTCTGCCATCGGCGAACTTGGTTGCAGCGGTGGAAGCTGTCATGCGGATATTGTAGCTCGCAACGAGACCAGCATCCATAGCAACCTGTGGGGTGAAAAAGCTCATGTCGCTCTGAGAAATGGATATGAATCCTGGGAGGAATGCCCAGCAGATATTAAAGATGGTTTTGCCAGGGATTGTAACAGTTGCCACACAACCTGCGGGCAGTGCCATATCAGTCGCCCCAACGCAGCGGGCGGTGGTTTCCTTGAACAACGTGTAGGATATAGTCATAAATTTTTAGCAACGCCGGACGAGGCCAATGTTTGTACTGCCTGTCATGGGTCACGTGTTGGCGATGATTGGAATGCCAACCAGGATCGTCTCCCTGGTAATGTACCTGATGTGCATAATGAATTTGGCTACACCTGTTTGAGCTGTCATACTGAAGATATGCACGGTGAAGGTGCATCGGATGCCGAGCATACATCTCGTTATCAGGTCGCTGAATTACCGCAGTGTGTTGATTGTCATGAAGTAGACAATGATGATAATGCCTATCATACATCACACTGGCCCAATTCAGATGCTTCAGATGGTCCGGATCTGGCATGCTTTGTCTGCCATTCACAGCAGTACAATAATTGCAATACCTGTCATGCTGGAACCTGGCAAGAGGAGTATAACGAACATAATACAGATGAGTATCGTGTGTATCCCCAGTTCAAAATTGGTCGAAACCCCTATTATGGTGAAGCAGGCCACCCACATACAGAATCAAGCTGGATTACGGTAAGACACATACCAGTCTCTCCAGATGCCTACAAAAACTGGAATATTGATCCCTGGGATTTGCAGGATTTCTCTGAGACAAAAGATATGGAAACCTGGAAATACGCCAGCCCACATAGTATTCAACGTTGGACTGAGAGAACCCTGGTTGATACGAATTGGGCAACCAGTTCAACTCAGGATTATACAACTGAAAATTGCTATACAAATTGCCATATGCATGGACCTCATGGGAGCTATACGTCCACGAATAAGGCGCTTTATTTAATAGATGAAAATATGGAGAACGATATTACCAATGATGATCTGAGTGACGAGATCCCAGCCAATGCTCTGACGAGTTTGGGACGCCAGTCAGATGGTAGCTATTGTTCTGCCTGTCATTAGTAAATAGTCAAATGAAAACAAGTTAACTAAGCCACGAGGAGGTAAGATGAAACTTGATTGGAGACTAGTATTGGTATTGGTGTTATCACTAGGACTTATGGTAAGTTGTGAGGACACTGATGATGAAGAAACCGCAACCGCTTTCGAAACATTAACACAGTATATGGCGGATAATTCCTATGATGCCGATCTTATTATTGCAGATTGGATTACAACCGCTGGAACCGTTTCTGGTAACGAAGCCAACTACTTTATTGTTGACATCCGTTCAGCTGAAAAATATGCAGAAGGTCATATCCCAGGTGCCGTGAATAGTGCTTATGCTGATATTCTGACAACTGTTGAAGCTGAGAACACCAGTGATCTTCCTGTTCTGGTAGCTTGCTACTCAGGTCAGTCAGCAGCCCATGCTGTGGTTGCCCTTCGTCTCAGTGGATACACAGATGCAAAAACCCTGAAATGGGGAATGAGTAGCTGGGCCATGGAGTTTGATAGCTGGTCAGGTTCAATAAACAGCTTTGCTGTGGATCATGCTAATTGGTCAACAGATGCACCACCCGCCCTGCTTTCAGACATGGATGATCCTGTAATAGTCACAGATCTGACTGATGGTGCTGCTATTTTAGCAGAACGTGTTGATGCAATTCTTGCTGGTTTTAAGGGTACAGCTTCAGCTACAATCGTAGAAGCTCCTGAAAACTATCAGATCAACAACTTCTGGGCATTAACCGATTGGGATCACTATGGTCATATTGCTGGTGCCTATCAGGTTACTCCTGGTACATTGACAATCGCCAATGATGGTCTTGATATCCTTGATCCTTCACAAACAATCGTGACTTATTGCTGGACTGGTCAGACATCATCCATGATGACAGCCTGGTTGACTGCTTTAGGTTATGAAGCCACCAGTTTGAAGAATGGTGCCAATTCAATGATATACTCAGCTCTCGAAAGTCATCAATGGGTGGCTTTGACTGCTGACTTTCCAATGGAATAGTATATATTCGAAGCATTAATTGAATAATACATATTCATATCGATTATACAGAGGGGGCCGAATTCTATTCGGCTCCCTTTTACTCACAAGCGTTCTTTTTGGACAGCTCACGCTTCCTGATGCTAAAAATCCTCACGGAAGTGAGGATTGTTCATTTTGTCATATGGTATCAAGTGGTGCAACTGCTGCAAATCTAAAAAATGATGTTTGTATTCAGTGTCATACTGCTGCCGCAGTGAATGCCTTGATCCACCCCCTTAACAATGTAAACACTGAATCGGATCAGATTTCTGTCCCAGAGGGCTTTAAGCTGGATTCAAATGGTAGCCTGGGATGTCTGACCTGTCACCAGGTCGCATGCAAAATTGATCGCTCAAATAGAACCTTTCTAAGAGGCGGTCCTTATAAGCGAGAGATCGATTTTTGTTACAATTGTCATAGCAAAACTAACTACAAAAAAATGAATCCCCACAAGCAGGTTCAAGCTGATGGTAACATTGATAAATCAACCTGTTTGCAATGTCATGTTAAACAACCGAGTAAAGAAGATCACCCCACCATTGCCCGAGAGATGCAGCTGGATATGACCGCAACCTGCAACAAATGTCATTCTCTCCATTCTCACGAACAAAATCATCAGGGAAAAAATATAGAATTATCCAAAAAGGCGACAGTAAAACGCTTTAACGAAACACAACAAAAATTTGGGCTGACCTTGCCCCTTTCTGAGGATAATCTTATTCAATGTAACACCTGCCATTACACTCATAACCGGGGGACCCTCGCAGCAGATCAGGTTGTATACGAGGGTGACGGAGAAAACCAGCGTTTCTTACGCCTATCGAAAGAGAATCTGTGCTATGCCTGCCACGATTTATAGACCTTCCATCTTCCTAGTGTTAGTGCTATTCCTGCTAACTGCCATTTCGGTGACGGCTCAACAAGCCGATGCTGAAAATTGTAATTTGTGCCATGGATTAACCTTATTGGGAATTTCCACAACAGCAGATGGACTGCGTAGTTTTGAAGTAACATCTGACGGTTACAATCACTCTACCCACAGAAACGTCATTTGTCGTGATTGCCATACTGACATCAACGTCTTCCCACACCCCGAGGATGTTGCCAGTGTTGAATGTTATAAAGCCTGTCATATTACCAAACCATTTGCCCTCACAGGCTACTCACATGCCGAGCAGTTCGATGCACATGCCATAAGTGCCCATGGTTTCAATCCTGAATATTCAGATGAAAAAAATGAGGCCAAACCCGATTGCAAATACTGCCACTCCAATACATTTAGAAACGTCATCAAGGATGAAGCTCTGGAAAAGAGTACCGAACATTGTGTACGATGTCATGAAGGGGAAGGCCTTGCCGGCGTGATTCTTCATGTGAGTTCTCATTCTGGTCACCGGACGGCAGAAGCCTCTATCGATGTGGTAGAATTATGTTCTTCATGCCATGCCGACCAGGGTCATATGAAACAGTTTGATGTAAACCTGACACAGGTTGAAGGATATGAGCGGCATTTTCATGGCAAAGCCCTGAAGCGCGGTATGAATGAAGTTGCAAACTGTATGGACTGTCACCGCAATCACCTCAACCTTCCGGCAGATGATCCTAACTCAAGTATCCATCCCAACAATATTCAACAGACCTGTAGCTCAAACAGCTATTGTCATACTGATGCGACTGCCAAATTTGCTGTTGCAGCAATTCACTCCGAACCTACAACTCAAAATAATCCCATCATTTTCTATGTAGAATGGGGATTCATTATATTAACCGCTGGAACCATGGCTTTGCTCTTTGCGCACATCTTTCTCGATTTTGGACGCTGGGTTGGTGATATATGGATGCGGAGGAGGGGAAAATGAGTCAAGATTATACTCGTTTCAGCCTAAATCAACGTTTACAACATATTTTCATGTTCGTACCCTTCATCATCCTGGTATTGACGGGCTTCCCAATCAAATTCCCTGAAAGCGAGTTTTGGAGCTTTGTTCTGGCAGCCGCTGGTGGGATTGAAAACACTCGCCTCGTTCACCGCATAGCCGCAGCTGTCATGATTCTGGACTTTGCTTTTCACATCATTTATGTGTTTTACAATTTGATTAAAAATCGTCCCTCTCTTGCCGATATGCATTTGATTCCCAATAAGAGGGATGGCCAAAACATCATTCAAAACATGAAGTATTTTTTGTTTCTTTCAGATGAACGTCCCCGGTTTCACAAGTTCTCATATATAGAGAAATTTGATTACTGGGCCGTATTCTGGGGTATGTTTATTATGGCTGGAAGTGGAGTCATTTTATGGTTCCCCGTCCTGTTTAGCAAATTTCTGCCAGGAATTGTCATTCAGATTGCCTATGTTGCTCATAGTGATGAGGCTATGTTGGCCTTATTGGCAATCATCATTTGGCATTTTTACAATGTCCATTTCAATCCTCGTATCTGGCCAGCCAACAAGGTCTGGTTCAAGGGGACTTTGACTGAGGAAGAGATGGAGCATGAGCATCCTCTTGAGCTTGAAGAAATCAAGGCCAGAGAGGAGGCTTCAAAATGAAAAAAGCTTTGAAACTCCTATATGGTCTCCTGGCTTTTGCTCTGGGAACGTTCGTTTCTGTTACACTTATCAAAGCCGTGGTTTCTCACGATAGCCCACTCGAGACTGAAATCCTCTCCGACTCGCGTTTCCCTGATTATGTGGAACAGTTAAATAGTCATTATGATAGCTACGAAAATCGGCAAAGTCACTTTCATCAAACTACTGAACGCTATTTCTTGCCCATGGATCAGCAGGAAAATTGTTTGAATTGCCATTCCTTGTGGCCACATGAAAAAGACCTGAGAACACGCGCTTTTAATAATCAACACAGCAGATATATGTCGTGTATGAGCTGTCATATTGATGATAAACCTGGTCGTCCGGTAAAATTTGAATGGTACAATTTTGGTGTAGATAATTCAATCACGAGACAAGGTGCTTATGGCTTGACTCGCGATGCCGATTCGAAGCTGTCAGGGGCCGATAACTTTATCAGTAAAATTCTCCCTGTAATATATGATGGCAATATTAATACTCGGTTATACACACCATATAGTTCTGAACAATCGGTGGAGTATCGCAACTCCGTGGATGCTGGAGAATATGTGGATGAAGTCAAGGCACGCAAAGAGGCTGAGGCTCTCGTAAGTGAAAAAGCTCCGAGCTGCTCGAGCTGTCATTCAGAATCTTCCACATTTCCATGGGAGGGCCTGGGTTTTAAGGGTGATAGATTAAATGAAATGCGGTATTCAGCTGTTGTGGGCATGGTTGAAAAGTACGAATCATTCTATTTCCCACCTGTTTTTGAGTAAGTCAAAGATTTCGAGAACTCACATGAGAATTAACAGGCTGCTAATTATTATTCTATCTGTCAGCTTTGGCCTGATCCAGGGTCTTATCGCTCAAGAGATAAGTTTCTCTCCTGTCCGTACATTTGAATCCGATTTTAGTTTTCCCACTGATATCTGCGGAAATGATGAAGGTGATATCTTTGTCCTGGATGCTATGAATGATCGGGTTGTCCAACTCAAGGCAAGTGGTGAGGTTGTTGAAATCAAACCTCAACGGGAATCCATATACAAAGCAGTTGGAATTGCCTGGATTAATGGTGATTTATGGATCGCTGATACGCCACGGTCACGTTTGTTGAAGATGAAGATGAATGGACGGATTAGCCAGGTTATCAAACTGGAGCATCAAACTGAACCCGTTGATATTATCGGTCTTGGTGACAACATGGTAGTAACAGATCGTTTTAACCATACCATTACTGTTTTGGATAAAGACTTTAAGGAAAAATACTATTGGGGCAAAAGGGGAGAAGGTATCGGAGAGTTTATCAATCCTGGTTTCCTGTCTGCGGGTCCCGAAAATAGAGTGATTATTGGCGATATTCTTAACCGGCGGGTTGTCTCATTTTCACCAAGTGGCCGATATCCACAAATCATTGCCAAGCCCGGTGTGGAAAGGGGACAGATATTCAGACCCAAAGGGGTTGCCCTCGATTCTAAAAATCGAGTGTGGGTGGCTGATGGATATACCGGTGCCCTTCAAGCCTTCTCTATTTCAGGTAAATTCCAGGGAATTGCCAGCAAAGATGGTGAAAGTCTCGCATTATCGGCTCCCATGGGGATCTATATAGATAAGCAGGACCGATTATGGGTGGTAGAGTCATTTGCAAGCAAAGTCAGCGTTTGGCGGATTAAATGATAGGTCCCTTCAAAAAATTAATCATCGGTTTCGCCGTCCTGTGTTTGTGCAGCACCTTTATTCTCGGACAACACAACCCGGATGGTCGCAAAGTGAGTCTGGATTGTGTCACCTGCCATGTAAGCTGGCATGATAACATCGATCCAGAGAAATCCCTGCTCCCCAATATTGAAGCTCCCATACAGATTCAGGGGATGCCAGCCCGTATTCCAACAGCGGCCATGTGTTATACCTGCCATGATGGAACGGTCAAAGATTCTCGTCAAACTTTCGCATCCAGCAATCACCAGATGGATATGGATGTAAAACACGTCGATATTAAAAGTTTGCCCCTTGATAAAAATGGGAAGATCTATTGTGGTACCTGCCACACTCCACATAGTCTGAAACCAACTCGTGTTGGTGGGCTGGCTCCTTTCCTGCGAATGGAAAAGATGAGTTCTGCCATATGCCTGGATTGTCATTCTAATCAGGCCAGTGCGCATAAAAATCATCCCATCAAAGTGAAGGTCTCAGCTGATAACAGCATGCCAGAAAGTACTTTCTGGGGGAAAGACGGCAGCATGGAATGCATGACCTGTCACCCTATTCATGGAACAGAATCAGTGGTGGGCGTGACTGGGAATGATCGTAGTGAACTCTGCTCTTCTTGTCACGCCGCCTATTTTAATATCAAACTCACCGATCATGATCTCACCAGCTCTCTGATGAATAAATCCAGCAATATTGGACCTGATTTCAGCGGAAACGATCCTTGTGCAGCCTGCCATGTCAGCCATAATGGTCAAGGCGAGCATATGTGGTCCATGGATGTTGATGCAAAAGCAGGTGAGAATGCTTACTGTGTTGGTTGTCATAGCGACACAGGCCTCGGCCAGGAAAAAAATTTTTCGCATACAGGTCACCCCGTTTCCAATTTTAAACTGAGAAAAAATATTCCTGCATTGGGGATTAAAGCGGGTGACAAATTGCTTTGTAAATCGTGTCACGATCCACATCAGTGGGAATTCTCAAATAAACATGCTGTAAATACAGGCAATGAAGAAGGAACTGAATACACATCCTTCCTCCGTCTACCTGATGATGCCCAGGGTCAGCTGTGTATCAGTTGTCACTCCGGACAATCCAGTGTGTTTGACTCAGACCATAGTGTAGCTCGTGAAGGATTCCAGCAGTATTTTAGAGAATCAAACGCGTTGCATGGTCAGTGTACAGTATGTCATGGAGCTCATACTGATGCCCTGGAAGGATCAACAGAAGATGATCCTTTTACGGTCTTGTGCATGCGCTGTCATGATGGGCAGCATTTTGCCACCTCAGTGGTTCACAATAATCACCCCATTGGTGTACCCTTCACATCAAAAAGTAATCTGCATGGTTATAAAAAAGATAATCAAACCTTACTGAGCTGTAATACCTGCCATGACCCACATAAATGGGGCCAGACTGTCGAAAATTCCCCAACAGTCGATTTGAATGGAGACGATAGGAATTCATTCCTGACCATTTCAAACTGGCCGGAACCTAAACTCTGTCTGGATTGTCATCCTGAGCAAGAAACTTTATTGAATTCAGATCATGACTTGACTGAAGCAGACCGAAGTGCCTGTAGTTTCTGCCATGCTCCACACAATGCTGAGACTGAATATGGAATTTTTGCAAAATGGGGTGAGGCTCCAGGTGCCAGTTTTAATGAAAAACATTGTTTCAGTTGTCACAATGAGCAGGGCTCGGCTTCAGAAAAGCTGGTAGAGGGTTATAGCCATCCTCGCGAATTTGGCATCCTGGCTCCTCCTGCCAGAGGAACAGGTGATTGGTTGGATTTCCCTCTTTTCACTGAAGCAGGTCCCAGTAAAACAGTGGGACATATTGACTGCTTCACCTGTCACAATCCCCATTCCTGGTCCTACAAACTGAAGTATCAAGAGTTAGGCCCTGAAAATGAGGAAGGTAATGATCTTACCTCATTCCTGCGCAATCCAAGTCAATTGACACTTTGTACTGATTGTCATGGCGAGAGCACTCTCTGGAAATACAATTACTACCATGATCCGGTTAAGAGAAAGAGATACTAAGATGATAGTCATCAGATCCTTTAAACCCAGCCAGATAAGTTTATTCCTCGTAATAGCGGTAATTATGACTGGACTTGTGGGATGTGCTTCCACCAGGCAGACTACAGAGACAATCAATTTCCCCGCTGATATTCCACAGCCCTTCCTGTCTCTTGAACAGGTCATCGAAGGCGCTCAGGATACTCCAGAAGGCTTGTTTAGCCGTTTCCTGGGTATGATCGTGGGTCAAGAGAGCAAATTCTCTCTGAATCAACCCACTGATATGGTTATTGATCAAATGGGACGACTGCTCATTGTTGAATCTGAAGCGGGCTTTATCTCCATCTTTGTCAAGGAGGAGGGGGAGTGGCTGAACAGTGAAAGAATCAGCCTTGCGGAAATAAAGTATCCCACATCTATAGCTGCCGGAGCAGATAAAATATTTATTAACGATTTGAACAATGGCAGCGTGCATATCCTGGATTATGATTTTAATCTGGTGGGAACAATGGATCATGCAGATATGCAGAGACCGGGTGGCCTGAGCTATGATAGCCACTCAAATCGACTTCTGATTGCTGATCCACCAGCCAATGTAGTATTCGTTTTCTCAACTGAAGGTGAGTATATCGGTCAATTAGGCCGGGGTAGTCATACCCAGGGTGTTTTGCAAAGTCCCATTGCCACAACAGTTGATCCTGAAAATGGAAATATCTACGTTTTGGATGGAATGGCCCGCAAGGTCAAGCAATATGACGCCTCATTTCAATTTGTAAGCAGCTTTGGTGAATATGATCAGGTCCCAGGGAGTTTTGCTTTTCCCAAAGGGATAGCCCTGGCAGTAGACGGGACGCTCTTCGTTGGGGATGCGGCCTTTGGCAATATTCAGATGTTTGATCCTACTGGTGCCCTGCTTTTCTATTTTGGTGAAACAGGTACCGACAAAGGTCAATTTCTGATGCCACGAAGCTTGTTTATTGATCAAGAGCAACATTTATTCGTTGCCGATCCATATAATAATCGGGTGCAAATTTTTCGTTATTACGCACAATAGTGAGCGGGGATATGAAACTTAATTTTACACATCAGACGACCTCATCCCTGAGATTTTTGGTGATGAGTGTTCTTCTCACCAGCCAGGTATTTGCTCTTGAATTGACGAGCATTGGCAAGGTGGAGGGACGGGTTGGATTCATTTCTAACGAGATTGGGGATAGCAACAATTTGGTCCATATGGAACGAATTAATTGGGGCATCCAGCAGCAATTTAATGTCCTGGGCTTCAACTATAGTTTAAGTGGTGGAGGTCTCATCCGGGGATCGAGTTATTTGGGAATGACTGAATTTATTCCTGAATTTCAGGCCAAAGCGCAAATCCAGCCTTTTCGTAAAACCACGATCGAGATGTTCAGTTATTCTCAGTTGAGAAATCCAATGCAAATCGCACAGGATAGTCTCCAACATAAAGAGCAGGTGAGTGGTCTTCAATTTCGCTCGAGTCTCCCAAACAATGGAAGGCTGCTTGTTGCCTACGGTTTCAGAAATTCAAAGCGTGATACCAATACAATTGACCACCAATTTGCGAAACTCCATCTAGAGCAAAAGCTCATGGGTTTGCAGTTTCGCTTCAGTGGTGAAAAAGATTTGATAAATGATGATGTTACAAGCGGGGATGACGACAGATCCAACATGTCCATTCGGTGGTACGGCAGTCCTTTAAAAGGATTAAACTGGACAGCAATTAACTCTGTTTACAATTATGGTGGTGATGCGTATTGGCGGATATACCAACGAGTTAATTATCAATTATCCAAGCGTTCCACTGTTTGGGCACACATCAACAATCAGCAGATATCCTATCGTGGCACTTATCTCAATACACAAGCCTATGATATTGATTATAGGTGGAAAAAGAGTGAAGCCCTGGCTTTCCAACTGCTGAGTGAAGGGAGCAAGGTCAAACCGCTTGCTGGAGATCCAGAATACCATTGGAGAGCCTTTCTCACTGGAATGCATTGGCGTCTGGGTAACCAGAGATCTGCTCTAGGTGTGCTTCAATTTGGTTATAAAGAGTCTTATCGATTTGGCTCGGGTCTGGATATGCGTTTTGAACTGGAAGAGCGTCTGCCCCTTTTACAGGGCCGGAAGTTACGCGTAGGCTTGAGCGATCATGCTGAGGGTGAAATATTTATTGGTTTGGATGGCATCAGCGAAGACCCCAGATATGATATTGATCATCGCCTTGCCCTGACCGTAGATCTGTGGCCTGGGCAAAAGGTTCAAGTGGCCAATACTTTCCGACTACTCAACCATTTTGGGACTGATCTGGATTTTTCAGAGGATACGCTGCGGAATGCTGTTTCCCATAATATTCAATTTAAATATGTTAAAAGAAAATTGAGAGCATCTCTTGATCATTTCACCGTCAGTGATTTTGGCGAGATTAATGATTTGCGGCTCCACTTGAACACCAGGTTTACCTATCACATGTCTCCAGGGAGCAGTCTGAATTTAATCAGCATGTATCGCTATCAATCTGATGTTTATCCCGATTACCTCTGGTTGAATTCATTTATTAAAGTGAATATGCACTATTTCAATTGGGCGCTTGAGGTCCAGGCGCAGGGTGAACCCGATACTGTATTTGATGACAATTTCTCCCTGTGGATGCGTTTTGTGAGGCAGCTATGATCAATCTAAAATTAATTCCAGTACTATGTTTAATCTCTGCCTCCCTTTCAGGGCAAGGGTTTGAGGATCTTGAGAATAAGAGCAAGATTGCAGACACTCCTCACAACCTGATGATGAATAAAGATGCGCTGAGTCTAGATAGCGTTCTCGTGGATTTTTCCCTTTGCCGCTCCTGCCATGTACCCAATAAAGCCACGGCAGTTGAACCTTTATGGTACCGTAAAATATCCATACCTAAATTTGATCTAAACAAGGAGCTGGATAGTGGTGACGGACATGTACACCCACTGGATCCAGGAAGTCGTAACTGTCTCTCCTGTCATGATGGTTCCATGGCTCGCAGTTTCCCACATCGTGGTGACCAGAAACATCCCCAGGTGAATATGACGGCTCCAGAAACACAGGCCCCTGCCAATTACAACATGCACCTTTTCAATTTCCCACCTTCAGGGAAAGAGATTAGCCGGCCTGATGAATCCTCGAAACTTTTACTCACCAGCCAAAACCAGGTGGGATGTATCACCTGTCATGATCCTCATAACAATGAGAAGGGTCATTTTTTGAGAGTTTCAAATCAGGGTTCAGCAATATGTATGGAATGCCATCACATGCAGAACTGGGAACTCTCCACACACGGAAATCCACAGAATCCTCTTCACGCTGGTCTTGAGGAAGTAGCCTGTTTGCAGTGTCATGAGATACATACTCTACCCACCAAACCAAAGCTACTCAAAGCAGATGAAAATACACTGTGCCTGTCCTGCCATGATGGAGGAGTTGATGAGAGTACAGAAATTGCCAGTATAAAAAATCTGGAAGAAGTATTTGAAAAACCATTTACGCACCCGATCCGGATTAATCCCAATGTCACCAATGTTGGATATGATTCAGATACAGATTCTCCATGGAACTTTGGTCTGGCTGATGATCGCTTTGTACGCTGTGGCGATTGCCATAATCCACACGCTGTCACTGAAAAAAATATTTCACCGGTCCTGGATGGAAGTCTGGCCTTTGTTGAAGGTGTAGATGCCATTGGCTTCAAAAAAGACATGGTTGACTACGAGTACGAAGTCTGTTACAAATGTCATGGTCAAAATCAGAATGTAAATTCAGGTAATGATGTAGCACGGCTGCTAGGTGTTGGTAATCGAAGTTTCCATCCCATCGAAAACGTTGGAATGTCACAACGAGTTCCCAGTTTGAAGGACGGCTGGAGTGAACAGTCCCTGATTACCTGTTCTGATTGTCATGGCAACGATGACCCCTACGGTCCACAGGGTCCTCACGGCTCCAACTTGCCACATATTCTTAAGGCATCTTACAGTGATTTTCCCTATGCCAGCATAGATGAACAGGAATTATGTTTTAAATGTCATGACCAACGCAAGATTACTGGTAATGATGGTTTCAAGTTTCACAATCTGCACATAAACAGAGCAGGTTATAGTTGTTCCGCCTGTCATAACCCACATGGTAGCATTGATTCACCAGGATTGATTGACCTGAATCAGTCCCATATTAGCAGTATAAATGGTGAGAAGAAGGTTGAAGGTCTGGAGCCTGGACATGGAACCTGTACTCTGAAGTGTCATGATGCCAAACATTTGAGGGATGTCTATTAGAGTTGAATTAATAGATACATCTTTTAAGGGCCAGCCTCACTGTCATTTGTATTGAGAGTGGGGCTGTTTCATTTCTACTCCCCAGGAACGTAGTCTGGTCCTCGTTAGCCACTTGGGGTTGTTTACCTAAAAACAACTTTAGGTTTAGCCGTAACCAATCTAGGCGTCTCTAAAATCAGGTGTGTTGGTGCAGCGTCATCAACTATAAAAAACCCCTTATATTTCCAGATGTGACTACCCAAATATTCCACATAGAAATCTATTATATACTTACCGGGGTCTAAAGCAATTGAGGTGTTGGTATGCCAATTCAGCTCTTCATCATAGACGATTTCTCTGGTTAGCAATTCACGAATAGTGACTTGAGGACCATTTCGTATTAAAAGACTCCTTGGCTTGCTTGATTCAAAAATTAAGCCTGTCTCAAAATCTGGGTCCCATACAGTATTTCGTGGAGCTTTGTCTAGCATTATTGTTTTGGAAAGCAGGCATGCATTCAGGCTGACAATCATGATTATCTGCAGGAGAAGTAGGATTTTCCTAATCATTTATACCCTTGGGTGCCTAACGCTCTGCGCTTAAGCTGCCTCGCAAAGAAGCATAGCTTTGTATTATTTGTGTATCCTGCGACATCATTTTCCTTAAGCAATCCCTTCGAGTGGATCAGCTTGAAGCAGCATGTTAGGCTGGTATTTTACCAGTTCAGTTGTCGTTAGTGTACCTACGCAACTCGTTAAAAATATAAAGGCGCAATTCACGAAAAATGTAGCCCAAAGCCCATTTGTTAATCTACTTTAATGACTTCCCCGATACGGTTTGAAATTGCTTCAACACGCTGTTGCCAAAGTATTCCGAACTCTTTTTGTTGGGCGGATGTTGCGTTTTCTTGCAAAATTAGCTGCATTAACATAGATATTTTTGGATCGCCTGGAATTGAACTGGGGTCATAAAAAACGTCCACGGAATCATTACAATCTTTTCTGGTAAATTTAACATTTGATTTTATGGGTGCCTCAAATTGCATTAAATTTCTCCTATCATAATCACCAGCAATCCCTTTAAATCCTAGATTAACAGTGGCCCCGGTTATATTGGTTATCACATTGGCGATAACACCGGCCACACCTTCGTTTTCGTTTTGGGCAAATTCGACCATTATTTCACCCCGCTTTGCAATTTCATTCTTATAAAGCGCTTTTAATCCCTCTGAGGCCATTAAATAAGCTCCCAGCACGGTCGGACAAGAGTGTCCAGCACTTTTAACGATATCCAGATAAGTAAATTCTACATAACCATCTTCAAAAGTTCCTAAGAAATTGGAGAGATCATCTTGTAATTTTATGGTTTCGATTTTTTCAAAAAAAGTTGGATGTTTCATTAATTTATCCTCATCTGGAGTTGAAGTACAAGCCGGGTAGTGGGGTAAAATGCCACCCATCGAACTTTGTTTCAACACTATTTCTTACCCACCCGAAGGGTTGTTATGCAATTCCGCATAAACGTCTCGCGAATTATCTCTCAGCGAAGTAGGTGACTGTGACTCGAATTTAGCTTAATGAATTACTTAATCAAGGGCTCATGGATAATGAATCCAAGCCACGATTATAAAGAGAAACGCCCTTACTGAAGTCCCATTTCAGTAAGGGCGTTGATATTAAGATCAGATGGGTATCTGAATCAGTCTAAGATAAATCTATTTAACTTCTGGTGGATTGATATCCTGATCTGGTTCAGTACCACCATGCTCATGCTCGAACATTTGCCTGGGCATCTTACCTGTTAACCAACTCGTGTTCATGGGTGCCACACTGGGTCGAAAGACGGTGTTGTAAAGATGCCAGATGAGAATAGCCAGTGTAGCCAGCCAGGCTTCCCAGTAATGAAACACCAGGGCCACATCCAGAAACTCTTTGGAGAACATCTGGATAAAGTAGTTATCAAACCACAGGATAAGTCCAGTGGCGATCATGAGAATATTGCCCCAGACACCTGCCCAATATTCCAGTTTCTCTGCATAGGCAAACCTGCCAAATCGTGGTTCATGAGATCTGAAACCAAAGAAGTACAGCATCATTCCCCAGAATTCACTAAAATCTCTGAGTCCAGGGATCATATCCTTGACGAATTGTCTGCCTCGTTTCGTGAAGAGGAAGAGCAAGTGCCAGACAGAGGTAATAATCATAAAGACAGCCGCGTAGCGGTGTAGTATACCTCGGAACTCAAATCCACCTTCCCAACCAAAAAAGAACTCTGCAATCCAGGATTCATTGAAGCGTAATGCGAAGCCAGAGATCACCAGGGTGAAGAAGGAGAGCAAGAGAGCTGTATGTTGTACCACTTCCAATCCTCGCATACGTCGCACAGAAGGTTGGCTCATCTGGAGACGAACATGTTTGAGATAGTCCAGTAGCGTATGCAGGAACATACCACCGATAACCACACCGATTAGTATGATATAGATTTTTTCGATTAACACGGCCAGAGGGGCTCTTGGGTCTTCATTTCCCAGACCATGAATCGTTACAGCCGCGAGTTCATCACTCATACCAGGGTGACATTCACCGCATGTTGTGGCTAGATTTTTTGGATGAATAGATGAAGTTGAGTCAGTACTTGGTAAAATTCGGTGGGCCCCATGGCAGGATTCGCAGTTGGCCACGTGGATGTCACCGGCCATACTTTTCAATCCATGATAACTGTCAACATAGTTACTGACTTCACCTCGCTTGGTACCGAGTCGCTCATTAAGAATGGTTGATTCATGACAGGGCTCGCAGGTGGCTGAAGCTACCCTGAGTTTTGAAACCGGTGAGAGGGGATCATCTGGAGAAATAATGCCATGTTCCCCATGACAATCGGTACAGACCGGTGCATTTGCCATGCCTCTAGCAGCCATCTTACCGTGAATACCTTCCAAATAGTCCTTGGCTTCATCCTCATGACATTTCCCACAGGTTTCAGGAATATTGCGATGATAAATAGCCGATTCTGGATTTGTGGGCGGGTAAATCTCATGTGAGGTTCCCCCTGATGAATGGCAATCATCACAGGAAGCAGCTTTAGTATTTCCATCACCTGTCGCCTTGCCATGGACACTACTATTGTACATCTCTACTGGATGGTCAATCAGAATATCGTAGCGATTAACGAGATCAATATTCTCATGACAGTTACCACAGGTGTTTGCCAGATTGGAAGGATTAACCAGGGAATTTTTCATTGAGCTCGGTAAAATATTGTGATCACCATGGCAAGCTGAACAAGTTGGCATATCAAGACATTCGCCTTTTGCTGAACGCCCATGAGCCTGATATTCATCTGATGCATCCTCATGACAACCACGGCAACCCTCACAACCTGCTACAAAGTTTTCAGCCTCTTCAGTGTGTGGGCTGGTATCATGATAAATGTGACAATCAAGGCACTCCATCCCTTCATGGATGGATCCATCCAGATCGTCCTGGATGATGGTTTCCATGTCGCTGGTTTCATGACAGTCAATGCATTCATCACTATCAATGGGTTCATAATCATCATCCTGCCCAAGAGCGGGAATCACCAGTAGTAATGCAAGGAGAATGAGGATGGAAGGATAGCTTTTAGTAAGTCGCATAAGGTTTATAACCCTCTCAAGGTAGGTCATTAGGAATTATTTCAGTTGGATTCTTTCACCGGGAAGATCCGTTGGAAAGCTCACATCATCGTCATGACATTCAACACATGATGGTGGAATATCGTAACGATCATCTGTATGGCATTCATAACAATCAAATTCTATATGCTCGTCATTCAGTTGTAAGCCAGTGATTTCATGATCAAATTCGTCCACTTCAAAATTAGTATGACAATTTGTGCATGTAGGATCAAGCGCAGCTATAGGCTCAGTACCCTCGTGGCAGGTATTACAACTTAAGGGTTGGTGAAAACGGTTTAGTTCCCATCCTGTCCGGGAATGCGTAAATCCATCGGATGGAGTCGAGCTATGACAGCTTTCACAACTATTCTCCATAACTGTATCATGACAATTGCTACATGGATCATGATGTATAGCCAGGGATTTTACTGTCTCAACAGAAGAGGGTGTATAGTTGTGACAGGTAGAGCAATCGGTTTGCCGGTGGCAAGTCTCACATTTGAATCTATATAAATCCACATGTTCTTTATGTTGGAATGACACAGGTTTTTGATCACTCTCTGGTGAGACAAAATGGAAAATATCTGACACAACTATTTCTTCATGATGATGAGCCAGAATATCGGTCGCATCCAGACTTTTTCGAAGGTTGAAACGAAATTTCTTCTGGACATGGCAGGTTTCACAGACTTTTTCCCCAGTCCAACTCTGGTGACAATTCAGGCAATTACGATGATAGGCGCCATTGATTGTCGGCATGGACAGGGATGCATTTTCTGCTTCACTTACATGACAATCGGCACAGGGTTCATAAACGCCTTCGGAACCGTGGTGATGGCAGGTGTTGCAACCCCCACCCATGGTTGTCATCTCAGCATGGAGCTTGTGATCAAAAAGGACTGGTTCGAAAATATTTTCCAACAATCCAATCTTAATTGTATCAGGGATGTTGTCTGTCTTCATCTCAGTTTGGCCACACACGAATCCAGCCATTACAAGGAGAAGAAGCGAAGCCATTCTGACTCTCATGTTGGATGTCCTTTTATTTTTCAGGTGCTGGATGAGCAACTTCCTTGATACGGACAGCATAATCAAAAGGCTTATATGTAGGTGAGTCAGAGTTGTGACATACAGTACAAGTTTTTTCAGTGATGGTTATCAGGCCAACAGATTCACCGGTGATGGTCCCAGCAGCAATAGCAGCTTTGGTTTTTTTGGATTTATACAGACTACCAGCACCGTGGCAAGATTCACAACCTACGCGGCTGAGATCACTATTTTTCTTAACTGCTTTTTTATTAAGCGGATCTACTTCAAGCTGATAACCAGATTCAGTTCCCCAGCCAGTCACGTGACATGAAAGACATTTTGGTGCCTGGTCAGGAGAAACCTTTAAGCCCATTTTTTTTGCGATGGCTTTGGCAGCATCAGTTTTCAGTGTTTCGAACGAACCGGAATGAGGTCCCTTTTCCCAGATGGAATATTGTGATCCAACTTCGGCTTTGCTGTGACACATTTTACACTTTTTTGAGCCGATATGTTCCCCTGTTGCTGTCTGTGCGTACGCCATCCCCACAGCTAAGATTAATAAAACGATAAGCATTCTTTTCATGACAATGTCCTTTCAGAAAATCGAAATTATTGATTTTAGCGTTTTTTTAGTATGTGATTGAGCGATTAAAATATTTCTCCCCACAACAAATACATGATTAAACGCACACTTAATTATAACAAATAATGTGCCAATCAGCATATGTAAATATGTCGAACAGCCGGTCGAATATCAAAATCTAAAGAAATATACAGTGAATAATAATAAATACTTATGCGAGATGAATATATGTACCTAACAAAATATGCATAAGGGGATAATAGTTAATATTAAAGGTGACTAATAGCAAATTTTAGTAAAAAATTTGCATTGTTTCAAACATTAAGTTTAATACATGCTAAATGGCAGTTATATTTGCTTAGGTATCAAATACTGAAGAAATTTATCGAAAGAGAGGATATATGAAGATTGGGATTGCTTCAAATGACAGAGAATCAATTGCTCAGCATTTTGGGAGAACCAGGGGTTTCGTTATTGCAGACGTAGTTGATGGAAAAGTGAAATCAAAGGAATATAGAGAAAATAACTTTACCAGTCACAATCAACCCGGGGGAAGCGAACAACACGGTGAACACGGGCACTCACATTCGAGCATATTGTCAGCTCTCAAAGATTGTGATGTAGTACTCGCACGTGGTATGGGTAGACGCATATACGATGACCTGCGAGGAGCCAAGATTGAATCTGTAATCACCACACTTCGCGGAGTTGATGAAGCATTATCTGCCTATGTGGATGGTACCTTGGTTGACAATCCTGAAAAGGGATGTGTGCACTAGCCGATATCACCAACGGGAGTAAATATATGTCAAATCTGGATCATTTATCTCGTGAACAGTTAATTGGGATGTTGGATGATTTTGCAAAGAATTGGTTGGCCCATGATGGTCTCTGGTTTCAGGCAGTCGAAAAGCAATATGATATGGAAACTGCGATCAATTGTGACCGGGAAGCCTGGAGAAAATTCACGGTTATTGAAGCCAGGCGTATAATGAAACGACATGACATCCCGGAAAATTCTGGATTGGAAGGTTTGAAACTTGCGCTGGGTTATCGCTTGTATGCCCGTTTGAACAAACAGGTGATAAGCGAAGAGACTCAAAATAGTTTCTTGTTTCAGATGCAGGAGTGTCGCGTCCAGGTCGCCCGGGCCAGACACGGCCTCCCAGATTTTCCCTGTAAGTCAGTGGGAATTGTTGAGTACACAGAATTTGCCAAAACTATAGACCCACGGATTGAGACGTCCTGTGTAAGCTGCCCTCCAGATCCTCATCCGGATACCTATTATTGTGTCTGGAGATTTACTTTGAATAAATAATTCATTAACTCCACCCAAAATGAGAATTGTCTTGCAATAGGGGACAATAATAATCATCTTTAATCAACACAATAAACTTGACTCAAATGGGATAACATATAATGATCCAAATTACAGAAAATGCAGCCGAACAAATTAAAGTTCTCATAAGTCAGCAGGATCTATCTACCGAAGGTGGTCTGCGAATTTATGCTAACTCAGGCTGTTGTTCAAATAATTCATATGGAATGGCTCTGGAGACAAAGCAACATCCCGAAGATAATGTCTTCGATTCTCAGGGCGTCCGTGTACTGGTTGATCCAGCTAGCTTTGCTCAGTTGGAAGGTGCCAGTGTTGAATACTACAAAGACGATAATGCCGAAG
>Ga0209042_1000157_pt1 | contig 85157 bp, 113 predicted proteins | sample SaaInlV_200m_DNA_6_FD_184649 | JGI IMG/M metagenome (GOLD analysis project Ga0209042, IMG submission 184649) | Marine microbial communities from expanding oxygen minimum zones in the Saanich Inlet - SI037_S2LV_200m_DNA (SPAdes) (version 2) | ecosystem: Environmental > Aquatic > Marine >... | reverse complement strand
ACATGGAGATGATAAAGGGTTAGTCTTGCCACCAAAGATTGCGCCAAATAAAGTTGTTCTGATTCCAATATTATTTACAAAAACAAAAGATAAAGTAATGAAAGTTGCTAAAGATATAGAGAAAAATTTGAAAAAATATGATGGAATTTTAGACGATAGGGAAGATTACTCTGCTGGATGGAAATTTAATGAATGGGAGCTGAAAGGAATTCCTATTAGAGTAGAACTTGGCCCAAAAGATGTTGAAAATAAACAAGCTGTTATTGTTAGAAGAGATAGTGGTGAAAAAATAGTTGTAAAGCTAAAGGATATCACAAGTAGTATCGATAAAATTCTTGAAGATATACAAACTAGTTTATTCGAGAAAGCTAAGAAAGCATTATATAATTCAATTGAAGAAGTTGAAACTATTTCTGAACTTAAGAAAACAATTAGTAAGAAAAAAATTGGAAAAGCTAATTGGTGTGGCAAGATTGCTTGTGAAGAAAATATCAAAGCTAAGACTAGTACGAAGAGTTTGAACAGTGAATTTAATTCTAAAGGAAAAGGCAAATGTTTTGCTTGCGAAGCTAAATCCGAATATGTTACTTATTTCGGGAAGAGTTACTAATCAATTTATTTAAAAGATATATTATTGGAGTTACACAAACTAGTGCATAGAATATTGGAAAGATTATAGGGAATAGGGGAATTGTTGGCAACCAATTTATACATGACTTGAATAAGCAATTTAAATTTAGATTATCTCCATAGTATATGATTATAGGCAATAATAGAGCTAGATGTAGTGCTACACCTTTCCATGCTTTTTTTGGTTTCTTCTTTATTAATAGAAATGCTATCACTCCAAAAGGAACCACTATCAGATGAAGTAAGCTTGAGATCTTCAAGGGTGTTGCGAAAGCTGGATTAAACATATATGCTGTTGACCCAACCAAATATTTATTGAAGGATAATTTGAAAAGATAATCTATAGTCCATCCAACTTCTCCAACAAAAATGAATGCAGTTTCTGCTAAGATCCAAAATGAATTTCTGAATAAAATTGCCAACCCTAAGATTAGAGGAACATGATTACTTATCCAAAATACGCTTGAAGGAGTTCCAAATCTTAATATTAGGAATATTCTGATCAGAGATAATACTATCAAGGTTATCCCCATTAGTTTTAGTATAGTATTTTTATTCATATTAATTTACCAGATCAATGAAAAATTTGTAGATTTGTGCATACCAAGGGAGGTTCATCACTTTTATCGTCTTTACTTCATTTAACTCAAATGTATTTCTAAATTCATCCTCATATTCAATTAAAATGTTTATTTTATTATTTAAGAGATATTTTGAGTTTAGCTTTGCTTCCAAATTAGTTATTCCTTGTGACTCTTGGATTATTTGTTTATTGGCACCATTTATAGAGATTGATAGATTTTTTATTAGTGCCTTAGAATCCAACCTAAATATGAAATTAAAGTTCTCACCATAATCTACTTGATCTGGATATTCAAAATCTATCATTTTTAAGTCAGGTTTTCCTAGGATTGTTAGTTGAATATTACTGATTAAATCGATTACTTCATTTTTTGCAGAAACTACTCTCTCTGTTAAATTTTCTGCTTGAATTTCGAAGAGTATTTTTTTTTCTTCAGATATAGTTAGATCTACGATTTCACATTCCTGATCTAAACAAACCGAGATTCCAGTTAAAATCTTGTTGCCTATATTTTTAATTTTGCAAGATATAGGTATATTTTCAAAAGTGTAATAGTAAGATCTCTCTGCCCCACATTCTAATGAAATCTCTTCAGAATAGGTCTTCTCTTCAATCTCTTCTAACTCTTCTATCATCTCTCTTGCTTTATCTTCCGAAATATAATCATATCCTTCGCTGGAAGAGAATTCTATAACTTCTGAAGTTATTTCTCCAAATAGATCTACAACTTCTATCTGGGTAGAGTATCTCATATTATCTTCAGCATTATCTGGAATCTTTATTATCCAAAATATCACTTTGTTTTGATTTGGTTTTAATAATGTTATTTTAGTATTGTCTGACAATAATTCTGGAGCTTTTGTTATTATTGCAGTATCAGATACATAAGAATCATAAGGGTTTTCTATAGTTACTTTTATGGGAACATAACTTCCAGGAGCTACATTATTTTCAAGTATTTCTAAATCAATATCAAAAGGGGAGTTTATTTTGTTTCCAAAGCCTGTAATTTCTGCACTGATGTTTAAACCATTAGGGGAAATTAGCACATTATTCGATCTCCAATTATATCTTATTGAAGGAGTCCCAGAATCAACATTTTCTAATAATCTTATATGGGTTGGATCAATCCATCCAAACTGTCCAAACGAAATATCAAATGGTACCCATCCATAATCTGGAAAATATGCTTCTGCCCAACCATGATTACCAAAATCTTCTGTTGAGCTTGAATATGCTACCCCTGAAATAAATCTTGCGGGAATCCCTACTGAACGAGATAGTGAAATGAATAGAGTTGCAAGCTCATCGCATACACCTTCTTTATTTTCCAGAACCCATGAAGAGGATAATGCAGCATTTGCAGTTTGTGAATTTAAGTCATACTCTATATTCTCATTTACCCAGTTTGCTAGTTTGAAAACTGCGGAATAAAGATTTGATTCTCCTTCGATAATCTCATTTGCTTTCTCTAATATCTCAGGAGTAATATCTGTCTTTTCTCCACCTTCTAGGTAGATTTCATACTCTTCATCCAAATCAATTATTGGAAATTGTATTCGTGGAATCTTGTGTAAAATATTTTCAGTCTCTATTCTTGCAGTATATCCAAATTCTATAGTTTCTGAATAATCTTCCCATCTAAATTTTAAAGAATCATCTACTTCGCTTATGTCTGCAGATTCATCTGAAAAAGTATTTAGATCTAATATTGATTGATGTTGAATTTGAAGTGGATTAATCAGAAGGGTTGCTTCAGCATAATCTAAACTGGCCCCAGACTCATCTTCTTCCATAGTTAGTTGTGCCAAAACTTCAAGATCCATGCTCACAGTAGAGTAATCAGTATAAGATTCTTGAGCTAAAGCTAATGGAACTAATAATAAAAAAAATAAAATTGATTTTTTTATTTCTAATCACCTCTTACTGAGATAAATGGCAGTATAGTTTATATTTATTTCTATTTAGCATGCAGAATAATCACAAGACGAACATCTTTTACAACCTTCTTGAAAGATTAACTTGCCACCTTCACATTTTGGACATTTTATTCCGTATGTGTTCTTCTGATCCTCATTTGAATTTGTTGAACTGTTCCCGTTTCCTTTTTTTAGAGTATCACTCAATTCATCGACAATTTCATCATAATCTACATTTCCTAACAATAAATTCTCAAATCCATAATTCTCTATTGCCATTAAATATTTCTTAAGTGCCCTTCCAACTCCATCAGGTATAGAAGTTACTACTCCCTCTCTTGTAGGAATGCTAGCTATACTTGCACCTATTCCTTCCAATTGATCTACACAATAATTTGGATCCACTCCAGCTCTGAGATTAGTACTTAATTGTCTACAGATCCCTTCTAAATCTGCATGTACAACATCTCCACTTTTTCCCAACTGTGCGAATACTTCATAAGGTGCCCCATCTTTTGGATCTACAGTAATATTTACATGCATGTGACCGAAAGGAGTATGCTGTTTTATTTTTACTGAAGGCATCATGTCAGGAATTTTTCTTGGGGTGATATATGTTCTCTCAGTTTCCTCTTCCTTATTTGTTTCTAAAACTTGAACATCCTTTGATCCATCTCTATAAATTGTTGTACCTTTTAATCCCATTTGATAGGCTAATAGGTATGCTTCCTTAACATCATCAACAGTTGCATTATTTGGCATATTTATTGTTTTACTAACTGCATTGTCAAGATTCCTTTGAAATGCTGCTTGAACTCTAATGTGATCCTTTGAATGAATATCTCCTGCTACCTTAAATATCTCTTGTAATTCTTTTGGAATCTCTTTTATTCCTTTTAATGAACCACCGTTCTTTTCTATCTTATCAAGTAGTTTTTCTGAATATATGCCATTATCTTTTAATGCTCTTTCTAACTCAGGATTCACAAATTTTAATCTTTCTCCACCTCTGATGTTCTTATAAAAAATATTTGAGAAATAAGGTTCTATGCCTCCAGACACTCCCGCTACCATAGCTATTGAACCTGTTGGAGCAATTGTTGTTCTTGCAACATTTCTAACTCTGTCTTCTAAATCTCCAGTATCATATATACTTCCTTCGAATGCCGGAAAAACTCCCCTTTGTTCTGCTAGTTGAACTGACTTTTCTTTCGCAGTATTATTTATGCTAGACATTACTTGTTCTGCTAGTTCTACTGCTTCTTTAGAATCATAAGGTACTTTTAATTTTAATAACATGTCTGCCCATCCCATCACACCAAGTCCGATTCTTCTATGTTCTAATACTGTATCCTCTATCTCTTTTATCGGCCCTTTGCTAGCATCATTTACATTATCCATAAAGTGCACTGCAGTCTGAGTAGTTTCATTTAGTTTGTCCCAATCAACTTCATAGCCGTCTTCTAATTTTTTGACCATATTTGAAAGATTGAGTGAACCTAGGTTACATGCATCATAAGGATGTAATGGTTGTTCCCCGCAAGGGTTTGTAGCTTTTATTGGACCCTTATTTGGTAATGGATTTTCTCGGTTTATTGCATCTAAAAATATCATTCCAGGATCTGCAGTTTGCCAAGCAAGATTTGCAATTATGTCCATTACTGCAGGACCGTATAACTCTACATTGTTTTCTTCATTTATCCTTCCGATATCTTGGTTTGTATATGAATCTAGAACTCTTCCTTTTTCCTTATCTACTATTAAAGATGGAGGATTTGGAGCTTTCCCAATTTCTGAACCACCTAGTTTATTTTCTTCTATATTAGATTGATAATTGAGTAAGTCATCCAAGGTTAGAGGATTTCCCTTGAATTCTAATGGAAAGTATCCATCATTTATTGTCGCATCCATAAATTTATCTGTAGCTCCAATTGAGATGTTGAAATTTTTTAATTTTTCATGTACTGCCTTTGCATAGATAAAATCCATTATATCTGGGTGGTTTACATCCAATATCCCCATATTTGCTCCACGCCTATTTCCAGAATTTATTATTTCTGTCGCCTTATCGAACTGTTCCATAAAAGAGATTGGTCCAGATGCAACACCTTTTGATTTTTTTACATAACTTCCTCTAGGCCGTAGTTTTGAAAAATTATATCCCGTTCCTCCACCTTCTTTGTGGATTCTTGCACCTTTCCTAACTTCCCCGAAAATATCATTAAGATCATCATCTGGATCTATACTATCTTCTGGATCAAGTACATAACAATTGAATAGAGCTTTGGTTTCTGTTCCTGCATTCGTGAATACTCTTCCTGCAGGTAAAAAATTTAAGTTTGTCATAGCGTTATAAAAATTTTCTGTTACTTTTCCGATTTCTTCCTCTGAATGTCCGTAACTTGAATCAATAGTTGCTATAGTATTTGCTATCGTGTAGAGTCTTTCTTTTGGCCCCTCTACTATTTTTCCTTCACCATTTCTTTTAAGGTATTTCTGCTCCAAAGTCCATTTAGAATTGTCTGATAGTCTCTCTTCAAGATTATCTTGGTTTACATAATTAGGTAATTTCATTTTTGCACCTCTTAAATAATATTAATTTAGATTATTGAAATTAAATCGACTTGATATATAAACATATATAGTGTTTAACTTAGATTATTTATTGTATAAATTAGAACATAGAATTTATTAATTTTTTATTAATTTTTTGAACCTTTCTAAAAATTCATCGAAATCCTGTGTATTTATCTTTCCACCACATGCAAGTTCGTGCCCGCCACCGTATCCATCAAGACCCTCTAAAGCTTTGTTTATCTTTTTTGGTAACTTTATCTTTGAACTTCTGAAACTTAATTTCATATAACCTTCTGATTCTCTTGCAACTATGATTATCTTCTTAGGTTTCCTGTAAAGTAGTTCGTTTGATAACTCGCTAGTAAATGAGTTCTTCTGTGAAGGATAATAGTAGATGAAAAGATTCCCATTAGACTTTGTTTTCAGAGCATCTTCTAACATAATCTTGTAGTCCTTTCTAAACTTATTTGCTCTTTTGAATAATAATTTTCCCTTTGGTGTAGTCTGATCCAAAATTTCATAAGGACTCTCTATCTGCGAAAATACATTTATTGAACTTATTACATCATTCATAGGACCTTTTAGTAAGAACGAAGTTAATAGAGCTAACTCTCCAATCCTACTATCAAACAATACCTCTTCTGGTTTTTTTAATTTCTTTTGAAGAAGATCAGGATATTGTTCTATGAATTTCTTTGCAAAGTCTGGCCTGTGCCAATCTGAAACTGTACCAAGTGTCGCTATCCAAAGATTTTGTTCCACTACCTTGTATGCATAATACGAAGTAGGTTTGTTATCTCTCGGTATTTTTAATCGAGGATTATAATATTTAACACCTTTTCTTTTTACAGGTTGATGGTGATCTAACCAAACTATAGGGACATCCACATTATCTATGAATTCTTGAGATATATCTGGCATGTCTAGTACAAAAACTATATCTGGAGAGTATTCTTTTACTTTCCTTACAAATCTTTCATCTAGAATTGGAACAGATTTTACAATAACTCCCTTACCTTTGTTGATTAGTTTTCTAAATAACATGTATGAACATAATCCATCAGGATCATCATCATAAAAAAATAGAGGATTCTCAGCTTTTAACAAATACTCCCTTATTTCCTTTAATTTCTTCTTTGGAATCATTGTAGAAAGATTAATAAATTTACTTTATAAACTTTTGTTTATGGTAGGTAGGACAATATTGTATATCTCATTGTTAGTCTCGTTATTTATATTTGTTAAACTTGGAGATATGGAGATATTTAATTTAAAAAATAGGATCTTAATCTCTTTAATATTCCCTTTCTTGATAGGATTAGTATTATTACTGGGAGCTGTTGGATTTATGTTTGTAGGAATTTTGTTGATTCTCGGAACAATATTCTTTGCCTTAAATAAAGATAAAATTAAAATTATAAGAATTTAGAAAAATATTATTTAGCCCTTCTCTTATTCGCACCTAAACTAGGTCTAATCTTTTCAGCGCCGATTCCTTTCTTTCTAAGTCCTCTTGACTTTTTACCAGCCGAAGTTAATCCTCTGAAAGCTCTTCCTTTATGTTTACCATTACAAATCCAGTTAATTTTTTTATCTGACTTGATTACTGAGTGATCAGGATCAACCAGTATAACTTCATACCATCTGTAAAGACCATCCTTTACAAGGAAATAACTGTTTAAAACTATAAGATTTGTGAATTTCTTTGATGCTCTTTCTTCTGCAATCCATTGGTAACTCTTTCCAACAATTTTCTTTCTTCTTCTTGCCTTTGGTCTTCTACCTTTCTTAATTAATGGACGCATCCTTTTAGATTTGTTTAGTCTTATTCTAACTACAACATATCCTTGCTTTGCTTTGTATCCAAGAGATCTAGCTCTATCTAACCTTGTTGGTCTATCTAACCTAACTATTGTTGGATCTCTTCTCCAAACTATCAACCTTTCAGTAAATAATTCTTTCAAAGATTCCTTAGGTTTTTTCCAGAGTTCTCTAATGTGTTTATACATAGTATGGTTTGTGAAATGAAACGGTTTATAAAAGTTTCTGTATTTGGGAATTATTCCAAAAACTATATATATTGAGATTGGTTATCATTTCGGTTTAGGAGGAACAAAAATGAAGCATTTATTAAAAATCATAAGCGGTTTAATGATGATTATGGGTGGATTATATACCTATGTCAGATGGGATTTTTTTAGAACACAACTTATCATAGCTTTGAAATTAGTTATAGGTAATATGGGTGCATTTATCGCATTAATAGGTTTGATAATCTTCTTGATTGGAATAAGCGAAAGAAACGAGAGTATTGAAGAAGAGTTTGTTCAAGAAGAGGAAGAGATTGAAGAAGAGCCAGTTGTAGAAAAGAAACCTAAAAGGAAACCCAAAGCTAAGAAATAAACTTATTCAAACTAATTTGTTTTTTATTTAATATTTTACTTTCTTTCAATATTTGAGTTATATCAAAATTGAGATGTTTTTTTATTTTTCCATATGCATAGTTTAGTGCCACATCTTTAGATTCGAAATTTTCTTCTTTTGTTTCCATTGCTTTTCTTGCTGCAGATCTTACAACCCAAACTCCCATACTTGCCCAATATTCTGGAGTCTCAAATCTTAATACTAAAATTGATGCCTGCTTCTTGATTTTAGTTAAATATTCTAAAACTGCTAGTCTTGCTGCATAGTATCCACCGACTGTGTTTGAAGCATATTTTTTCCTTCCAAAAAAATCTTCAAAATCTGTTGCCATACTTATCCCAGATGCTTTGTTCCAGGCAGAATCTTGAAGATACATTTCGAATAACTCATAAGATAACATTTCAGGAAGTAAAATTACCAGATAATAATTTCCAAAATAATTTCCAAAAAATATTTTATGTTCTTCTAGCCTCGGATAATATCTTATTTTTTCTAGTAAACTTTTTCCGATTAAATCATCTGTTGCAGTTATGCTCCATCGTGTTGGAACCAATCTCCTATCTTTTTTTAATCCGAACATTCCTATAGATAGTAATTTTGAAATTGCATGTTCATCAAAGTTCTTTTTGTAGAGGGTTGAGATCGCCTCTGTTGATTTTAAATCTATATCTGATACGACTTGTTCTATCTTTGTGTGGATTCTTGGATTTTCTGTGAGTTTTACATTCTTTAGTTCTGCTCTTGGACCCATTGGCATATTCACATTATCGAAATCTAGTCGTATCATCGCTTTCTTTTTTAGTTCCATCTCTAAATCTACAGATTTTGTTGCCATTGCTAATTCTTGTGAGATTTCTAAGAACTTCTTATTTAGATTGGATTGGGAACTAGTTATAGCATTTACATTTGATTTAAATCTTGAATTAATTAGTGATCTTCTGAAATTTATTACGTCCTCTAATTTGAATTCATTCTTTGCCCAATAGTTTTGTGCATCATATAACCAAGCATCCTTTTTTTGTTCGGGGGGTGAGAGTATTCCTACATTTACTGCAGGATATTGTAGCTTCGAACCTACAAAAACTGAGGGAGGGGATGTGCTGTTGAATTCTCCAATTATTTCTTTTATCTTGAATAAAGTTTGAGATCTTGATTCTAAAAGCTTCTTTTTATCTATTTTAATCAAAACCATATTTTTGAGAGTGAAACATTATTTATAAAATTGGTTAGTTGGTTTTGTCATAATGACAAGAAAAGAAACTCTTTTAAATTAATCAATTTTATATGATTAATATGGTATTGATTACTCTTCGAGAGATTATTGAATTAATTATAATGACTGGAGTTATAGGATATATACTTACTGGGAGATTCATAAGTAGGCCTAAAACAGTTTATGATATGATGCATCCAAATAAATTTAATATGGAAGATTTTAAGTTTGCAGTTGTAGTTACAGCTCCTGCTGTAGTGTTACATGAATTAGCACATAAATTTGTTGCATTATCTTATGGGTTGAATGCAACTTTCAAAATGTTTCCATTTGGATTAGGAATAGGATTAGTTATGAAATTACTAAATTCCCCATTTATTCTTATCGCACCAGGATATGTAGAGATACCAGTTATTGCTGATGCAGTAGCATATAGATTAATTGCTTTTGCTGGTCCTGCAGTCAATCTGATATTATGGATTACTGCTTTGATTATACTTAAGAAGATGGAAGGGTTGAATAGAACACAGTTAGCTGCACTTCACATGACGAAGATGTTGAATATGATATTATTCTTCTTTAATATGATACCTTTTGGACCTTTTGACGGTGCTAAGGTACTAAATGGTCCCCCAATATAGAATTATGCCGCTATTTTTTCACAAGGTTCTTCAAGTAAAACTTCTAACTCTTTTTTAATCTCTTTTATTATCTTGTTATTGTTTGTTTGTTTTAACATGCCTTCACAAAGAGGACATTTAAACTCATTATCCATTGCATTCATAAAATTCAATCTTAAACAGTTTCTAGAACATTTGTAATGATCTTCTTCTTCTTTCTTCAATCGTTTTTTTAGTGATCCAATCTCTTCTTCTTTTAGAGATTTTATTAAACTTTTAGCTTGGACAAGATTGAACGTCCAATAATATATATACCAACCTTTTTGCTTATCTTTTTTCCTCATTGAGCTAACAAGATTGTGTTTTTGTAACCGATATAACCTATTACGGACATGATTTATTCCTAATTCTAGCTTTTCAGCTAGTAAAAATTCTGAAACATTCTCCTTCCCCTCTATGATAAGTTGTGATAGTTCGACAGTATCTTTTCCTGCTAATCTTGCTACCAAATCCCCAATCTTTTCAAAATCGATATCCATTTTTTATTCTTTAGTCATTTTGGGATAAAACACTTTAAAAAGCTTGTTATTTGGCAGAATTTTTCTATTTTTCTAAAATTCACCACTTATTGATAACACAGAAACTTTAAGAATGTATAAAATAAAATTTTAGTATCGGAGGAATTCATTATGGGACTTTTCAAAAAGAAGAAAAAAGAAGAATTTGATTTTGGTGAGACTGTTTCTAGTGCTAAAAAGGGAGGAATTCCTGATTTAAGATTACCTAAGTTACCAGAGTTGCCTTCTGAAAATAGAGGATATCCTAAGTATAATGCTGAGGACCTTGGTGTAATAAAAAAAGAGGTAGAAAAACCTATGATTAGGCCTCGAAAAAAAATTGTTGCTCCTATGGGTATGCCTAAAATTGGATTACCGAAGATTGTTAAACCAATTGTAAGCGTTGGTGTTGGAAGACCTGTAGAAAGAGTTGAAGGAGATAAGCCAATCTTTGTTAAAATTGAAGCATATAAAGATGCTATTGAATCTATAGAAGCAATTAAAGGATTGTGTAAAGAGGCTGACGGTGTACTTGGAGAACTTAGTAAAATAAGGGCTGAAGAAGACAGAGAGTTAGCTAAATGGCACAACGATATAGATAAAATTAAAAATAAACTTCTTGTTGTAGATAAAAAATTATTCGAACTTTAAAATGGCCAAAAAGAAAGCAGGTGTTGCAAATGAGGATAGTACTACTTTTGTAAGAGTAGGAAGTCCGTCAGTTCTGAGAGAAGAGATCCTACATTCTGCAATAGATTCTACTTCTATTCTAAAAAGTTATGAGAGATATGGTTTACTTAGAGATAAAAAAATAACTCTTATGAAAAAAGTTAGAACTCTTATGAGGAAAATAGAAAAAGAGTTTAAGCTGATTAGAGAGAAACAACTTCCTAAAGTTGAAGAGATTGAGAGAGATATTGAATTGAATGGGAAGAAGAAAAAGGAAGTTTCGAAAGTTCATCAGATTAAAAAAACAAAAGTTGTGAAAACCTCCCTAGATAGAGATATAGATGAGATACGAAAAAGATTGTCTGAACTTAAAGTTTAGATAAATTTTTAAATAACTTTATTCTGTTATGATTGTATGAGATCAAATCAATTGAAAGAAAAATATATTGAATTTTTTAAATCTAAAAAACATAAAGAGATTTCTAACTTTTCTTTAATCCCTCAGAATGATCCAACTGTTTTATTTACAACTGCTGGAATGCACCCATTAGTGCCTTATCTACTTGGACAGAAACATCCATCTGGAAAACGATTGGTTAATGTTCAGAAGTGTTTGAGAACTGGGGATATAGATGAAGTTGGAAATGATATTCATTTGACTTTCTTTGAAATGCTTGGTAATTGGGGACTTGGAGATTATTGGAAAGAAGATGCAATTAATTGGAGTTTTGAATTTCTCACAGATAAAAAATGGTTAAATCTTCCAGTTGACAGATTAGGAGTTAGTGTATTTGCTGGAGATAAAGATTCACCAAAAGATGAAGAGAGTGTGAAAATTTGGAAAGATAATGGCATCTTTGAAAAGAGGATTGCTTACCTTGGAAAAAAAGACAATTGGTGGGGACCTGCAGGACAAACTGGACCTTGTGGACCTTGTACTGAAATGTTCTATTGGGCAGGAAAAGGCGATGCTCCTGAAAGATTTGATCCAACTGATTCAAACTGGATAGAAATTTGGAATGATGTTTTCATGCAATATAATAAAGATATAGAAGGGAAATACTCGGAATTAAAACAGAAAAATGTTGATACTGGAATGGGAACTGAAAGAATTATTATGATTCTTGAGGGGAAAAACTCAATTTATGAGACTAGTAATTTTGTGCCTATAGTTGAAAAAATAAAACAACTTGCTGGCTTTGATAAAGTTAACGAAGTTGAAGAGATATCAGTTAGAAAAATTGCAGACCATGTTAGAGCGGCAACATTCTTGATTAATGATGGAGTTGCCCCTTCAAATGCTGACCAAGGATATGTTTTGAGAAGATTGATTAGGACAGCTATAAGGCATGGAAGAATCTTAGGGATCTCTCAAAAAAATCTTTGTGGAGAGATATCAAAAGAGATAATTAAAATCTATTCTAAAAACTATCCAGGACTTAAGGAAAAAAGAAAAAAAATATTAGATGAACTAGATATAGAAGAAACTAAATTTGAACAGACTTTGGAAAAAGGCCTTAAAAAATTTAAGGAAATGACCAAGAACAGAAAGATATCTGGAAAAAATGCTTTCTTATTATTCCAATCATATGGTTTCCCTTTAGAAATCGTTCGTGAACTTGCAGAAGAGAATGGAGTTAAAGTTGATGTTAAAGGATTTGAGAGAGAGTTAAAAAAACACCAAGAGATATCTAGGACATCTACTAAAGGAAAGTTCGGTTCTGGACTTGCTGATCAATCTGAAGAAGTTACCAAACTCCACACTGCAACTCATTTATTACATTCTGCTTTGAAAAAAGTTCTAAAAGAAGATATTGAACAGAGAGGTTCAAATATTACTTCGGAGAGACTTAGGTTTGATTTTAATTTTGATAGGAAACTAACTGAAGAAGAAATAAAGAAAGTTGAAGAAACAATTAACGATTGGATTAAAAAAGATATTGTGGTGAAGATGGATGAGATGACTATAAGTGAAGCAAAAAAAGCTGGAGCTATTGGACTTTTTGAATACTCTGGAAAAGTTTCAGTTTATAGTATAGGTAAAATCTCTAAAGAAATCTGTACAGGACCTCATGTTAAAAACACTAAAGAGATAGGTAAATTTGAAATAGTAAAAGAAAAATCCAGCTCTGCTGGAGTAAGAAGAATAAAAGCAATTCTAAGTTGAATATATTCCTAAGATCTCTCTAACATCTTTAAAATCATAGATAGTATGATTTGAATTATCTATAGTTTTTTGTGTTTTTGGATCGAATGCTATTGAAAGCCCAGCCCTTCGGAATACAGATATATCATTATCGTGATCTCCAATGTAACAAACATTCTCCATAGATATGTTATAATCTTTCTTTAAAACATCTTCAAGCACTTCATGTTTTTTCCACATATCTAGAACATCTACTTCTCCATTAAAATAACCATTTTCTGTTCCTAAACTACAGGAGAGTGCGAAATACATATCTAACTCATTTTTTATTTCATCTGCAACTATACTTATTCCTCCACTAAGAATTCCTGTTACTTCTAGTCTTGAAGGATTTTTAAAAAAATCTTTAACACCTTTACTATATGGTACTGGTAGAAGTGCATTTCTTATTTTCTCTACCTCTAATCCTTTTAGTAGTATTGCATTTGCTTCTGACCATTCAGTTAATCTATCTTTTTCTTTGTAATAAATATCTAAATTTAAAAACCATTGATCTTTTCTCCAACCAGTTAGCCGATTTCCTATGGCGTCCCAACTACTTTTGTAATCACTATTCTCATACTGCACTAGAGTTCCATCCATATCAGTTATTATTGCTTCTATTTTCATGTTTAGTAACCCTCCTTCAAACATTTTCCTTGCATTATACCTATATTGATTATTGCATTCTCTAATTTTTCCATAGGCCTTATATCTATCGACATATCCTTTTGGATTATTTCTAAGAGATTCACATATCTTGATAGCTCGTGATATGCTTTTCCTCCTTCCCCATTCATAGTTAATTTGATAACATCAGGGATAACTTCATTCTCCCAAACTTCTTTTATTGAAGAAAAATCTTCCTCTCCGAAAAATACAAAATTTGTTTCGAATGTTTCTGGAGATAGTTTTTGTTCTGCAACCGGAATTATATATTCGTCAGCAATAAATCTTGAAAAAGCAACTATTTTTGATAGATTGTTTGTACTCTCTAGATCTGAAAGGAGAGCGTATTCTCCTAAAAAATTAGTTTCTGTTTCTTTGTGAATTCCATGCGCTGAAACTTTTTTTCTTTTTTGATATTTTGAATCATAAACTAGTAATTTGAATTCTTCATAATCTATCTGATTTTCTCCAGATAGAATTCTTTCAGTATTATCTTGGAAAATTAAATTTGTATCTAAAAATTGAGATATCACTCCAATATCATTATGATTTCCTCGGTCTTTTCCCTTGTAATAAACTGTGAATTCTGCTTCGCTCATTTTTTCTTGAGGTTTTCTCGGCATATTGATACTCCATACATTTTTCACCCCTAATTTGTTGCCAAGCTCGTAATTTGATAAGCTCTAGTTATTTTTAAGTGCTTCGAATTGATTAGTAGGGTTTATCTGATTTAGTAACTTTTATAAAACAAAAATGATTCTAAAATTTGATGGACCTGTAGCCTAGTCTGGATAAGGCGTCAGCCTTCTAAGCTGAAGATCCAGGGTTCAAATCCCTGCAGGTCCGTTTGGGTCCATGGCCAAGCGGTAAGGCACGAGGTTGCAGCCCTCGGATCCTGGGTTCGATTCCCAGTGGGCCCTTATAATTTATTTATGTAGTCCCTTTTTAGCTTAAAACCGTTCTTTTTAGCTAGCTTTGTAATTGCTTTATCTATACCTGAACCGTATTGTGCAGCTATTTTTTTTCTATTTGCAAACTCAATAGGAATTCCTAGATCGATTGCTAGTTCTCTAAGAATTATTTTATCTTGTTCATTGTTGAATTTTTCTTTGATTGGAAATGCCATTGCCTGTTTTATTACTTCTTCATTTAATAATGGAACATTTATGTTCACATTTAGATTATTTGCTATAGGTATATCTCTGCTTAGATCTCTTTTCCAGGTTGTTTTAAGCCCATTCCAACACTCTTTTTCAGGGTTTTCAGAGGTTCTGTATCTCTTATACCCTACAAATAATTCTTCCGCCCCTAGGCCTGAAAATAGGTTTGATTGGCTATCTTGTTTAGCTAGATCTGCTGCAATATGGATTACTGTACCTATGCTTAGTTTTACTGGATCTCTTTCTTTTAGTATTTTGATTGTTTTCTTTAGATAAAGTTCTACTTCATCTAGAGAGATTATTTTTGATTTTAATTTGAAACCTAATGTTGTTGCGATTTCTTCCGCAGCTTTCAAATCTTTTGAATTTTCTATCCCTATTGCATAGCATGTGAAATTTTTATTTAGTTTTTTTAGAATGAATGCTATTAGTGTTGAGTCTATCCCTCCAGAGAATAAAACTGCATTATTATCTTTTGCTTGGTTCTTGATAGATTCTATTATTGAATCTTTAAGTTGTTTTTTAGAGGGTTTTGTTTTTATTTCTTTGATACTCTCTATTCTAGAAATCCAATTAGCTTCTGATATTAAATCCATAAAAAGAAAAAGAAAAAAAAGAGATTAAAAAGTTATCCCTTTATTGAAGTTCTTCTTAGCAATAATATAAAGTATATATTTATTATTATTAATGCTAAAACTCCCAATAACCAGAAAGTTGTTTTTAATCCGTTAGCTCCGAACAAGTCACTGATTGCTGCACCTGTTATGAATGAAAATGGCCATGATCCGTCTGCACCTTGTAAATCATAAGATCCTAAGTCATTGTTGGTGTCATCATCATCTGTGTTGTTTGAATCATCATCAGTTGAAGGTCCACAGTTTCCTGCGACACTCATTGTCTTTGAATCATATCCTAGCAAATTATCATTCTTATCATAAGCCCAGATTTTTACTACATAATCTCCACTTGTAGCATTTCCAGGAATTGTGAATGTGAACATTTCTTCTCTTTCTCTGTCATCATCATTATCTGAATCTAACTCAAAAGGATGTGAAGTTTCAATTATATTCAACTCATTAACAGTTAATTTCAAATACATTTCTCTCTGATCATCAGCACCAGTATTTACAGCAGTTGTAATTATTGTCATCTGACTTCCACATTGTGGATCTAGAGGAGCTATATCGAAAGAAGTTATGGAGACTTCATCATCATCTTCCTTTACTACTTCTATTTTTTCATTAAACAAAAATTTAACTTTTCTCTCATCATGATATGAATCATCGTCATCAGGACGCCCTGTGATGTAGACTTCAACAGAATATCTATCATCTGCATTCGGAGTTTCATCTACATTATATGGAACTCTAAAATTGAATTCTTCATTATCTCTTATTTCATCATCATCAAGATTGAATTCATTTGTTATCTCTAAGTCATCTCCATCTTCTTCCATATTGATAATAGTTACTCTTACTTCAACATCATCAACATCGAAGTTTTGGAGGTTTTCTATATCCATTTTGATTTCAAAAGAATCTCCAGGATTCAAATCATCTTCAGGATCTATCTCGAAATTATCTAAATCAAAAAGATGACTTTTTATTTTTGAAGTGAAATCTAAGTCTTTTGCAGATATACCATCAGATATTGTTACTGTGTATCCCATATCTTCCTCAAAAATTATATCTTGCGTACTTGAGATACTATATGTGTACGATACTTCTACAGACTCTCCAGATTCTATGTTTTCTAAATCTTGAGTTTCTGAAATTGTTAAAGTAATACCACTACTTTCCCCATCATCTTTTGCTTCTTGGGTAATTGTGAAAGTCTGTGTAGTATCACCAGTATTTACAATAGTTATATTTCCCGCAACTTCATCTCCAAGATAAAGGTCTGAATCTGAGAAATCTGATGTTGCATCAAAGCCTACATCAATAACTTCTGTTACATTAATTGTTACTGTTGCAATGTTTGAAGAATTGGAATTATCGCTTGCCATGTAAGTAAATGAATCAAAACCAACAAAATCTCCATTTGGAGTGTATGTTGCTACATTCCCATTTAGTGAAATTGTTCCATTTGTTGCATTAGATTCCACTGAATAAGTCAATGCATCTTCATCTTCATCTGTTGCATTTAATGTGATTGGTATAGGAGTATCTTCTTGAGTTGTTACTGATAAATTATATGCGACCGGGATATCATTAATTGGATTTACAATAATTAAAATACTATCTGAATCTATTATGTTCTCGGATGATGTGACTGTGAAAGTTATTGTCTCATTTCCGTTCCAATTAGCTGAGGCATTGAAAATTACATCATAAGACTCAGAAAAATTATATGAAACTAAGATATTAGATGATCCTTCATTAGTCATACTGATTATGTCATGATTTTGGTAATATAGGTGATCACTAAAATCAACTGAGAATTGGCTATCTTCATCGAATGTGAAATTTTCTACTGTAAAATTTATCAAATCTTCTTCTCTTTCTTGGTCTCCGCCTAATCCTAAGAATCCTAAGATATCGTCCATAAAACTAGCTTCTGCAACTGGTGCAGCTAGACTAAAAGATAAGAATAGTGCTAGCATAATACTCATAATTTTGTATGATTTATCCATTTATTTCATTCCCCACATAGATTATTATAATTATTTCAAATGTGTTGTTATTGTAGGGTTGTAAAAAGTTTAATAAAGCTTTCGATTGCTTAAAATTCAGTTAATTATGTAGATTCTTTGTAATCAGGAGCACTTATTTTCTTATTTTTTGTAGGTTTTGGGGCAGGAGGCATAATCCTGTCTCTAACTTTTGGGATAAGTATGTGAACTAGTCCAATAAATATTGATAAGGCGATCAAGATTAAGGAAAATGCTATTGTTGTGAATCTATCTATAGCTATATCTGTATAAACTAAGATTATTGCTACAAATGCCATATAATTTATTGGAAGTTTTGAAGATATCTGAAATGCTATCTTTTTAGGTAGTAGGTGGAAAAAATCAATTAGCATGAGAATTAGTCCCATAAATATTACTGTTGCAGCTATGGATACTTTTATTGGATCAGTTATCAAAGCGTTTTGATATATATGATTTGCGAGATATGCTGATACAAAGATTAGAACAAGTACATTACCAAATGCAGTATTCCATCCTAATTCTTCTTCTTTATACCTTCCAAAATAAAGTTCCATTAAAAAAAGAGTTAGAAGTAGTGGCGCTAATAACCATAACATTTCAGGATTGTTTACAGGAGAGGTAATTATCTCAATTATTCTATCTTTTATTATGGGAGTTGATTCTACAACAACTTGCCAGTAGGTTTGTATCATCTCTTAATCACCTTTCTAAGTTTTTTTGATAGTTTATATTTTGATTCTAAATATATATAAAAATTTCCGCTTCCAAATCCAATTATTGCCCCACAGATTACATCGCTAAGGTAGTGTACTCCTAAGTAAACTCTACTAAATGCTACAACTATTGCTATAATCAACCATATCCATTTGAAAATAGGATATTCTTTGTTAAAAAAGGCTAATGGTGCAAAAATAAATGTTGCGTGTCCGCTAGGAAATGAGAAAGTTGATGGAGAGGTAAGTGCATCTACCATTGGTCTCGGCCTTGCTATTAAATATTTTAGACCTAGAGTTATTATCGCCGCTGTTGCAAAACTTGCAACTAGAGGAACTATCAATTTTCTTTTATTTCTAGTTGAAAAAAATAATAATGAAACTGCAAAAACTATTAATTCTGCACTAAACATTTCTAAAGATATCATAAAAGTAGATAGTTGTTCATTCCTTAGTTTTAAAACAAAAGTTAGAATCTGATTATCAAATAAGAAACTTATTAGTAACGCTATCTTCAGTATTACAAATGGAATTATATGACCTCTTTTCATAAAATATGAAATTGTTTAAGGAATTTATAAAATTAACTACTATTATGGGTTAAATCTAACTCCTTCTAAGTTATAGGCATTTGTATAATGAATTTTGTTAGAAATTATTATAAGTTAAAAACAATTTACAAATGTATGGAATATGAAAGGAAACTTGTGTTTAGATTAGTTTTAGCAATTTTTGCAATGATATTCTATAATGTTATATTCTATGAAAGTTTCCGACCCTTAACAATTTGGGGAAGTTATTTTTCTTTATCACTCTTTGAGTCAGGATTAAATGTTGGTGCCAATACAATTTCTGCAGGAATGCAATCTTTTGAATTTGTCCATGCGTGCATAGCTAGTTCTGCATATTTTCTGTTATTCATACTTATTATATCGACAAAGGACATTAGATTTATTAAAGGAATGAATATGATGTTGTTAGGCAGTTTGTTAATTCTTTTAATGAACATATTTAGAATTGATTTGTTAATTCTTGCATCCCTGAAGTTCGGTAAGATTTGGTTTGATGCTATTCATATGATCTTTTGGAGATTTATTTCAACTATTTATGTTGCATTAGTTTGGATATTTTTAGTTTGGAAATTTAAAATTAGAAATATTCCAGGTTATAGTGATATTAAAGAATTGAAAAAACATATCAATTTAGATAAGAGAAAGTCCAGAAGATAGTAAAATCCCTGCAGTTATCACTCCAAGTACAATTGCTAAAAGTGCTTTTTTTCTTTTAATCTTGAATATCCATGCTGCCAAAACTCCAGTATATGCTCCTGTAAATGGTAGGGGTATTGCAACTAATAAGTAAAGTGCAGGCAGTTCCCATTTCGTTCCGATATGTTTTTCTATTTTTTTTGTTGTTCTTCTTACTTGGAAATAGAATATTCTTTTGTAAAATCTTGCCCTTAAGAAAAAATGATGTAAATAATCTAAGAAGAAGAAAATGAATGGCACTATTGCTATGTTAGCTAGTGTTGCTATAAAAAATGATAGTAGAGGATCCATCCCAATTATTTTTGAATAAATTATTGCTCCTCTTAATTCTGAAATAGGTAATATGCTTAGAAAAATAAGTTTAGCGATTGTTATCATCTTGATTCTGGAATACTAATAAATCTTCAGTTGTTAGCTTCTTCTTTGTTTTGAGCTTCTCTTCCACCTGTTTTGTCCTTCTATCAAGTTCTTCCTTAATCCTTTCCTTCTCTTTTCTCTTTTTCTCTCCTCTTACCATATCAGACTTTTTCCGATATTTGTTAGAGTCCATTAATCTCTCTTTTAGAAGGTCATTTACTTTTGCAAACTCTTTTTTTGCATCTATAAATTTACTGAAGGATTCTTCTTGTTCTTTCTTTAAATCTGTAATTTTTTTAGTTAACTTCATGAACTCAGAATACCCATCTTTATTTTTGATGAATGCTTTCTTTAATTTCTCATGGAATCCTTGTGCAGTATCTTTTGCTTGAGTTATTTCTTCTGATATTTTTTTAATTGCATCTATAACTTCTCTGATTCCTGCAGTTTTTAATAGTACAGATCTTAATTTCTTTAATTGCTTCATTAAAGATTGTTCTTTCTTGAAAGGTAATGCTTCTGTTTCTATCTTACTTTCAATCTTTTCTATCTGTGAAACTATAATACTTGGATCTTGATCAATATTTGTTTTATCTAAGAATTCTTTCTTTTTCTCTGAGAGTTTTTTGTATGATTCTATTAACCCTTGTACTTCATCGTTATACTTGTCTCTTTGTTCTTTTAGTGTTTTTATCTCTAGTGCAGTCTGGTCTTTAGAAACTTTCAAACCTTTAATTTTCTTTATTAATTCGCCAAGCTCTTTCTTTTGCTTTTCTTTCTTAGCAAACCATTTCTCTTTCTCTACATTCAATCTGTTGAGATCTTTCCGAATACTCGAAATATCGGATTTGATATCTTTCGATTTCTTTTTGTCGTCTTTCTTTTCTACCATTTGCAACTATAGAATAAAAATAAAAAAAGAAGTTTAGCCGAATAGTGATCCTAGTCCGGCTGCAGCTTCTTCTTTCTTTTTCTCTTCCTTAGCTTCCTCTTCTTTAGCTTCTTCTTTGGATTCTTCTGCTTTTCCATCAGAGCTAGGAGCTGCGGAAACAGGCGTAACTGCGGCTTCTTTGATAGCTTGTTCTATATCTACACCATCTAGTGCTGCAACCAAAGCTTTCACTTTAGTTTCATCCACTGTAGCGCCAGCTGCTTCAAGAACCTTTTTTACAGATCCTTCGTTAACTTCTTTTCCTGCCTTATGCAATAATAATGCTGCGTAAATTAATTCCATCTTATTTTCCTCCAATAATATCTTTATCTTTCATCTGAGTTATTACTTCTTGTGCTCTTTTCTCTTCTTCTTTTGAATACCCTTCTAGGGCATCCGGTTCCGAATCAGATTCTTTTGATTCCTCAGAATTGTCAGGTACTTCTTTTGCAGTTTCCTGCGGTGCTTCTTGATTTTCTGACTGTGATGTTTCTTCCTTAGGTTCCTCTTTAGGTTCTTCCTTAGGTTCTTCCTTAGGTTCCTCTTTAGGTTCTTCCTTAGGTTCTTCCTTAGGTTCCTCTTTAGGTTCTTCCTTAGGTTCTTCCTTAAGTTCTTCCTTAGGTTCTTCCTTAGGAACTTCATCTGAACCAATCTTCTCAAGTAATTTTTGAGAACTTTCTAAAGCTAAGCTATCAGATTCTGCTTTCTTTATCAATAATTCTATTATATCCTTTGAAGGATAAACGGAAAATACTGCCAAATTAATCGCTTCTGTAGCCGCCTGAGTTATATTTTGTTTGTATTCTTCTTCACTAACTGTTAATACTTCCCTTCCGAATACTGTCCCATTCTGGTATATTCCAACAATATTTAATCCTATCTCGATTGGTTCTATTTTGAATTTAGCTAATAAATCTGATTTTTTTTGATCAACTTCGTCTCCAGCTTTTAGAAGTACTTTATCTTCTTGGATTATTACTTTTCCATCTTCGATTCCAGCTTTTATTCCTAATTGACCTAATTCTCCAATTATTGGTCCTGCTGGGAATGCAGTTGGTCCTGCTGGAATAACAATTTCTCTAGGAGTTATTTGTCCAGGTTTTGCAGGAGCTTTTGTTTTATTCTTATCTAAAGCTTTTGCAATCTTAAATGGATCTTCTTCTGAAATTAACAAAGCAGGAATACTCTCTTCAGTTAGTTTATCTAATCCAGAGATTCCTTTTTTCTTTGATTCTAATTCTTTAATTGCTAGTTTTAGTATGCTTTTCTTCATTACTATAACTTTTAATTTATCTTTTAGTTTGAATTTGATTTTTTGAAACTGTGGAGATGGAAGATTATTCAAATCGATTATTCCAACTACAGAATTATCTTCTAATAGTTTCTTTGTCTCTATTAGACTTTTTTTCTTTGCTTCTGAAACATGTGCCTTGAACTCACTCATCTTTCTTAGCCTCCTTTAGTTTCTTAGCAGGTTTTTCTACTTCTTTTTTTTCCACAGGATTAGTTACAATAACTCCCTTATCTGTTAGTTGAACAGAAGGACTCATTGTTAATTTTAAGTATGTTGATTTTATATTTTGTTCCTGTCTTGGTAATGATGTTACAAGTGAACTGTGTACTATCTCTATGTTTGACGCGATTTCTTCATCTGTCATTGATTCTGAACCTACTGGTGCTTTAACCACTAATTGATCTTTAGTATTTAATCTTACTAAACCTGCAAGTTTATTCTTGATAGGCTCTAAATCTATTGTTGGTGGAACAACACATCCTGCTTTTGGATTTGGCATCTTTCCTTTTGGTCCAAGAACTCTACCGAATGTTGCTGCTACCTCTGGCATCAGATTTACTTGAGCTACGAAATAATCATATTCTGAAGCTAATTTCTTTGTTGCTTTTTTATCTTTCTTGAATCTTTGGAACTCTTCTTGAAGTATAACTTTATCGAAGATCTTTGCTTTAGTACTAAGATTCTTATCTACTAATGCACAGATTTTTGGCATCTTTAGTTTTGGTCTATCAAGTTGTAAGAATAAGTCCACATTTTCTTCTGGATTCTTTATATTTAATTGTTTAAGATTTATACTTATGTCAAATGTTTGATCAAACTTCCTTTTTCTAGAAATCTCTCTTACTTTCTTTATTGAATCTAATATAATATTTTTTTCCATTTAGCTCCCTCCTACTGAACGTAGTGATATTGGGTAGTATGTTTAGTTTCTGGATGATTTATAAAGTTTTTGGATGATTGGGAACTTTTAATTTTGTTGTCATTTCTAAGTTATGAAAACAATTATAAATGTTTCGGGGTTCCTGTTTGTTATGAAAGACTTAATCAGAAATTGGAATTATGATTTTATTAGCGGTTTATGTAATTTTGTTTTTGATAATTATTATGATGTTAATGTAGAGGGATTAGAGAATATAGTTAATGATAAGGAAGGTGGAATAATTGTTTCAAATCATGATACTCCTCAAAAGGATTGGATATATGAAAAAGATAAAGAAGGAAAAACTATCTTACATATTAATTCTATAGATCAATTATTAATTGTAGCCTATTTAAATCCTAATCAAAGATTCCATGCCATTGTGAATAGGGCAGCATATAAAAATATAATAAAAAAAGTATCATTGAATCTATTACAGCAAATTCCTGCCACCAGATATGGTTTGATAGATCACTCTGAAAAATATTTAAATAAAAATGAGTATATATTAATTTTTCCGGAAGGAAGTAGTGGCCAGAAATCTGGAGTAGCATTAGATGAAGAAACTAAGATATATCCAGGAATAGGAAGGTTAATTTCTCACTTAGATAATCCTAAAATCTTTCCAGTTAATATTCAAATAAATGGGAAAAAAGATAATTTGTGGCCAAAATTTTCTAGTGCAAAACTTAAATTTGGAGAATCTTTTCATTATTTAGATGAATTTGGAGAGTTCCCTACAATTGAAAATGGAAATATAGATTATTCTCAGATTTCTAAAGAAGTTATGAATGAAAAAGTTTATCCATTGGGTTAATTTAGAAAAGATTAATTTTTTATTATAATATCTTTTTGGAGTTTGTTGTTATTTCTAAGTTACGAAAACAGTTATAAATGGCAAATTAGTAAATATATTTATGGAATCCTCCAAAGTATACAAGAGTGTGTGTCATATGAGCAATGCGTACATAAACAAATATGTAGATATTAGTGTCTCAGGGCAGGAAAATCTAGAGAACTTGGATGGAGGAATAGTCGCAATAAATCATTCTAGAGCTGGAGAGAGATCGAAGGACCATTTGTTAGTGTGTTCAGCATTTGGAAAAAATATTCCGATACATTATTTTGTGTATAATGGATTGTATAAAAATCCTGCATTAAGATTTGTATTAAATAAAACTAAACAGATACCTGTTAATCCTGGTGCCCTTAATTCGAAAGTAAATAATAAATGTTTTAGTTTAGCAAGAGAGTATTTGAGCAGAGATGATTGTGTTGCAATATTTCCAGAAGGTATGAGTAGTAATATTAATAATATAGAGAGGAAGAGATACTATCCTGGACTTGCAAAATTAGTTATTGATTCTCCAAACAAACCAATAATCCCAGTTAGGGTAGATACTAACTTCAAGGACGGGGGAAATTTTTTTATCCCAGATTATGATAAAGCTAGTGTAGTTATCGGTGAACCTTATTATTTCTTTAAAGATGGAGATAATGTTGATAATTATCTTTTACCTGAAGTTTCAAAAAAAGAATTGATAAATATAACTAAAACAATAATGGAAGAGAAAGTTTATTCTCTTGAAAGTTTAATTTGATTCTATTAGATAAGTAATTAGATTTTCGAAATCAATTTTTTGTTCTGAAAGTTTTTTGAAAGTGTATCCTTCTTTATTTATTCCTTTTGTTAGTGATGAAACCACGATTATAAGTTTCCCATTCTCATTCAAATAGTCTTTCGCAGTTTCTAAGAATCTATTTAGTACTTCTGATCCAGTTTTTCCGCCGGTTGTGGATCTTGCTGAATCTTCTGGCTCTCTCGGATCTTCTGGCAGATAGGGTGGATTGAAAATAATTATATCAAATTTTCCTGTAACCTTCGAGAATAAGTTTGATTGTATAGTATCAATTTCTAAATTCTTAACGTGTTCTACACATCCTTCGTTAATATCAACTGCTAGAACTTCTGCACCAAGTTCTTTTGCAGTTTTTGCTTGTATCCCAGAACCTGTACCCATATCTAAAACTTTCATTCCAGGTTTTACAAAATTTTTTAGTTGTTCTTGAAGTAAATAAGAATCTTCTGCAGGTTCATATATCATTTGATCTCTTTAAAATATTCTTCAACCCTTTCTAGAATGTTATTCAAATAAAAATTCTTTATTTGTTTCTCAAAGATTACAGACATATTTTCAAACTCTGTTATCCTATATTGATTTTTTATGTTCTCTACTAAATATAAATCCTTTAATCTTTTTAATTGTCTTCGAACATTAGAAGAAGCAACTCCTTGTATTGGAAGTTTATGTCTCTTTCTTGCCGAGATTACTTTTGCTTTTATTTCTTCAGAATTCATTAGTATTTTTTTGTGCCTGTTATTTAATAAAACATGGAATATATCTACAACTACATCTCTAGAATCTCCAGGTTGTAATAGACCAACTGATAAACAAAGTTTTCTTGTTAGTTCTCTTTTTGTTGTTGCGTAAGGTTTTTCATATCTCCTTAAAGTTATTTCTGATAAGGGGATATCTTTTGAAATCTTTTTTGGCATAATTAACTTTTATCGTTGACGGTTTATATATTTTTGGATTTTCTAACAACTCTACAATAAAGCTTAAATAATCTATAATTTATCTGATTTAATATGACTGAACTTGTAGCTTGTTTGACAACAGGAAAAGGATCTTGGACTGAAGTTGCTAAACTTATTGCAGGAGAGAATTGGGAAAAAGTTTATTTGATTACTAATGATTTTGGAAAAGAGAAGTTTGATGCTCCAGAGAATGTTGAAATGATTGTTGTCGATCCTAATAAATCAGTTGATAAACTTAGAGATGATATAATTTTAGGGTTGAAAGAAAAGATAAATGGTACAGAAGTTGCAGTCAATCTTATTTCTGGAAGTGGTAATGAACACATGGCATTATTTGGAGCTTTAATTAAATTAGGAGTTGGCCTTAGACTGGTTAGTGTTAGTGAGAAAGGTATTGAAGAGGTCTAGATTTAGAAAGCTTTATATTTCGCTTTATTTCTCTTGTTGTTATGGATTTTTTAAGAGATGATGAAAGCTTAATTAAGGATGAAACTCCTTTATGTTATGATTACATTCCTAAACCAATTAAATATAGAGAGGGTCAACAGCAAGAGATTTCTTATGCAATTAAACCTCTCTTAAATGGTAGAGATGGTGGGAATTTATTTGTTTATGGTTCTCCAGGTGTTGGTAAGACCCTTGCAGTAAAATATTTATTTAGAGAGATAGAATTTGAGGGAGATAATATTATCCCAATCTACATAAATTGTTGGAAGAAAGATACAAGCCATAGGATTGCTTTGGAAATTTGTAAGGCAATTGGATATAAGTGGACCCACAATAAAGGAACTGATGAATTATTAAAAAGTATAACTGAAATTCTTAATAAAAAATCCACAGTTATCTGTCTTGATGAAATAGACAAAGCTAAAGATACAGATATAATCTATAATTTATGCGAGGACCTTAATAAAAAATCAATAATTATGATTACAAATTATAGGGACTGGATTGCAGATCTAGATGACAGGATAAGGTCAAGGTTAGTCCCTCAAAGTCTTGAGTTTGAAGCCTACAATGCATCTGAGGTTTCTGGGATCCTTAGGGAACGTTGTAATTTTGCTTTTGTTCCAGGAGTTTTGAATGACGAAGCTTTTGATTTGGTAGCTAGAAAAACATGTGAATTAAAAGACATTAGAAGCGGATTATTCTTATTAAAAAAGGCTGCAGATGAAGCAGAGAGAAAATCATCTAGAGAGATAAAACTAGAACATGCAAAACTTGCAATAGAAAAATTTAGTTCAGAATTTAAAATAAAAAATGCCAAGGAATTTGGTGATGAAGAAAACTCCTTAATTGAGATTATAAAAGAGAATTCTGGTACAATAAAAGAATTATATGGGATTTATATTAAAAAAGGTGGAAATAAATCATATAGGACATTCTATCGTAAAATTGATGAGTTATTAGAAAATCATATGATTGAAGCCGATGAAAAAGATGGTAAAGCTAGAATAATAAGCTATGGTAGAAAGTTGACTGATTTTTGATTGTCATTGTCATGTACCTGCGATTTGTATATAAATTGTTTTGAGCTATTTCTTAGTGTGATTCAAATGATATCTAAAAAAAATAAATATGTGGGCTGGACAGAATTTATGAGAAAAGACGCTGAACTGGAATTTTGGAGCTTTATTGATGATTCTACTGCAGATTCTTTTGATAAGTACTGGATGAAAGAGGCGATTTGATTAGAAACAATTAAATATACTTATTCATAATGGTCTTATATGAAATTATTAGTATTTACAGATGTACATGGACACAATAGTTCAATTAAATCTATCATAAAGAAAGCTAAGAAAGAAAAACCTGATTTTTTAGTGTGTGCAGGAGATCTGACAGATTGGGGCAGAGGAGTTAAGAAAGTTCTAAAGAAATTCGAGGAACTCAAGATACCTCTTTTATTAATTTCTGGAAATCATGAGGAATCTATAGATCTTAGAAAGATAAGTTCTAAATTTGAGTATGTAATATTTTTAGATAATGGAAGTTATGAATTTGAAGACTTTATCTTCTTTGGTTATGGTGATGGAGTTTTTGCAACAAAGGACAAATATTTTGAGAAAATCTCAAAGAAATTTATTAGTAGTATTGATAGAAAGAAAAAACTGATATTTATTACACATGTTCCACCTTACAAAACAAAACTAGATCTTCTCCCACTTATTGGGCATAGTGGAAATGAATCAGTTAAAAAATTTGTTCTTAAACATAAACCTCGATTAGTTCTATGTGGACATCTTCATGAAAACTTTGGGAAAAAAGAAGTTGTTGGAAATAGTTTAATCCTTAATCCAGGTCCAGATGGAAAAATCGTTAAAATTTAAGCTTCCTATCAGGAGTATCTTCTTTTGCTAATAATACTGCCCTAGATCTTTCATGAGTGTCAATGATTTTCATTCCGATTAATTTTCCAATATCTTCTGCAAAACTCATACACCTTTCAAAACTCGGTACATTCTCTTCCTTTAATCGGTATCTCGAATCTCCTACCCAAGAGTAGGACTTTACTTCAACCCAATCAGGATTAGCTTTTTTGATTAGTTCTGCATACCCTTCTTCATCAAACATATTGATTCCATCTACTGCAGTGATTCTAATTACTCTTCTAGTTTTCATTTTTGAAAAGATTTCTAACGATCTGTTAAATCTCTTCCAATAATCTTTCAGGATAGGTTGATCAATTTCTTTATATGATTCTTCTGAAGGTGCATCGAGAGATAAGTAGAGTTGAGTAGGTAATTCTGTTAGTTTTTCAAGCGCTTCTGGAAACATTCCATTCGTGACCAAAAATGAAGTAAACTTCCTCTTATGTAGTTCTACTAATAATTTGTTTAATTTTGGATATGCTGTAGGCTCTCCAGTTAAACTAATTGCAAAATGTCTTGGAGATTGTGATTCTTTATATTTTTCCTTATCTCTATCTTTATTTCCACCTAGTCCGCTCAATAAACCCTTTTGTGCAGCTAGAGAGTTATCTATTATTTTTTTAGGATCATCTATACTATCCATTCCTTCTGCAGTGTAATAATCTAGTGATCTCCAACAAAAAACGCACCTATTTGGACATACCATCGAAGGAGTCATCTGGACACATTGATTAGTATTTATTCCATAAAATTTATGTTTGTAACAGTTTCCTTTATTTAGTATTGAATTTTTCGTCCATCCACAGATCTTAACACTACTATGGTCTCCAGTAAATCTGTATCCTTGTTTTTCAAGTATTTTTTTTCCAGTATTCATTTTAAAAACATTTTTTGAAAATTCTCTTCTATTGATTTTTCAAGTTCTTCCTTAGTTATTTTTTTCAATTCTGCAATTTTTGTTATTGACAGTTCTATAAATGCTGGCTCATTTGGCTCCCCTTCAATAGGAGATAAATAAGGTGCATCTGTTTCTGTTAATATATTATTAATAGGTACTCTCTTTGCTAACTTCCTAAAAGTTTTATTTCTAACTACTGCTGTAGGTATAGTAAACATCCAAGACTTATGAGATGTTGCTTTTTCTGTAAGCTCTTTATTCCCGCTGAAACAGTGTAGAACTACTTTCTCAATATCTGATTGTTCAAGAATATCTAAAACTTCAGATTCTGCTTTTCTTGAATGAACTATTATTGGAATATCTAACTCTTTAGCTAGTTTGATGAACTTCTTAAAGTTTTTTTCTTGTTGTTCTTTTTGATCGCCATAATGATAATCTATTCCCACTTCTCCAATTGCTATAGGTTTTGATTTTTTTATGAATTCAATCTCAGCATCTATCTCTTCATCTGACATTTTTAGTGCCTCTAAGGGATAGATTCCTAAGGAAGGTTTTACTTTTTCATATTTATCTGAGATTTCTAAAACTCTCCTATTTGATTCTGGAGAGGTCCCATTTGATATGATTATTTTGACTTTCTTAGAATTTTCTAGCACCTTGTCTAGGTCTTTTTCTTTCTCTAATAAGTCTAAATGACAGTGTGCGTCGATTAACATAGTTTAAAGAGAAATGATGCGTTTTTTAATCTTTTGTTTATGTAAATAATCTAATTAGTGGAGCTACAAATAACTCATAAAACTGAGGCATAAGCAATAATAAGATTATTACAAACAGTACTGTGCTTACTATCTTCCAAGTTTTCATAGATTTCTTCTCATCCTTTGTAATTGAAAATAATAATAAGTAGAACATTCGTCCACCATCAAGTATTGTTATCGGAAGTAAATTGAATAATCCTACACCTAGGTTTGCCATGAAGATCCAGAAAAATAATATTTTTATCCAGATCATTGCTTGTAGTGGAAACATCCCAAATTTTTGTACAAGATCTTCTTTGAATATTTCTTTACTCGGACCGACTGTAATCCCCAAATATCCTCTTGAACTGTCTTCCGGATGCTCGGAAGTAACAACGGAATAGGTAAAGTTTTCTGTTTGAATATTAATTCTTTCATGAGATCCAATAGTTCCCATAACCTTGATGAATTCTTCTGCTCCTGAAACAGGAGTTTCCTTAACTGAGATTATACTTTCACCCAATTGCATTCCGCTTGCATTTAATGGGGAGTCATCTCCGAATCCCATAACTTGTACACCAACATAATCTAATGTTGAATTTGCTGCAGGTGCGATTAGTAATGCGAATAAGAAAAATGTGAAAAATGCAGTTACAATATTTGCAAATGGTCCAGCAGACATAACTTCTAATTGAGTTTTTGTACTGGAGCTAGCCATCTTTTTCTCATCTGGTTCAACAAAAGCTGCAGGAATTATTGGCAAAATTATTCCAAATATTGCAAATCCTGAAGATTTTATTTTTATCTTTCTTAATCTTGCAAAGACTCCATGTGAAAATTCGTGAACTGCTGCAAGTAAAAATATTGCAATTATCCAATGAAAAAATGATAGGGTTGGAATTCCTGGAACTTTTACTAATCCAGGTAATAGTAATTGTATTGGTGAAGGTTGATTCATAAACATGAAATTGTATGCACCATATAATAAGTAAAATATAATTGTAAACATCCCAATAAATCCTACTGAAATAGATACATAACCTAATGCATTTAAAATTCTTGGATGTTTTTTTGCTAACTTATCCATCAAATTTAGACCTAACTTGGTCCTATACATATACATATAAATAAAAGGGAAAGCAATTTTCTCTAGCTCTGCCTTCTTTGAAGTAATTAAAAAAATCAATAAACTTATTCCGAATACAATAAGAAGCAATATATCTAAATTCATTTTTATTTAGCTTTTCTCTTTGGCCGGAAGTTTTTTCCCCCGCAATTTTTACATAATATTTTCCGAAGTAATACTTTTTGCATTGTTGCTTTAGCTTTAGTTTTGCATTTCTTGCAAACCATTACATTCTTGAACAATCTTTTTTGCGCTTCATCAAATTTTGCCATTTTATTTTACCTGCATTATTACCTTTTCATTCAGTATAATCCAATAAACTATCTGTTTTCCTGCTTCCACTTCTGTTTTTAATTCTTCCGGTATTTTAAGATCGAAAGATTCATAAGTTTTCATATCCATTACTGTCACTAAATCTCCTTGAACAGACAGCGCTTGAGCGTTTTCCTTTTCTACGATTGGAACTTCTACTTTATCTCCGGTTGGATAGATCTTAATTATCTTTTTCCCTGTTATTAAACCGATTGCCGAAATTCTTGCCTTGGCATGTCCGTGTTTTCCAGTCCTAGATATATCTATTGAAGATATCTTACACGCAACATCGTCAAAAATTATGTAATTTCCTACTTTTAATGAACCTACGTTCACAACTTTTTTATCCATTATTATGAAGGAGGGAATGCGGAGATTTATAAAATTTTTGTTTTAAAAAAATTAATTAGTTTTGTAGAGGTATATGGATTTTTTAATATTTCCGAATGGATCGTAGTGTAATCCGTTTGGATCGAAGAAGAATCCTTCCTCTCCAAAGTTAGCATATGTTCTTACTGCAATTATGCCTTTATCGTCGAGAAATAAAGTTATATCATCTAATCCATCTTTATTAAAATCGTTAAGAAATAGTCCACATACATTCTCTAATCCTGGACCTCCGAAAAGCGGAACTGGCCTAGCGTCAAGTTTTTCTTCTAATTTATAGATTTTTGAATCTTTTAGATAAACTAGATCTTTTTTATTGTCTCCAGTTATCTCACCGACATCATAAAAGATTGGAGAAGTAGAAGGTTCCTCCTTTTTTATAGTATTTAATAGATTGATATATCCTGCAGTTGCAATAACTGCTATTGAAGCTCCAATCATAATCTTTTTTACAGGATTCATTATTTTGATTAAATTGAAAAGATTAATAAACTCTACCATTTCTAATTTTCTAAAATGAATGCGAAGAAAAAAGATTTCATAAAAGTCGAATATACTGGAAGAATAAAAACAAGTAAAAAAATATTTGATTTGACAGATGAAACATTAGCAAAGAAAGAAAACATTCATAATCCTAACCTATCATACGGACCTAGAATTGTATGTATTGGAGAGGGCCACTTACTAAAAGGTTTAGATGATAAACTAGAAGGCAAGGAAATAGGCAAATCATATGATATTGAATTAGATCCTGAATCTGCATTTGGTGTAAAAAATCCCAAATTAATAAAGATACTTTCTATGAAGCAATTCAAAAAACACAACTTGAATCCTTCTCCAGGTCTAAGAATTAATGTAGATAATCATATTGGAGTTATCAGAAGTGTTAGTGCAGGAAGAGTTATTGTTGATTTTAATCACCCTTTGGCTGGACAGGCAATTACATATGAGATTAAACTTATTGAAAGTGTGAATAATACTGAAGAACAGGTTAAAAGTTTAGTAAATTTGAATCTATTTTTGAATGAAGGAGATTATGACTTGAAATTAGTTGATGGAAAGTTGGAAATTTTGTCAAAACTGGAAATTCCTGAACCAATCGTAAAAAATTTTGAGAAGAATATTAAAGAACTTATTTCTAAAATCAGTGCTGTCAGCGTCGGTGTTAGGCCTAAAAAGGAAGCTGAAAAAACTGAAAAATAACTACTCAAGAATAATTAACTTTAAAAACAATAGTGCATTTCCTTTTTTAATTAAATAGCGAGGGGATAATTTTGGAAGAACCATATGCACAAAACGTTGAATTAAGTGAAAAAGGTACCGAGAAGTTTGCCAGTATAGATGAAGAATTGGAAGGACTTCTCGCAAAACAGAGGGCAAAGATTAAAGTTATTGGAGCTGGCGGTGCTGGAAACAATACTATCAATAGACTAACAGAAGTTGGGATTTCTGGAGCAGAATCAATAGCAATTAATACTGATGCTCAAGATTTATTATATACTAATGCTAATCATAAAATCTTAATTGGTAGAGATCTGACTGGAGGACTAGGTGCTGGAAGCGTACCACAAGTTGGAGAAGAAGCTGCACGAGAGAGTGAACAAGAACTTAGAGAAGTTCTGAAAGGTGCGGATATGATATTCATAACATGCGGACTAGGTGGAGGAACAGGAACAGGTAGTGCACCAGTTATCGCAGATATAGCTAAAAAGTTAGGGATTCTTACTGTAGGAATTGTTACACTTCCATTCCATATGGAAGGACAGAGAAGATATGAGAATGCACTATTCGGTCTTGAAAAATTAGAGACAATAGTTGATACACTTATAGTTATACCTAATGATAAATTACTTGAGTTGGCACCAGATTTGCCACTTCAAACAGCATTCAAAGTTTCTGATGAGATTTTGGTAAACTCTGCTAAAGGTATTGCAGAACTTATTACTAAACCTGGTTTAGTTAATCTTGATTTTGCTGATGTTAGGACCGTTATGGGGAAAGGAGGAGTAGCTATGATTGGTGTCGGAGAGTCCGATAGCGAGAATAGAGCAGTTGAAGCAGTTGATAAAGCAATCAACAACCCATTGCTTGATGTTGAGATAGGTGGAGCTAATGGTGCATTGATAAATATCAGAGGTGGAACAGATATCACCCTTGATGAATGTAAAAAGGTTGTAGAAGCAGTTGCTGATAAATTAGATGAAGAAGATGCTAGAATAATTTGGGGAGCACAAACTTCAGAAGATTTAGAAAAAACTTTGAGCGTAATGTTGATTGTTACAGGAGTTAGAAGTCCTCAGATCTTTGGACCTTCTGACAAAAACAGTCCAGCAAAGCGAAAAGAGATAGAAAATGAACTCGGTATCGAGTTTATAGACTAAATCTTGAGAAAGCCTTATATATTTCTTTTTTAATTTATTATTTTAATTACTTAAGAGAGGTTTTTAAAATATGAAAAATAAACTCAATCCATTGGTTGTAGTTCTTTCGGCCCTACTTATTTTTGTTTGGGTAGGAGTATTCTCATATACACTAAGTGTTGGGACTACAGGATATGTTGTGCATGATGGGAGCGAAGTAGAAGAGATTAATGAAAGTGTTGAAGAAATTATTGAAGCACCAGAACCTATGTTGGGTCCTGAAAGTTCGATCCCTAATTTAATTAGCATATTCATGGTTTTGACGTTATTTCTGGTAGTATCTCTGTATTTTTCCAAAAATAAGAGATAGAAACCTTTAAAAACCAGAACACTCCACCAGATAATAATTCTTTGATTATTAAAAAGACAAGATGGAACACGAACAAATTAAGGAAAGCGGGAATGTATTATCTAAACTAAAAAGATTTATATTTCAATGCAAGAGAGTATTTAAGATAACCAAAAAACCATCAAATGATGAATATAAAGTAATTGTTAAAGTTACTGGAATAGGAATCTTGATTATAGGAGCAATCGGATTCCTGATACATTTGATTTGGAAAATAATAGATTAAAAATGGAAGAAAAAAATTTAATATTTGCATTAAAAGTTACGGCGAATAGAGAAGATCAGGTTCTCGATTTCATTTCAGAAAATGTTATGAAAAAAGGATTGAATGTTTATAGTATCATTAGACCACATGGTCTTAGAGGATATATTTTTATTGAGGCAGACTCATATGAAAGTGCTGAAACCTCATATCAAGGAGTTCCTTATGCGAAAGGTTTACTTCGTAAATCAGTAAGTTACTCAGAGATAGAACATATGTTAGAGCATGTCAAGGCTCAAATTAATGTTAAAGTTGGGGATGTGGTAGAGATTATATCAGGTCCATTCAAAGGAGAACAAGCAAAAATTAATAGGATAGATAAAACTAAAGAAGAAGTAATAGTTGAGCTTCTTGAAGCAGCGGTACCTATACCAATTACAGTAAATCTTGACTCCGTAAAAACAATAAGAAGAGAAGGAGATGAGGAATAATAAAATGGCTAAAGAAATAGTAGATATTATAATTGAAGGTGGGAAGGCTAGTCCTGGTCCACAGATGGGTCAAGCATTTGGACCTTTGGGTGTAAATATCCAAGACATATTGGGCGAGATAAATAAAAGAACTGCAGATTTCGCAGGAATGAAGGTCCCGGTTAGTGTATCTGTTGATACAAGTACAAAAGAATTCGAATTAGAAGTTGGTACTCCTCCTGTTTCTGAGCTAATCAAAAAAGAACTTGTTATCCAAAAAGGATCTGGAGAGTCACATATTAATAAAGTTGGCAATCTTGCTATCGAACAAGCAATCAAGATATCTAGAATGAAAAAAGATTCATTAATTGTTAATACTCTTAAGGCAGGAGTTAAATCTGTTGTTGGAAGTTGTATTACAATGGGTGTACTTGTTGAAGGAAAGTCTCCTCGTGATGTTGAGCAAGAGATTGATCAAGGAGTTTATGATAATGAAATAAACTCTGAAAAAACTGATCTTAGCGACGAGAAGAGAGCAAAATTAAAATCGCAATTAGATACTATTAAGAGTGAGCTAGAGAAATCACAAGCAGCCCTTGAAAAAGCTAGTGAAGGCGAAGAAGGAAAAGAAGAATCTGGAGAAGAAGGAAAGCCAGAGGAAAAGAAGGAAGAGCCTGTTGAGAAAAAATAGCTCTCTAATCAAAAGATTTAAATAACTAAAAGGCAGCCCTGAACTCATGGGGCTATGGGGTAACTTGGCTAGCCTTCCGGCTTTGGGAGCCGGTGATCTCGGTTCAAATCCGAGTAGCCCCATTTTAAAAATAAAGAAACATGGCAAAAACAAAAAAGAAAGGCGAAAGTGGAAAACGGTTCGGACCAAGATATGGTGCACCGATTAGACAGAAAATCTCTAAAATAGAGAAAAAACAAAAAGCTCTGTATAAATGCCCGCTATGCCATCAAAGAAAAGTTAAGAGAGTCTCTATAGGAATATGGAGTTGTAAAAAGTGTGACACTAAATTTGCTGGAGGAGCATATTCATTTAAAGAATAAAATGGTAGTATACAAATGTTTTAATTGCTCAAAAGTTGTAAGCGAAGATTATGTTAGAAGAAGAGTTAGATGCCCTTATTGTGGATCAAAAATAATTTACAAACCTAGAGTGGTTAACTCAAAAGTGAAGGCTGAATAAAATGGAAATGGATAAAGAAACACAAATGGAAATAGGAAAGCTTCAAATGATTGAGCAAAAGCTACAATCAGTAATCATGCAAAAGCAAAATTTTCAAAGCAATATGTTAGAAGTAGAGAATGCAATTATTGAGTTGAAGAATGCTGAAACTGCTTACAAAATAGTGGGAAATATTATGATCTCATCAACTAAAGACGATCTTAATGCTGAATTAAAAGAGAAAAAAGAACTGTTTGAAGAAAAAATAAAAACATTAGAAAAACAGGAAAACAAGCTAAAAGAAGATTCTAAAGTTATTAGAGAAAAATTAGAGAAACTTTCCCCAAAAAATGAATGAAGTTATTGATATAATCGATAGATTAGGTTCCCTTGAGCGAGAGGATGGAGTTCCTCGAAATATGAGGGAAAAAATTAGGATTGCATGTGCAGCACTTTCTGAAGAAGAGACAAGTTTGGCAATCCGAATAAATAGATCTCTTCAAGAACTTGATGATGTATCTACGGATATGAATACTCCTTCTGATATTAAAACAATTCTTTGGTCAATAACTAGCGAATTAGAGTGCATTAAACAATAGAAATATTTATATATTTAGCGTCATTACTTCAATTATAAAAGGAGAACAAAATGGTAAAACTTTTTTCAAAATTTAAAGATAAATTTATGAGCGAATATGAAGAGTCAGATTTCCCAGAGGAATTTGCTGAAGACTATGTTGAATTGGATTCAAAAGGTGATACACCTAAAGCAAAAATCATCGTAAGACCATTTGTAATTGATGATTTCGCTGATGTTAAACCTGTTTTGGATTCTCTAAGAGAAGGGTATACTATCGCTCTAATAAACATAAAACCTTTGAAAGATACAGATGTTGTTGAATTGAAAAGGGCTGTTAATAAGCTTAAAAAAACTTGTGATGCAATAGACGGAGATATAGCTGGATTCGGAGAGGATTGGATTGTGGCTACACCTGGATTTGCAGGAGTTCATAGGGAAAACAAAGAAATCGGCAATATTGACGAATAATAATCTATTTTCTTTTTTTAATTTTTTAATTCTATAGAGTGTGAACTACTTCTTTAACTTAGATAAATTTATAAATATATTACTTGATGAAAATAATAATATGGAAGAACTAAAACATCAACCTTGTCCTGTATGTGGGAAAAAAACACTTACATTAAGTCAAGAAGACTATAACATTCCTAATTTCGGAGAAGCACTTTTATTTTCAATGAATTGTGGAAGTTGTAACTATTCAAAATCAGATATTGAAACTTTGGAAGTCAAAGATCCTGCAAAATACACATTTACAATTGAATCTGTAAAAGATTTAAATGTCCAGGTGATTAAATCAGCTAATGCGACTGTTAAAATCCCTCAGATGAGAATGTCTGTCGAACCAGGTAGCAATTCTGAAGGATATGTCTCAAATATAGAAGGAGTCATAACCAGATTTGAAAAAATTATAAAAGATCAAAGAGATACTAGTGAAGATAAAAGTGTTAGAAAATCTGCTAAAAACTTATTGAAAAAGATCTGGAAAATAAAAGAAGGAGATGTTAAACTGAAAATCATCATAGATGATCCTTCTGGTAACTCTGCAATTATTTCTGACAAAGCAATCATTACTAAAACTAAGAAAAAATGAAAACATTGTTTGTTAATGCGAAATATAGTATAGACTCTTTGAAAAGATTAGATAAAATTAAAATCAAAGAGAAGAAGATAGGCATTATAGGTACAATCCAAACTACACATTTACTTGAACAAGTTAAAACTCATCTTGAAAATTCTGGCCATGAGGTAGATATCGTAGGGCAAGTAGTAGGATGTAACGTTAACAATATGTTAAAATTTAAAGATTCTGTGAATGCTTTTTTATTTATTGGTAGTGGAATGTTTCATTTACTTGAAGTATTAGACAAAACTGAAATTACAAAATACTACCAATTTAATCCTACAAGTGAAAGTTTTTCTTCGGTAAGTACTGTTGAAATTGAAAGGCTTAAGAAAAAAAGAATGGCAAAATTAGCAAAATTTTACTCTTCTGATAAAATAGGTATTTTAGTGACTACTAAACCTGGCCAAGAAAATTTAAATGGCTCTTTAAAATTTGCTAGAAAGTCAAATAAATCTAGTTATATTTTTCTAACTAATGATATCGATACTAATAAACTTGAAGATTTCTCAGACATTGAGTATTGGATAAATAGTGCGTGTCCTAGACTTGAAGAGAGAGGGATTATTAGTTTAAGAGATGTTGATAACTGAATTCTTGTTAAAACTTGTAACAAAACATATATAAAACAAAAAACTCAAGAAATTATGTAGATGGCATCGAGAAGAAAGAAGATATCAGTTAGAGGATTGTTAATATTCTTTTTAGTTTTAGCAATATTTGTTATTCATTCTATAGGTGTCAAGAGAATTATTGGGGAGATCTCTAAAGCAAATCCTTATCTTGTGTTATGTGCATTTTTAGCATTATTATCGGCACACATATTGAACACGGTCAGATGGAGATTATTTCTGAAACCAAAGGTTCTGAAATTTCCAAAATTGTTTTTATTGACTCTTGCTGGCGCATTCATTACATTGATCACCCCTTCGGGAGGTGTTGGTGGAGAGGCAGTCAGAGGATATTATGTTTCCAAAGTTGAAAAAAGATCACTCACTGATTCAATCTCAGTTGCTTTAATAGAAAAGCTATTTTATGGAGAGTTGTTAATGATTCCAGTAATAATTTATTCTTTTATCTATATTGGTTCACAAATCAAAGTGCCTATTGAGATTAAGGCAGCATTTGTTTCTTTGATTATTTTAATTTCCTTAGTTGTAGCAATTGCTCTTTTCTTGAAACACAATTTAATGGGTATGAGAAAATTGGTAGAGAAGACTATCCTTACAATCTATAAAATGAAATATTTTAAGAAAAGGTTTAAAAATTTTAAATCATTTCAAGAGAAAATCCACACATCTGTAAATAAATTCTTTTTATACATAACTGAATCAATAAAAGAGAAGAGATTGTTAGGCAGTGCACTCTTACTTGGTTCAACTTCTATTTTCATGTTTTACTTTTCCTTTTATTTAATTTTCTTAGCACTTGATTATCCGATTTCAATATCTTACTTGATAGTTGCCATTTCTATGGCCAAATTAATCTCGCTATTATCTCTTCTACCTGGAGGAGTAGGACTTACAGAATCGGCCTTATTTGCCTTATTTATCGCCTTAGCAATTGATCCAGTTATAGGAGTTTCAGTAATTATTATCCAAAGGGCAATGTACTATTTGCTTGGAATTGTAGCAGGGTATTCAGCATTAGCATATCTTGGTCTTACTCATGAAAAGTTTGAATAAGTTCTTAGAAATAATCTTTAAAACTCTTAGTTTTGTACAACCTTTCTTTCTTTCCTAAGTAATTTAGATTAGTACGGATTGCTCCAAAAGCGAAAATAGATAGTAGAACAATAACTATTGATCCAATTAAATCAAGAAGAGTTACATTAAATCCTCCAAATATTGGAAGTTCGAATAAGTATAGAGGATATGGCAGAATCATGCTAATTAAACTCATTAACATTATTATACTTAAACCCTCTGCAGGACTAAAAATTGAAAATGAACTTTTGAATAGTTTTCTTACATATGTTGTTAGGAATACTTCTATTTCTAAAGTGTGATATGCTGAAACTATCAGTAATGCTATTACAATATTCATTCCAGGTGAGGCACCCAATCCTAATAGCAATGCAAATACAATTATAGTATCAAACATATGGTCTGCATAGTATCCTCGCTTACTTACAGTTCCTTTGTATCTTGCCAGCCGTCCATCATTTCTATCACAGAAAAAATAAACTCCTACCAAAATTATTGATCCTATAAACCAATACTTGCTAAAAGTTGTTAGAAAAAAACATATTCCTGCTAAAAGTCCGCTTATGAATCCAATTTGCATTAAATGTCTTGGATTGATATATTCTGAAAGTCTTTTCGTTAGTGCTTCTGAATATCCTGCTTTTTTTCTAAACGATCTATAATGCTTGTAGAATGAATTTGATAATCATCACTAACTGATTCTTTCTTCTTAACCATCTGATTTAATCTTTATTTAATCATTTATAAAAGTTCTCTAAATCAAAAAGTATAAAAATGAATTAAAATAATCTTGATGTAACTATGATAGATCTTATTCAAAATACTATTACATTTTTTGGTTCGGGTTTTTTTATTATTGGCCTGTTCTTTGCATCGATTATAGCAAATGCTACAATCTTTTTTCCAATCCCCTTAGACCTCTTTACTTTTACTTTGGCAGGAACTAACCCTTATGGGCACCTTACTCCTATTATCTTTGGTCTGATCATGGGTACAGGTTCTGCAATTGGTGAGTGTTCAGGATATCTTATAGGTTTTATTGGAAGGAAGACTTATCAAAAAATTAGTAAGAAAAATCTGAAAAAAATTAATGTCACTAAAAATAAAATTTCTAAATATGGTAGTTTGTTTATTACATTGGGTTCCCTTACGCCATTTCCTTTTGATCTAATTGGTATTGCGTGTGGAACACTGCATTATAAATTCAGTAAATTCTTTTTAGCTACTCTAGCAGGTAAGACTATTAGATACACTCTGGTTGCATATGCTGGACTCTATTCATTTGAATTGATAGTTTGGATATTGAACATTATGCATTGAATTAAACAAAACTTATAAAAATACATAAATTTCTAAAAGAATATGAAAGTTGAAGATAAAGTAATGGACTTGGCTAAAAGAAGAGGTTTTGTTTGGGGACCTAGTCCGAATATTTATCATGGTGGTTTAAAAGGATTTTATGATTGGGGACCATTAGGTAAATTATTAAAAAATAAAGTTGAGAATGTTTTAAGACATGGATTTACTAGTTTTAGTTTTTGGGAAGTTGAATGTCCTACTATAATGCCTAAAAAAGTTTGGGAAGCTTCAGGACACCTAGAAGGATTTAGTGATCCAATTTCTAAATGTTTAAAATGCGATTCTTATTTTAGAGTTGATAGTGTTATTAATGAAAAATATCCAGATTTAGATGTAGAGGGTTTGAATACTGAAAAATTGAGAGAAATTGTCGATAAGAAAAAGATTAAATGTCAGTGTGGTGGAGATCTTGGATCTATTGAGAACTTTGATATGATGATGAAAACTAAAATTGGAATGGATCAAGAAGCTTATTTGAGACCTGAAACTGCAACTACTACTTACTTACTTTATCCAGAATATTTTAGATTCTTTAGAACTAAATTACCTTTCGGAGTGTTCCAAATTGGTAAAGCATATAGAAATGAGATTAGTCCTAGGCAAAGTGTATTTAGAACTAGAGAGTTTACACAAGCAGAAGCACAGCTATTTATCTTGAAAGATCAAGAGAAAAAATATGAAAAAATTAATGATTATGCTGATGAAGTCTTACCGTTGATTAAACATGATTCTAAATCAATTAAGAGAGTTAAATTGAAAGATATTGTTAAAGAGAAATATATGAAAAAAGAAGCTTATGCTTACATGGTTTATGTCGCTTACAAATTATACAAAGATATGGGCTTTGATGAAAAGAAGATTAGAATAATCCAACACAGTCCTGATAAATTAGCATTTTATGCAGATGATGCATGGGATATTGAGATAAATACAGATAGATATGGGTGGATTGAACTCTGTGGAGTGCATGATAGGAAAGATTACGATTTGAAAAGACATGCAGAGTATTCTAAAACCAAAATGCAAGTCTCTGGAGAAACTCCTAGGATATTGGAAATTGCTATGGGTGTTGAAAGAACAACTTATGCACTATTAGAAAATTCTTTAGTTGAAGATAAAGAAAGGGAGTGGTTAGATTTTGATAAAGGTATGGCTCCAATAGATGTGGCAATATTTCCTTTAATGAAAAAAGAGGGAATGGATGATTTAGCAAAAGAGGTATTTATTGATCTTGATAAAGAATTTATTTGTAACTATGATGACTCTGGTTCGATAGGTAGGAGATATAGAAGAATGGATGAAATTGGTACTTCTTTTTGTATAACTGTAGATCATGATTCTGTTAAGAATGGAGATGTTACTGTGAGAGAGATTGCTACTATGAGTCAAGTTAGAGTTAAGGTTTCTGAATTGAAAAGTGTTTTTAGAGAATTGCTTAATGGCGATTTAAAGTTTGAGAGGATAAAATGAAGAATGAACAAGTAGGCGTACTTTTGATTAGTGTATCTTTATTAATAGGATTTATAGTGTTTTCTTTCAATAAAGCTCTGAAAGATATAGTTGCCGAATCTTGTTCCCATGGACCTTCATGTGTTATGTGGGGGACAATAGAATTACAAACAAACATTAGTATTGGGCTAATTTTGTTCATATTAATAATCGGTATATATTTCTTTTTTTCAGAGAAAAAAATATTTCATAAGAAGAAAAAAGAAAATAAAGAAATATTTAAAAATTTAAATGATGATGAAAACTTTGTTTTAGATAAGATAGAAGAGGCCGAAGGTAGCATATTCCAATCTGAATTAGTTGAAAAAACTGAATTTAATAAAGTCAAAATCACTAGAATTCTCGATAGATTGGAAGGTTTGAAAATCATTGAAAGAAAACGACGTGGAATGACTAATGTAGTTATACTCAAACAATGAAACTAGTTTCTTACAATTGCTTATAAGTTGTTTCACCCACCAATAATATTATGAAGAACGTAATATTGAAAGTTGAGGGGATGCATTGCAAAAGTTGTGAGATTATTTTGAAAGAAGAACTTGAAAATATTTCTGGAGTTGTAAATGTAATTCCCAATCACAAAAAAGACATAATTGAATTGAATTTTAATGGATCTAATGAAACATTAAACGTAGTTAGAGCATTGATAATAAAAGAGGGATATAAAATATGATAAAAAAAACAATATATATTTCTGGTATGACCTGTACAGGTTGTGAAAAGATATTAGAAAAATCATTAGAAGATAAAGTTGAAGAAATAAATGCAAACTATGTGACGGGCAAAGTTGTAATAAGATTTGATGAAAATAAGATTACTCTAGATGAAATATCTGAAGCAATAACCCAAAGAGGATATGTCCCAAATCTAACTAAACCCAAAAAGACTAACCTGCACCTGTCAATTGCAGCAGGATTAGCTTTTTTAATATTTGGAGCATATTTAATTGTAAAAAGCACAATTGGTTTTGATTTTTTTCCAGATCTGACAAAAGAAGCATCATTAGGAATATTATTTTTTCTAGGACTATTAACAGGATTTCATTGCATGGGAATGTGTGGAGGATTTGTAATTTCTTATGCTACTAAATCAAAAAATAAATGGAGATCTCATTTCGAATATGGTGCAGGTAAAACTCTAGGTTATGCAGTAATTGGTGGTTTGTTTGGGTTGTTTGGATCATTCATAGCATTCACACCTCAGTTAAGAGGTTATGCTGCAATCTTTGCAGGATTATTTTTAGTGATATTCGGATTAAATATGTTAAACATATTCCCTTGGTTGAAGAGGATTAGAATAAAATCTCCAAAGTTTTTGAATAAGTATGCTGTAGAGTCTCATAAATCTAAAAATCCATTTAAAATTGGATTATTGAATAGCTTACTTATTGCATGCGGACCTTTACAAGCAATGTATATCTATGCTGCTGGAACCGGAAATATGATTGATGGGGCAATGAGTTTGGCAGCATTTGGATTAGGAACATTACCTGTACTAATAGGATTTGGAGTGATTACATCATTAATTAGTTCAAATTCTACAAAAAGAATCTTGAAAATTTCTGCAATTGTAATAATTTTACTTGGTGCAGTTATGATGAATAGAGGAGTTGCTTTGACTGGAAGTGGATATGATGCAAACAGTTTAATTAGTGGAAATGTAGTTGGATCCAACTATGCAGATTTACCTTCTGATGAAGTTGCAGTATTGAAAGATGGATATCAGGAAATAAGAATGGATGTCCTTTATAGCGGGTGGTCTCCAGATAGATTTGTTTTACAAAAAGGAATCCCTGTAAGGTGGATAGTGGACGGTATAGAAATAACTGGATGTAACAATGCTATTCAAGTTCCAAAATATAATTTAGACTTTGATGTAACTCCTGGCGAAAAGATAATAGAGTTTACACCAACTGAAAGTGGGACAGTAGCATGGAGTTGTTGGATGGGAATGATCCCTGGCACATTTATTGTTGTTGATGACCTAGCTAAAGCTTCACCAAATGAATTAGAACAAACAGTTCCTCCTTCTTCTGGAGGTTCTTGTGGTGCTAGTGGTGGAGGATGCGGATGTGGAGGAAGTTGATGATTTTTTTTAAATAATAATGAAAAAAATTAAATTGAATGTTTCGGGAATGCATTGTGCAAGTTGTTCTACTTTGATAGAAAGATCTCTTAAAAAATTAGAGGGTGTAAAAACATCTAATGTTAATTTTTCTACTTCTAATGCAAATATAGAATATAATGAATCGAAAATTAGTGAAAATGACTTTATCAAAAAGATCGAATCCCTTGGATATTCTGCAAATTTAGAAAAAGATAGAAAAAAACAAGAACAAAGAGAGAAAGAGGAAATTTCAAACTTAAAAGAAAAATTATTAATTTCATCTATTTTTGCAATCCCTGCATTTATTTTAGGCATGTTTTTTATGAAAAATCCATTGCCTTCTCAAGATTATATTTTATGGATTTTAGCGACTCCTGTTCAATTTTATATAGGATTACAGTTCTATAGAGGGGCTTGGGCAGCTTTAAAGAATAAATCTGCCAATATGGATACATTGGTTGCATTAGGAACAAGTGCAGCATATTTTTTTAGTGTTTATGTGGTTTTATCTGGAGTTGGTCATCAATATTTTGAGGCATCTGCAGTATTGATTACTCTTGTCATATTTGGAAAATATTTAGAAGCTAAAGCTAAGGGAAAAACTTCTGAAGCTATAAAAAAATTAATGTATCTATCTCCAAAAAAAGCTACAGTTATTAGAAATGGAAATGAAATTGTTGTTAAAATCTCTGAAATAGAATTAAATGATATTATTTTAGTTAAACCTGGTGGAAAAATTCCAGTAGATGGGATTATCATTGAGGGACATTCCAGTATTGATGAATCTATGATCACTGGAGAGAGCATTCCAGTTAATAAGAAAATTAGGGATGAGGTTATTGGAGGAACAATAAATAAACAAGGAGCCTTTAAATTTAAAGCTACAAAAATTGGGAAAAATACTACTTTGGCAGGCATAATAAGATTAATTGAAGATGCCCAAGGTAGAAAAGCCCCAATACAAAGATTTGCAGATAATGTTTCTGCCTATTTTGTTCCAGCTGTTATTTTAATTGCAATTTTGACATTTGTTAGTTGGTATTACATATTTGATACTGACCTTTCTTTTGCTATGATCACTTCTGTAGCAGTTCTTGTTATTGCTTGTCCTTGTGCACTAGGATTGGCTACCCCTACTGCAATAATGGTTGGAACAGGTAAGGGCGCGAAAAATGGCATTTTAATCAAAGGAGGAGATTCTTTAGAAATGGCACATAAGTTGAAATATTTAATCTTTGATAAAACTGGAACAATAACTAAGGGAATTCCTGAAGTAACAAACATAATCCACTTTGATAAAAGTGAAAAAGAAATCTTGAAAATAGCAGCAAGTATGGAAAAAAATTCAGAACATCCATTGGGGGAAGCAATAGTTGAAAAGGCGAAAAAAGATAAAATTGGTTTGAATAAAATTTCTAATTTTGAATCAATTCCAGGACAGGGAATAAGATCCAATATCGGAAAGAAAAAATATTACTTTGGAACTGCAAGACTAATGAAGACCATTGGAATAAATAATATTAGTGATGTAACTGATATTGAGAAAGAAGGTAAAACTGTTATGTATTTAGCAGAAAATAGGAAACTTATTGGTTTAATTGCTGTTGCAGATACAATAAAAGAAACTTCTGCTATGGCTGTTAAGGCATTACAAAAATTAGGAATTAAAATTTATATGATTACTGGAGACAATAAAAATACTGCCAATGCAATTGCTAAACTTGCTGGAATAAAAAATGTTTTTGCAGAAGTTCTTCCAGAAGATAAGGCCAAGTATGTTAAAAAATTACAAAGGTATGGACCTGTTGCTATGGTTGGAGATGGAATAAATGATGCTCCAGCTTTAGCTCAAGCGGAAATAGGTATTGCAATGGGATCCGGAACAGATGTTGCCATGGAAACTGGGAATATAGTACTTATCAAGAATGATTTAATGGATATTGCTAAGGCAATAAGATTAAGCAAGATTACCATGTCTAAAATTCGTCAGAATATGTTTTGGGCCTTGTTCTATAATTCGATGGGGATTCCTGTTGCTGCAGGGATATTATATCCATTTACTGGGTGGTTATTGAATCCTATGTTGGCTGGTGGAGCGATGGCTATGAGTTCGGTTAGTGTAGTTATGAATTCATTATTATTGAAGAAGAAAAGGATATAGAAACATTTATATATAACATATGATGTGTTTATCATATGATTGATTTAACATATATGGGATTTTTTAAGGCGTTATGTAATGATACACGTTTAAGCATTGTATTAAGTCTAAAAGATAAACCTAAAAATGTTAGTCAATTGACTAGCGAATTAGGAATGGAACAAAGTAGAATAAGTCATAACTTACAATGTTTAGAAAAAAATGGGTTTGTTACTGTTGAACAAGATGGAAAACAAAGAATATACTCCCTAAACAAAGATACTATTGAACCAATTCTAAAAGCCGTAAAAAAACATACTGAAAAATATGGATTAAATTCATGTTGAGGAGATTAAAAATGGAAACTAAAACAGAAAAAAATTTGAAGGCTGCATTTGCAGGTGAAAGTCAGGCGAGAAATAAATATACTTATTTTGCTAAAGTTGCAAAAAAAGAAGGATACCACTACATCTCAAAAGTTTTTGAAGAAACAGCAGCTAATGAGATGCAACATGCAAAAGATGAATTTAAATTATTAAATGGAATTAATGATACTAAAACTAATTTGAAGGCTGCAATCGATGGAGAACATTATGAAACTGAAGATATGTACCCTACATTTGCAAAAGAAGCTAGAGAAGAAGGGAATGAAGAAGCTGCAAAATTGTTTGAAGTAATTGGTAAAACTGAAAAACACCATGAAGAGAGATATGAAAAACTTCTAAAAATGGTTGAAGAGGGGACAGTATACAAAAGAGAAGAACCAATAAAATGGAAATGTAGTAAATGTGGATACATTCACGAAGGTACTGAACCTTTAGCAGTATGTCCATCATGTAAACATAAAAAAGAATATTTTGAACCAGAAGATATGGTTAACTTTTAAGGATAATAAGATGACAGAAAAAAAACAAATATACAAATGTCAGATTTGTGGCAACATTGTTGAAGTATTACATGAGGCTTCAGCACCTCTCTTTTGTTGTGGAGAACCGATGCAGAATATGGAAGAGAATACAGAAGATGCTTCAAATGAAAAACATGTTCCAATAATTGAAAGGGTTGATGGTAGTGTAATAGTGAAAGTAGGTTCTGTCGAACACCCGAGTGATGAAGAACACCATATCGAGTGGATAGAGATAACCTCAAGCAAAAAAAGTTATAAGAAATTTTTGAAAGCTGGAGATAAACCTGAGGCAGAGTTTAAGATAGATTCAGAAGATGTAGTTGCAAGAGCATATTGTAATCTTCATGGATTGTGGAGATCAAAATGAAAATAAAATATGATAAATTTGGACCAGAAAAAATAATACAAGTATATGATCCTAAAACTGGAATGAGAGGTGTTACTGTTATACATAATACTAATCTTGGGCCAGGAAAAGGAGGAATAAGAATGACTCCTACTGTAGATGTAGAGGAAGTATATAGGCTAGCTGAAACTATGACTTGGAAAAATGCTTTGGCAGATATTCCATTTGGTGGTGCTAAATCCGGAATTATAGCAGATGATAAAAAAATTAGTCAAGAAGAAAAAGATGAAATTGTTGCAGCATTTTCTAAAGCGATAAAAGAAGTTACTCCAGAATTATATATTGCAGGACCAGATATGAATATGGCAGAGCATGAGATGGAAATCTTCGCTAATGCTAATGGTGATAAAAAATCTTGCACAGGAAAACCTGCTGAAATGGGAGGATTACCTCATGAACTTGGAAGTACGGGATTTGGAGTTTATCATTCTACCCTAGTTGCCATCGAACATCTTGGATTAAAACATGAAGAAATAAGTGTTGCCATCGAAGGATTTGGAAATGTTGGAACATTCCTAATGAAATTTCTAACAGAAAAAGGAATTAAGGTAGTAGGAGTCTCAGATTCAAAAGGGACTATCTATAACAAGGAAGGACTAGATTATGATAAATTAATGAAAGTTAAAGAAGAAAGTGGATCTGTTATTAATTATGAAGAAGGAGAAAAACTAGAATCTAAGGATTTATTGGCATTGGATGTTGAAATCCTAATTCCTGCGGCTATTCCAGATTTGATAACTAATGAGAATAAAGATTCAATAAAAGCAAAAATTATACCTTGTGGTTCTAATCTTCCGATTAGTGAAGAAATAGAAGAAGAATTCCATAAAAAAGGAATTCTAGTTATCCCTGACTTTGTTGCAAATGCAGGAGGAGTTATCTCATCTTATGTTGAAACTATAGAAGGGACACCTGAAAAGATGTTTGAGATAGTAGAAGAGAAAATCACTGCAAATACTCTAGAGATGTTGGAGAGATCTAAAGAAAAAAACATAAAACCTAGAGATGCATCTATGGAGATAGCCAAGGAAAGAGTGGAGGCTAGAGATAAAAATGTATGATGTTTTAATTATTGGTGGAGGTGCAGCAGGATTAACTGCAGCATTATATACTGGAAGAAAAAAATTGAAAACGGCCATACTTACTATAGATGTTGGGGGCCAGACACTTTTAACAGATAATATTGAAAACTATCCAGGAGTTGATCCTATGCAAGGTGCTAATTTGATGTCAAAATTTAGAGAACAGGCAGAAAAATTTGGATCAGAGTTTATTTTTGGAGAGGTAGATCATATTATCAAGAAGGAAGATGGAAATTTCCAATTAAACTTATCTAATGGTGAAACTTATGAAAGTAAGACTGTTATCTTGGCTTCTGGAAAGACTGCAAGAAAATTAGGTATCCCTGGAGAAGCTAAATTTATGGGGAGAGGAGTTTCAACTTGTGCTACTTGTGATGCAGCTTTCTTTAATAAGAAAACTGTTGCAGTTATCGGTGGTGGGAACTCTGCCATGGATGCAGCAATACTTTTGGAAAAATTTGCAGATAAGATATATTTAATCCATAGAAGGGATGAATTTAGAGGTGACGAAATTACTGTAGATAGAATAAATAACTCAAAAAAGATAGAAACAGTTCTTGATAGCATACCTAAAGAAGTATCTGGAGAAGATATTGTTGAAAAACTAGTTGTAGAGAATGTTAAAACAAATGAAGAAGATGAATTGAAAGTTGATGGAGTATTTATAGAAATTGGATATGAGTTGAAAACGGATTTTGTTGAAAAACTAGTTGAACTTAATGAAATTGGAGAGATTAAAGTAGATGATAGATGTAGAACTTCATTGCCTGGATTTTTTGCTGCTGGAGATGTAACAACTGTCCCATTTAAGCAGACTATTATTTCTGCAGGAGAGGGAGCAAAAGCAGGATTAGAAGTTTACAGATATATTCAAGGAGATAAAGCAAACATTTCCATAGATTGGAAATAGGAGAAATGAAAATGGTAGAAAATTTAACAAAAGAAACATTTAAAGACAAAATATTTAATTACGAAAAAAATAAAGATTGGAAATATGAGGGAGATATCCCAGCAATAGTTGATTTTTATGCTGATTGGTGCGGGCCGTGTAAAATGATTGCGCCTATCCTAGATGAATTAGCTGAAGAATATAAGGGGAAAATTAATATCTATAAGATTAATACTGAAGAAGAAAAAGAGTTGGCAGGTATGTTTGATATTATGAGCATCCCTACTTTATTGTTTATTCCAACTGATGGAGAACCTAGAATGGCAAGAGGTGCTCTACAAAAACAAGAATTTGAAAGCAAGATTAGTGAATTTTTGTTAAAAAAGCAAGATTAATTTTCTCTAAGTTATCTTAGAGATTATTATTTTTTTTTATTATTACGTAACTTATATCATCTTCAGGTTTATTAAATGAAAGAATGTCATCTTTTATTCCTGAGAAAATTTCTTTAGAAGAATATTCCTTTAATTCTTTTAGTTTTGATTCCAATTTTCTTGAAACATAGTTTTCTCCCCTTGAATTAGCATGATCACTAAGTCCATCAGTGTAAAGAACCATAATATCTTTATTGTCCATTAAATCTATCTCATTTACAGCGTATTTTTCTTTGAATCCCATAACCGAATTTGAACGAGATTTGTCTATATCTTCTATAGATGGAACTATACCTATTGGGAAATAATTAGTTATCTTATCTTCACTGATTTTTACTAACTTATCTTGTTCATTTGAAAATAATAGAGGTGCACTATGTGCTGCAGAAATAAACCTAAACTTTCCAGAATTGGAAATTTCCCCATATATCATAGTTATGAATTTATTTAAACTTGAAGAATTGTAGAATCTAGTATTTATATTTTCAAATAATTTTGTAGTTATCTCCCCATTATTATCTAACTCATATAGTGCTCCAATAAAGAATGATTGGTGAAGCATTGCTGCAAGAAGTGAATCTGTTGTTTGGTGGCCAGCAACATCTGCTAATAATATCCCTGCCCTCCTTTTATTCTTCTCTAAATTCTCTGCGATTTTGAAATTTCCTGTATCTTTTGCGATATTTATTCTTTCTTCTAGATCATATCTTTTATTAAAATCAACATATGCTATGTGATCTCCACCTACATTCCCTGCCAAGTGGATAGATTCGCCATATATATCAATATTCTCCAATTTAGGAGAATCTTCTGCCTGAGGAATTAAGTTTTCAGCAATTGTCTGAAAGTTATTTAATTCTTCATTTAGATATAAAATGTTATTATTCATTTCTTGTTTTGTTGCATCCATTTTTTGAAATTTTCGAGTATTTTGATAGATGTTCGCCTTATAAACTTATCTATTGGAAAGATTTATAAAACTAAGAATTAAAAATAGAATATGAAAATATTTGCAGTCAGTAATAATAAGGAAGGAATAAAAGAAATTAAAGATTCTGTCAAAGGTACGACTATAAAATACTCAAGATTTAATCCAAATATCATATTCTGCTTAGGAGGAGATGGAACCTTTCTTTATGCTGAAAGAAAATACCCAGAGATACCTAAAATTCTTATCTGGAGCGATAAAAGACACAGTAAGAGAGGAAGGTATAATCTCAAATCTCTGAAAAAAATAATTTCTAAGATTGAAAATCACGAATTTAGATTTATTAGAGAGAAAAAATTAAAACTTTTATTTAATGGTAAAAACTCTTTTGCGGTTAATGATATATCTATAAGAAATAAGATCCCAAATTGTGGAATAAGGTTCTCAGCTAAAATCGGTAAGAGAAAATATGATAATCTAATTGGAGATGGTGTGACAGTTAGTTCACCTTATGGCTCAACAGGATATTTTCATTCTATAACAAAGAAATCATTTAGTAAGGGAATTGGAATTACTATGAATAATGTTACTAAAAAAATTGCTTCAAAAATAATAGAAAGAGGGACTGTTAATTTTGAATTGATTCGAGGTACTGCACTTCTCTGTGTAGATAATAATCCTAAAATTATCACCCTTAGACCTGGAGATAAGATTAAAATAACTAATTCGGCAAAAATTGCTAAAATAGTGGAGTTGGTATAAATGTCAGAACCTAGTTATGATAAAAGAAAAACTAAGAGAGATAAGAAATCTAAAGGCACCTATAGTAGATATAAAAAAGGTGGTAGAGGACGGGCAAAGGAGAAACCTGAATAATTATCAAATATAGTAATATATAAAAATAGTAATACAAATAGATTCTATAATGAAATACGAATATTTACCTCATACTGCAGATGCTAAATTTAGGGCATTTGGTAAGGATATTGAAGAAGTGTTTAGAAACTCTGCTATTGCAATGTTTGATATTCTTGGGAAAACTGAAGAGGTTAAAGTTACAAAAAGAAAAACCATAAAAATTAAAGCAAAAAATCTTGAGGCACTCCTTTATGATTTCTTAGAAGAGATATTAATTTTGTTGGATACTGAAGGAATATTTATTCATGATGTAAAAAAGATTAAAATTAGTGATGAATTTGAATTAACTGCAGTTATTGAAGGCGACGACTTGAATAATTATGATTTGAGCGGAGATATAAAAGCAGTCACTTATAATGATATGAGTATCAAAAAAACTAATAATAGATATGAGGCTACAGTTGTAGTAGATATATAAAATGGTAAATAACTGGGATGAAAAGATTAAGAAGGTAGAGAAAAATGTTTATGTTATTGATAAATATGGAGATATGAATGTCCCGTTAAAAATATTCGCTTCTGAAAAAATATTAGAAAAAATAAAAGCAGATAATTCTATTCAACAAGGTATTAATGTTGCATGTATGCCTGGAATACAGAAACAAAGTATCATGATGAGTGATGCACACTTAGGCTATGGGTTTCCTGTGGGTGGAGTTGCAGCATTTGATGTTAAAGAAGGTTGTATATCTCCAGGAGGGATAGGGTTTGATATAAACTGTGGAGTTAGATTAATGGCTTCAGATATGGATAAGAAAGATGTTGAACCTAAGATAAAGGAATTATTAGATACACTCTTTGAAGACATACCTTGTGGAGTTGGTAAAAATTCTGAACTTAGATTAAATAATGATGAATTGGATGAAGTTCTTAATAATGGACTTGATTGGGCATTGAAAAATAATTACGCATTAAAAGAAGATCTAGATAGATGTGAGGAAAATGGACATATGACTACTGCAGACTCTTCAAAAGTTAGTCCTAGAGCAAAATCAAGAGGTAGAAAACAACTTGGCACACTTGGTGCTGGAAACCATTTTGTTGAGATTCAGTATATTGATGAAATCTATGATGAAGAAGTTGCTAAAACTTTCGGCATTAAAAGAAAGGGTCAGATATTTGTTATGATTCATTCAGGGAGCAGAGGACTCGGCCATCAAGTTTGTAGTGATTATCTTCGTAAAATAGAAAATGAATTTGAAGATATTGTTAGTGAATTGCCAGAAAAAGATCTTGCTTATGCCCCAACTGATTCAAAGGTAGCAAAAGATTATCTTGGAGCTATGAGTGCTGCTGCTAATTTTGGATGGACAAATAGGCAATTAATTTCATTTCAGACTAGGAAATCATTTTCTAAACTTTTCGGAGATATGGGCAAATTAGGCCTAGTTTATGATGTTGCACACAACATTGCAAAAATTGAGGAGTATGAGATAGATGGGATACTGAAGAAAGTCTATGTCCACAGAAAAGGTGCCTCTCGTGCATTTGGACCGGGTCATAAAGAAGTTCCAGAGATCTATAGAAAGGTAGGACAACCAATCATATTGCCAGGTAGTATGGGTACCTCATCATATGTGTTAGTCGGGACAGACAAAGCAATGAATGAAACATTCTCAAGTACTCCTCATGGTGCTGGAAGAGTTATGTCCAGACATGAAGCCAATAAAACTTTTAAAGCAAATACCGTTATTAAGGAATTAGAGAAAAATAAAATTTATGTTAAATCTGCATCCTATAGGGGAATAAGTGAAGAAGCTCCGGGAGTTTACAAAGATGTTGACGAAGTTGTTAAAGTATCGGATGAAGTCGGAATAGGTAAGAAAGTTGCTAGATTAAAACCGCTTGGTGTAATAAAGGGATAGGGGCCTGTAGTGTAGTGGTATCACACAAGGCTGGCAGTCTTGAAATCCGAGTTCGATTCTCGGCAGGTCCATTAGAGGTAAAAAATGAAAGAATGTGTATTTTGTAAAATATTGAAAGGAGAAGTTCCGGCAACTAAAGTATATGAAGATGATAAAACATTTGCATTTCTTGATTTAGTTCCAGTTTCAAAAGGCCATACTTTAGTGATTCCTAAGAAACATTTCGAGACTATGGATGAGATGGATGAAGAAACTGCAAATGCAGTTATAAAAACAACTCAAAAAATTGCTAAGGCTATTTTGAGATTCAATGAAGGATATAATGTAAATCAGAATAATAAGCATGCAGGAGGACAGATTGTCCCTCATGTACATTACCATGTGATCCCCCGAAATGAGGGTGATGGCATGAATCACTGTTGGAAAAAACTAGATATGTCTAATAATGAGATAACTGAGTTGCAGAACAAAATCCAAAGCTTTTTAAAATAAAATTTATGTTCATTTTGTATGGCGCCATAGTATAGCCTGGTTAATACGCCGCTCTCATGCGGCGGAGATCCCCGGTTCAAATCCGGGTGGCGCCATTTTAAAATATTCCAGAAATATATTTTAGATGTTTATCTTTCAAAGTTTTTGCATACTTTTTATTATCTAATACTTTTCTTAAAATAATTGAAACTTTTTCTCCACTAAGTACTTGTGGCAAGATAACATAATCTGCACCTTCTTTGTATAAATGCTTTGCTTGATGCGTATGATTTGATGTTACAAATACTTTTATTTTTGGATTGATTTGTTTGATATGTTTTATTAAAAGAATATTATCTTTTTCTGAAGGCACTGTAGATATTATTATCTTTGATCGTTTGAGATTTATATTATTCAATACTTCTTTTGTTGCTATATCTCCATACATACATGCTTCTCTCTTAGTTATTAAATCTTGAATTACATCAGGATTATAATCTACAACAAGAACTTTTTTTCTAGTTCTCTTTAAGAATTTATAGATAATGTCTCCCATTCTGTGTTTTCCAATTAGAACTACACTGTACTTTGCCTGCTTGGTCTTATAATTCATTTTCTTCTCTTTTATAGGCAATCTTAGTTTAACTATTAATGAGAGAAATGGAGAGAATATTGAATAAATCTGTTCTTTAAATTCCATCATATAAGATGTTGCAGTCATAGATATTGCCGCTAATAAAATAATCAATGAAAATAGATCAGGAGATATCTTCGACATAACAAAAGGCAATGAAATCATAATCAATGAAAACTCGCTTACTTGTCCAAGACTCAAACCAGTCATAAATGCTGTTCGTTTTTCATATCCAAAGAAAGTGATTAGAAGATATATCAACATTGGTTTCATCAACAATACAACTGCAAGAAGTATTCCTAAAGTTTTTATAAGATTTGGACTATATGTTACTATCAGTTGCATACCTAAAGATACAAAGAAAATTGTTGCGAAAAACGTTCTTAATGGTTTAATCTTCCCAATTATATCTGTCCTATAAGGCAAGTTCGCCATGGCTAATCCTGCAACAAATGCTCCGATTGAAACTGAAAACTCTAAGATATGTGCAAAGATTGAAAATAAAAATAACATAGTTATTGAAGAAAGGAATAGGAGTTCTTGATTACGTGCAGCAAATTTGAATATTGAAGGTAATAAATATCTACTGAACACAAATGCAATTAGGAATAGTATTGCCCCTTTTATTAGAGAAGCGGCGATTAGAGAAGGTATGACAGTTATTGTTCCCACAGTTGCCAATAAAGATAGAGCAAGGATGATTAGGATATCTTGCATAAGTAACATACCTAGGATGATCTTCCCGTGTAATGTATCCATCTCTTCTGCATCTGAAAGTAGTTTGATTACTACCATAGTACTACTGAAAGTTAGAACTAATCCTAAGATTACAGCTTCAAATTCTGCAAATCCTAACTTTAATGAGATATTATAGGATAATAAGTATGTAAGAATTACTTGTAAAACTCCTCCAATTAATACTACTGACCCTACATGTTTTAATCTCTTCAAATTGATCTCTAAACCAACTACGAATAATAGAAATGCTATCCCAAATTCAGATATTGCCCTGATTGTTTCTGAATCTTTAATTAGTCCTAATCCGATTGGACCTAAAATTAGACCAGTTATTATGTAAGCAGGAATTAAAGGCTGTTTGAATAACTTTGTTATGAATGCTATGACTGTCGCTACAATTATAATTAATCCTATATCTATCAATAGCGTACCAGGCAATTCTGGAATTATCTCTAACAAGTTCATTCTTATCCTCTTTTATTTGAAAATATGAAAAAAATAGTATTTAAACTTTTCCTAAGGAAAATATTATAAATATCAAAATAAAGGAATTGATTGTATGGTTGAAAAACATAAATTTTTTGTTCAGAAAGAAAATATAAAAGAAGTGATTATTGCAAAATATGATCCTATGAAAGATTGGCAACAAGATAAAAAAGGATATTTTCTTATAAGGCTCGAAAGAAAAAATAAAGAGATAGAGGTAGGTTTTGTTTCCAATAAACATATTATCACGAAAATTATTAGAGGGAAAAATTCTGAAGAGATTTACAACACTATTATAAAAAATAAAATGATATCTAATATGAGTCATGCAGCTTATTTAGGAAAAGAATTGTATAAGGCAGAACTCGCATTAAGATATGGTAAAAAATATGTTCAAGACGCATTACTTAGTTTTAAGGAATGTACTGAAAAAATTAAAATAAAATAAAACTATTTTTTTATTAAGGAGATCCCTATTGTGCTTACTCTAACAGGCTTTCCTTCCTTATTTTCAAATTCTTCCGAACCTATCTTGATATCATCTACTTCAATAACATCTTCTAAAAATCTTTTTGATGCTACTTCTGCGATATCAACTGCTCTAGAAATAAATTTTCCTCTTGCCTTTACTACTACTTCTGGAACATTCCTTGTTGTGAATTGCATTACTACTCCAGTTACATAGCTCATGAAGGGTTTCCCACCAACAAAAATAACTTTATCATCAAAATTAGATCTTTCTTTTTTTGCAGGTTTTTCTTCATTTACTTCTTCTGTAGTCTCTACTTCTTCTGTAGTCTCTACTTCTTCTGTAGGCTTTGCTTCTTCTGTAGTCTCTACTTCTTCTGTAGGCTTTGCTTCTTCTGTAGTCTCTACTTCTTCTGTAGGCTTTGCTTCTTCTGTAGTCTCTACGTCTTCTGTAGTAGTTTTTTCTTCTGTCATTTTATTTGCCTTGATTATATAGATGATATCACATAAAATTGAATATTATTACACTATTTCTTTTTTCTTTAATCTTGTAACATATCCTGCGATGATATTTCTCAACTTCTTCGATTTTGTATCTGCTAGTGTTTCAATTACCTTCTTATTATCATCGAATGATGTTTTGAATTCATCTGAGTGATCTCTGAATAACTTTAAAGTTACTCTCTTAATCATGGTTGTTTTTATTCTTCCCATTTTGTTTTGTATTATCTGAGTTATTTATAAAGCTTATTATTCTGTCTTTTTTGCAGGTTTCTGTTTAAATCTTGATTTTCTTATCGAATAATTCAGAGGATTTTTTATTTTATTACACAAATTATCAGGATTACATATTCTTAAATCTTTGTAATATGCAAGATTTGGACAGTTTGGAGGAAGTTTTTTTTCCTTTTGCCGATTGTGCCAAGAAATTTGAGAAGTGAGATAGCTTTCTTTTAATGGATCTTCGTTGTTTTCATTCCATTTTCGCAACCTTTCTCCAATCTCTTTATCGCCCCATCCTGCACTTCTTAAAAAATTCTGCAAAATAAATAGAAATCTTTTCTTCCCATCTTCTAATCCTTCTAATCCTAATTTTATGCATGGCGGAAAGAAATCTTCATCTACCTTATATGTTAATTCCATAAACTCTTGAGATTTTTCTTCTTTTGGTAGTTCGATTATCCTTTTATCTCTCTGATTCCAATCGTATGCTTGGACTATTAATCTGCTTGCCTCATTTTTGAATTTATCGTCAAAATCCATAAATTTGATAGAAGTAATTACATTTTCTGGTTTTGCATGCTCTCGTTTAAACTCATGAATCTTATCTATATCTACAGGTATACTTGCCAGACCAGATTTTTCATGTAATGAATATGGTGCTCTGAACATGTGCCTACTAGAGATTAGCACAGTATCTACTTTCAATAGATCTTCTATATCAATATCTAAATTTAATTCTTTTATTTTACTTTTCAACGGTTCTTCAATCATATCAGTTAAATATTCTGCTATAATTCTAGCCAGATCTGGAAATAATTTGGACACTTCTTTATTATTTACTTTTGTTGGCATAGATTCAAAAGGTACTACTAAATGGAACCCTTTGTTTCCAGAAAATTTGCAACCTATATTTGTGACATCATGAAATCTTAGTGAATCTCTAATTAATTCTGCAACAAATCTAGAGTATTCTGGAGATGGACTATCTATATCGAATACTAGATCCCATCCTATTCTAAGGTTGTCTAGTTCTTTTCTCGACATTCCAGTTTTTAGTTCTAATGGCCCTCTCCATCTTTCTTCAGAGATGTGAAAAGAAGTTACACCTTGTTTCGCAAACTCTCCGATATCATTCTCAAATTGTAAAATATCAGGCCTTTTTCCGAACCCCTTACCTGAGAAACATACTGCTATCTCTCTATCTTTAGATACCTCTAACATCTCTTCTTGGATATCTCTTCTAGAATAATATGCAATTACCTCTTCTTTCTTTAGGTCCATAAACTAGTTAGTATAACCTTATTTAAATATGTTCTTAAGTTAGAATAAATTGACTTAAATTTAGTTGTGGGGCTGAACACTTGCGAATATTTTTTGAAGATTACCTTCTAATTGCGCCGCTAATCCTTCTAAGTCACTAACTTGTTTTGTTAGAATTTTTTGAGCATCTTCAAAACTTTTTCTTGCCATTACTCCAGATCCGACATTCATTAGAACTTCTCTCGTACCTTTTGTTTTTGCTTCAATGAAGATTCCTGCTCCAAGAGGGATTACCATATCTTTATCTTCTTCCACAGAACTTAAATCATCTAAATTTTTATTTAAACTTTTTAATTCAAGAATTTGTTGTGCAACCATACCCATTTGCTCTTCTATTTGTTGCATTTGAGATTGTAACATTTGCATTTCAAATTGTTTCCTAGCTTGGTCTTTTTCATTCATTTCTTTACCTTGGTTGTTTTTTTCTTAGAAATCACTTCTTTTTTAGTTCTTTTTACTTTCTTTTGCTCTTTTACTGGTAATTTTAATACAGACATTGCTTTATGAACATCAGCTGTAGATGCATCTTTTTTTATTTTAACTACCTTATCTAAAGGTTCTAAATGAGTTAGATTACATTTTCTTCTTCTAACATTTCCATCTATTTTAACAAAGTTTTTATCTATTTTATCGATGATTACTGCTAATTCTCCAGCATCTCTACCTGCAAGCTTTATACATACTCTTCCTAGTTCTATCATTTTTTCTTCTCCATGAAAGATTTTGCTTTCAATAGCATTTTTTTTCTTGTACATGCTGAACACAGGTTCCCACCATATGGTCTTTGCGGCTTTTTCTTTGATTTTGGTAAATTTTTGAATCTTGATCTTATTAGATTTGGAATTCCATGTAAACCTTTTCCACACTCTACACAAGTCAATTTAGCCGTTTTTCGTTTCCTATACTGAATCTTTGTATTCCCACCTGGGGATTTAACAAAAACTCTTCTTAATGTTCTCGATTTATGTTTTCCTGCTGGCATTTTAGTGTACCTTTAATAATTTTCTTAATGTTATACTGAATACTACAGATGATATAAGATATACCCAAAACCAACTGTGTATTCCGATAAAGTTAACTGTGATCTCATTATAAATGTTTCTTAACCAACTAAATATGATTAATAACGGTAACATTGTTATTAGCGTTGGTTTCATAGTTTGTTTCATATGAGTCATAGATTTCTGCATTGACTTTTTTTGCAACTCCATGACTTTTTCTGGATCATTCTTGAAGTTTTTTATATCTTCTCTAATCTCTTTCATTTCTGCTTTTAGAGATTTTATTAATTCCTGATCTGTTGCAAATTTGTAAATTACAGTAACTAATGATGTTAATAAAAATGATATTAATAACAATGCCCCTGTTGGAGATTGTTCAATCAATTTTCCGAATATTGCATCAAATAGTGAGTCTAACATTTTAATCTTCCTTTGAAATTGCCCTTTTTAAATGTTTTTATGTCTGCATCATCTTTCTTAATGCAGGATTCATGTCCATCATGTGTTGTTGTGCTATTTCTTCATATAATCTATAGATGATCATAACTGTAAGTAAGATACCTGTTCCCCTAGATAGTGCTCCTGTTAGGTCTGCCATTGCAGCCAATAAACCTACCGAAATACCACCCATTACTGTTAGAGGTAATATGTATCTTTTTAGTAATCTTTCTAATACCCTTTTATCATTCCTAAATCCTGGAATACTCAGTCCAGAAGACATGATTTGTTTTGCTTGAGACTTTGCATCCATACCTGCAGTTTGTACCCAAAATATGGAGAATATTACCGCTCCACCTATCATGAATAGTATGTAGGTTAAACTTTGTAATATCATTGTAGCAGTTAACGATTTTGTGATTATAGATTCTACTAAGTTTGGTGAATGTGTCCAATATACTAATCCTGAAGTTGGCATACTCCCAGAAAACTGTCCGAATATATGTACTGAAATCCAGTGTAAAAATCCTGATTCTGCTACTCTATTCTGAAGTAGCCTTGACCATAACTGAACATTTGCTATAAGTGCTGCTACTAAAATAACTGGGATGTTACTAGTGTATAAAAATCTTAATGGCCACCTTATTCCATGACCTCTAACTCTTCCAAATGATAGCGGAATCTCTACCTTCATTGCCTGAGCATATACCGACACTGCAAAAACAACTAAGGTGAATATGATTGCGAAAAATGGTTTTGCTGCACCTATTAATTCTGCATTCATTAAAGATCTTAAGAAAACCCAGAATGCACCAACCGGAGGTAAACCTGATCCAAATGCCCAGATACCTGCTGTAGTTAAAGGCGAAAATGCTCTGATGAATATTTGCTGTGAAACACCTGCAGCAATGAATAAACTTATACCTGATCCAAATCCCCATTTACTTATTACTTCATCCATGAATAAAATTAACATTCCACCCATAAATAATTGGAAAACTAGTATAAGTTGTAGTGGGAAATATGCGGGACTTCCGGCATAGATAACATCGTTAAATCCATTTGGAGATAACCCTCCCATGAAGACATATACTATTGCTTCGAATATTATGAAAAATATAGCTAATAATTTTTGTAATCCTTGAAAGAATCTTTTTCCTTCTTTAGTTGAAAGATCCAGTTTTAATATACCTGAACCAGTCAATAATTGAAGAACAATGGATGCTGTTACGATAGGTCCTATACCTAAAGATAGTATTGAACCAAAGTTTGCTCCAAGAATGATAGATAATTGTTCAAATTGAGATAGTGCGTTACTTCCTAATCCGAATAGCGGAATCATAGATAGTATGAAAAATGCAAAGACAGTTATTAGAGTCCATTTTGATTTTGTTTTGAAACTGGGTTTTGATTCGGTTGGACCACTAACTTCTGGTAGATTCATTAACAAATTTCTTAAGAACATTTTATTGCCTTACCACCAGCACTTTCTATTTTTTCTATTGCTTTTTTTGAAAATGATTTGCAAGTTATTTCGAATTTATTTGTTAGATTTCCTTTTGCTAGAACTTTATCATATTTTGATAAATCAACTAAAAAAGTATCTCCCTTTTTAGTTGCAAGCTTATCTATTTTAATTTCTATGTAAGACAAATTGATTGTTTTTTCTTTTGATTTTAATTTTGATTTAGGAGTTTTGAATCCCTTTTTACCGAAGTATGCATTTCCGAATAATTTTAAAATAGTCGGTTTTTTCTGTGCTGCTCTCTTTCCAGTTCCAGCCATACCTCTACCACCACGGTTTCCTGCACCTCTTCTCTTCTTCATTGAGCCCCAACCGTGAGTTGTATGTGCTCTCATCCTAGTGTTTTTCTTTCTTTTTGTAGCAGTCATTTTATATCATTCGTTCTAATAAAGCATTAATTTTTTCTTTTCTGTATCCAAGCACACCACCAGTAGAAAATGGTTTCTTTACTCCTTTTCTTTCAAAACCTTTTACTGGAGGACTTAACCTAAAAGAAGGTTTTAATCCAGGGATTTCCTTAATTTCTTTTTCTTTCACCATAAATTTTTCTACAAATTCATCTGCAGAAATTTTTAGAGTTTCTAAAATATAATCTTCAGTTAATTTCTTATTTCCAGGTAATCTACCTCTATGGATTAATAAATTTTTGAATGTTTTTGAATCTAATTCTCCCCAAGTCACATAGTCTTTTATTTTCTTTAACATACCTATGGATGTTGGTTGATTAGGGATTATTGAACAAGTATACTTTCTATGTAAATTCAAAAGCTTTAATGTTGTCTTTACATCTACTGTTAATCCATGTTCTCCTGCGATCCTAATAACTGCGATTCTGTTCATTTTCCTTTTCCTTCAATTAATCCTGATTTTTTGATGAAATCTTCATTAACTTTTACTAAATTTAAATTATGAAGAGCGTTTATACATGCTTTAACTAAGTTCAGTCCTGTTCCAGTCTGACCATAAGTCTTTGAGTAAACATCCTTAACACCAGCATATTCTAATATTTTCCTTAGTTCTTTTTGAATAACTAATTTTGTTCCTTTTGGTGCAGGGATTAATTCAACAACTACGCTCCCATTCTTTCCACTTGTTTTTAATGGAATTGAGTGAGGTTCACCACATGCACAAGCCCATGCTCCGCAACCTCTTCTGATTTTCATTACATCTAACTTTGCTCTTCTTGTCGCTTTTTCTCTTGCAGGGACTGTTTCTTTTGCTGACCCATTTCCTATTCCGACATGTCCATTTTTATCTCCTACTAAAGATACTGTTGCGAATTTTGGTTTATTACCTTCTTTAGTTTTCTTCTGAGTTTGTTTCCAGATACTTCTTTTTCCACCACCAAACTTACCTTTAGCTTGACCAAGTTCTAATAATTCTTGTTCTAAGCTTGGTAAAAGTGAATCAACTACTTGAGGTTCTAATAATCTAATTCCTGAATCTAAGATATCATCAATATCTTTTATTTCTCCAGATTTTACTTTTTTTCCTACTTCAGTCTTAGGGATCCAACTTGATAAAACTGCTTCTCTTCTACTTTCTGCAGTTTCTCTCTTGAATTCTCTTCGAGGTCCTCTGTTCCTATCTCTTTGGTCTGGTCTTTTCATTTTATAGCTTCAATCTTCTTTTTGACTTCTTCAAATGATGAAGATAAATCTTTTTTAATGTTTTTTATCCTATCTTCAGTTGGAAATATTGATTCTGATGCATTTATTTCAATTCCCGAATCTTTTATTCCTTTTATTGTTGCAGAGATTCTTGAACCTTTTATCAATCTTCTTAGTCCTAAATCGATTATACCTTCATTTAATATACTTTTGGATTCTTGTCCAAATAAAAGGCCTGCTAAATATGCTGAAGTAGTATTTCCAGGATTTCCTTCCCATCCATATTTCTTTAAATCTGAACTTTTTACAGTTTTCAATACTTCATCGCCCTTTCCTGAAAAATTTACTGCTTGTATAGACATATCATTTGTTGTTTGTCTTACTACAAATCTTATTTTTCCTGACGCTACAAATTTCAGTCTCTTTCTGTAATTTGTTTTCTTATTTCTTTTTCTCTTGAATCCTACAGTATAATTTTTACCTTTTGACATTTTTGAATAGATTATGCTCCTGCATGTACAACTTTACGTGTGCCCTGCTTCTGAAAAAATTTCCCTTAACTTTTCTATACAAATCTCTGTATGTTGAAGGTTCAATTTTTTGAGTTCCTTTTAAATCCTTTAGGAATTTTCTTTGAATTCTTGTTTTGAGTATCCAAGCTTTTTTCCTCGGTAACCTTGCAGTTCTTTTACCTTTTCTTGAACCAGTTTGAGTTTGCCTACCTTTTTGTCTCTGAGTCATTCTTTTTCTTGCTCTTCCTCTAGAAACTCCTGTAACAGGCTTTGCTTTGATTATTCCTTCACTAATTAATGACCTTATATCATTTTTTGTTACAGCTTCTTTAACTTCGCTCATCTTTGTGCTGTCCATCCAAACTCTGGATTCTCCAACTTTTAAGATTCTTGCTGCAATCCGTTTTTGGTTAGATAAGTTCATTGTTTAGTCCCCGGGATACTACTCTTATTGTGACCTTCTTTTGATTGAGTTGTATCTTTTTGTTTTGGCATTCTTACTTGAGTTTTTTCTTTTATTTTTGATTCTAATACTTCTTCTTTTACTTCTTTATCTGATTTTTTTGAATCTTCTTTACCTTTTTTCTTCTTTAAGGCTTCTTCTCTTTCTTTAGTTTTTCTTTCTAATTCTTTCTGTCTAGTTGTTTTTTTATCTTTCATTGATTTTTCAACAGTTTCTAAGTACTCTGAAATCTCTTTTACATTATCTACTGTTAGTTTCTTTTCTTGACAGACTTTTAGTAATTCAACTTTCTTTTTTATTCCGAGTTTTCCACTGATTAAAACGGATTCTTTTTTTGAATCTAAATCTTCTAATTGTTTTATATTTGATATTAATACTTTTCTTAATCCTGTTTTTGAATCTATATATTTGATCTCTGAAGGTGTACCATATCCTACTGATGGAGACTTTACATGTCCCTTTCTCTTTAACCTTTGTTTATTCTGAAGTCCCCTAGGAGATCTCCATTTGTTCTTGAACTTGTATTTATTTGAATCTGTTCTTCTGAACTTTGGTTTCTTCTTCCTTAATATAGAGATTAATTCTTTCATACTTCTACTCCTGCTTTTTGTATTATGAATATGCCGTCTTGGAACCTTCTCCTATCACGGTTTGTAATTCTTGTTGATCGTTCTATATTTACTGCAGTTTGACCTGCCAGTTCTATATTTGTTGAGGATACTATGATTTCGTCTCCTTTTATTTCAACTTTTGAACCTTCTAAAAGTCTTGCATGTCTAGGGATCTTTTCACCCAGGAAATTCTTTACTGTTATTTTGTCACCTTCCATATTAACTGACATTGGGAAGTGTCCTGAACAAATCTTTAATTTGTAAACATAACCTTCAGTTACACCCTTTATTATATTTCTTACATGCGCTCTTGCAGTATTAATTAATCTTTTTTCTCTCTTTGTTGCTTTGGTAACTTCCAATATTATCTTCTTTTCCTCTACTTTGATTTTAACTATTGGACTAATTAAATCTTTAGAACATTCACCTTTTGGACCTTTTGCAGTCATTACTCTTCCATTTAATGAGATCTCTATTCCTTCAGGAATTTCAATAATTTCAGTGATGTCGAATTTTGCCATTTTAGTAACAGTAAGCGATTAATTTTCCCCCAATTCCTTTTTCCATTGCTTGAACGTGAGTCATCATACCTTTTGATGTTGAAACTACCAATATTCCGAAACCTTTAGCCGGAAGATATCTTTTTTCAAACTTTTCATAGTTATCTTTTTTTATTGGGAATCTAGGTTTGATTGCACCACATTTATTGATTGCACTGATTAAATTTACTTCGATGTGATTTCCTTTATTTGTCTCTATCACTTTAAATTCTCCAATGTACTTAGTTTCCTTTAATATTTTAAGTACATCTTCCATGAATTTTGATGAATTTTGTATTACACAATCTCTCTTTCCTGCCTTCTCTGTGTTCAGTAGGTGTGATAATGCGTTTGCGAGTGTATCATTTAATGCCATTTTTTTATCCTTATGAATATTTTTTAAATCCTAAATTTTTTGCTACGTCTCTGAAACATTGTCTACATAATCCTAGACCATACTTCCTTATGTGTGCGCCCCTTCTACCACAAATTCCACATCTTCTCAATGCTTCTCCACAACTTCTCTCTTTTGGTTTGTTGTGTTTTATGAATTTTTTCAGTTTTACAGGCTTCTTTTCTAGTTGCTTGAAAACTTTCTCATAATTTTTTGCAGTCATTTTTCTTCTTCCTCTTCAAATATAACATTGAATTTTGATTTTACAAATTCCATCGATTCTTCTTTTGTAATTCTATGTCTATCAGGAACTTGTTTTTTTAAATATTTTCTTCTCTTGATTCTGAAACCTTTTCTTTCTATAGTTACAGCAGCTTCAAGACCCATTGAACCAATTTCTGGTTGGTAAGTCATACCATCTATATCTATGTACTCGGTCAATCCAAATGAAAAGTTACCATAATTGTCGAATGCCTTATCATTTAGTGTATTTTCTCTTGCTTGTAATAATCTTGAAAGTACTTCTTCAGCCTTCTTTCCCCTTATTGTTACCTTTACTCCTAATTCTAGTCCAGGCCTTACACTCCAATTTGGGATCCTGCTAGTAGATTTATTTGTAACAGGTTTAGCTCCTGTGATTAAACTTAGTAATTGTTTAGCCTTCTCTAATTTTTCTCCAGCTTCTCCAGTTCCTATGTTAAGGGTAACTTTCTCTATCCTGATTTCTCTCATCTTATTCATTTTATTTTAGTAGTGTTATTACTGGTTTTGTTTTTCCAATAACAAATGCGTATGATTTCAAAGTTGTGAATTCTTCCTTTCCCTTTGTACATACTATTCTTGTTTGGCTTGAACCTTCTGATTCTAATACTTCTTTTAATATCCCAAGTTCTCCAACTTTGTTCCCATCTATAATATATATCAAGGAGCCTTTTTCAAATTTGAGATGATCTTTTACTTTATCTGTTTTTGTATCAAATACTAAAGTATCATTTACTTTGTAATCTTTATCAACAAATATATTCTTTCCATCGAATAAATTAACTTGAGACTTTCCACCCTTCATTTGTTTTTTTCCAATGATTTGTCTAGGTTTGATATTTGTCTCAGTTTTTGATAGTTCTTGTAATCTAAACTTTCCATGGGAATCTAACAATAATCTGTATTCTTTCTTTAAACCTTCTACAGTTATTATATCCATAAGACCTACAGGAAATTTGTAATCTTTTCTCATTATTCCATCTATCTTAACTTTCCCATCATTCAAAATGTTTTTAACTTCTTTAGTTGTATCTGCACATTTTATTAATTCTTTCAATACTGTATTAATAGACATTGATTTTCTGAAAGAGTGAGTTCCAGTTGCAGGCATTGTTATCCAAACGTTCTGCTTCTTAGCAATTGGCCAACTTTTTGGCATTGTTATCCTTTTTAGATGTGATTTTCCCATTTTATTTCCTGTTTAGTGATTCTGTTCTTTTTAGATCAGTTAATAATAATTCTGTAATCATTAAATTTGAAGGAGTTATTGGATACTGAACTTTTGATCCATCTCTTTTTATCATTTCTACTCCTTCAACATAAATCTTTATTTTTTTCATATCTACTCTTGAAACTATTCCAGTTTTCTTCTTAAACTGTCCTGCCATTACTGTTACTGTATCACCAACTCTTATTTTGACATTTCTTTTACCGTACTTTTCTCTTAAGTCTTTGGATAGAGTTGTTGAAAGGAATTTTCTCTTTAAGTGTAAAGGCGCATTGTGCCTATACTTCCTCTGTTTTCGAGGTTGTTTACTACTCTTCCAAAATTTTGAAAATATTTTTTTCATTTTTTATATAATTGAATTTGCAACTTTTGCAATTAATGGCCATTTTTCTGTAGCTTCTTTTGCTATAGGTCCTTTAAAAACTGTCCCTTTTGGATTTCCCTTCTCATCCTTACAGACTATAACCGCATTATCTTCGAATTTTATTCTTGTCCCATCTTCTCTTCGGTATTCTTTCTTTTGCCTTACCACTATTGCTTGAACCAACGTCTTTCTCAATTCAGGTGTACCCTTTATTACCGAAGCAGTTATCATTTCTCCTACTCCTGCTGAAGGATATTTTCCTTTTGTGGTTTTTCCACCCTTTACTGAGACAAAGTACACTCTCTTTGCTCCAGAGTTATCGCAGACATGAAGCCTTGCGCCTCTTCCGATAGTTTTAGTAACTTTTGCTTTTGTTGGTTTCATTTTTCTAATTTATTGATTATTTTTATTATTACGAATTTTTTTGTTTTACTTATTGGTCTACATTCTGCGACCATAACTTTGTCTCCTACCTTTGCATCTATACATGGAGAGTTATGAACATTTAGGAATGAAGTTTTCTTCACATATCTTTCATACTTAGGAATTAATATTTTATAATTCCATTCGATTCTTGCAGTTTTATGTAGATCTTTTGAAGTTACAGTTCCGGTAAATGTACGTCCTCTTGTACCTAATTCTCCATGAAACGGACAGTGGCTATCACTACATGTTTCTTTTGGAAACTTTACATCAAATCCGATACTTTTTTGTTTTTTCATTTTTTGATTCTCTCTTCAGGTCTGATAGAGATTTTTTCTCCATTTATTACCTTTTCGTTAATTTTTATTGTGATTTGTTCCTTGATTATTATTTTTTTTGAATCTTTTGTTTTTATGGTTAGCGTGTTTTTTGTTTCGTTTATTACTTTTCCCTTCAATCCAATGAGGGATTTGTTTTTTGAGTCAATTACCTCGATTTCCGAACCAATGAATTCTGATCTCATCATATCTTTGAGATTTTTTTTCATTTTATTCTTCAATCATCTCAGAGTTGAATCCGAGTTTTATTAATTCTTTCTTGACTCTGCCAATGTGATTTCCTTGGAGTTCAATTCTTCCTTCTTTGAATGTTCCTCCACAAGCGAATTTATTCTTCAGTTTTTTTGTTAATTGCTTCAAATCGATGTTGTCGCTTTCGATACCTTCTATGATTGTCATCAGTTTTCCGTATCTTTTTCGATCAGTTCTTATTCGAATTCTTTGCTCTTCTTTCGCTATAGTCTCACAAACACAAAGGTCTTGAGGTAATCCACATTTTGAACATATACTACTCAACTTTTTCCACTGCCTCCATATGGTTAGTTAGTGCAAGGAGTTTTGCTATTGTTCTTTTTATTTCTCCAACTCTACCAGGATTTTCAGGTAGTGTCCCCATTGCAATTTGAATATTAATTTTTAATAGTTCCTTCTTTAGATCAACCAATCTTTTTTCAAGATCTTTCTTTTTCATTAGTTTTAATTCATTCTTTTTTATTATTGCCATCTTGTTTTTTGCTTGAATCTTTTAATTCTGAAGCTTTTGGAACTTCTTTTTCTTTAGCTTCTTTTTGATCTTTAACATCAACTTTTGTTTCTTTTTTCTCTTTTAATTCTGAAGCTTTTGGAACTTCTTTTTCTTTAGCTTCTTTTTGATCTTTAACATCAACTTTTGTTTCTTTTTTATCAGTGCTTTTTTCTTCTGTTTTTTTCTCAGAAACTTCGTTCTTTTTTTCAGTCTTAGTTTCTGTTTTTTCTTCTGAAGATTCTTCTACTTGAACACTTTTATCATAGATTACTACCTTATCAGGCAGATCAATATCCGGAGTTAATATACTTACTTTTACTCCTACGGATCCTGATTTAAGATGTGCGACCGCACTTCCTTTTTTGATAAAGTTTTCTGCAATGTCTCCAGACTTCTTTAGGTAGCCTGCTGAAAATCTCCAAGTTCTTGATCTACTACTTGGAACTCCTCTTCCTGCAATTACTATTTCTGCACCAAGAGCACCTGCATTAATTATATTTTGTAATGATTTGTGACCAGTCATCTTGAATCTTTTTGGACCAAATCTATTGAATGTGTGAATGATTCCTTTTGCAACTGAATGAGGATTCAAAAATGGATTGGTTACTTCAGTTATCTCAATTTGTGGATTTTCTAAACCAAATCTAGTTTTTAGTACTTCTGTTAATTTTCTTACAGATTCTCCTTTTCTTCCTACTATTAAACCAGGTTTTGAAGTATGAATTATTATCTTTTCTCCTAAAGGTGTTTTTTGTATCTCAGTGTGACTGTAACCAGGCTTATCTAGTTCTTCTGCTATATACTGTTCTATTTTGAATCTATCTATGTTTCTTTTGATTGTGTCTCTATCTATCATTCTTCAGCCTCCCTTACAGTTATTGATACGTGTGTTCTCTTCATCCTTCTTCCACTGTGTCTTCCGTGATGCATCTGATGAGAACCACCATTTACAATTATCTCAGAGATGATTAAGTTTTCTGTTGATAAACCTTTATCTTCTGCATTTGATTCTACTGAGTTTAATAAAGTTAGTATAGCTTTTGAAACTTTTACAGGATATCTTCCTGCAGCCATTCCTGGTTTGTGTGCAACATCTTTGTTGTATTTGTTTATTGGAACTGCAGTTTTCTTTAGGATTACTTCACTTAGTAAGTCCTTAGCTTTCTGTAATTTCTTATTTCTTATGAAATTTGCTACTTCAACTGAAAATTTAGTTGAAATCACTAAATCTTTACAATTTACTGATGCAGTGTGATCTTTTTTATCTGTTTTTTCCTCAACTTTCTTAGTTTTCACTACTTCTTTCTCAACTTTCTTCTCTTCCGTTGGTTTTTGTTCTTTATTCATTTTTATTTAACAGATTGTGATGCACTTGATCTTGTAGCTCCTATACCTGGCGAAGAGTGTTGTACTCTTTGTCTTGTAGCTACGAATTCTCCAAGATAGTGTCCTAACATTTCTGGAAGAATTACTACAGCTTCAAATTTTCTTCCACTATGTACTAATATTTTCAAATCTAACATTTCTGGTAAGACAATCATATTTCTACAGTGAGTTTTTATTGTTTTTTTGTATGATCCTTCATTTGTTCTTTTGATTTTGATCATCAATTTTTTCTGTTCTTCAGTTAATCCTCTCTTAACAGATCTTCTTGATCTAGCTGGAAGTAAATTAAGAAACTCTTTTGTATCTAGTTTCTTTACTTCTTCTATTGTTTTTCCACGAAATGTAAATTCTTTTTTAGCCATTTTTATTTCCTCTTACCTACCCTTCTAGGTTTAATTGTACCTACTTTTCTTCCAGGTGGTGCATTTCTTGGTGCAATCTTTGATTTACCAATGTGACGTCCCCTTCCAGAACCGAATGGGTGGTCTACAGAGTTCATCGCTACTCCGGATGTTTTTGGCCATAGCTTATTACGTGCTTTCATTTTGTAAAATTTTACACCTGCCTTAACGAAAGGTTTTTCTGATTTACCGCCTGAAGCAATTGTTCCTATTGTTGCTCTACAGGTTGAATGAATATCCATTTGTTTTTTTGATGCAAATCTGATTCTAACAGTAGTTTTTCCTTTTGCTACTATTCTTGCTGAACCGCCTGCAGCTTTAACAAATTTTCCGCCGTCTCCGACTGATTTTTCTATATTATAAATTTGAGTACCTACATCTAATTTTCCAAGAGGTAGTGTATTTCCAGCATTTAATTCTGCTAAATTTCCAGATTGTACTTCTTCTTTTGTGTTCATACCATTTCTAGCTAAAACCAAGATTCTCTCTTTATTCTCGTATTCTATAACTGCTAAAGGTGCTGAATGTCCAGGACAATGAATTATATCTAAGACCTTTCCTTTCATTACTCCAGTTTTTTCTGTATCATCGTAAGTCCTATGACTAACCATACCTTTGTATCTGAAACTTGGAGCCTTATATGTAGAGGTTCCTCTTCCACGCCTTTGTGATATTATTCGTTTACCCATTTTACATTAAACCTAATTCAGTAGCTACATCTATTGCTGGTGTACTTGGAGATAGAGATATATATGCTTTCTTTTTTCCTTGTGGAGTTATCAATGTGTTAACATTTGTAACTTTTACTTTGAAAGCTTTTTCAACTGAATTCCTTACTTGTTCTTTTGTTGCCTTTTTATCAACAATACAAACCAATTTATTTTCTGATTCTAGGATCCTAATAGCTTTCTCTGTTCCTAGTAAATATTTTATTGTTTTGTAAGGGTCCATTTTATTTCTTTATCTCCGTTTTTTCTACTGTTTTTGTTATTTTTGATTTTGATGCCATGTAAAGATCTTCTTTCTCCATTCTTTTTATAGCTTTTTCAGACCATATTGTTAATCTTCCTGGTCTTGTTCCTGGAGCTAAAAGTTCTACATTAAGGAAATTGACTATTGATGAATCCAATCCAGGTATATTTTTCGCAGCTTTAAGAACTGGAGAATCTTCTGATACCACTAGTAATGGACCTTTTTTCCTTTTGTATTTTCTACCTCTAAGCTTTCCCTTTCCAGATCTTATTTTCTTTTCTTTTGATCTTTCTAATTCTTTTTCTAACTTTAATGAGTTTAATAAGTTTACAAGATCTTTTGTTTTTTCTATTTTCTCTACATTTTCAATGACTATTGAATCGAATGTATTGAATCCACTATCTTTCAACATATCTTTATTTATCGTCGCTGAAATTGCAGATCTTATAGCCTTTAATCTTTCTTTATTGTTAATTTTTTGTTTCCAAATCTTTTCTGCCTTTGGAGGGTGTGCTCTTCTACCACCAACTGTACCTGAAACGGTAGTTCCTACCCATACAAATCTAGTTCCTCTTCTTAGATGAACTTTTCTAGGAACACGAGAAATACCATGCCCATAACATCCTCTGAAATCTCTTCTTTTTTTAGAGACTCTATCTGAATAGTCTAAACCTGCCCTTTCTTTTGCTCCTCTTTGCTGTATTTTATTTGCTTGAGCTGCAACAACTACTTTCTTGATTAGATCTGTCCTAATTTCTTCATTAAATTGTTTAGGAAGAGTTAATTCAGATTTCTTTTTTCCTGTTAAATCGTATAGTTGTGCTTTCATTGTTTAGAGTTTGTACTTATCCTCCTAATTTCTGGAGCTCCGACATCTGGAGTCTGCCTTATAGGTTTTGTGAATTTTATCATACGTTTCTTTGGTCCACCGACGGAACCTTTGATTAACATGTAATCATTTTTTATTAAACCGTAGCCTACGATTCCACCATCTTGATTTACATCTTTTGGATCTGATCCAATTGATATAACTAATTTGTTATATTCTGTACGAGTGTGATATCCATGTTGTCCAGTTTGAGGAACTTTCCATGAAACTTTACGTGGTGTGAATGGTCCAAGGTTACCTACAGCTCTTCGTTTCTTCTCAGACTTATGAGATTTTAATGAAACTCCGAATCTCTTAACAACTCCTTGGAATCCATATCCAGTAGTTATTGAGTGAATGTCTGTGTAGTTTCCTGCCTTGAAAATATCATTGATTGTAATATCTTTTTCTAATAGTGATTTTGCATATTCTAAATCTCCACTTATTCCCAACTCAAATACTTCTGGTTTCTTTTTTCCAATACCTGTTAGTTTTGGTTGAGTATATACTAATAATCTAATATCATCATATGATTTTGGAGCTTCCTTAGTCTTTTCAGAGTTTGGAAGAACAAGTTTTCTTGATAATTCTTTATTTAATTTTTTTGCTGGTAATTCGGAAATAACTTCAGAACCATAGGGTGTTTTTTTGTAAAAACGAAGAGAAAGAGGTTTCATAGGTGGACATTCAATAATCGTCACCGGAATAGTAATCTTCTCCCCTTTAGTTAGTGTTTTTTCTGTATCTGTAATTATAACATGAGTCATTCCTGCTTTGTATCCTGCAAAACCAAGGATCCCATCTCTATCTTGCTTTGCCCATCTTCTTACTCTAGCATAGATTCGATTAGCTCGAACTCTTGGCCAAAATTGTAGGCTTCCTGATCTCGGTCTTGTTACGCTTGCCATTTTCTTTTTTGGGGACGTTAATCCCTATTTAAATCTTTTGATAGCTCCTTCTAAGAATCAGCGACTGCAACGTACAGTAGGGGAGTTAAAAAAGATTTTCATTTACTTATAAATGTTATGATTTAGGAAGTTTTCCTATACTTCAAAATCATGTTCATTCTGGAATTCTTCCTCGTCAACTTCTAAATTCCTTATAATCTTTCCCTTCCTTTTCGCCATGATTCTTGCTTTAGAAAAATCATCATTGTATTCTTCTGGGACGATTAGCTCGTCGATAACTAATGTATGTGTGATAAATGCTTTCTTAAAAGGTTCTTTAATATCGAAAGCATAGTTTTCTAAAATTGATTGATCTTTTGTTGTAAATACACAATAATTTACTACAGGTTTCTTATCTCCTTTTCCAGCTTTTCCAGCTTTTGGCGCCTTTTCTTTGATCTTTAGTTTTCCATATTCTGTTTCAAAAGATAGATTTATTGAATTAAATGGGAAATTTTCACAAACTTCTAAAATTTGTTCTTTTGATAATTCTGTATTAACAATGTGTTTTTTTGTGCCCATTGCATTTTTTATTTCTTCGAACACTATGGGACATTCATCTGTTAAATTTTTTGTTCCGAAAATGATTCCCTTAACATGAACTTTATCTTTTATAGTATTAGCTAAAAACTCAACTAATTCATTTGTAAACTCAGGAGTAGTTTTTATTTTGATAGCTTTTGCCATTACTCTGATATCTAGCATTGCTTTATTATTGAAAGTTCCAGGACCAAATTTAGTAAACTGATTATGTACTTTTTCGTCAACTTTATCTTCAAATATTTTTTTGATGAAATTCATGTTAATAATTTTGTTTTGTACTGTTTTTATAACTATTGTTTTTAGTTAGTTATAGTAAGAATTATAAATGATTTCAAATATATTGAATTATCTAGCCCTGTAGTGTAGCGGTCAAGCATACAAGGTTCTGGGCCTTGGGACCCAGGTTCGAATCCTGGCAGGGCTATCAATAAAATGGATATAGAAGAAATAATTGAAATTGTAATGGAACTTGATCCAGAAATGGACCCAAAGAATTTGATCTATAGAGCAGATGGAAGAATCGAGTATAGTTGTGAGCATGGAGTAGGACATACTATTTATTCGTCACAAAATGATTATACGCATGGTTGTGATGGATGTTGTAAAGATTATAATTTATTCTTTCCGAATGATGAAAAAGATTAATCTTATAAATTGATTATTTTCATAAGAAAGTATGCTTCTGTAGTGTAGTCCGGTCAAGCACGTTGCCCTCTCGAGGCATCAACCCGGGTTCAAATCCCGGCGGGAGCATTTTCATTCTTATTTCCACAACTTTTATATATCTATTAAACGAATTTTAAGTAATGACCAAAAAGAGAAAAAAGGTGAACAAAGGAATTCTTATTTTTGAAGGAATATTTGTTTTATTAATTGGTATATTAATTGGTGCTGTTGGTCAAGACCATTTCAGCGAAACAGAATTAATTCCTGTCGAAATTGATAATAATTACACTATTTCTGGACAGAATGTTGGAACAATTAAAGTTCCCGCTATTGATAATGAAGGTAATGGTATTAGTACTGAATTGATTGTTATGGCAGAGCAAGGGAGTGGAAGGACACTAGTAGATATTGATAACTTATTATTTTGGGTAGATACCCAGAGCAGTATTAGGATGGCCAAGTTAGTTTCTGAAGAGGTTACTGGAATGGATTTAAACAATTATGATCTTACATATTCTATTGGTGCAAATGCCTCTTTAATTGGCGGAGAGAGTGCAGGAGCAGCATTAGCTTTAGCAAGCATTATTGCATTAAAAGATTTGGAAGTGAAAGATAACGTGATGATTACTGGAACTGCGAATCATGACGGAAGTATAGGCCCTGTAGGTGGAATCTTAGAGAAAGCAAATGCTGCTAAAGATGTCGGAATAACTTTATTTTTAGTACCTTTACTTCAGAGCAGAGAAGTAGTGTATGAGAGTATCGAACATTGTGAAAACTTTGGATTGATGGAATGGTGCACCACAGAAAATATACCTAGAAAGATAGATATTGCCAAGGAAGCAGAGTTAGAAGTTGTAGAAGTAGGTAGCATTTCTGAGGCTTTAGAGTATTTTATTGTTGAAGAATAGTTTTTTATATCTTTTTGAAGTTCTAACTTTTATGGATATCAGTGAATTTTTTCAAAAACCTGGAACAATTAGAGAGATCATAGGAGATAGAAATGCAGAATATGTTAATCTTTCTGAAGTTGTTGAGAGTTTTTTTGAAAATGATTCCGATAAATTCTATGTTGTTAATGATAGTATAATCCCTAAGAATTACAAAAGTTCAAAACACTTTAGCAAAAGGGGACCAGAACTATCTTTGAAAAAACCTAGGAGCAAGGCAGAATGTTTAGAAAGCAAATTGACTCCCAATATTCTATGGGAAAATGCATATGATTATATTCAATCTTTAGATTTCAACTCAGGAGTGGTTTGGAACTCATTCATCGATAATAATAAAAGGAAACTAAGCCTTAATAATCTAATAAAGGGATATCAACTGTTTTCTTTCGCAGAGAACTCTGATGAGAGTTGTATTAAAACGATTGATTATTCTGGCGCTTGTGGCACACATATGGTAGAGGTACCTTCTAAAAGCGAAGAAAAAGATTATTCTTTTAGATTAGAAAATATCTCCAATCCTAATTCAGATAGTAAGTTTTCTGATTGGTTTAACATCTCATTCTCTAATCATGATTGTAAAGATAACTTGTACAATATTCATGGCAAAAGAAACTATCCTGATATTAATTTTTGTCCTCATGTTGTTGCTGGACTCATAAAGACTGCCCAGATAGAAACAAAGAAACAGGGTTCAAGGGTTATCTTACCTTTTGATGCTCCAACAGAAGAGTTCGTTAGTTATTGGAAATTTTTGCAAGACTCTCTCCTTCTAGAAAGTGTGGAAGAAGGAAATAGAGGATTGAATAGCCTTAGAAGATCTTTATTGAATAGTTCTGAAACTGAAATTTGTCTTCATAATTTTGTTGCTAAAAGAGGTTATAATAATAGCTTTAAGAGTTCTGGAAAAAATGTACAGGATTATGACTGTTGGTAATTAATTTTGAATATTTCTTAATTTGAGACATTATGGCCTTAAGGATTATTGGTTAGTTTTATATATTTAATATTGGTATTTATACTATGAAACTTGCAAAAATACTTTATAAAAATCAAAAAGAAGTTTGGAATAAAGCAGAGGAGTATTTAGATAAACTATTATCAAATTATGATTGTATTGAACATGCATATGTATGGGCATCTTTGGCAGAAAATAAATTTGGGATTTATGAAACTCCTTATAATAATAGGACGGGTTCAGATATAGATTTAGTTATTGTTATGAAAGAATTTAATGAGATACCTGAAGATTGGAACTTTACAAAAGTAGAAAAATCGTGGTTTGATTTATATGAGATTGGTAATTTTAAGTATGCTGGGAACGAACACCCTATAGATGGATTAATTGTCATCCCCCTAAAACATGATTTAAATAAAATGAATACTGCATTGAAAGGTAGATCAAAGAAGTTATTTTAGAGTTTATTAGGGGATTTTCTTTATAGTTAATTTTTTAAATATCCCATCCCAAACAGTTTTATGGCAAATAAATTTTATATTACTACTGCAATTGATTATGTTAATGCTAAGCCCCATATTGGTCATGCATATGAAAAAATCTTAACAGATGTTCTTGCTAGATGGAATCGATTTAGTGGTAAAGATACTTTTTTCTTAACAGGTACTGACGAGAATGCACAGAAAAATGCACAGGTAGCAAAAGAAAAAAATATCCCTACTGAAAAATTTGTTGAAGATAATAGTAAACATTTTGAAGAGCTTTGTAAAACTTTGAATTTGTCAAATGATGATTTTATTAAAACAACTCAGGAAAGACATGTAAAGGTTGCTCAAGAGATATTCCAAAAAATCTACGATAGTGGAGATATTTATAAAAAATCTTATGCAGGTAATTATTGTGTAGGTTGTGAGGCATTTTTAACCGAAAGAGATCTAGTTGAAGGTAAGTGTCCAGAACATAATAAAAAACCTGAATTAATTGAAGAGGAAAATTATTTTTTTAAACTTAGTAAATATGAGGATAAAATATTAAAACTTTGCTCAAGTGATAATTTTATTGTTCCTGCAGGGTTTAGGAAAGAGATAGTTAATCGGATTAAATCTGATGGATTGAAAGACATATCTGTTAGCAGACCAGGGTTAGAATGGGGCATAGATACTCCCATAGATAAAGGGCACAAAATATATGTATGGATTGATGCTTTGAGCAATTATATTTCTGCACTTGGATATCCGAATGGTGCCAAATATAAAAAATATTGGCCAGCAGAGATTCATGTTGTTGGTAAGGGAATAAACTGGTTTCATTCAGTTATATGGCCTGCCATCTTAATGTCTGCCAAGATTCCGCTACCTAAACAAATCCTAGTTCATGGTTATGTTACATTTAATGGGAAGAAGATCAGTAAAAGTCTTGGAAATGCTATTGATCCTAATGATGTCGTTCCAAAGTACGGAGTTGATCAATTTAGATATACTATGATTAAAGAAGTGCCATTTAACCAAGATGGAGATTTCTCTGAAAATTCGTTAAAAGACAGAACTAATAATGAACTTGCTAATGATCTCGGCAATTTGCTTAGTAGAACTTTAAGTTTATGTGAAAAATATTTTGATGGAAAATTGACTAAACAGAAAGATGATGATTTGTTTAAAAGATTGAACCTGGAAAAGATAGAGAAACATATTAGTAACTACGAACTTCATTTAGCTTTAGATGAGATTTGGTCATTTATCAGATCTGCAAATAAATATGTTAACGATAATGAACCTTGGAAAAACGAGGAAAATAGAGAAGTAGTACTGTATAACTTGTTAGAATCATTAAGAATTAGTTCATTATTATTGAGCTCATTTATGCCCGAGACTAGTGAAAAAATTAATGCTCAACTCGGAATAAAACTAGGGAATATTAAAGATGTTAAATTTGGTATTATTGATAAATATATTGTGAAAAAAGGAGATATCTTATTTAATAAAATTGAATAAAATGGAAATTAATTTTAAAGAGTGGCAAAATCTTGATTTGAGAGTTGCAGAAGTATTGGAAGTTGAAGATCATCCCGACGCAGATAAGTTATATGTTCTAAAAATCAAAATTGGTGAAGATGAGAGAACTATTGTGGCTGGAGTAAAGAAACATTATACTAAAGAAGAATTAGTAGGTAAAAAGATTGTTGTACTTGCTAATTTGGAACCTGCTGTGCTTCGAGGCGTTAAGAGCGAGGGAATGTTATTGGCAGCTTCTGGCGAAGATAGTGTAGTCTTGTTAAGTGTCGATAAGGATATAGAATCTGGATCAAAAATAGGTTAATTATTCTAATAGTTTTGCTAGACTAGCATCCAGTTGTTTCTTTAATAGTTTCTTTTTATTCTTTAGATTTAGTTCTTCTTGTTTCTTTAATTGTAATTCTAATTGTTTTTGTTTTTCTTTGTAAGATGCTTCGAGAACTGAAACTTTTTTCTTTACTTCGATCTCTAATTCTTTTTCACGTTTCATTAGTATTTCTAATTGTTTGTTCTCTAAATTTTTTATAGTTGCTTTTATGAAATTCTCTGTCTTGTTTTCCATCTCTTTTTTCTTTGTGCTGATTTCTTTGTCGTATTTCTTTGAGAGTTCCTTCGATTTTGATTTTGATTTTAACTCGGAGTCTTTCTTCAAGATCCTAGTTAATTTTATCTTTTCAGAGTTTAGTGAATTGTCTGAAGATTTCTTTAAATCAGATAGAAGTTTATTTTCTTTAGATTTTGTTTGTTGGTTTAGTATATCTAATTTTGATTTTAATTCTGTTTGAATTATTAGTTCTAGTTTCTTCTTTTTTTCAGCATATTTTGCTGCAACTTTTTTGTTAAATTCTCTATGTATTTTATTTTTTAATTCTGTGGTTAACCTATTTTTGAATCTCTGATTTAGTTCTATTTCTAGCGCCTTTAATTGCTCTCTCTTCCTTATATTGATTAGTTCTAAACTATCTATCTTAGATTTTATCTTTTTACTAAACTCCGATTGAATTAAATTCTTTTTTGAGATATATTCTTCTTTGTATTTTAATTTAAGATTATTTTCCAGTGAGCCATATCTAGTTTCCAATTTCTCTTTTTCTTCTGATTTGTATCTTCTTATATCTGAACTTATTATTCTCCTTAGAGATTCTTCTTTATCTTTTAATTTTTTATCTAGTTGTAGCAATAGTGATTCTTTTTTAGAATTGTATCTCTCAGATAGCTTTTTGTTGAACTCGTTCTTTACTTTGTTTTTTAATTCGGTATTTACTTTATCTTGATATTTTTTAAGAATTTGAAGTTCTAAACCTTTTTGTTGTTTTGAATAAATCTCTTTTAACTTAGATTCTTTTGATTCTAATCTTTGAATAGACAGTTGTTCTTTGTTTTTCAGTTGTTCTGCTTTCTTCCTTATATCATCTAACAGTATCTGTTCTTTTTGTTTTATTTTTTCTTTTAATTTTAATTCTTTTAACCTTACTCTCTCTGATAGTGATTTCTTTATATCTAGAGCCGCACTTTCCATCTGTGATTTTACTAACTCTGCAACATCCTGATCTAAATTTATTCTTCTTTTGATAATCTTCCTTTTAATTGGTTTTTTCTTTATGACAGGTTTTTTCTTTATTAGTGTTTTTTTGACTATATTTTTAGGTTTGATTTTCTTAGGTTTGTAATTTCCAGATATCTTTTGTTTTAGAGATTTCATTTGTTTTTCTATTCTTGGTATATCTGTAACATTTTTTAGTTCGGACTCTATACGGATTTTATCTTTTTCATAACCTTTAGTATTAAGAGAATTAAGTTCTTTCTTTAGTTCCTCTAAACGGTTTATTCCTTTTCCGAATAATTCAAAATCTTTTTCTAGTTCACCAATATTGGCCATATAGTACTCCCTCTTTTAGTTAAAATTTAATTTTTATGTTTTTAATCTTTTCGGTTAAGAATTCTTTTTAGTCTTTCTTCTAATATTGAAGTATCATAGCCTTGGAGTTTCCATTCTACTATTTTTCTTTCAAGTTTGTGTATATGTTTCTCTAATTTTTTATCTGAATTTGTAACCCTTACTATCTTGGGTTTATGATTTAATTCATGCCTTAGAATGGTAGTATCGTATCCTTTTGCTTCCCACTGTTTTATTTTTCTTTCAAATTCTTGTTTTTTTAATTCTTCTTTTGTTTGTACTTTAGTTTCTAATTTATTTTCTAGAAGAGTAGTATCATATCCTTTTAATTTCCAAGATCTTATTTGTCTCTTTAATTTCAATCTCTTTGATAGTTTCTTATTTGTTATTGGTTTTCTTATATGAATAACTCTTACTTCATGAGGCTTCGATTTTCTTGAGATTTTCTTTATTTCATTTAGTGACTTGTTGATTAAATATAACGATAGTAATATCCCTAATACGGTTAAAATTAGGTAAATAGGTGTTGAGCCTACTTTGGTACCTAAATATTTTATAAGGGAATATGAGGCAATCATTGCTGTTAAAGCTAATGCTGAAACTATAGTTATTTTATTTGGTATTTTTGGTTTCTTTATTCTCTTTAGTGCTTGAACTATTAAATAGATTGCTAGTGCTGAAGTAAGCACTAAGAAAAATATGTATACTAGCCTTAGGAAATCTATTCCTCTAGGCGGTGCTGCCAATATTCCTGAAACTGTGAATTGTTTTGTTAATTCATAAGTCTGGCCTAGATATATTGATTTTAATTTGTAAATATAATCACCATCATCTAAATCTAAAGTTTGAGATAGTTCTTTGCTCTTTGTTATTGGGAGCTCTCTTGTTTGTTTCCAAACTATTTCTCCATCTTTTTTTACTTCTTCTTCTAATTGCATTTCTACAGATTCATCTACATTGAAAAATAATGATAAGTTTATTTCTGTAGGCCTGTATTCGGAAATACTTACAATTGTATCCAAGGTAGGTTGAACATCATACTTAACTTCTATAGGCCTTGTTGATTCTACTGTGTAGTCTTCGAATACTAGCTGTACGTGGAATTCGTATTTACCATACATGTCAGAAAATAAATATAATTCTGCAGATTCAGTTATCTCTTCTCCAACTCCTCCGACATATATTACATCTTCCCCTTCTGTTATAATCGCGAAACCAGTTATTCCTCCAAATAAATTTGATAGTCTCTCTAGTAAAGTTGGTTTTCCACAATCTTCTTCGCAATCAAATTTAGTTTCTTCTTCATTACAATTGTTATCTCCACAGTAAGCTCCCTGAACCGTGTGTAATTTACAACTTGGATCACAATAAGTACAAGTATTATCATAAGTTGGTTTGCATTCTTCATTTTTGTTTGCTTCGCCGTAATCGCACTCTTCATCCTTGTCAATAAAATTATCTCCACAGATTGATTCTTTTTGTTGCGACAGTAGTATCTCTCCAGTTTCTAGATCTTCTACCCAGAATTTAATTTTAACATCATTGTTTATCTCTGACATTGCCTTCAAGTAGTATGTAAAGTCTAGTACATCACCTGGTTTAATTGGCGAGTCTATATGAAGAATTTTTATGTCAAATAGAACTGTGCAAGTTCCATCTACACATCTTTCATCAGCTTTGCAATCTTCATTTATTGTACATTCTGGATCTATAGTTGTTGTTCCTCCACCACCAGATGGAGTTACTGCTGCTGCACTTATTGTGTAGTTGAATGAGCTTGTAGTGTTTGTTGTTTCGTCCCCACAAGTTATTGTTATGTTTACTGTTCCCTCTTCACCTGCTGTAGGAGTGTCTGTGATTAAACCTGTTGAAGAATTTATATCGAATAGAGTAGTGTTATCATAGTATGTTAGTGTGTCAATATCTAGATCTGAACAATTTATGTTATATGTGAATTCTGTTCCAACTGTTGCAGATTGAGCTGATAGACTTGTGTCAAAAGTAGGTGCACTATTCAAAATGGTTAGAATACTTGAATTAATAGCTATCCCATAGATCTCTTCATCATAAGGAGTTATTTCACAAATCCATTCTTCTCCTTTTGTAATATTTTCAGAAGATAAATTAATATTTTTTTCTGTTCCATTATCTACAGCAACTTGCCCACTCAGATTCAAAACTCCATCCTTATACCAAGTATAATTTGCATAAATTGTTTCTCCTGCATCAACATCACTTACTGTAAAATAACAATTCAGATTATCACTAGTTATATTGTTTCCAGATGAAGAATTCAATATAGGAGTAGTAGTAGTTGGAGCATCATTTATTCCTGTTGAAAATTGTGATGATGATGAAATTGAACTATTATCTCCCTCATCTCCCGCTAAACATTTCCAATAGTGAACAGTATCATCAGATAATCCTGTCCAATTATAAGCTGTTCCAGAATTATTTGTTCCTAAATAAGTTGAACCATCTACTGAATCACCGTGATAATAGTAAGTTATTGCATCTGAATCTGCATCTGTTGAATCTGAACAATTAATCAAGGTATAATTTGCAGATATTGTTGATCCATTTACAGGACTATTTTGAGTAGGCAGGGTAGGTGCAGTGTTTTGTACTGCAGTAGTATTTGAAATTGCTGGTGAAAATTCTGCCCCATCATACCCTCTAGTTGTGACATTAATCATATCATGGGCATCCGAACTCTGAATTACATAAGTATCATCTACACTCCACGCTTGTACAACAGAACTACTATTTAGATTATAGAATTGATAGTAATATGTAATTCCATCTGAATCTGCATCTGTTGAACCACTAGCAGTTGCAGTTAATGTATCTAAAACATTTACCGAATTTAAAGATAATGAAGTTGGTGTTGTCGGAGCAGTATTTAGTATTGTTTTTTCTGAAGAATTTAACCAGGAACTATTATATTCTCCATCATTTGCTAAACAACTTAATATCCAATCTTCTCCTTTTGTTGTTAAAGTACTTGAAAGATTGTTAACATTTGTGTCTACACCTGGACTATTCCCTCCAGAATCATTTCCACTTATGTTCAATACTCCATCCTTGTACCATTTGTAATAGTATTGAATATCATCTATATCTGAATCACTTGCCTTACAATATCCCTTTAAGATAGTATCGGTATATGCCTGGGCTGGCTTTAATTTTGACCAAACCATATAAGGTGCATCGTTAATATCTGTTGTAAAATCCCAAACAAGAGTTGTTGAACTATTATCAGTTCCATCCCCGGCCAAACATTTCCAGTAATAATCTGCATTATCAGATAATCCTGTCCAATTATAGGTTGTTCCCGAATTGTTTGTTCCCAAATATGTTGAACCATCTGTTGAATCCCCATAATAATGATAGGTTATTGCATCTGAATCTGCATCTGTTGAGTCTGAACAATTAATTAAGGTATAACTCTCAGTTATTGTTGTGCTATCTACTGGAGAATTTTGAGTTGGTGTTGTTGGTGCAGTGTTTAGTATTGTTGTGGAATTTGAGGCAATAGTTGAATTAGCATCTGAAGTTGTTGCTTTTGCATGGCAGTATAATGTATCTCCTTTATCACATCCAGCAGTACTACAATCGAAAGCATTTGTTGTTGACCAATCTTGTAAAGTTCCTGCTGTATCATTGAATTTGTAATAATAAGTTATTGCATCTGAATCTGCATCTGTTGAACCTGATGCAGCACATTCTACCGAATCATCTGTGTATAGAGTTGTATCATTTAGTGTAACCGAACTTGGTGTTGTCGGTGCAGTGTTTAGTATTGTCAATGTTGAAGAATTTAACCAGGAACTATTATATTCTCCATCATTTGCTAAACAACTTAATATCCAATCTTCTCCTTTTGTTGTTAAAGTACTTGAAAGATTGTTAACATTTGTGTCTACACCTGG